>Ga0209380_10000058_pt1 | contig 61689 bp, 35 predicted proteins | sample HubBroMetageWFT6_FD_188347 | JGI IMG/M metagenome (GOLD analysis project Ga0209380, IMG submission 188347) | Warmed and freeze-thawed soil microbial communities from the Hubbard Brook experimental Forest, New Hampshire - Hubbard Brook CCASE Soil... | ecosystem: Environmental > Terrestrial >...
CGAAGAAGCTTAGCAACAGGCTTTCGACGATTAACTGCCGAACGATCCGGCCAGCGCCTGCGCCAATCGCAGCGCGAATCGCGAATTCACGCTTGCGGACAATCGCTCGAACCAAGAGCAGGTTTGCGAGATTTGCGTACGCGATCAGCAGAACGAGACCAACCGCTCCTTGTAGCGTGAGGAGCGAGGAACGGATATCGCCGACCATTGCGTCATGCAGCCGCCGAAGCTGGAACCGGTAATCAGGGTCGGGGAGTTCAGAGAGACGCCTGGCGGACTGCGAAACTGCATCCAGTTGTGCATTCGCCTGATCCAACGTCACTCCTGCTTTTAAACGAGCTGCCACCTCAAACGAATGAAGCTGGTCAGTATCGTTGAGATTGAACTGAAATGGAATCCAGAGTTGAGCTTCGGGATCGGAGTTGAAACCTTTCCCCGTGACACCAATGACGGTGTACGACTCCTTATCGAGCGAAATCGTCTTACCAATAATGTTCTGATCTCCAACAAATCTGCGCCTCCAGAGACGGTAGCTAAGCACGACGACTCTCGAGCCATTCGCTAGATTGTCGGCTTGGATAAAAGTACGACCGAGCAGGACGGGTGCTCCGAAGAGACGGAAGTAATTCGACGTGACGTGGATGCCATGGACTTGTTCAGGTGCACCGGATGTCAAGCCCATCTCGGATTGGTCGAAGTCATACGCAGCAATGTCCTGCACAGACTCCGCTCGCTCGAGCCAAAATCGAAGATCAGGAATCGAAGCGCCGGCCGTCGATCCTGTGGAGGAAGACAGAAAGAACTGCACGATGCGGGAGGAATCCGGGTAGCCGAGGGGACGGACCAGGACAGCGTTGACAACGGAAAAAACCGCAGTGTTGGATCCGATGCCCAGCGCCAGCGTGACGACGGCGCAGAGTGTAAAGCCAGGGGCGCGCCTCATCGAGCGGAAAGCATGCCAAAGGTCCTGACCAGCCTGCGTCAGCCAGAGGAAGGAACGCTCGTCCCGCTGCGCTTGTCGAGTGCGTTCGATCCCGCCCAACGCGAGACGTGCTCTGCGGCGCGCTTCTGCCGGGGTAAGGCCGCGCCGAAGGTAGTCCTGCTCGAGAAAGGCAAGGTGTACCTCGATTTCACGTTCGAAATCGCGATCAGCCCGCTTGGCGGCAACCAGATCCCACAGCTTCGCGAGGATTCCAGCGAAATGTCGATTCACCCTTCGGTTCCTTCGAGCAGCAGCCGCTCGACGAGGCGTGACATTCTGTGCCATTGCGTCGTTTCCCGCTCCAGAGCCGCGCGACCGGCACGAGTCAGCTCGTAGAACTTGGCCTCTCGGTTGTTCTCTGTTTTGCCCCAGGTTCCCTTGACCCAGCCGTACTGCCCAAGACGGACCAAGGCCGGATAAAGCGTTCCCTGGTTCAGTTCAAGCGACTGACCAGACAGTTGTTGCAGGCGGCTGGCAATTTGGTAAGCATGCTGGGGTCCCATCGTGGCGAGAGTGCGCAGCACAATGAGATCGAGTGTTCCCTGGAGCACCTGCGCCGGACGTTTCTCTCTATTAGACATTCAAGTGGACTGCAATTGGATCATTGTCGATCGGTTTCACTTGTTTGTCAAGTGGTCTAGCGTCCTCACCACGGAGGTTGATGCCTTCCTTTATCTCGGCCCCCAGGATTTGAGGCTAAAGGAAAAACTTCCCGCTGACATTGCCTTGGACGAAGATTACCGATCCGAATCTCAGAAGGGAGGATCAATGTTTGGGATTTCCCGAATGCAGCCTCTGAAGCGCCGGCGGAATTTGACCGGGAAATTGTAAATAGTGCCGCCAATCCTCTCCTTTCGATGCCAAAATCCTTACCCGCTCCCAACCTATCCAAGGCTGTTCAAGCGTGCCTCGATATGAAGGCTCGCGGAAAAGCGCACCAATAGGCCCCGTGCAAACCATTATGTTTGTCTCGCTGTCTGTGCCTACCGAAAATAGTCCGGCGGTCGAATCGCCCAAGAATCAATAACACCCAAACTTCTTTGGCGGACACTTTCTCGAAGACAAGTCACGTAACATTGTTCCATGGGGCGTGGAGGAAGGTTGGGAAGGATCAGACGGAGGTTTCGGTAGGCACAATGTGGAAGCCTTGAGGACCGCTGAGTAACCTTTAGGTGCTGGCAAGCCCCTTGGGGGCTCTCTTTTGCAAAACTCGATAAATCTTTGCGTTCAGCGCAGTTTCCGCCAGAGTATGCTGATGCTAGATGGTCTGCGCTCTAGGCGTTCCACTGCAGCCGGGCACTTCCAGTCGGAGGACGACCATGAAAGTCGCATGGAGCTTGCCTCTGTTAGGGGCTGCGGGAAAGGTTCGGTCGGCCAAAATGGTTGGAGCCGAGGTCGTGCCGTCACTTATCAGACACGCTTACCTGTCGCACCTCTGCGATGAATGTCCGGGGCCTCAGAGTAATTCCCCGTTCAGAAACGGCGTTGCCGGGGAAATCAGGCAGAACACTCATCGTGCGAAGAACGTATTGGGCACGGCCAAAGCGACGATGACCGCCACCGAAGCTGCCGTCATCATCCAATCCCACAGTTCAATATCCCGCCGATGTGCAATGGCGTAAGGAACGGCTATCAGGAACCACAGTGCAACTGCGAGGGAACAGACGGTTCCGAGGACAGCAAAGCCGGGATAAATATGCCATAGGGCGAATCCGACCAACTGCGGTCCGCGTGACCACGTCCAGATAGTCTTCTCCCAAAGCATTCGTGCGGCAAACAAAAATGCAAATGGTGAAGCGGACACCCACCAAACCTTAAGGAAACTGGGAAAGGAGCTGGAATCCCCGATTGCCGGAAACCCGAGAGGTCGAGCTTGTGCCGCTGTCGGTTTGACTCCTACCCTCCGCGGCCAACTGGATCCTCTAGAGGACTTGCGCCGCTGCGACGCCGATATTCTTGTCAGCCCCGCCGTAGTAAAACAGCCAGCGCTTGCCGTCTCGAACCATCCCCTCAACAAATACGACGTTCGGAACTTGCCCCACCTTTTCCCATTCCTTATCGGGCGCAAATATTGGCTGTTCCGAACGCGCCAGAACTCTCGTCGGATCCTTCTTGTCGAAGAGAACCCAGCCGGTTGAATAAACAAGTTTGTCGTCGGCGCCGTTATAAATCAGAAAAACTCCTTGCGGCGTTATGATTGGCGCGGGTCCAGGCTCCACAACCTGCGAGTCAAACGAACCGGGACGGCTCGAGAGAACTGGATGGTCAAGGGCCTCGGTCCAGTGCAGGAGATCGTCGGAGTATGCAACTCCCATTTGAGTGTCCTTCCCCTTTGCGTCGGCCAGATAGTACATCCAATACTTGCCATTTATTTTTTCTGGAACAATGGCGCCAGATTTCGTCCACTTCACGTTCCATTTGCCCTTGAAACTCGGAATCATAACTCCTTGTCGCTGCCAGTGAATCAGGTCAGCGGACGTAGCTAGGCATAGTTGAGCATCTTTCTTGTCCGGCGCCGGTCCATCCACATTGTTGTATCCGGTATAGGTAAGGTAGTAAGTGCCGCCAATTTTTTGCAGCCTTGGGTCCTCCACGCCACCGCCTTTCTCATATGGCGCCTCAGAGACCATGACCGGCTCTTGGCGCCGCGTGAAGTGAATACCGTCGTCGCTCGAAGCGTACCCGATCGAAGAAGTGCCTGTATGATCTTGCGCACGGTAAAGCATCACAAACTTTCCATCCTTCTTTACAACAGAGGGATTAAATGTTCCCGCGGACTCGAACGCATCGCCCATTGGAGATAGGATGGGGCCGGCGTTGAGCCGGGTCCACTCTCCAAAAGGAGGAGCAAAGGAAACCGCGGCAATAGCGGCGACAGCAACGAGAATAAGCGCGGATGCCCTTGCTGCTTGCGCCACGCGCCTTGCAGAACAAAACGCTTTGGTCATTTCAGGACTTCCTTCCTATACGAACTAACTGGACCTAATATCGAGTCGCTAGCAGGCAGCCTTGTGGTTATCAGAAATAGACTGCTAGCCGTCACAACTCGGCGGTAAGCTGGGTGAAAGACTGTTTGGGGATCTGGAACGTCGCTGTGCTCGGCCTGCCATTCATACTCAACCGAGCGGTCCCTTGTTTGGCAACCGGAATATTGATGTTTGCAGTCCGCGAGGTATTAGTGGGGTTGTATAGAATGAAGTTCAGCTTGTGCGGCGGAAACTCGTTTACACGAGCCACATCGAGCAGGTCGAGGTTCACTAGCATCAACTCCCGATCGCTGACCTGCCCTAGCGCTTCGAACATCAAATACATCCAGATTGATTCGCCCGCACCGTAGATCTCTTTCCCCACATTTCCTGTCATGCCTGCCAGTTCCAGGGTGCCCAGATTTTCGAACGGAATAAATGCGGAAGATACCTTCTTGCCATTGCCTGCGCAGTCTGCGAAGAAATAGAAGTTGTTGCGCCGTTGCTGGTCCATAAAACGCAGGAGACCCTCGAAGACGATTCCGCGTTTCATGACTCCAGTCCAAGGAAGAATAGCCTCCACGTTTTCCTTAAACGCCGGATATAGAATAGACGCGGCAGCCTGGACCATTCCGCGAGTGTCGTGGGTCTTTTGACTGGGATCGGAGTACCAATAAAACATCCGGAACTGTTCGTAGAGCAGGTATTTCGCCTCGTCCGTCATTCCCAGTTCTGCCGCGGCAAGCGCACCATAGGCAAGCTCCTGGGGTTCGTGGAAGAGGCGTTCTGCAGGAACTGTGTACAAAACATCAATCGCACGGCGCGCTTCTTCGAGATACTGATTTTCACCCGTCAACCTGTGTGCCAGTATCGCTGCCCAGGCATACAGACCACCGATAGCGTAATTTGTGCCTGCACCTTCCGCCCGTAATGTGGCCACCTGGTAGTAGATCGGAAACAAGTAGTTGTACTTCAGAGCTATCTTCTGCGCAGTCCGCAAGGCATCGAGAAAATGATCAATTACTTCTCTTGATCCCGTCAGGGAACCAATCATGGGGTATTTGATAAGAGAATTCTCGAAGGGATACCATGAATCGGCCCGCTCTTCTGACTTGCGCGCGAAGTCGTTGCTGATGCTGTGGGTGTCGGCGTGGTAAAAGTCAGGCAGATCCGCGAGAAGATTTCCGCATTCATGTTTGAACACTGGCGAAGGATGTAGTTGCAGGTAAAGAAGCGATGGCCAAAGCACATCCGCGACGGTCATCAGTTCGAAGTTGTCGGGGGAGTCGCTCCATAGTTGGGAGCTGGCCTTAACGTATGCACGCAGGCCGATATGTCCCTTCACCTCGATCTGCGTCGCGCTCTTGTCCTGCAAGTCCCCTACTGTACCCGTGGCGAATTCCTTCCAGGAAGTAGCGCACGCCGGCCAGCCAAGTTTCTCCTCGAACCGTGGAAGCAAAGCTTGCATCCAACGCACAACCGACTCCTGCACGGTCAGCAGGCGAGTCATGGGCCTTTGCAGCAGCCAGTAGGTGAAGTTGATATCACCCTGCGGCAGCACGTTGCCTGTGGCCTGATCTGCAAGCAAGCCCACGCCGAGACGTTGCGTTCCGTCACGCTCGACGCGTGACACACTCGAGCAGCGATAAACCAGAAAGCGCGGAAGATTCTCCGTTGACATCCAGTTCATCTCACTCACATCGAAGTACATGAGCGTCTCGACACCAACAGTCTGATCCAGGAGATAAACTGCGGGAAGATCGTTGCCGTAGGTGCCCAGAGAGTTCCGGGTAGGTTGATCCAGCAGCACACGCCTCCAACTTCCGGACTGGCCCTCCATCAAGGTCGACGCGGAGCTTAGCCAGATAATGATCTGCGGCTCGATGAATGGTTTTTGCTGCAGTCTCAAGGGCGCGCGGAGATGAAGCGTCGTCCGGAAGCGGATCCAGGGATCAGCCTGGTCGCCGCCTACCGCCGTAATCTCGGCGTCCCAATCGTATTTCAGAGGCTTTCCGTCGAGGCCCACCGCCTCGGCATTACCCTCACAGAGAACGCGTAGTCCCTCACTTTGCAACCGCGATGTCACCAGCGCGAACGAAGCACCGGTGACAAGCGGAACTCCGGCCAGCGTCGCCGGTTTCCAATCAGTGCCGATGCGCAAGAAGTTTTGGTAAGTTAGCGGCATACCCGCTGCCGACACCCGGAGCCTCTGATCTCCAAACTCAATCCTCGCGCCAGAATCATCTTCTGCGACTGGCGAGAGAGCGATTCCTCTGCGGAGCGCTCCATAGGCAGCAGATGAACTTGAAGCAGCAGCCAGAAGGGTTTTCACAAAGATTCGCCGGTTGAGAACGTTCATGTATGGCTAGAACTGCGGTGTGATGATCAAACAGCTCTGCCTCGACCGAATGCCGAGGCAGAGCACCCCTCAATATGAAATTTTCAAGGCAAGTTGAACCCTTCGCGGATCCTGTGTACCCGTGAGAGCGCCGAAGCCACAGGCAAAGAATTGGCCAGGGCCATTGCATCCAGGACTCCCCAGAGGGATAAAGGGACTGTTCACATTTCCAGTCCCTACTCCGAACACGTGGCGGTTAAAGATGTTGAAGAACTCAGCCCGGAAGTCAATCACTCCCTTCTCACCGAAGATCCTGGTTTTCTTGCCAAGAGTGAAGTCTTCGTCCCGGGTTCCGAACGCCCGGGCAGAAGCGAGGGAGCGCGGTTCGTCGCCAAATGTCAACGGAGCAGCGGCGGAAAACGCTGCCGGATTCCAGAACGGGGTTGTGAAGGGATCGAAATTGCCTTTATTGGTCTGGCTGACTCCCGGAATCACGTTTACCCGCGCAGATCCGGTGAAGTGGCATCCGGCGAACAATACGTCACCAGCCGTTCCTCCACAGGGACCGTAAACCTCAGTGGGTATTCCCGATTTGTATTGAGCCACGCCGGCGACATACCAACCTCCCACTAGGCGCTCTGCCGCTCCATTTCCATTCAAGTAACGTTTTCCATGTCCCATCGGCAGTTCATACATAAAACTCGCCACAAGGCTTTGCGGTGTGTCGAGTTCGCTTACCGCTTTTTCGGCTGAACGGTTATACGAATTCTGACCGATGAACTCATTCGTGCCGATAAAACCAGCAACGCCCGGCCCCGCTGAGTCGGCGTCGGTGAGATTCTTCGAAACCGTGTAGGACACCAGAAAACTCAGCCCCGAGGCGAAGCGCTTGTCCACTTGCAACTGCATGGCGTGATAAGTGGAGTTGCCCGTGCGATCGGGACTAAAAGAGTTATCTTCCTGGTTGAAGTCGCCATACTGGGGAAAAGGCCGAAGCGCCTGGTTGATTTGCCCTGTAAAAGTAGGGTATGGCAATTTGACGCCGGCCGCGATGGCATTGGGACAAGTGCCGAGCCCCAGACACGAGGCGTCCATACTCAAGTCAGAGCCTAGCGAAAGATACGTCGGATTAGTCTGGTTGGGAATAATGTTCAAAGCCGGTAAGTGAGTGCCCTTGGAGCCAACGTAGGCGACACTCACGAACAGGTTCGAAGTGATCTGGCGCTGTATGTCGAGATTCCACGTCTGAATATCGGCCGGACGCCCGGTGTTCGCAGGAACGGTAATCACTCCATTGCTGCCATTCTGACCGTCGGGCGTAAAGGGTCCAGAATCGGGGAAAACGCGAGTCACGCCAGCATCAATCTGGGTGGGTCCGCCATTCGTTGGCGTAATCGTCTGTCGATTGAAAAATCCCAGACCGTCCTGGTCAGCAAACGATCCTTCTTTGAGCGGTTCGTAAAAAATACCGTAGCCACCACGCAGTACGGTCTTATTGTTAATGCTGTATGCGAAGCCTATGCGCGGGCCGAATGCCTTCTTGTAAATGTCCTGCGGACGAGTCCGTCCGTTCCGACCGGCCCCGCTTCCAAAATATGTGTAGGCTCCGAGAATTCCGCCGGCACCAGGATTCGCCAAAGTGGGATCAACCATGGAAAAACGCTCTTCGGCTTCGCTGGCCGGAATGTCCAAGTCAAATCGCAAGCCATAATTCACAGTTAAGTGAGTATTCAGCCTGTACGTGTCCTGGGCAAAAAAGGAAAAGTCTTTATAACGGACGCCACTGAATGAGCCGTAGTTCAGAGTAGCAGTATTCACCAGGCCGAAGAGCGAGCTGGCCACAGGATCGCCACCGACTCCGCCAACTCCGCCGGCTCCGGTTGAACTGGTTTCCTGAGCATTGAAATCAAATTCACCGGACGCCTGCGTGAGCCGCCGCACGTTGAATTGCAGCGCGCGAATCTCGCCGCCGAACTTCATGTTGTGCTTGCCTCTGACCCAGCTTACGGAGTCATTGGTCTGGTAAACGTTGTCAGCAAATTGCGAATCACCGCAGTTGTTCAGCAAATTCTCGTAAGGGGTTCCCGTAAACTTAACGCACGGGAAGGTGACGGGCGAGACCCCGGTTAGTCCGATCTTAGCAGGATAATCCAGTCCGAGACCGTTGGAGACCTCTCCGCGGAAACGACGACTGAATCCAAACAGAAGCTGGTTTACAACCGATGGAGTAAAAATGTAATTGTCACTGAAGCGCACGTACCTTGTGTCCTGCGGGGTGACGCTTCCGAAAATCGGCCCGAGGTTTGAAAAGCCGCCCGTGTTCGTATTGTCGTAGTCGAAGCCGCCCGAAATTCGGTGTTTGGCCGAGATATCATGATCGACCTTGATATCAAAGATATTCGCGGTCGTGCTCGAAATCGTGGTGTCAATCACGTTATTGGTAAGGGCATCGGTGGTCGGCGGCAGCAATCCAAAAACATTAGTCATCACCTTGCTCGGCTTGAAGTTAGGATCGTTAGTCAAGACGTCGCCGGGGATAGGCACATGGGTAGTGGGATCGTAAAGCTGATGAGTTGGATCGTTACAGAGGCCGCCCGTGAATCCGGCGGTACACAGCGCGGAGAAGTCCCCACCCTGAAAGGCTGCGTTGGGAACGCTGATCGGGGAAGTACCCCCGGTTCTGAAGCGGAATCCCTCATAGTCAAAGAAGAAGAACGTTCTGTCGTGCCCATTGTAAAGATGAGGAATACGCACCGGACCGCCTGCGGTCGCTCCAAAGTCGTTTTGCGTATTGACAGACCTTTTCAACCCCTGAGTATTATTCGCCCAAGTGTTGGCATCGAACGCGCGATTGCGAAGATAATCATAAACGGAGCCGTGCCAGTCGTTCGTTCCGGACTTCACTGTCAGACTTACGATGCCGTCGCCAGATTCCCCGTACTCGGGAGAAAAATTACTTTGCAGAACCTTGAATTCCTGCACGCCCTCGGTAGAAACGCCCTTGTTCATCTGTGTGTTGGGCGACACCAGGGAGATCGAGACGCCGTCGACAAGGATGTCAGTCCCACCTTCCTGGCCTCCATTCACTTTGTAGTCATCCGTTGAGTTGTCGCCTGGATTATTTCCAACGTTTCCAACGAAACCGGGAACCAGGCTGATGAATTGAACAGGATTGCGAACGGTGCCGTTTACCTCCAGCGGCAGATTCTCAGTCAGGGACGATTGCAAGGTCGCTCCAATGTCGGAGGTTGCGGTTTCAAGCTGCGAGGCGTCGGCGGCAACCGTCACGCTATCCGAAACGGCCCCAAGCTGCATCTGGACGTCCAAGGCGACCGTGGCATCGGTCTGTACCGTCACGCCTTCTCGAGAGTACTTCTTCAGATTCGGTGCCTCAACCGTAACCGTGTATCGGCCTGGAGGAAGATTCGCCAACGAGTAAAGTCCGGCATTGCTGGTCACCGTTGAGATCGTGAGTCCGGTGTCCAAGTTTCGGCCCGTGATCTGCGCCCCCCCAATTGTTGCTCCACTCGGATCGGTTACAGCGCCCTGGATGCCGCCATTCGTTGTCTGAGCGAGAACAAACACGGTCGATGTAATCAGGAACAGCACGCAGGTACAGACGAGCTTTTTCACAGGTAATCTTCTCCCTAAACAGTACTGACCAAAAGTCTCCGGTCAGAGGCGCAAGAATCGACTCAGAGAGCCGTGCTCGGCACCACAAACTGCTATTCGAAAGGAACCCTAGTTCGACGAAGGCCTCAACACCTAGTACTTTTAGACTACGCTGTTAGGCGTGAGCGGATGTTTGTCCTAAAGCAACCAGGAGGAAAGGGGCTAACACGTGAATTCATTGTGATTCACCTGCCGTAAGGTTTCTCTGCAGGTTGGAAGGAAAGGAGTTAAGCCACCTGAATTGAAAAAGGCCGGTGATTAAAGATAAACTTCGTTACCGCAAGGCACCAGTCTAAAGGATCGGCACATGACGGCCTCCCCGCAATCGTCGGTTCCACCCCAACAAACCACTGACGACCTCGCAAGTGACAAGCGTTGGCAGCTCGTGCAACGAATTGTTTCCAGTCCACCTTTTCAGAAGAGCACCAGGCTTAGGGATTTGTTGCATTTCATCACGGAGCAGACCATTCACGGGAAGGCCCACGAGCTGACCGAGCAACACATCGGCAACGCACTTTTCCATAAACCTTCCGACTACAGGCCCTTGGAGGACAGCTCTGTCCGGGTTCACGTTCGACAACTGCGCCTCAAGCTTCACGAGTATTTCAACGAAGACGGTCGTAATGAGCCGCTCATTTTAGACATCCCCAAAGGCTCCTACGCTCCAGTGTTCAGAGCTGCCCTGAAGACCGTCGATCCGCCAGGGGCAACTGCATCTACAGTGATTCCAGTAGTCTGGCATCGCCGAACGATGGTCCCTTGGGCACTGTGCGGCATTCTGGCCCTGTTATGCGTGGGGTTGTTGTACGGCGCAATTCCGCACCGGAAGGCTTCAGCCTCATCTCCCACGGCTCCGCTTTCCTGGCCGTTCTCTCAGGTTTTCGACGCGCGCCACCAGACCATCATTGTGGTGGCTGACAGCAACTACGGAATGTCCCGTATTTTGTCCGGACAGCCCGGTTCTCTCGACCAATATCTCCGACGGGATTTTCTGCCCGGTCCAGCCATCGGCAAGCCTGCTGAAGCCGACTCGAGGCTGCGTGAATACATTTCAAGTTCTTCCCTAACATCATTCGCGGATGTCGCGGACGTCGTCTCCCTATTCAAAATGGCGGGGCCTCTCCAATCGCAGGTCTCCGTGCGCTATCCGCGCGATCTGAGGATGCGCGACCTGGACCATAACAATTACATTTTCATCGGAAGTGCTGGTTCTAATCCCTGGGTCAGTCTTCTCCAGGACAAGCTTAACTTCCATGAGAGTGAGGCTGTCGTGGGCGAAAGTGCCAAAGTTTTTGTGAACAAGGACCCTTTGCCCGGCGAAAAGCCACAATATGAAGGCCTGCGTTGGACGGGATCGGTGGGAGAAGATTACGCTACGATTTCCCTTCTTCCCAACGCCACCCACGACGGAGACGTGCTAGCGTTCCAAGGGCTTCAGCAAGAAGGAACCGAAGCGGCTGGCCGGTTCCTTGCGGACGAAGAAAATCGGCGCCAACTCATGAGCGCGCTCGGCATTTCTGCCGCAGAGAGCAACTCTCAAAATATATGGTTTGAGGCTCTGATTCGATCTCGCACGGTTTCAGGGGCGCCAAACTCGACTACTCTCGTCACAGTCCGCCGAATTCGTTAGGATTCTTTCCTATAGGCAGGGCTGTGCAAGCAGTCGCCGAGTACCGCCGGAGTCGGTCTGAGCGTCTTGCAAAATTTGAAAGAGTCAGATTCTATACACCTCTACCACACTAGAATGAACCAAGCCCGAGCATTCGGGCGTGGATTCCAGTCATGAGTATCCGATCGACCGCGGCGATCTTGATTACCTTGCGACTTCGGATTTTCTTCCGCTCGCTCGCGCTGCTGGCGGCTCTCAATCTGCAATTGGCTGGACAGACACCTTCAAGTCACGATCGGAATCCAGAGATCGAGTCCCACTTCTTCGCCGCCCAACAAGCGCAGCGTAATAAGGATTACCCAACCGCGGAACACGAATATCAAGCCGTACTTGCAATCGATCCTGATTTTGCCGAAGTCCATATGAATCTCGGATTGGTTTATCAACTTCAGGACCGTCCGTCCGAAGCGATGACTGAACTGCGCCGTGCCCTCAAGATCAAGCCGTCGCTTGTCGGTGCCAATTTTTTCTTGGGAGTGGACTATTGCAAGCTGGGCGAAGGCGCGAAGGCGATCCCCTTTCTGACGGCAGCTGCTCAAGCGGAACCTAAACGACCCGATATCTGGCTCTGGCTAGCAACTGCTCAAGAGATTTCCGGCCAGCTTCAAGCTGAAGTCATAACGCTCCATCGCGCGACGGAATTGCAGCCTAACGACGCGGATCCCCTCTATCTTCTGGGAAGCGTCTATGAGCGATTAGGAAAAAAAGAAGTCGCGAACCTCGAGAAAGTTGCTCCCGGGTCTTCGCGCAGCGAACAGTTGCTGGCGGAGAGTTATGCGGCGAGCAATGAGTGGCCGACCGCTATGATGCATTTCGAGAATGCATTGTCGACTGCGCCCGAACGGGCTGGTTTGCATGCCGAACTGGGGGAAGTCCTTCTGCGCGCCGGAAAGGTAAATCAGGCGAGTCGTGAGTTTGACGAGGAATTGCAGCATCATCCCGGCAACTTGCTGGCGCTGACGCGGCGCGGCGAAGTGCGGCTAATCCAGGACAATGTGGATGCTGCTCTACAGGATTGGGAGAAAGCCATGGCCAGCGACATGGACCAAACGGAGCGGATTCTGGGCCTTCGCGAAACCGGTTTCGGCGATACTGCCCTCGAGCAATTGCCCGATCCCATCCGCGAGAAGATCCAGAAACTCGGGCCAGACCTCCGCAGTCGAAAATCTCCGGCAACGCACTTGGCTCTCGCGTTTCTTGCCGAGCAAAACGGGGATTTATCTCAAGCAGCGGGCGAGTCCGGCCTCGCGGCTTCCGCCATCAACCACGACATCGCCGGGAATTGCACCGAGGCAGACGTTAACCGCGCGCTTGACCGAGAAGAGTTTTTCAGGATTACGCCGTGCGCCAGCGCGGTTCTCACTGCACGAACGCCTGCCCCCTTTCGCATTCGAGTAGCCGGCGCATTCTTACAAGCGGGGCAGCCCGAAGCGGCTCTAAAAACTCTTGAGGGATTACTACCTGCGGACGCTGCGTCAGCGGAAGCAGCCTTCTGGCGCGCTCGTTGCTACGAAAAACTGGCCACGGCAGCCTATCTACAGCTTTACCGATCCGATCCCAATTCCTATCGCTTGCACGAGTTGATGGGTGATCTCGAATCGGCGAAAGGAGATGACGCAAAGGCAATGGAAGAGTACCGGGCCGCCATTGCCCTAAGGCCATCCTCACCAAATCTGCACTACAGCCTGGGTCATCTGCTATGGAAAAACCTGCGCGTTCCGGAAGCGCGCGTTGAACTCGAGGCCGAACTCACGCTGAACCCGCGCCACCAGGGTGCGTTGACTGACGTTGCAGACACCTACCTACTCGAACATCAGCCCACTAAAGCATTGCCATATCTTCAAAAAGCACTTCCCCTTGATTCCGGAAATCCCGATTTGCACCGTGATTTAGGCACCGCATACTCTCAACTCCGTGACTATCGCAAGGCCGAAGAGCAGTTCAAGATCGCCATATCCGCCGATCACGATGGTTCGGTCCACTACAAACTCGGAAAGGTTTACCAGGCCTTGGGCGAGAAGGAGAAGGCGGCACGTGAATTCGCGCTCTCCACGTCCCTGAATCGTGAATCGCACGATAAGCTCGAAAAGCAAACCGAGCGTTTGGGGAAAGTGACCAGCTCTGCGGAAGATCCATGACATGAGACCCCTCTTGATTCTTGTTTTCTATGTTTGCTCATGTCTGGGACCCGCGCGCGCCCCTTCTGCCGACAAAGCAGTGGTTCAAGTTTCAGAACCGGGAGATGCGTTCCAACGCGGTCTGACCGCGCTGAAGGAGAATCGACTGGAGGATGCTTTCACGGAACTCAGTACCGCGGAACGCGAACATCCTGACGACGCGCGCGTCCATAATTTTCGCGGGATTCTGCTCGTCCGAATGAGTAAGTTTGCCGAAGCTGCTTCCGAATATCAGGAAGCCAACCGCCTCGATCCGCTGCTCGAAGACGCCTACCGCAACCTCGGATTCCTCCGATGGACCGAACATGAACTTGGTCCGGCCCGAGAGTCATTAGAGCACGCGCTTAAACTTTCTCCCGAGGACTTATTTGCCCACTACTACTTGGGGCGGGTTGAACTGGATGCGGAGCGCTATGATCAGGCCTTTCATGAACTTGAGTTGTCTCATCAACCCGTGCCTGATGATCCCACGTTCTTGGTTCAAGCCGCGACAGGATACGTCGCCTTAGGGCGCCTTGAGAGTGCGCGTAATTCCCTTGCGCAACTCGTGAACTTGTCATTGAGTGAAGGACAATCGATACACGTCGCTTCCCTGCTTTTGACCGCACACGAGAATGACTCGGCGATCAGCCTCCTCAAGAAGTTGAACAGTACTCATTCCCCACCTGGTGAAACCTGGGCGGCATTCGATCTGGCGTTGGCCTATTTGCTCTCGCGAAACTATGAAGAAGCTGCTGAACAGGCTCACGTTTACGCCGACGCTCGCGGTGTGGGGCATCCCGACCCACAAACTTGGTCTTTGATGGGCATCGCCTATGCCCATCTGAACCGGGAGGAGCGCTCCTTGAATGCATTTCGGCAAGCCGCGAACCTCGCACCCGCCGAAGAAGAGTACTGGCTGAACCTGACACGTGAATTGATGGAGCTGAACCGCTATCCCGAAGCCATGACAGCCGTTCAGAGTGGGCTTGCCGCCAGCCCAAAGTCTTACGCCTTGCATTTACGGCTGGGGGCGACATTCCTCGCCGCTGGCCGCTATGCGGAAGCGGAAAACGTTTTTCGCGAGCTTGTGGCAGCGGGCGATCCTCTTCCTACGGGGTACGTCGGATTGGCCCAGGTGTTACTCAGAACCGGCCGCGCCCAGGAAGCGGCCTCTGAGCTAGGCGATGCAGAGAAGACGTTAGGGCGACAGTTTTTGCTTAGCTATTTTCGCGGACTGGCGCTTGATCGCGCGGGAAAGCCGTCGGAATCAGTGGCCGCTTTTCGAGAAGCGGTTCAGCTGAATTCCAAAAGCGCTGAGGCTCACTTGAATCTGGGAAAAATGGAACTCGCCGCGAGCCATCTAAACGAAGCCATTGCCGAGCTTCAGTTCACGCTTCGCCTTAATCCAGGTGACCGACAGGCGAAGCGACTCCTAAGTCAAGCGTATCGCCGCGCTGGCGACACGAAAAATGCGGAGAAGTTCGCGGAGGCATCCAGAGAAGATCCGGTCGCGAATGAAGATAGTCTTGTTGGTGACTTCATCGTTCCGCAATGGCAAACTCCGCCCAAGGTTCCGGAAAAGTAACGACCAGCGTTGCGAGCTTGTCGGATCTGTCGCACCGCCAATTCCGATCGCACTGATGATATTGGCGGCTCAGTGAATCCGGCGGACCTAAGGACCCTGATTCGCTTCGAATCAAATGCCAGGTCTTGAGTAATCAGGATCCATCCCGGGCCGACGCATCCCCGCCAACTCCAAGGCCTGCAGGACGAACGCGTTCCAGGCAAATACTCGATGGTATCCGAAGAAAGGATGAGCCGGATCAGTTGCAAGGTACTCTTGGCTGGAGGGAAAGTCCGGAGAGATATTGATTTCGGCCCATAGGCGGTTCGCGATTGCTTCTTCAGCTTTGCTCCACCCGTGGAGCTTTCCTGCAACATACCCGCAAATCTCAATTCGCAGCCAGCTGCCGCCGTTGTAGTAAATCCCATCCATGCTGTGATTTGCGTAGTTGACTCCATGTTCCTGGCTGATCATGGGATGCCACGTGTCAGTGAAGTAGTCCCAGCCCTTGCCGCCCTGCCTGAGGCCAATAAAAATCGGACGCACGGTGCCACCGGCCCCGGGATAAGGGGCATTCTTGCTGGGCAGCAACGTTGGAATATGATCGAGGTGGCTAATGAGCATTTCATCCGTCAGGATTTTGTGCTTAAACAGCCACAGAGAGAGAAATTCAGGAAAGATTTCACCGAAACCGATGGCATCGGTAATATTTCGGGCAGGCTTTAAGATCTGTCGCTCAGGGTCGTAGTATGAGCGATAGTTCGTCTCCGCTTTCTCGATGTAATCTTCAGAGATCTGGTCACTCACTCCCGGAATTTTCAACTCTTTGATCACCCGTAGCGTGATTGCCAACATCCCCTGGTTCTCGCAGATCTCCGAAGTGCCTTTTGAATAATCAGCCACATCGAGTTGCCCCATCACGAATTGCGCCCAACAAGTGCCATCGTGCTTGCGGTCATATGTCCGCAAGCAATACTCGGCTGCTTTTCGGAGTCTGTCCGTCGGGAGCTCGGTTTCAAAGCGGGCGCGATTCCGCAGTGCCCACATAAGCCACAGAGGAGTCGAGTCGTTCGATTTGCGCTCCAGGTTTGCCAAATTCGGCTCCACCAAAGTGTTGATAGCCCCGTCTTCACCCTGGTTTGCCGCCCACAGCGCGAACACTCTCTCATTCATCCCGCGATTGTGGATGCCGTTCAAAGAGAAGAAGCTGTCGCGGAGATACATCTCTCCGGCCGCCGAATACCAGATGCTTGGCGCTATCATCGGTTCGGGATATTGGGGACTGCTATCCCAGGAGAGCATCATTAGGTCCGAATAGAGCACTTTTTCCGTCTCAGCTCCTTTGAAATGGAGGCCCTCAGCGAGGCACCGCTGAGATGACAGACGATAACCGCGCACGGTATCTGGAGTCCCGTCGTCCACGAAAATAAAGGACGTTTTTTGATCGGGACGGTCCATCTCCAGACGATGATAGGGCTGCAGAAGCGTAGGCACACGGCGGAGTTCCAGATCTCGCATCTCGATCCGGATTGTGCTGCCAGGCGATCTCGGTTCGATGGCCTGCTCCGATTGTGGCGCCGACACGAACCATCCGCCGCCAGTCCCTCGCAGCGAATAGAAAAAGACCGTTGTTCGGAACTCGGACCATTCGGTAGGCGATCCAGGAATCCGGTCGTTATAGAGGGTGATGTTTTGAAGCTGGTTCAGTCGCGGATCCACATCCCAGAGTTGCAGGGAAAACGGCTGCGGCGCGTGATAGTTGAATTGGAGCGAATAGATCTCACCATCTTTAGCCGCGAAGGGAATGATCACGCCCGCGTCTGAACTATCAACGGACAGGACGACTGTTCCACTGCGCTCTTCCACGCGTGCGTCACCCTGTTTATGCCAACCGCTCGGCGGCGGCAGTGCCATCAACTCGCCGGCGCTCTGATTGTCTCGTTGCATGAGGGCTTCGCCGAAGGTCTGTTTTACAAAGAATTGATGGCTCTTCCGTTCCTGGTTGCGACAAACATAGCAAAGGTTGACGTCAGGAATCAGCCGGGGAGCTATCTTCAACGGTTTCGCGTCGCGTCGAATGAAGCGGCTCCAATGATTGCGATAACCGGAGTCGGTGAGAAGTCCTACTGTGACACTCCTCTCAGTGCGAAAGCCGGCGCTCGGAAAGTGCTCGTGCAAAGCCCCGCCCTGGCAGTCCAACTGATCGAAACTCCAGAACTTCGCGGGAGGTTCCATCGGCGTCAAGCAGTTCGTCATCTGGTAAAACAACAGAAAAATATCCACCTGATGAAACCGAATCCGTTTTCGCACAATCTGTGGAGTAACCACTTCATATTCCACCTGGACCGAAACCATTGTGTTCAAGTTCTTTAGGGTGCAGTCACCAGTCAAGGTGACGTGACCCTCGTTGCCTGTCCAAGAACGGGCCTTCCAATCTTCTACGCGATCTTCCAGACTGCGCTCGCCGTTCTGGAAGACCGCAGAAAAATCGCCACCACCCTTGTGTCGCGCGATTGGCTGGCCTTGAAAGAGAACGACCACGCCATAACCAGTCTCTCTGTTCCCATCAACTCGTAGTGTCAGCGGTTCGGGGGCGGTCTCCGGAGTTCGGACGTCTCCGAAGGCAATAAGCGAAGGAACGAAGCCCGCCAAACCGGTAATCACTGAACTCTCGACGAACTGGCGTCGTGACATTCTCCTGCCGGCCAAGTGAGTTCCTTTCTGAGTCGGAATATAGTCCTGATCTGTTCTGTCGCCTCGGCCATACTGCCGTCACGTTTTCGTCCTCGTCAAGAGGGACGGTCGAATCAGTGATTGACGGTTTGGCGACCCCTAAACCTGGCCCGCCGGAAGTGGCTAGTCAAACGTGCCGATTTGAGCCCATTCATTGCCATATGAAGGCGTTCATCATTAATACTTAGCTGGTGCGAGCACATGGGCTTCCCTTTCCAATCTCGAAATGCGCTGTCCAGAAATGCCGCGCCGAGGACAGTGATCTAACGTCGCATTCATCGTAACTCACCGTTTGGTAGACGGCTTCGCGGACCTAGACCGCCAAAATGTGATCGAGAAAGCCATCAGCGTCCGGCCGATCCGTATGTGGTTGAGTTCACCAACATAAATCAAAAAGACGGCACCATCCGCTTGCGTGGCGACTGGGGTCGGGTTTCGCGGTCTCCGCAACAAAACGAACCGCTCCTTTTTCAGTAGAATGGGTTCACCATTTGAGGTTTAACTCCTTATGCAGCGAGCATTCGGACTACGTATTCCGCAAACGTTGGAGGATGTTTGTGATCCATCGCGATTGGCACTTGTCGTCTATGACATGCAAGTTGGCATAGTGAACCAGATCGAAAACGCCCCTCAGATCACGGAAAGGGTCGTTCAGGTTCTCGATGCGGCTCGCGCTGCGGGAATCAGGGTGTTTTTCACACGCCACATGTCATTACCGAAGGAACTCATGGGCGTTTCACAGTTTCGAATGGCGATGGCTTGGCAACGAGTGAAATCGGTCGATGAAGTCAAGCCTTGGTTCTTGCGGGACTCGCCGGGGTTTCACCTGATTCCCGAAATGAACCCGACCCCCAGGGAAGCGGTGTTCGACAAGATCACAATGTCCGCTTTTGAGGGCACACCGCTGGATATCGCCCTACGCGATTGTGGAATTGCGGCATTCGCCATCGTGGGAATTGCGATGGAAATCGGAATTGAACCCACGGTACGGCATGGCGCTGATCTGGGTTATATTCCGGTGGTTATTAAGGATGCGTGCGGTTTCGGTCGCGCCGATGCGGCAGCACGTTCAATCGCGAGCCTTGAATTCGCAGGTGACGCTTTGCTCACAACCGTCGACGAAGTCTGTGCCCACTTTCATCGCATACACGGTTAACGAACGGCATTGATGTCGACCATGCTTTTCACGTGGCTCTTTCCGCGTTGGGCCGCAGGCGTTGTCAAGGTTTGTAAGGGGATGAGTATTTGGTGCCAGCGGCATCTCGCTGATCTGGATTCCGGGATCGAACATCGGGCTGGGTCTTTCGCCAAATCGCAGGACGCCGGGCAGTCATGCTGATCCACAGATACCTGGAAATCACCGATACCGAGATCGCACTCGTGCCACCGGTGTCCTACCCCTTTCGGGTCAGCTTCATGTTTAGTGGCGCGGTTCCAAGTTGTCCTGACAAAGTTCCGCGATTTTTGATGAAGTTGTCTCAGTCCCAACGCCCTGATCGGTTCAGGGCGCTGGGTTCGGCATCGAACCATAAGTTCGCAGAGCTTTTCAGTCCGTGCTTCAGTTGATTGCGTTCTTGATTGCGTTCAAATCAGCGCCAGGGTCTGTGCCGTCGCTTGCTTTGCCTTTGTAAGCACTCGTTGGGCTGAGGCGATAGTCTCCACCGCTGCCGTTGTTGTAGTTCACGAATCCTACCGCAGCCCAACTCGTCGGGGTTGAGTTTCCCGCAGGCCAAGAGCCGAGGCCCTTGAATACTGGAATCACGTTGTTGGTAAACGAATAGGAAGTCCAGCAAGCATTGAAGGTCAGCAACGGCTGATCTTTCGCAGAGCATGCTGTCGGGCCACCACCAGTGGACCACACTGGGTAGGTGCCAGCGCCGAAGATGTTATTCATGAACACGATGTTCGTTGGCTTCACAGGGTTCACGAGATCATCCCCGACAAACATCAAGCTTCTTTTCGAATCCGTGAACGCGGTGACATGATTCACGGCAAGACCATTGAGCGGGGCGTTATTGGAGAACAGAGTTGATACTTGGAACACCACTCCAGCTCCGTTATAGTGCGCCCCATCTAAGTCTTCGACTAACACATCATGAATACTCACCCGCTGCAGAGCTAAAGAATCTAACAGCGACGCGTTCGGCCCCTTGGTTGCCGCAATCTGAAAGGCTTCGCCGAGGTGAGCCATTGTATCGTAACGAACCGTAATGTCCTCTACGGCGGCCCACGCGCCACGCGGCGTCATCACGATTCCGTTGCCAACTTGCGAAAAGCCTCCCCAGCAATTGGTCATCGTGTTGCCCTCGACAAGCACCCGTTTCGCGTTCTTGAACTCTAGCAGGTTTTTGACAATGTATTTGTTCGGACCAACCCAGGAAGGACTAGTCGACATCCAGCTAATTGGCTTGTTAAACGTGTTCCGTCTGATCTGAACGTCTGATGGAATGGTCAATCCTGACAGTTCGCCACCGAAAAGGATGTTTTCTCCCGCTGCTTCGAGGTAGTTGTTCGTGAAAGTAAAGGTTAGCTGTGGCAGTGTAGTGTCACCAATCGCTATGGCCTCCGAATCTGTGCAAGATCCGGTCACGGCGATGCAGTGAAATTCAGACAGATAGGAGTCGATGATTCCTACATTTGTGCTTCCCCCGATATAGATTGCGCGGCGCGATTCGAGGTTAGGAGTTCCATGCATGTACACTCGATCGAAGATGATCGAATCTGCACCTGTCACTTCGGCGAAATTTGTCGTCGCTCCACCAACTGCATCCTTGGACATTTCCATGCCTATGAATCGAATGTGATCGCCGTTGATTACAAGATGGTTCGACCCTCGCACGATGATGTTGAACATCTGCGATGCATAGGTTGGGTCAATCCTTATGCCTTCGGATGGTAGCGTCCCATCGGTCTTAATCGTGATCCAGTGCAAGTTGTCGCAATTCTTCGAAGGAAAGAGCATTCCCGGCCAACCGAATTGCCATTTCGTTCCATGCGCAACGACCAGCGTATCTCCGCACTTTGCAGCGTTGTACGCTACTTGGAGGCTGTTACTCCCTCCGGTCAGTACTGTTGACAGCACCCTCGTCACCGTTCCTGGCGACGGAGTGTTCTGCAGGGACGTGTTCAGACACGTCCGCGGAAGCTCAGCCGGACCATCAGAGACCCCCCCGAGCCACACATCACCTAATCCGCAATAGCGGTTATCAGCTAGAGAAGAGGAGGATAAGGTAATCAGGACATCAGCCTCAACTGGGTTACCGTTCTTGTCGGTGGCAGCTACTACGGCATCAAACTGACCCGAGGTTGAGTACACGTGCGTCTGCGCCGATCCGGGTACGCTGTTAGAAGTCCCGTCTCCAAAGTCCCATGCGTAGGCCACACATGTTGGACACGTTGCTGTCAGAACCACCGTTGCAGGTACGACAGCAGTCATGGGACTAACCTTTAACTTCAGTGTTGGAAGTAGGTTCTGCGCCTGTAACAGATGGCAGCCCACTAATAGAAGGACAGCGACTAGTACGAGATGTTTGGTCATTACCAGTTGTTCTTTTTTCATAGATTGATACCCAATCTCGAAAGTGCAATTGGCAGACCACACTGGAAGGAAACATCTTGGAATTGATGTGATCGGATTGCGTGGAAACATTGCAGTTGCTGCAAAAAGAGTGCGACGCGGTTTCTGGCGCTCAGAGATTGTTAGTCTCGAATCCAGAAATGGTCCGCGATCGAGATGCCGAGATGACGTGTTCACAAAGCAGATCTGCGTGTTGGCGTAAGGACGTCGAGGGGTTGGCCTTTGCCGCTGGCGGAAGGCGCAATCGACCAATCACGTCTGCGAGGCTCCCTACTGTTTCTCCACGAAGCCTCTTCACGAAGGCAGCTTACTCATTCGCCACATCAAGTTCTGCGGAGTGGAATGGATCGCCGTAGCCGCCCGCAGATCTACATCACGGCGAGGATGGCGTGCGCGGTTGCCACGGGAAGATCACCCGAGGCAAGCACACCGCTGGCAATTTTGAAGCCCAATCCGCTTGCGCTCCCGGGTACGAGCCAAACTAAGCCTTGGCCGAGTTCGATTGCACTATTTTAGTTGATGACGACAATAAGAAATATCTATTGGACTCGGTTAATGCTGCGATTTACTTTCGCGCATCGGTACTGAAACAAGGTGGGATGGGAGACGCTCTATTTTTGAAAGCGACACCGTGAGGGAAGCGGAGTTGGGTTTTGCGACCGGAATCCAGATCGGTTGGATTGCCTGGGTCGTCCTCGATTTTGGGGCGAGGTTGCGGCATTGCTCACAACCTTGAGGGTGGGACTGGGTGCGTGCCAATAGGCTTTAGTGCGTCAATAGAAGGCGAGCTCATGTTTCGGGATCGAGTTCGCTTTTCATTCATTCGCCCGCAGCGTCTGATCGGTAGTCGCTGGGGGACCTATCTGCATTCGGTGCGCAAGTAGTGGCGCGGATGGGAGTCAACCAACCGGCGACGGTGCCGGTGGTCTTGGGTGGTTCTTTAATCGTGACCGGTGGAATGATTAGTTCATTCTGGAGAAGCAAAACCCGTCGCGCTCAGTCTTCGAGCCGGGATTTTGCGGCGAACGCCCCTTGCCTACACCTGATCGTTGGTCGAGCGCAGTTCCGAGCTCTGCGGGCATCCTCTAATGAGTTCCTTGAATTTTGTGGAGCCAAGAAAGCTTTCTATGGGCAAAGCCAAACAGAGCAAGTTTCCTCGGTTTATCATTTCGGCCATCCCTGGTTATCTTATGGTCGGGTTCATCACCTCCGCCTGCTTTGGACTGAACCTGAACCTCACGATAACTGGCTTCCTGTATCTGATCGCTGTGGTGCTGCAGTCCCTCATCGGCAATTTCGCTTCCTCGGCAATGGTTTCGGTCGTGGCGGTTGCTTGTTTAGATTTTTTTTTCACCCAGCCGGTTTTCTCCTTCGAAGTGACTAACCCACTGGACATTCTGGCGTTAATTTCGTTCCTCGTGACGGGTTTGGTCATTACGCGCCTTACCACACGAGTCGGCAAAGAAGTGGCTATTTCCGAACACCAGCGCCGCCAGTTCAGTCGGTTGTATGACCTGGCGCAACAGTTACTCGCCCTCGAACCGGATGATTCCATCCTCGACAAATCGGTTGCGCGGTTTCGTCATGTCTTTCAGCTCGAAGCGGTCTCCTTGTTCGATGTGGTCGCGAAAAGTCGACACAGCAGCGGGAGCCCTAAAACTCTCCTGGACGAGCGCACTCAATCAGCATGCCACTGGGAACAAGACGTCGACGATTCCGCGAGTCAGATCCAGGTTCGCTGTTTGCGGGCTACTGGAAAAATGATCGGAGCCGTCGGATTCGAGGGTTTGCAGGATGGTGAACTCACCATTGGCCCGCTCGCCGCGCTGGCGGCCGCAATACTGGAGCGGGTCCAAGCCTTTCGAAGTGCAAGCCACGCTGCCGCAGCCGCGGAGGCGGAAGTGTTCCGCAGCGCCATCCTTGATGCCCTTGCCCATGAATTCAAAACACCCCTCGCCACAATCCTCACCGCTGCCGGAGGTCTGCGAGAGATTGGCTCTCGCGGCTCAGGAGAGGTCGAACTGGCAGAGATCATAGAGACCGAGGCGGCTCGCCTCGGCGACCTAACGTCGCGGGTACTCGGAACCAGCGGACCGGGCCGAGAACAGATCAAACCGCGTCTTCATCGGATCGACATCGCTGATCTGGTCGTGAACCTAGTCGGGCAGTACTCGCGTCAGTTTGCCGATCGCACGTTCCATGTTGCAACAAGTCTGAGCCCTACTGAGGTGTTCGCCGATGGCGATCTACTCCGGCTCGCTCTGGGTCAGTTGCTCGACAATGCATGCAAGTATTCTCCACCGGGCTCAGAGGTCAATGTCAGTCTCGAACTGAAAAATCAAGAGGCAGCCGTTCGCGTATTGAACGGAGGAAACCTGATTCGAGGAAATGAACGCACCCGGATCTTCGAGCGTTTTTATCGTGGCCAAGAAGCTTGGCGCCTAGCGCCTGGTTCCGGGCTGGGTTTGTATTTCGCTCACAAGATTGCGGAGGCCCACGGCGGGAGCATGGCGCTCGAGGAAGAAGGAAAGTTGACGCGCGAAGGCACGGCGTTTCGTCTCACGCTGCCGCTTGCGAACTCTGCCGCATAGGATAAAAACCAAATGTCCAACGCAACTCTGAGTGCGCTACTAGTTGATGATGAGTTTGCTTTCCGTCGGGCGTTGCGAACCTCGCTGGCGGCCAGCGGATTTGCCATCGAAGAGGCTCCCAGCGGCGAGGAGGCAATCGCAATGCTTGGCAAACGATCCTTTGACCTGGTGTTGCTGGACGTAAACATGCCGGGAATGGGAGGAGTGGAAACCTGCCGCGAAGTTCGCGCCCGCTTGCCCAGGATCGGGATCATCATGGTTACCGTGCGCGATTCGGAGAATGACATGGTGAAGGCACTCGAAGCGGGTGCGGATGACTACATCACCAAGCCGGTCCGCTTACGCGAATTGATCGCTCGCTTGCAGGCAGTCCGGCGGCGGATTTCCATCGAAGATGGCATAGAGTCTGCGGTGCTACGGGTGGGCGATCTGGAACTCGATGTGAATCGCCGTTTGCTCTACCGCGACGGCGAGTTTGTCCATCTCACGCCCACCGAGTTTCAGATACTCGCTCTTCTGATGCGCAACGAGGGAGCTCTCGTCACGCATGCCCAACTGCTGCGTTCGATCTGGGGTCCGGAGTACGGAACGGAACTTGAATACTTGCGCTCGTACGTCAAGGCATTACGGAAAAAGATTGAACAGGACCCTTCCCGGCCGAGATATCTGCTGACCGAACCGTGGGTCGGATACCGCTTGTGCAATCCCTTGGACGCGCCCTGGCCAATCGCGCGCACCAACTAGTGAGTCCTGTACTCCGGCAACATCCGGACTCATCTCCGCAACTGCCAACGCATATTCACCTCCGGAAGGCAGGAAGTGCAGATTCTGGTAGCCGCCGAAAACCTCGCCATGACAGGTCGCTCGGCGAATCAGTAACGCTTATCCAATCTAGCGAAATTATGAATACCCGTCTTCACGGATTCTTCACGCCGTGGCTTGTATGGTCCTTTTCTTGGAACATCAGGGGATCGCTGCTCGTCCGACGAGGTGCGGTCCGATGCTCTTGGCTTTCAGGCATCCCTTACGCGCTTTATATAAACTCTTTACGCAATCTTTATGGTATTTAATGCAATCTTCATGGTTTGCGGGATGTGATCGGGTTTTGACCACGGCAAGACAGCAGGATGACTAGCGGAGGCAGCTTGCTCGATGTGCGGACTATTTTTGTCGAACTGCGATAACACTTTCAATCAGCAGGAGACCAGGGCGTGATCATCATGAGAACTCACTTCTTCAGTCCATTGACTGTAGCCTTTTTGCCCGTTGTTCTAACGCTGAGCCTTGCATTTGCTCCAGCCCTACCTTGCGACGCCCAGACGACCGCGGCTGTGCTGCATGAATCGCAGCCCAAAGGCGCGGTGAATGATGAGGGAACGCCCAGCACTCCCACCGCCGCCGCGGCCACGCCGGACCCGACAATATCGCCGGCGCTCGCGAAACAGCTGGCCGCCATGCAGGCAGAAATCGAGCAGCTAAGGGCGGAACTAAAGAACCGGCCAGGGTCGGAGCCCGCACCGGCTGTTACGCCTGCAGTTACAACGGCGGTTACGCCTGTAGTTACAACGCCAGTTACCGCGAAGGCATCCGAAGCGACAACTGCAGCAACCATTGACCCGGCGGCTCAGGCATCTCACACCGGACTGCCCGAAAAGCCAGCACCCACGGATCCCTTTGCCTACGCCGACTGGACTTGGTTGAACGGCAATCCTCGAAATAAAGATGTGGTGTGGGACTCTAAATTCTTTACTCCAGAAATCCGTATGGACGTGCATTACATCATGGACCTCAACCATCCGCGGGACGACACCATGGGTGGTTCGACAGAAATCTTCCGCTCTAACGAAATCCAGGTAGAGCAAATCAGTTTTGGCGGCAACTTTCACTGGCAAAACGTGAACGCCCGGATCCTGACCATGAATGGAATGTTCGGCGTCACGACTCCCCGGAATGATGCCAGCGCCGGACGCGGTCAGTGGGACCTTCGCGGCGCCTACAAATATGTGTCCGAGGCAAACGCAGGTTATCACTTCAATGTGAACCACGGGCTGAATTTCGACGCAGGAATTTTCGTCTCCTACATCGGTCTTTTCAGTTACTACAATTTTGATAACTGGGCTTACCAACCGTCCTACGTCTCATCGAACACGCCGTGGTTCTTCAATGGCGTTCGCATTCAGTGGTTTCCCACCGACAAATTGAAGATTGAGCCATGGATCATCAATGGATGGCAATCCTACGGCCGGCTGGGAAGCAAACCTGGTCTGGGTGGACAAATCCTGTATCGCCCGAAGCCGTGGCTCTCGCTGGTCTTCAACAACTACGGGATGGGCGAAGATACGCTGGGCAATGGCGACGGCCACTTCGGCCGTTCGCGCATCCACACCGACGACAGCGTTGAGATTAAGTATTACGACAAACCACAGAACTTCCTCGACAAGATGGCCTTCTCCCTTACCGGGGATTTGGGATGCGAATACGGCGGCAGCGGGTCGTTCGTCAGCGCACAAGGTCGAACCATCAACAACAACGTGAATTGCCACCATAACACGGCTACGAGCAGCAAGCAGACCTTCGCGGGTTGGATGTTGTACAACCGGTGGTGGTTCAAGAAGGACTTGTACGGCGTTACGCTCGGTGGCGGTGCAATGGCCAATCCGGGGCGCTATCTGACTCTGCTCCCACCCATCAACGGTGCCGATGCCATCACCGGCTCGCCGTACTTCACCCAGAATCCGGGTGACCCTTACAAAGCTTGGGATGCTTCACTCACGTTCGATTGGATGCCCAAGCAGTACATCACTTTTCGTGCCGAGTATGGATATCGCCACGCCAATGTTCCGTACTGGACCGGTCGCGGTGGAATAACCCCTGGCACCAACCTGACTCCCAGCACAGTTCCCAATCCATCTGCCGGATCCGTAGTGGGAAACGCCACGTTCGTGCCGGGCCCCTTCTTGTCGGCGACGCCGGGCTTTACCTGCGTTTCAGGAAGCACAGGTTTCTGCCCCGACCTGCGGAAAGACGAGCCTAGTCTGAGGTACGCGATCATGGTGAAGTTCTAGTCTTGGCATCGACCTGAGGCAAAGGCACCATCATGCGTGACGCAAACCGGAGCAGCATTCGACGGTTGAGGCCAACTGCGAGGCTGATCCCTTTTCTCGTTGTGCTTTCTTTGCTTGCGCTGCTGGCTACGGTCGGCTGTACCGCACATGCAGACCCGGCAGCGGAGGCACCTCCGCCCGCAAACATTGTGCCGGCTGTGGACGCTGGCCTGTTCTCCGTGGATCATCCTGAGCTGTTTCCGCTTGCGGCAGCGGCTGAGCGGCCCTCCACTTCGGAGTTAGTGGTCACAGGCGCAGTCACTCCTGACGTTGCTCGCAACGTGCCAGTCGTTTCACTCGCGTCGGGGCGCGTCGTGGGTATCCACGCGCGACTTGGCGACACTGTCGAAAAAGGGCAGTTGCTGCTAACCGTTCGAAGCGACGACGTCTCGGGCGGCTTTTCCGATTACCGGAAGGCAGTCGCCGATGAAGTTCTGGCGCGTGCTCAACTGGAACGAGCTACCGATCTGTACAAGCATGGCGCTATTGCCTTGAACGATCTACAAGTGGCACAAGACACCGAAGACAAAGCCCAAGTAGATTTGGAAACTACGGCGGAACATCTGCGTTTGCTCGGCAACGACCCTGACAAGCCCGCGAGAATGGTGGATATCGTCGCGCCCGTCTCGGGGGTGATTACCGATCAAGAAGTCACCAACGCCGCAGCCGTGCAGGCTTTTAACACTCCGAGTCCTTTCACGATTTCCGATCTGTCGTCGGTCTGGATTATCTGCGACGTGTACGAAAACGATCTGTCCAACGTCCGGCTTGGCGATACGGCTCAGATCATCCTGAATGCCTATCCCGATCGATTGTTTAAGGGAAAGGTCAGCAATATTGGGGCGATCCTCGATCCGAGTATTCGCACCGCCAAAGTCCGCATCGAAGTGCAGAATCCCGGAATCATGCGGCTCGGTATGTTCGTGAGGGCCACGTTCCACGGTCAAACCAAAGAAGCGCATACCATCGTCCCGGCGTCCGCGGTCTTGCGGATGCACGATCGCAATTTCGTATTCGTCCCCACGCCCGACAAAAAGTTTCGCCGCGTGGAAGTGGTCAGCGGAGATGTGTTGCCGGACAACACGAATTTGCAGGAGATCAAATCAGGGCTCAAACCAGGGCAACAAGTGGTTACAAACGCTCTGGTCTTGGACCACGTGCTCGCTCAATAACGGAGGCCAAAGTGCGATTCCTCGCGAGTATGGCTCGTGACGGACATTCCAGAACTGCGGCCGTCGGGCACGGTTGAGCCGGCGCATCGGCAAATACGACAGGACAGGAAATGATTCGGGCTCTCGTAGACTTTGCGCTCAATAACAAATTTGTAGTGTTGGCCATTGCCGTCCTGCTGGCCGGCTGGGGAGCGATCTCGTTCCACAACCTGCCGGTCGAAGCCTATCCCGATATTGCCGACAACTACGTGACGGTCATTACGCAATGGCCGGGTCGCTCCGCCGAGGAGGTGGAACAGCAAGTAACGATCCCGATCGAGATTCAAATGTCCGGAATGCCGCACATGAGCTTTTTGCGCTCCGAGTCGATTTTCGGACTGTCGTTCGTGATCATGATTTTCGACGACAGCTCGGTCAACGACTGGAACCGCCAAAAAGTGCTGGAGAGGTTAACCCAGGTTAATCTTCCTCCGGGACAAAACCTTCAGCCACAAATCGGTACGGACTGGAGCACCACCGGGCAGATCTACTGGTACACGCTGAGAAGCACGAATCCACGATACGACCTGATGGAACTCAGGTCGATCGAAGACTGGGTTCTGCTCAAGCAGTTCAAATCCGTTCCGAATGTTGTGGACGTTTCTGACTTCGGAGGTACGGTGCGTGAGTACCAGGTGCGCGTCGATCCCAACAAACTCGTCTCCTACGGATTGAGTATTGGCCAAGTGGAGCAGCAGCTTGCCAATAACAACATCAATGCTGGCGGCAGCTTTGTCGAAGTTGGGATGCAGCAGATGAACGTACGGGCACTGGGGTTATTCAACGATGTGCGCGACATTGCGGACACCGTGTTAAAAACCCAAACCGGGACCGCTCTTCGGGTGAAGGACATCGCGGAAGTCACTCAAGGTCCAAAAATCCGGTTGGGCCACATGGCGAGAGCCAATCACATGGAGGACGGGCGCATCATCGACGAGCCCGACGTGATTCAGGGCGCCGTGCTGATGCGCAAAGGCGCCGAGGAGCAACCCACGCTCGATGCCATTCACAAGAAAGTGGACGAACTGAACAACGGCCTCTTGCCTCCCGGCGTGAAGGTCGTCGCCATGCTCGATCGCAGCGACCTGCTTCATTTCACCCTGCACACCGTGATGCATAACCTGGCCGAAGGCATGATTCTGGTCAGCGTTATTCTCTTTCTGTTTCTTCTGAATGTGCGCGCCGCGCTCATCGTTGCACTGACGATTCCGTTCTCACTGCTCTTCGCGTCGATCTGGCTCGACTTGAGCCACATTCCCGCGAACCTTCTTTCTCTGGGCGCGCTCGATTTCGGCATGGTGGTTGACGGCGCGGTGGTCATGGTGGAAAACATTGTTCGGCACATGAGCCGCCTAAACAACGGCTCGGGATCGGCGATCAAGAAAACCCCTGCGGAGGCAATTCGCGAAGCCGCCCATGAAGTGCAACGGCCGGTCTTTTACGCGATCGCGATCATCATCACGGCCTATATGCCGATCTTCACGCTGCAACGCGTCGAGGGTCGGCTCTTCCGGCCCATGGCCTGGACAGTTGCGCTCGCTCTGCTTGGTGCCATGACGTTCTCCGTTCTCATTGCACCCGTGCTTGCCGCCGCATTTTTTCGCAAAGGCGTCAAAGAACGCCGCAACCAGGTGATGGACTATCTGACCAACACCTACCGGGAGCGGCTGCGTTGGGCTGTACAGCATCGCCGGGTCGTGGCAGGTCTTGGCATCGCAGCACTGGCCGGAACTTTATTTCTGGGTTTTGGCGGCGTCATCGGCGCAGAGTTCCTGCCCCACTTGGATGAGGGTGCAATCTGGGCGCGCGGCACGCTGGCAAATAGTACAAGTCTGTCAGAAGGCGAAAAGTTCACCAACAACGAGCGCTACGTTTTCGCCTCCTTTCCGGAAGTGAAAACCGTAGTATCGGAGGTTGGCCGCCCCGACGATGGGACTGATACCGGGGGATTCAGCAACACCGAGTACTTCGTCGACCTGAAGCCCAAAGACCAGTGGCGATCAGTCTTCCATCGCAACAAAGAAGAACTCGTTGCTGCTATGAATCGCGCGGCGGAAAAATATCCAGGGGCGATCTGGAACTTTTCCCAGCCGATCGAAGACAACGTCGGCGAAACCATGACCGGCACCAAGGGTTCATTGGCGCTCAAGATTTTCGGGGAGGATCTGAAGACCCTTGAGCAGAAGGGCGAAGGGGTCACTGCCGTGATGTCGGAAATCCCCGGCATGCACGACGTGAAACTCTTGCGGGATTTCGGCCAGCCTAACCTCGACCTAACGATTGACCGCCGGCAGGCAGCTCGTTTTGGAATCAACGTGGCTGACATTCAAGACGCCATCCAGACAGCCGTCGGCGGCAATGCGGTGAGTCAAGTGCTGATCGGCGAGCAACGGTACGACGTGGTGGTGCGCTACCAGGCTCCATTTCGCAACACTCAGCAGGCCATCGAAAGAGTTCGTCTGCTCTCTCCCACGGGCGAGCGGGTGTCTCTGGCGCAACTAACCAGCGTCGAGGTAAAGGACGGCGCCTACGATATCTATCGCGAAGGCAATACTCGGTACGTAGCAGTCACGTTCAATGTACGAGGCCGCGACTTGGGTACAACCGTCGAAGAGGCCATCAAACGAATCAATGAAAAGGTGAAGTTGCCGCCGGGTTATAGCCTCGGCTGGTCTGGGGAATACGAAAGCGAAAAGCGGGCGGAGGCGCGGCTGGCCCTCATTGTCCCGCTGACCGTCCTCGTCATATTCATCATTCTCTACACTATGTTCCGCTCCTATAAGTGGGCCCTGCTGATTCTGTTGAACGTCGCCCTGGCTCGCGTCGGCGGCTTTCTTGCCTTGCTGTTGACTGGAACATATTTGAGCGTCTCCTCGGGCGTGGGAATGTTGGCCCTGTTCGGCGTATCGGTGCAAACCGGCGTCATCATGCTCGAATACATCAATCAACTTCGTGCCCGTGGACACACCATCGTGGACGCCGCGGTGGAGGGCGCAGTCCTAAGGCTTCGCCCAATCATGATGACTATGCTCGTGGCGACACTGGGGCTCTTACCCGCGGCTCTGTCACATGATATCGGATCAGACTCGCAGAGGCCCTTCGCGATCGTGATTGTGGGCGGACTGATTTCCGATCTGCTGCTGAGCATTGTGTTACTACCGACGTTTTATGTTTGGATCGCGAGAGAGGGCGACCAACTTCCGGAACTGGAGGCGTCCCTTGAATAGTGTTGCGCTGCTCCAGGAGGTCCGGGGAAAGATCCGCACCGGCATGGCTCTGGCCGCGTTGCTGGCATCCGCGCTGACCCATCCGGCACTCGGACAAGCCACAGGGACATCGAGGATCACGCTCGACGAAGCCATTCAAATGGCGCTGCAGCACAACCACAACCTGCTGGCGGCTCGAACCACCATCCCACAGGCCGAAGCGGAAGAAACCACTGCGAACCTTCGGCCCAACCCGTCTCTGTTTGCGGATTGGGAATATTTGCCACTCGGCTCGCCGGCGCATCAAAACCCCAACATCTATGGAGGTCATTCCACTAGCGATTATCTGCACGATAACACCGAAGGCGATATCGGCCTCAGCTATTTGCTGGAGCGCGGGAAAAAACGGCAGCACCGGCTGCAAGCCGCTAAGGACATTACGGCGCAGACACGCTCGCTGGTTACCGACAACGAGCGCGGTCTTACGTTCAGTGTCGCTTCATTGTTTGTAAGTGTCCAACTCGCCCAATCGACGATCGAACTCGCCGAAAAGGACTTGAAGAGCTTTCAAAAGACCGTGGAACTCGGCGAACTGCGTTTCAACAAAGGCGCGATCAGCGAGGACGATTACTTAAAGATTAAATTGCAACTGTTGCAGTTTGAGACCGACTACCAGCAGGCCGAACTGGCAAAGATCCAAGCACTCTCTGATCTGCGGCAGTTGCTTGGCTACGAATCCGTTGCCGCTGACTATGATGTCGCCGGTCCGTTCGACTACCAGCCCCTGAACGGGAACCTGGAAGATTTCCAATTAAAGGCTTTGCAGAACCGCCCTGACCTTCGTGCAGCTCAGCAAGGCGTCACGGCAGCTAGGAGCCAATACGAGCTGCAGAGAGCGATCGGCAAGCCGGACGTCACGGTGCAGGGAAACTACTCCCACGTCAACGCGATCAACGCGGCCACTGTTTATGGCAGCATCCCGCTTCCCATCTTTAATCGCAACCAGGGCGAAATCGCGCGAACCCGCCTTGCGATCATTCAAGCACAGGAGCAGGAGAAAGCCACCAATGGCCAGGCGTTGACGGATGTGCGCGACGCATATGATGGCCTGCGCGTGAGCGACCGGATCGTCCAGCTTTATCGCTCGGGTTATCTCGAGGTGGCGCAAAAAGACCGGGACATTGCCGAGTATGCGTACCAGCGTGGCGCAGTCAGCCTGCTTGACTTTCTGGACGCCGAGCGAAATTATCGCGCCACGCAGCTTGCCTATCGCCAGGCCCTGGCTTCATACTTGCTCGCTTTGGAGCAACTGCGACAGGCAGTGGGTACGAGGACACTGCCCTGATCTCGGAAGCGCGATTTCGTCATCAAGACTCGGTTTAGTTCAACCATCACAGCGAGACTTGCAGCGAATCGCCGAAGGAGCCGGATCTTTGAACAAGCAACAGGTACGAAGCCGGATCGAAGAACTCGGGATTATTCCTTCCATTCGAGTATCGACGACGGAAGACGCGTTGTTCGCAGCCGAGGCGGTCGCCCGTGGTGGGATTCCCATCATCGAAGTCACGTTGACCGTTCCCGACGCGATCAACGTGATTTCTCACTTAGTGCAGAATGCTGCAGGAGTGATTGTCGGCGCGGGCAGCGTCCACGACGTGGAAACCGCACGCCGGTGCCTAGAGGCGGGGGCTAACTTCCTTTCAAGCGACGGCCTGGATCCGGACACGGTGAAGTTCGCGGTAAAAGAGAATGTCGTCGTAATTCCCGGAACACTCACTCCGACCGGTGTGATCGCCGCGTGGAAACTGGAGCCTGATTTTGTCAAAGTCGTTCCCTGTGGGCACATTGGCGGCCACAGTTACATTAAAGATCTAAAAGCGATGTTTCCCGCGGTGCCGATGATTGCTGCTGGCGGCGTGAATCAGCGGACCGCATTCAGCTTTATTGCTGCCGGGGCAATCGCCCTGGGTATTGGTGGAGAGTTGATCCCGAGAGAAGCCATCCGGCGGCGGCAACCAGATCGAATCGCCGAACTGGCGCGCAGGTTCTTGAACGCTGTCAGCAGCGCTCGCGACCGTTGAGCATGCCGTTGCAGCAATCTCGTGGGTACCTGAGGCCTCTCGGTTAGCGCCACTCGGCTGGCCACCTTCAGAGAACGGAGAGTAGAGCCCTTTGTGAATCGATACTTGGAGGTACTCGCTGCGAGCACCGCTACCTTCGCTGTGACGAATATCGATGACGCTCTTCTCCTGACTCTCTTCTTTGCCAAGCGGATTCCGGCCCGGCGCATTGTTGCCGGTCAATACCTTGGTTTCGCAATCATCCTCCTCATCAGCCTGATCGGCGCCGTGGCGGCTTTAGCAATACCCCATCGCTGGATACGGTTCCTTGGGGTTGTGCCACTCGCGATCGGCGCACGGCTGTTCCTTCAAGCATTCCGGTCGAAGTCTAACCAGTTGCGGGTAGACAATTTGAGTGTGGCGTCCATCGCGCTTCTTACGTTCTCGAACGGAGCCGACAACGTAGGCGTGTACGTGCCTTTCTTCGTCGTGGCTCGCGCCCAAGTCTGGTTGATCTTGATGGTGTATGGGATGCTTGTCGCCGTGTGGTGTTTTGTCGGCCGCTGGCTCGGTACCCATTCATTTATTTTTCACTTCGTCGATCGATGGGCCGACCGAGTTGTGCCAGCGGTTTTCATCTTGCTAGGAACGTACATCCTCATTTCTGCATGACGGGTTTTAAGATGTTTGATCCAAAAATGCCGCTTTTAGGAAGCGAATGGACGCATTCTGGGTCAGGTGTCCCGCTGCTGGCCTTTTCTGTGTTACGGCCAACAATTTATGTAAGTCGGTCGTCAGTCTCGATTCTGCTGCCTTCCGGAATACATCGGTGGTCAACCAAAAAAGAAGGACAACCTCGAGGTTGTCCTTCTTCTTTAGCATGCATCTGTCATGGGGAGCCTTTGCTCTCCCGCCGGTTAATTCAAAGAGAAAGTGACCTCGATGAAATTGTGGTCCGACGGACGAACGCCCGCATCGTCAGTCGTCCCGATTTTAACCACCACCTGTGCCGCTGTATTGGGAGCGCGCTGATCGGGGACTTCTGCTCCGGTTACCGAGATGCCTGGATCACTCTTGGAATAAAAGACATGATCAATTCGGCTTCTTCGAGTTCGCGTGCTGGTGCTAGCAGGGTTCGAAGAATAACTTTTTGCAATGCCTTTGCTCACCGCTGAATCCCACCCTCCATAGTACTGCTGGAGAACGGTGCTTACTTCTGCAGTGTACACCTGGGCATTCAAGTCCCCCGCAATGATGCGCGGCTCGGGGAAACTCGCGGCAAAGGCGACCAGCTGATTCGCCTCTACTTGCCGTTCCGGACCGGCATTTTCGGGCCATTGAAAGTGGGTGGCGAAGAAGCTGACTTGCTTCCCATTGACATTGAGGGTGGCTTCAGCGATCGGCATCTGGTAGCTCATGAAGTACTGCGCCGTGCTTACGATGGGCCACTTCGACAGGATCATCACTCCTTCAACGCAACCTGCAAACTTCGGTACGTAGTAGCTATACCAGGTGATCCCGGTTTTCGCGTTCATCAGAGCGGTGATCAGTGCAGGATCGTTGTAGCCGCCGATCGCTTCAGTGAGCCCGGCTGCGTCGGGGTTCAGTTTCACGAGGTAGTCCGTAGTACGATCCAGATTGAGGATGTTGTCAGTACCGTGGCCGCCGTAGGAGATATTGGCCTGAACGGCACGAAACGTGGTCCCCGGACTTGATGATGGGGCAACCGCAACGAGGCCCGAGGCGCCGGCGTTTCCCCCACTGCTGTCGGTGATTGTGACATGAGCGGTGTAATTACCTGCCGTTTGGTATATGTGGGAAGGCGCTGCGTCGGTTGAGGTCTGCCCATCCCCGAAGTTCCAGTTATAGCTGGAGGCTGTGGCTCCGGAGACTTGTGCCGAGAAATTTACCCCCAGAGGCGCAAATCCGGACGATGGGCTGGGAGAAAGGCTGACAATCGCAATGAGTGCCGGCAGGTTGGCAGCCAGGATAGCGGTGTCGCTTACTCGCACGCCCGGGGCGGCGGTCAGATAGCTCTGTGGAGAAACCACGATCTGATCAATCGAAAACCCGTCCGACCGCACCTGTACTCGCATCGTGTGAGTGCCCGTGGTGCTGAAAAAAACATTGGCCCCTAGGCCGCACCATCCGTTATCGGTCCAGCCCCATCCCAGTTCGGCAGCTCCATTACACTGTTGCAAAGAAACCGCTGCTCCGGACGTGGTTCCAATTCGATCCACCGCGGCTCCACCATTGGTCACGCTATCAGAGAATTGCACGTAAACCGAGTCATGAAGGTAAGAATTGTTCAGCGACTTGCCGCGAATCCATAGGTGGTATGGCTGGCCCGAATACGCCGGGAAAGTCATCTCGAAATAATTCTTCGGGCTGGCCAACGGTGTGGTCAATTTGGCGGCGCCCAGATTGGGATTGCTAATCGCAAAACCGCCGGCCGCGGTGGAATCGGCAACTACAGCCCACGTCCCCGCTCGTACGGGTGCGGTTGAGGCGTACAAAACGACGTCACTGCTTGTTGCCTGCAGCAAAACGGGCGACACGCCCGCGCATACCGCAAGAATCGCAATCGAATATGCGATGAAACAACGTTTTCTTAGATTTTGCACTTGTTTCTCCAGGCAAAGTGGATTTTTAGCGTCCAGCTTCGGCCTCCAAATGCTTCTGGAGGGGGGCTAAGTTTTTGCTTTCCTAGAGTGTGCGAGTGCAAGCCCGGCATGTCGAGGTAACGATGGTACATCTTCGTCAGAACCGCATCGCCAAGGAGAATTGGGCATTGGGTCATGACAGTCCGGGCGATGTGGACTGGACTAATTCGCTTTGCAAGCGTGATCGAGGTTGTGATTGAAAAGGTACATGCGTCGGATCTAGGTCTCGGCCTGAAAACGAATTGCGGAGCAAGACTTGTTTGGATTGCGCAGTTCTTCAGCTACCACAAGAGGAAGCAGGAACCCTACATCTTGAGCAGCTGCTGATCGCACCGCAATTCCAGGGGTCTGCGGATGCCCTAGAGATGGTCGCGATCTCTGGGCGGATGAGGTCCCAACGGTTGGGCAGATGGGCGAGGCTTTCATCGTGCTTAAGCTTGTCATTCGCAGATGCCTTATCTGCGAAAACCGCTTCAGTTGGCAGGCCGTTCGCTTGCGTCGTAAGTTCTACCTCAGTCCTCCCTCCAGACTTCCGGCCGCTGCCCCATGCAGGCAGGCAAAGATAGGTGTTGCATAAATGGCTTCAGAATTGAAAAGATGCTTCAGCGCAAGAAACACAGACTGGATGTGCACCTTCAAAACCAGAGGCATCCCAACGTCAAAAACCTCTTATGAGCGGTGACCGCCATCGCCTGGATCGAGGATCAATTCAATCAATATCCTTACACCCGGATTGTTTTCCCTCACCTCTGATATTCTTGCCATCAATGAGAACGATTCCAACTATCGACTACACAGAAGCGAAGCGAGCCGTCGAACTGATCGTGGAGCGTGCGCTGCAGATGCAGAAGGCCGTTGTGGTGGCTGTGGCTGACTGCCGCGGCGAGCTCATCGCATTTGCCCGCATGGATGCAGCTCCCATATCCTCGGTCGTCATCGCTATAAACAAAGCGTGGACGGCCGCGCGAGCTGGCAAGCCAACTCAGGAGATTGGAGAAAAGGTCAAACATCCGGAAAGGGGCCACGACATCTCCTACTACGGCGATCCTAGATTCGTGGGCTGGGGCGGCGGCGTTCCGGTCTGGAAGAATAATGAGGTAGCTGGATCAGTCGCCGTCAGCGGATTGTCGTCGAGTGAAGATGCCAGCTTGGCAAGCCTGGGCGCCGACTGGATCAACCACCTCAGTAGCTGATTCTGCTTACCGACGTGCATGTCATGACGATCCGGTCCTCAGAGAACCAAGAAAATAGGAACAGTTGTAGTTGCGCTCCTGTACGTTGTCGGCTTCCCGGTTGTCTGTCCAGATGAACTTCGTGTATCCGGAGGGGAACCTGATCAAGTGGGATGGCGCGGAGTTGGGTAGGAGATGGTCGTTCGGTTGCTTTAGGGGAATCCACTCAGAAGATGCGGCTGGTGGAACGAATTGGCCGGGCGGCCGGACGGCCGTAGATGCGTGCCAAAGTAGTCGTCGACCCGGTGCCAGGCATCCCGTAGGACATGTTCGCGTGTGAAGTAATGGAATTCGCCTGGATACATCATGAAGGTTAGTAGATCGCCTTTATTCTTCTTCAGAGCTTCATCAACGAGCCATACAGATTCAATGAACGGCACGTTCACATCCGCAGTACCGTGCAAAACCAGCAGCGGGCGAGCTAATCGGTCAATATGTGAGATGGGAGATGCGTTCGCGTAGACTTTTGGATTTCGCTCTGGCGTGCCGATTCGGCTTTCCGTCCAATCACCGTGATAGGGATCGTTGTAGTACATGTCGTAATCTACGACGCCGGCGACGTCAATGCCAGCACGGAAGAGAGTTGGTTGATCGGTCATCGCGATTAGCGTGAAAAATCCACCGTAGCTCAAACCCCAGACGCCCATGCGACTGCCGTCAACAAAGGAGAGCGTCTTTAGATAGTTGGCGGCCATCCATGCGTCCTTCGCGTCATTGCCCCCAACGTCCATGTAGACGCCGTTGCGCCAATCTCGCCCATAACCGATGCTGCCGCGATAATCAGGTGCGATGACGACGTAACCCTGTTGCAGCAGATACTGATGCATGCTGTAGTAGACGGCGTAATTTCGTTGTACGTGCCAGCCATCATAGTTCTGGTTGATACCGTCCCCATGAATCCAAACGATCGCCGGATGTTTCTGGCTGCGATCAAGATTTTTGGGAACGAAGAGCCATGCCGGGACGGGCTGGCCGTCGGGTCCGGGATAGTGAACCAGTTGCGGCTCAACGAACGCAGAGCGATCGATATCTGTGGGCATCGAGTCGCCGAGTCGTATCGGCTTTGCGCCCGCGACTGCATCGATGACAAACAGATCGGCAGAATTCCGGGTGTCAGTGTGCTGGTACAAAAGACGCTTATCGTCGTGAGACCACTGTGGTTCGACGTTTGTGCCGCGCGCCTCAGTAATGTAAGTGGTCGTCGCATGCGCAGGATCGCCGTTGATGGTGGCGATACCAATCCGGCGATCACCGGGACGTTCTTGTTCGTTGGCATCGAAGGCGATGCGCGTACTGTCATGCGACCACTCGGGTCGCCAAGCTTCGAGATGTCCCTTTGTGATCTGCACCGCGGTGCCACCACCTGAGGGAATGACATAAATGTGGTCCCACCCATCTTGGTCCGAAAGGAAGGCGATCCAACGGCCATCGGGGGAAGGCTGAGGTTCGGTTCCGGTCTCCCAGTCGGGCAGACTCCAGAATTTCTCTTCGTTGTCTTCGTGAATGGATTTTGGCTTGCCATCGAGGATGTCGGAGACATAGATGGAGCGCCTCTTGTACTGGTTCGATTGCCGGACAAACACAATCCGGGTGGGATCGACCCATGAAAAAGCGTCGTAGTTACCCTTCGTGCCAATGGCAACAGGCCTTCCGCCCGAAGACGAAACTGCAAACAGAGTACCGGGAACGTATTCCGGATTGGCAAAGATGAGCTTCCGGCCCGAATAAGAAGGCGAAGAATCATGTGGAATGAGCTTGGCGCCACCGATGTAACAGATCTGCGACCCGTCGGGGGACCAGGCGAGACTATCGATATTCACGTCGTCATGAATAAGGCTTGTTTCGGCTCCTTCGGAGAGAGCGCGGACTATAAGGTCACTTCCATTCCCTCCACCGTTCTTGCGGACGAAGGCGATGCGCGTGTGATCGGGGGAAGGAGCGAAATCGCCTTCGCCGAGCGGCGTACTCCAAGCCGGACGAGGGTCCCCCTCGCTTGCTGAGACTCGCCACAGATCACCTTTGCGAGCAAAATAGAGATTCTGGCCGTCATGATCCCAAAAGGCTTGGTGGACTTCGCCTTCGGTAAAGGAGGTCAGAGCGGCGGGCTGGGTTCGGCCATCAAGGTTCGAAACGTACAGATTGCTGATCCCTGCTCGATCCCAAATAAAGGCGACATGACGACCATCTGGCGACCAGACGGGGTTTGAAGGGTGTTTGATTTCGATCAATTGCTCGATCGTCAGCGGACTCTTTCGAACGGCTTGCTGCGCATTGAGGCAGTTCGGAGAATTGAGACTTGCGATGAGCGAGACGGCTGCAACGAAGGGCGTCAGTCGGAGCATTGCATCCCCAAAATTGCGATTTAGATCGCTGCTGATCATATGATTCGGCGAGCGGAATTGTTGTTTTTCCACCCGCCGATGGTCGTCAAACCAGCGTAATTGTTTCGGCCACTAGAAGTTGAAGCGCAAACCAAACCTCGCCAGGAACGGGTTAATCGTGTTGCTCGGGAATTTGTAATTCGGACCAACGGTCTGGACTTCTGAAATGACGGTCTGTCCGTTGGTGAGATTAAACAAGTCGACGATCGGCTCGACATGCCAGCGCTCATTGAATATGAATTCGCGCGAAAGGCGCACATTCAACAGATTAACGCTCGGCAAGCGTTGAACACCCGCCGGTTGAAGAATCACTGTTTCAGAGTTCTGATTGAGCCCGGTAAAGATACCCTGAGGCTGGAAGGGGAAACCTGTGTAATGCTGAAAATTGACACTTGACCGGATTTTCAAAGGAAATTCGTAACTGCTGTCCACCTTGAAAACATAGGTAGAGTCATTATTGAGGTAGTTGTTGCTGCGGTTGATATTCAAGTTCGGATCATTAACGTTGTCGGTTGCCGTCAACGCGTCGTCGGAAGTTCCGTTACAGCAGTAGACACCCTTTTGGCGCTGGATGGTGAGTCCCGCCAGCAACTGCCAATGGTTCGACATGCGCTTAACGGCATCGAATTCAACGCCATGATAGGCGTTGTCATCGAGCTGAGGCAGATTCGTCAGCAGAACGTTGGACTTTCCCACGAGGGCGGGGTTGAGGTTGTAAAGCGTCATGGGTTGACCGGTGACTGAATTGACGATGGGCTGACCGTTTAGCGTGGTAATTGGGGTGTAGTCGGATGGTGTCGCAGCAAGATTCTTAAGCCCCACCAAGTTCTTCTTCGTACGGTAGTAGTAGGAGGCACTGATACGCAGGTCGCGCCAGATCTGCTTCTCGTACGAAACGCTGATCTCGTCAGAGTAAGGGCGACTCATGTGCGGGTCGATGTGAGTGCTCGTACCGCCGAACGAGCCAAGTAGATTTGCAGGGCTCTTCCATTCACTCGGCTGCGGGAAGCCGTCGCCATTGGTATCTGTCCACTTGTAGATCTGCCCGGCGAAGCCAACCGGGTTCACCTGCTCCACAAGCCCGGTACCTTCCATCTTGTAAAACCTGCCGTAACTGAATCGAATGACCGAAGTACTTTTGCCGGTCAGGTCGAGAGCTAGGCCCACACGCGGAGACACGTTGTTCCAATCCACAAGATTACCGGACGCCGGAAATGCTCCTCCCGAGGGCGCCGGGAACAGGTCGGGAAACGTGAGATTCGGGCTCGGTGCTTGCCTGGGATAGTAACTGGTGAACCGGTCGTAGCGAATTCCCAAATTCAATGTTAAGCGCTTCCGGAGCGTCCATGCATCCTGAACATATGCGCTGGTGTCACGAAAGTAGGTCTTCTCCGTAAACGGCGTGTCATACGCGATCACATCAAGCGCCTGACCGTTCGTATATTGCGCATTGATCCCCTGATTGATCTGGTAAACATAGGGGTTGTAGTTGTCACCAAACTCCGCGCCGAACTTCAGATTGTGACTTCCCGCCAGGGAACCCTTGTACCAAGATGCGCCCACCGACGTTTTGAATACCCAGGCTGGATTCGCGAAGGCATATGGCGCAGCGCCGGTCTCTGTGGACAGAACCGTGTCCTGCCGGTTGATATCATTGGCTGACACCGAATGCTGATATCCCAGCGGAAACACCTCTTTGTTGTAGCCAGTGCGAACATCTATAAGGAAGTTGTTAGTGATCTGACTGGTCCACAAGGCTTGCAAAATGTATGCGGGTTCGATCTGAAGCCAGCTGGCTTGCGGAGTTACGAACTGAAAGGCAGTGTCGCGGCGGAAGAAGCGGTTTTGCTCGTTGTAAAGCCAGATGAAGCTGAGCTTGTTCCTTTGGTTAAGCTGCCAATCGCTGCGCAGAGCGGTGTTGGTCTGGTGATTAATATCAGGGGCAGGATTGCCAGCCTGGTCGCGAACCGTGAGAATGCTCTCGCGAATATCGTAGCGGCGGTAGGATCCGAAGAGCCACCATCGATCTTTGACCACCGGTCCGCCTAAACCAACGGTCGTATCGCGCGCCATCACAACCGGAGAACCGGAATTAACCGCAATGCCATTGAATACAGGTAAGACCGGCGTCGCCTCGGTACCCGCCGTCTCGTAGTACATCGCAGCTTGACCGTGAAGCTGGTTTGAACCCGACTTGGTCACCATGTTCATGTAGACGCCGCTGACGGAAACCGATGCAGGCGCATTGTCGGCGACCACCTGAAACTCCTCGAACGAGTCGTGGTCGGTGTAGAACTGGGTGTAGCCGCCGTTTGCTCCGGGCCAATTCAGGTCTAACCCATTGAAGCTGAAAATCTGTTCGCCTGGCGTGCTGCCGTGTACTTGCATGGTGGACTGCTGCATGCTCTGATTACCACCTACGTCGAAGGTGGTTAGCGTAACTCCGGGCATTTGGGCGACGGTTGACCACGGATCGCGACCCGCAGGAATGTCCTGCAGCAATTGCTGGTCGAATGTGGTGGAGGTCTCGACACTCTGCACGTCAACCACAGGTTCACCTTGAACGCTCAGAACTTGCTGAACCTGACCGACCTTGAGTTTCGCGTTTACGGTGGCGGTGAACCCGGCGGTGATGACGATATTGTTCTGCTCGAGAGTCTGGAATCCGTTCGCTTGGACGATCACCACGTAAGTGCCCGGAGGAATCAAGTCAAACAGATAGCTTCCATCCGTTTGCGGATGACTGGCACGAGAGGCCATCAGAGCACCGCCCTTGACGGTCACCGTGGCGGTTGTAACTGCTGCCCCCGAGGAGTCGCTCACCACTCCCACGATCTTCCCGGTTGTCGAGACCTGCGCGGCGGAACTGACAACCGCGGAAATCGTAGATAATGCGACCGCGACCAAGCGTAACCAAAACTGCGCGAAGGCACACGCATGCTTGCGATTCATACTCGCCTCCCGACCCGATATCCACACTTTCGTTGCCCCAGTGCAAGAGGTAGAGTGGATATTGCATACAATATGGAATATTTGTCAACCCAAAAGAATCGATGGCAAGCATCAAGTTTTTCGCTCAGCTCCGGAAGATTTGGGACGCATCGGAACTTCGCCCGGGCAACCAGGGATAAAATTGTAGTAACTAGATCTAGATCAAGCGGAACCTATAGGGGTTCGACGCTGGAATGGCCTTAAAGTATCGTTCTGCGGATATTAAACGTGCAGTGGCCTATGGTTTCGGCGCCAATTCGATCCAGGTGACTCGCGTAGCCAGCGGCACGATCCATGCGTCTCGCTCCGACGCCAGCGCGTTCCCTGGCCGATAGGGTCCGGCCTTGACCTGGCCGGGCTGCTCAATATGCAAGCGCGCTGCCGGCGTAAACGGCGTGGCCCCGGAAAGGCCCACACGCACCGCACCGGTCTTGGAGTTAACCTCGATAGTCTCGAAATTCCCCGCGTCCAGCGTGAGCCACAGACCGAACGACGCTACGTAAACCCGCGTTCGGAAGGAATCCAAAGGAGCGACCTCGATGATGTCGCCTTCCGCCTTGATGTTGCCGCCAAATGCCAGCCATCCGAATTGCGGGTGATCCACAACGTAGGTCGCAGTGTTCCATGCGTGGCCAAAGAAGTTTGGGCCGTAATCGCCAGTCAGCGGATCTGACTTCAGCATATCGGGGAATCCGTGGAATGCGGCAGAGGCGAAACCCTCCTGATCGATATCGGTAAGGGCGCCCATGGTTCCGGCGTAACCCACGCGCAACAGATAGAAGTCGTCGGGATGTTCGCGATACTCGGCAAGCAGCGGGATGGCATTGAGTCCGGAACCATAATGATGCAGTTGCCGCTCGAGCCGCCGGTCTTTGGCGGCGAAGATGAAATCCCAATAACGACGGGCGCTGCCGTTATAACCCCAGTGCGGGATTGCCGGATCGTAACCGAGGATCGCGTTCAGGGTCACCTCCGCTTTGTCCTGGTACCCGAAGTATTTCGTCCAGGCGTAAACCTCTTCCTGACCGGTGGAATCCCAGGGCATCTCGCTGCCGAAGGGATAGGCTTCCTTTCTCCAGCGATCGGTTCGGATACGCATTTTAGCTTCAAGGTCGTCGGCCTGCTGCTTCCAGCCTTCACGCTTAAGATCGCTCAGAATCTGGAGAAAGATATCGCCCTCCATCTGGCCGAAGACTCCCAGGTCTGCCGCGTAATTGGTCATGGCGATGGAAGTCTCATAAGCCTGACTCAGATACCAATCCCAGGGGTGGTTCGTCACCATCCCTTCATGGTTGCGTGAGAGGCGATAGAGCACCCAGTACGCCGCTGCCACGTGAGGATAATCATAGGAGCGGTCCACCTGTTCTGACGCTTTCTTGTTCCAACTCGTCCACGAAGTCCAATCGAGGTCGCTGCGATAGTAGCCTGGAGGCATTTCGTCAGGCTGGTAGTAGAAAAGACTCTTGCGCACTCCGTATTGGTGCGGGCCGTCTTTGTATTGCAATCCACCCCACAGGACGCCATCGACAAACTGTTGCAGCTTTTCTAGTTCTTCCTTATTCGGCTGGACCAGTTCCTTCATGACGGCCGAGAGCCACGCTCCTGCTCCGCCTTCGTCGCCGAGGCCAGCAATCCAGGCGCGGCTGTCCTGCATCACCATCTGGTTGGCCTCACGATCGTAGGTCAACACGGAAGGGCTGCGGTGGAACCTGTCCGCCGGATCGACGTACCACTGTCTGGTGGTCAGGAAGTGGCCCATGTCCGCGACGACCTGAGTCTCAGGCTTGATCACGAAATACTGAATGGTCTCGATCGCTCCATCGTCGTACGTAACAGTCAATCGCGAGCGGCCCCAAGTCTTGCCCTTGACGGTGTAAGCTCTCCACCCAGATGCGAGCGAGCCGTCTGCTCTCACGGCGAGTGCTCCCTCGGGTTCCACTGCCATCGATCTGATGCCCTTGGGAGATTGCAGAAACAGACGAGCATCGATGTCCATCGGAACCACATATCCGGGTATGCCCACCGCCACGGGCCGACCATTTTGTGAGAGCGTTTTCTCGATGTTGCGGATGGAATCGGACAACAGAAACTTGAGCCCGTAGGTCCTCGATTCCCCTGGGGACAGACTGAGCGCAGTCGGAGGATTCCAAGGTTGCACGGCCTTCCACTCGTTCTCGGCATAGGCCTGACTGTGGACCATCCACTCGTAGAAGCCCTCGAAGGTGATTCCCCGCGGTGTGGGGTCGGTAAATACGGGCTTCGCGCCCCAGCGTCCGGGTCTGTCCAGAATGGGGTTGTAGGCCTCGAACGGCGTCCGGCCTTCGGGGACAACCAATAGCGCAGGACCGCGGCCACTCAACCGCGTTACCTGCAGATACCCCGCATCCTCACCGATGTAGGGATCGTAAAAGGAGCACCTAGAATGTGCGTCTTCCAGAGTGCGGTCGTTGAGCACGTTGTTGAATATCATCGGGATGCCGAGTGCGCCAATCTGGACGGTCTCGGAGGATTTATTTTTCAGCTCAAACCGGAGTACGAGTTTCCCCGATTCCAGTGCCCAGCTGCGCGTGAGCCGCAGAGGAAAATCCGACGGTAGAGTTTTCGCAAGGTCGGCAGCAGCCAGAATACGTTTCGAAACCGGCAAAGGCGTCACCGGAGCGCGTGCCGTCGAAGTAGAAAAATTCTTCCAGTCGCCAGAAGTTCCGATCCGCAGACGGAAGGTGATGTCCCCCAAATGAACGTAACCATCTTTGGAGCGCTCGACCAACAGGTCGCCGGGTGTGAAATCGAAATCGCCCGCTCCTTTCGGCTTCAGAGCTGCAACTGTCTGCGAGGACCGGACCAGCGTGAGGGTGAACTCGGAAGTGTCGAAGTCCACCGTCCCCTGGCTGAGCATGGGGCCAGGGGTTGGAGGCTGCTTTTTCTTTTCTTCTTGGGCCGTAACCGACTGATGCAACGTCGCCAACAGGGTCAACACAAGACAACACAACTGGGTTGCAGTGGGCAGCCTCGAGGAATGGCAGTCTCTCACGGTCTGACCTTTCTTTGCTCGTTTTCGGACGTAGTCGAAATGGCCTCACACGATCGTTAACATTAGGTTTGCAGATTTCAAATCATCGACCTACGAGCGTCTTCATGAACGGGCCGCTACGACTGACTCAATCGCAGCGGCATATTTGGATCGCGGCTCATCTGTCCGTCGAGCATTCGCCAAATTCCGAGCGGGTTTGCGTCCTGCAACTCGCGTGGCAGCGCGCTGTCGGGAAAACCCTGATAGCAGACCAAGCGCGTGAAGCGAAAGATCGCTTGGCTTCCCACCGACGTCGAGCGCCCATCGGACGTTGAAGGGTACGGGCCGCCATGCACCATAGCGTGCGTGACTTCGACGCCGGTCGGAAAACCGTTGAAGACGAGGCGGCCGACTCTGCTTTCGAGAATCGCGATCAGATCCGCAAACTCACGTAGATCCTGTTCTGTACCTTGGATCGTGGCGGTCAAGTGGCCCTCGAGCAAGCGGGCAACCTCCAGAACCTGATTCCGGCTTGAGTGACGCACGAGAAGAGTTGCGGGACCAAAGATCTCCGCACCCAGGCCTGAACCCAGGAAGGACCCAGCGTCGGTTTCAAAGATGGCGGAACTCACGGCGTAACCCTCGTCATCCGCCGCCTGCGGTCCTTCGGCAACCAACTTCACTGTGGTGTCGGTTTTGCGTGCCGCAATCGCTGAGTCATACGAAGAGTGAATAGCCTTCGTCAGAAGATGGAATCGAGAAGACGCCGCCACCAACTCACGCAGTTTCTCCGTGAATGACTCAGCGTCGGAGCCTTGCGGCAGAAAGACCATGCCCGGCTTGGTGCAGAATTGTCCCGCACCCATGGTGAACGACGTGTGCAATCCAGCCGCAATGTTCGCTGCACGCTCCCGCAACGCTCCCGGCAGGATGAATACGGGATTCGTGCTGCTCATCTCCGCATAGAACGGAATGGGTTCCGGGCGTGCCGCCGCCACGTCCATGAGGATTCTTCCCGCGGTACGCGATCCGGTGAAGCCTCCGGCCTTTACCAAAGGATGCTTCATCAAGGCTGTCCCGATCTCGGAACCGCTACCAAACAGAAGTGAGAACACTCCCTCGGTCATGCCGCATTCGCGAACGCTTTCCTGGATGGCGCGCCCCACAAGCTCGCTGGTGCCGGGATGGGCGGCATGTGCCTTCACGATTACGGTATTCCCACCCGCGAGCGCAGACGCGGTATCTCCGCCTGCGACCGAGAATGCCAGCGGGAAGTTGCTCGCGCCGAACACGACGACAGGTCCCAGGGGACGCAGCATCGAGCGAATGTCGGGCTTGGGAGCGGGCTTGCGCTCGGGATCGCCGCGGTCGATGCGCGCGTTAACCCACGATCCGTCTTCCGCTACTTGCGCAAACAACCGGAGTTGACCGCAGGTACGAGCCGTTTCGCCTTGCAAACGCGCCGGTGGCAGCGCCGTTTCCTGCCCCGCACGCTCGACGATATCAGCCGCAATCGCTTCGATCTTTTCAGCAATCTTGCGCAAGAACGCGCCGCGCTCTCGGCCGGAAACGCGACGGTAGACGTCGAAAGCTTCCGCCGCAAGGCGGACTGCAAGTTCCACTTCCTCCGCCGTTGCCGGAATAAAGCCAGGCTGCATGCGCTCGCCCGTGATGGGATTCGAGGCATACATCGCCGGGCCTACACCCGTACCTTCCCGAAACCCGATTAGCGACCGACCTGAGAGTTTGGATATCGATACCGGCATTTATTTTCCATTCGGCAACGCATAGCTGACCACAGACTGTGGCCGGGAGCGCAACGCGTCACGGATAATTTTTTTGGCCTGCTCGAGTTCACTCCCCACTAGCTCGAGGCGTGGTGGGCGCACACGCGAATTCCCAATACCAACTTCTGCTTGGACCAACTTTATGAGTTGGACGAAATTTGGAACGGTATCCATCCGGAGCAGTGGCAGAAACCAGCGATACAGCTCAAAAGCCTTCTCACTCTCTCCGTTGATACCGCAGTTAAATAGTTCTACAGACTCACGCGGCAGTGCATTGGCCAGACCGGCAACCCATCCCGTCGCTCCCACTCCGATCGCCTCCAGCACCGCGTCGTCCACTCCAACGGATATTTCCAGACGCCGGTCCAGAAGTGCGCGGATGGCCGACACCCGCCGCGCATCGGTACTCGATTCCTTGACCGCCTCAAAATTCTCGTATTCGGCCGCCAACTCCTGAATTTGCTCTGGCAGAAAATCGGTTCCGTAGGCCACCGGATTGTTGTAGAGCATGCAGGAAAGCGGCGTGGCATTGAATACCGCCGCCACGTGCGTTTTCATTTCGCGCCAGTCGCCCTTGTACACATAAGGAGGCAGCACCATGAGACCATCGCACCCCAGGTCGGTCGCACCTTTCGCCAAGGCGACGGCTTCAGAAGTAGTGAGAGCGGAGATGGAAGCTACGACCGGGCCACGCCCCTTGGCGGTTTCGATACATGTGCGCAGAACTTCCTGCTTCTCGTCGAACGACAAGGTTGCGCCTTCGCCGAGCGATCCAAGGGCAACGATGCCTGTGCAGCCGTTGTCTAAAAGCCAACGGCAGTGCTCCGCTACAAAGGGATGATCGACAGCAAGATCCTGATTGAAGCACGTAGTTACAGCAGGCATCACACCGTTCCAGTTCATTCAAAGCCTCCTCGTTACTGCGCCGTTCTCCGACACCGACCTGCCTCGAAGGGCAGCCAGGCTTGCAACGCGCGCGGGGAAGACCGGTGGACGAACTGAATCCGGCTCCCATTTGAAAAGAAACTGAGTTGCCGGTCCGCAGACCCTTCCCTGGCACGGGCCCATCCCGCAACGTGTCTGCAGCTTCGCCGAACGCCACGACGTTTGCTGCTGGAGACGCGAATAAGAAACATCCTCGCACCGGCATACTAAGGTCTCCGCTGACGGCAAATTCTTCAGTTCAGGGCGTAAGCGAAATGTGTGATCGAGGCGGCGCGCGAAGCGGCGTCGCTTGTCCCGATCACGAAACAATAGTCGAGCCTTCTCAAGACCGCCGCCCGCGACCAGCCCCGCAATCTGTCCCTCGATGATCGCCAACTCCACGCCTCCGATGCCGGTCGGTTCGCCGGCACAGAAGACTCCCTCGACCGTCGTTCGTTGGAACTCGTCAACATGTACGTAGCCTTCTCTGATCTGACAACCCAATAGCTGTTGCAACTCTAGGTTCGGAACCAAATGAAATCCGCAGGCGAGGTAATCGCACTCGATGGTTTCAGACTTTCCACGCCGCGATATGGTGACGCTCTCGAGTTCTTGTCGGCCTCGCGCGGCAAGCGGCCAACTGTTTGCGGCGAACGGAACACCGGCAAGTTCGCGCTTCAACTGAATCCCCTGGGCGATCTTTGCCGGTTGGGCCAGTAGCGCCATGCTGAACCGTGCCAACATGCTCGATGACGCCTGCTCGCAAATGATGGGAATCTCCGCGCCATGCTTGCGCAGGTAGGCGGCAACTGCCAAAAGCAGAGGACCTGTCCCGCCAACCACCACCCGCTTGCCGCGAATCGGGAGACCGGACTTAACCATTGCTTGCAGACCGCCAGCGCCCATCACATTCGGCAGGGTCCAGCCTGGAAACGGCAAGAAGCGCTCCCGCGCTCCGGTCGCCAGTATCAGATTCCGGTATCGCAGTTCGCAGAGATCGTCATCTCCCTCCGCGAATAATACTCTCGCTTCCGGTTGGTCAAAAACTCGCTTCCCGCAAAGCTTCGTGACGCCTGCTGTCCGCAGCATTTCGCTCCATCGGATGGCGTCCTGGTTCTCTCCGTCGTCAGACTCTCCTCGCCAGATCTGGCCGCCGAGGGTCGCGTTATCATCCACGATTCCGACCTCGACGCCGCACTCGGCAGCGCGGACCGCGGCCGCCATGCCGGCGGGACCTCCGCCGATCACGAGAACGTCGAAACGTCGCTGCGAATCCTTACTCATCGGTTCTTACGTCCATCCCTTGCTCACACCGGACTTGGCAACTTCGGCAGTGCGATCTGCCATCAATGGCCACGCGGCACTCAAAGCAGATGCCCATGCCGCACACAGGCCCGCGCGGTTCGCCGGTTACCGATCTCCGGCATGCCTTCCCGGCGATCGCGATCGCAACTGCCACCATTGCCCCTGAAGGCACCGTCACTGGCGCGCCGTCCACTGTCAGCGTGATCTGATTAAGCATTGGCGAATTCTTTTCCCGCCCGCGACGGCAAGTACGGCTCAATCGGAATCTCCGGTTTCGAGCCGGTGATCTGATCCACAAGGATTCTCGCTGTTGCCAGTGAAGTGGTGATTCCGAGCCCCTCATGCCCACTCGCCAGGAACACGGAATTGTCCCCCGGCCACGGGCCAATCAGGGGCAACTTGTCTGGCGTAGCTGCGCGGAATCCCGTCCACGTGCGCACGGCGGACATCGGCCCGAGCATCGGGATGAATTCCTGGGCGCGAAGCAGCATGCGCGTCAGGATGTCGTGATCTACCTCCTTGTGCTCCGCTCCGTACTGCCGCGATGAACCGATCAGAATCTGCCCCGTCCGCCGAGGCTGAACGTTGAATGCGACTGAGTCGCTGCTGACCGAGTGGGCGCTCTTCAAGTATCCAAGTTCAACCAACTGGTGACGTAGAAATCCGGGATAGCGATCAGTAATCACCAGGTGTCCCTTGCGCTTCTTGATCTCAATCCCAGCCGTCAGTTCCGGAGCAAAACACCCGGCCGCGTTCACGATGATTTTAGTGGAAACGTTGGAACCGTCAGACAGCCTGACTTCTCCCCGCGCTATCTGCGCAACCGAAGCGCCGAGGCGAAGGTTTGCTCCACGTTTCTGCGCGCGCTCGATGAGGAAACGGGCCGCACATGGCGGATAGAGGACTCCATCCTGCGGAACCAGAAGACCTCCAGCCATTCCCTCGCGCACGTTGGGCTCCATCTGCTGAAAGCGTTTCCAGTCGAGGACTTCCGTGGGAACTCCGCGCTTAGCGTAGTAGTCGTGTTTGCGCCACACCTCGACCATTTCTTCTTCATCGGCCGCAACCCAGATCGTTCCGCACTCTTCGTATTCAACGTCGGCCGGCAATTCCGGTCGCAGGGCCCGCCACAGTTGCTGCGAGTAGCGGGTCAGAGCAAACTGCGCCTCGGAGTCGTCCATGACGACAATATGCCCCATTCCGGCAGCCGTGGCACCGCTTCCGATACCATCGCGGTCCAGGATGATAACGCTCATGCCACGACGCGCGAACTCGTCGGCGCAGGACGCGCCGACGATGCCGGCACCGATGATCGCCACGTCATAAGGGGATTGACTCATGCTTCCCGACTCAGGCGCGAATCCCCATGCAGAGAGGATCGCGCGGATCGAGCAACAACTCTGACTCCGCGTTCACGAATGCCGATCCCTTGATGCTCGGATACACCTTACCCTCTCGCACCCTGACGCTGCCTTCAAACACACTACCGACAATGCTCTCCTGGCGCCAGATCTGACCTTCCCGAATTTTGCCGTCAGCATAGAGACAAGCTAGCTTGGCGCTGGTCCCGGTGCCGCAGGGCGAGCGATCGTAGGCTTTTCCCGGGCACAGCACAAAATTCCTGCTGTCCACTCCCGCGGTTTGGGATGGCGCGAACAGCTCGACATGGTCAATCTCTTTGCCGTCGTCCCCGCAGATACCGCTAGCGCGAAGCGCGTTGCGTATCGCCCACGTGAACGCTGTGAGTTGATCAACATTATTGAGCGTTAGCCCGACATGATGATCTCGGACCAGGAAAAACCAGTTCCCTCCCCAAGCCACATCGCCGTGTACTTTGCCGTACCCTGGAACCTCGACTGCCACATCCGCGGCGCTGCGATAACTGGCAACGTTATTGACCGTTACCTCGCCGCTTTCGTGAAGGATCGCGCTCACCGCTCCGACTGGCGTCTCGATCCGGTGCTGGCCGGGCGCAATCTGCATCATGTACGCCAGCGTGGCGATCAACCCGATGGTCCCGTGACCACACATACCCAGATAACCGACGTTATTGAAGAAGATAACGCCGGCGGCGCTGGCGCGGTCGGCAGGCTGGCAGAGCAGCCCCCCCACCATGACATCGGAACCCCGCGGCTCGTTCACCACGGCAGAACGAAAATCGTCGTGCCGAGTGCGAAAGCATTCCAGCCTGTCGGCCAATGCACCCGTTCCTAGGTCGGGACCTCCGCCAACCACCAGCCGGGTTGGCTCACCACCAGTGTGGGAATCAATGACCCTGACTGTCCGGCATTCACCACTCGCCATTATCTCTGTCCGATCTCCAAGCCGGAGCGTCCTCGAAATGCAGGGAGGCCCCCGCCATCTTTAAAAGTAGGCACTGAGGTATTTTATGGATACAATATGCAATCGTCAAACCTAATCCCGCAAGCTCGATCTGATGATTGGCAAGGCGGGACGTGCTCGGCCAGCTCATGATCTCCTTCCCGAGCCGCAGATTTCGAAGGCTCAGAATGAGCGGTGGGACGAGGACGACATGAAGGAACTCCAAATGTTGACGGACCTGATCACACCCCGGGAAATCCAGACGTCCCAAAGCTTGAGCCGCAGAATGCGAATTGCCCTTTCGTTCACGCTTGCCTGCTTGAGCTCACACGCAGTCTATGCGCAATCTGGGGCGGTCACTGATCTCCTGCGTCGGGAGTTCATTGCCAAAGACTTTTCAGTCAATCCGTTCGGGCCAGTTCGCTGGATGAACGGAGGACAGTCCTATGTGACTCTCGAGCCCGCCGACAAGGCCGAGGGTGCGCGTGATATCGTGCGCTACGAAACCGCCACCGCTCAGCGGGAGGTTCTCGTCTCCGCATCGCAACTTGTCCCCTCTGGCAGCGATAAAGCGCTGGCGATCGAGGACTATGCGTGGTCGGCGGACATGAACCGTCTCCTTATCTTTACCAATTCCACGCGGGTCTGGCGCGCAAACACGCGCGGAGACTACTGGGTGCTTGACCGGAAATCGGGCGCTCTGCGAAAGCTCGGAGACGGAGGCCCCCCATCCTCTCTCATGTTCGCCAAGTTTTCTCCCGACGGCTCGAAAGTAGCATACGTACGCTTCAATAACATCTACGTTGAGGACGTCGAAACTAGAATCGCCACCCGGCTTACCCCTGATGGTTCCGAAAGGATCGCCAATGGCACGGCGGATTGGGTATACGAGGAAGAGTTTTCCCTTCGCGACGGCTTCCGCTGGAGTCCCGACGGTAAGCGCATTGCATACTGGCAATTCGATACAACTCACGTCAAGAATTTCCCGCTCACCTACGACACAGGAGCGCCATACAAGGTGACGACCGGCATTCCTTATCCGGAATTCGGTGTCTATCCCACCGTCCGCCAGATCCCTTACCCGCAACCAGGAACTGCGAACTCTTCTGTTCGCGTCGGTGTAGTGCCTGCCGTAGGAGGGGAAACGCGATGGATCGAGGTCCCAGGTTACTCGAACGATAACTACATTGCGCGCATGGAATGGGCGGGAGATTCCGACACTCTGGTTCTACAACATCTCAATCGGTTGCAGAACACGAACGATGTTCTGCTGGCCGATGTGAAAACCGGTACAGTGCGAAACCTCCACGAGGACAGAGACAAGGCTTGGGTAGAAGTCGGCGACGACTTGAAATGGATCGGAGGGGGAAAGCAGTTTCTGTGGATCAGCGAGCAGGATGGCTGGCGGCACATTTACGTGATTTCACGAGATGGAAAGCAGCAGCGACTGGTAACGGCGGGAGATTTCGATGTGATCGATGTCGTGGGAGTGGAACCCAAAGAAGAGTGGGTCTACTACCTGGCTTCTCCCGAGAATGCGACTCAGCGATATCTTTACCGTGCTCGCCTCGACGGAAAAGGAACGCCCGAACGGCTGACCCCGGCGAACCTGCCCGGCACACACTCGTATAACCCCTCGCCTGATCTGCGCTGGGCGATTCACACCTATTCGACATTCGACACGCCTCCGGTGACGGACCTGGTCCGTCTCTCAGACCAGAAAGTGCAGTGGACACTGGAAGAAAATGCAAAGCTACATACGACGGCAAAGGATCTGGTGTCTGGTCCGACGGAGTTTTTTCGCGTAGACATTGGCGAAGGCATAGTTCTTGACGGCTGGCTGATAAAACCGAAGGCCTTCGATTCAGCGAAGAAATATCCAACTCTTGTCTATGTGTACGGCGAGCCGGCTGCTCAAACTGTAGTGGATCGATGGGATGACTGGAACGGAGTCTTTCATCGCGCTCTGGCTCAAGATGGCTACATCGTTGTCAGCTTCGACAATCGTGGCACCCCAGGTCCGAAAGGACGCGCCTGGCGCAAGGTCGTCTACGGAAGTGTCGGCGTATTATCTTCCCAGGAGCAGGCTCTGGCTCTCCAAGCTATTGAGCGTACTCATTCCTGCATCGATCCCAATCGTATCGCGGTGTGGGGACGCAGCGGCGGAGGCTCCAACACCTTGAACCTGATGTTTCGCCATCCCGAGATCTACAAGGTTGGCATGGCTGTCGCCCCAGTACCGGACCAGCGCCTGTACGACAGCATTTACCAGGAGCGCTTCATGGGATTGCCGCAGGACAACGCTGAGGGCTACAAAGCGGGATCTCCCATCAATTTTGCCGAGGGCCTTGAGGGCAAGTTGCTGCTGGTTCACGGGTCGGACGATGACAACGTGCACTATCAGGGTACCGAACTCCTGGTGAACCGACTGATAGAACTGGGCAAACCGTTCGACTTCATGACCTATCCGGGCCGGACTCACGCGATTGCAGAGGGGGCAGGAACTGCTTTCCATCTTTACAGCCTGCTGGCCCGGTACCTAGAAGAGCATCTTCCCCCGGGGTCGAGATCACTGCAATGAAGATATTTCTGCATACAACATGCGATATATTAGACGCTGTACCGTGGACCGCCGCGTTCTAAGGATAAAAAGCATACGCAGATGGGCATAGAGACCTCATCAGACTCTGCAATTCCGCGCCAGTCGCTGACTTCAGCCGTGGCCGATAAGTTGCGCGACCAGATTATCCGCGGAGAAATACCGGAGGGCGCTCAACTGCGCCAGGATGCCATCGCAATCCAGTATCACGTCAGTCGGATTCCGGTCCGCGAAGCCCTCAGGCAACTCGATGCTGAGGGTCTGATCGCAATCGTGCCCAACCGCGGCGCGGTCGTGCCAGCCTTGTCTCCCGACGATGTCGAAGAGTTATTCGCGATTCGCGCATTGCTCGAGCCCGAAGTGTTGAAGCTGTCAATTCCTCTCCTGACTCAAGAAGACTTTTCCGAGGCCGCAGCGGTTCTGCGCGAATATGCGAGCGAACTTCGTCGGGAAGATCACGTCTCGACATGGGGAAGGCTGAACTGGCAATTTCACTCCATCCTCTATTCCCGCGCCAATCAGCCGCGATTCATGGCGATTATCCGCAACGTGAACAATAGCGGCGAACGATACACTCGCCTGCAGCTGTATCTGACGCATGGCATGAAGCGCGCGAACGAAGAGCATCACAAGATTCTGGAACTGTGCCGGCAGCGCGATATTGCCGCAGCCTGCAAACTACTGCGGCGACATATCGAACATGCCGGTGAGTCTCTAAAGCAGGCCCTCGAACAAAAACGCACAGCTGCTCTCGTTGATTCGGGCAACGGCGACCATCGTTCGAAGTCTTTGAAGGCTGGCTCAACGGATCGGCAGGACCGCGGTCGCCACCGATAGACGCGGCAGATCGAGCAGGATTTTCGATCCTTCCACCCTAACCGTGAGCAGCTTTGGGACGACACGATCCGGTGCATCGAAACTGTTGCAGGCGTTCCATTCAGCATCGTGCAGGATTTGTGCGGTGCCAACGCTCAGGTCGGCCCCCTTCAACATGCATTCCACCTGCAGATCGGCATCATGGCGAGGATTGACCCATGACACAACCAGTTCCTTGGCGTCCTTCGAGGCTGAGATTGAAAGACCCAGGGGCGACGAGTCGTCGGACTCAACGCGGACGGCCGTCTTCGCTCGATGTGGTTTGAAGAGTGAAAAGGCGTGATAGGTCGTGGTTCGAACACATCGTTCGCCCTCTGGCCCGTCAGTAAGCAACAGGGACTGAAGCACATTCACCATCTGAGCGATATTGCACATATACAGTTTGTCCGCTAAACGATTGAAGATGTTTAGCCCCAACCCGGCGGCTAACGCACTCCGCATCGTGCTCTGTTGCCAGAGCTTTCCGTACTGCTTCTCATCTTCCGCGGGGATATTGTCCCAGACGCCCCATTCGTCCAAGATCAGACCGATTTCCTTTCCCTTCTCGTAGCTATCGAGCACAGCCCGTTGATGAACGATCGCCTCCTCCACCTTTGCATAGGACGAAAGCTGCTCGTTCATGTGATCGACGGCGAAGGTTGTGGAGCGATCGTGTCCGCCTGAGTAGTAGTGCATGGACATGCCCTGCGGCCGCTCCCAACCCAGGCCATCCATCAATCCGCGTGACCACCGGGAATCGTTGCCCGACGGACCACTCGCGACGAGGAAGAGTTCCGTGCCGCCGAATTCACGACAATAGACCGCAAAGTCACGGTAGAGTCGCGCATATTCCTCGGGCCGCATGTTCCCTCCGCAGCCCCAACTCTCGTTTCCCACGCCCCAGTAGCGCACGCGCAAAGGCTCAGGAGACCCATTGGCGCCGCGCTCGTCGGACAGCGTGCTTCCAGACGGATAGTTGCAATACTCGATCCAGTCACGCAGTTCATGCGGAGTGCTGCTACCGACGTTGCCCGCTAGATACGGCTGGGCCTTCAGCAACCGGCACAGACCGATAAACTCATGGGTGCCGAAGCTTCCGTCTTCGACATAGCCTCCCCAGTGAATGTTCACGCGTTTGGGACGCTTCTCTCGAGGGCCAATGCCATCGCGCCAGTGGTAGTCGTCGGCAAAGCAACCGCCTGGCCAGCGCAAGACCGGAACGCCCAGAGCCTGCAAGTACTCCACAGCTTGCTTGCGATAGCCGTTGAGATTTGGAATGTGAGAGTTCTTTCCCACCCACAAGCCACCATAGACGCAGGAGCCGAGATGCTCGATAAAGTGTCCGTGAAATTCAGGACGCACGATTCCAATCTCAGAATCCGCACGAATCACAACTCGCTGAGTTCCGGAAACGGTTGTCGCGAATAACCGCTTGGGAGCCAGAGTGGAAACCGCAAGCCTGGCTCCCGTTGCAACGAATTGTCGCCTCGATAGCGGAGCGATCATTTCATTGAACCTTAAGGAGAATCGCCCCATGACGTGGGACTTCTGCGGTGTAGTTCGCGCTGAAAGAACCAAGATCCTTGTGGCTCCAAAGATCGCGGACCCTGGCGGAACGCTTGACTCCCATGTCTTTGAAGTTCACCGTCACCGAATTTTTGGATTCCCCTCGATTGAACAGACCAACGGCAATGCCGCCATCGGCAAGGGGTTTCGCCCACACTTCCAACGGTCCTTCCTGTGAAATCCGATGCCCCTGAATTCCCTTTGCGTCCTGATCAACCGCGACAACTTCTTTGTTGGTGAGGATGTCGAGCGTTTCCGGGCTCATCGTCGAGAGGTCGTTGCCGGCTAGCAACGGCGCAGCCAGCAGGGCCCACAAGCTCATGTGCGTGAGGTATTCGTCGTGATTCATGCCGCCGTTGCCGACTTCGAGCATGTCAGGATCATTCCAGTGCCCCGGTCCGGCAAACGGCTCCAGCCCATCCTGATCGAATCCGATCACCGACATACGGTCATAGTGATCATTAATGTCTTCGGTCGTACGCCAGAGATTTCCACCCACCGACGTGCCCCATCGCCACACGAGTTCATAACCGTACTGACACAAGCTGAACACGATGGGCTTCCCGGTTTTCACCAGCGCATCGTGCATCTTTCTGTAGACCTCAGGCAGCTGGCTGTGCTGATAGACTTTTTCCGCGCTGCACCAGTCGTACTTTAGGTAATCGAATCCCCAGTTCGCGTACTGCTGCGCGTCTTGCTCCTCATGACCGTAACTGCCTTCGTATTTTGCGCAGGTCTTGAGCCCGGGAGAGGAATAGATGCCGATCTTCAATCCCTTGCTGTGAACGTAGTCTACAAGCGCTTTCATGTCGCCGAACTTCGCGTTGGGTTGAATTCTTCCCTGCTCATCGCGAGTCCCCTGCCAGCAGTCGTCGATGTTCACATAGGTGTAGCCAGCGTCCTTCATCCCATTGCTGGCAATGGCGTCCGCGGCCGCGCGCACATCAGCGGCCGTGACCTTGCAGGCAAAGTGATTCCAGCTATTCCAGCCCATCGGAGGAGTAGCCGCGAGAGTCGAATCGGCAGCATCTGCCAATGACGACACGACCAGAGCGAATGCAGCACAGAAGATAAGGTTCGGTGTTTTCATAATGGGAGTAACTCCGGGAGCGAGTGCATCCTTTGCTGCTGAGGCACCTCTTAGCCCATCCTGCCGATGACTTCGAAGTTCCTCTTGCCCCCGGTCGTGATGATGACCGTATCCTTGTGAACTCCTCCCACTGCCGCAGGCTCGCCGTTTACAGCTACACTTTGGAGCGGCATCTGGGTGGGCAGGCGGAGTTTGAAATGCACTTTGCTGGGAGTAGCTGCTCCGCTCAGCTCTGCATTCCCCACGACCACCTTGGACTCAGGCTTCGCCATGAGACTGAAGCTCACCTGTCCCCACCGGGTTGGTGCATGCTCAATCCGGATCTCTTTACCGGAGCCGACCCACTCGCGAGCTACGCCCTTCGCCAGGTACAGCAGATCTTCATCGGAGTCTTCCAGCACAAGCATCCAACGCGTCAGCAGCGGGATGGTCTGCTGTGCCGGGACGCAGTACGTTCCTGAGTCACCCGTGATTCCTGTCACCTCGCCCGCGGTCCAGCTTCCACGAGTATGAGCGTGATAGCGATGGGAGTACAGGAACAACAGGAATTCTTCGATTCGATCCAACCGCAGAAGCATCTGCGCGTATCCGTACGAAATGAAGCCGAGAATCTCCCGTTCGTCCTCCCGAAAGCGCCCCACGTTTGCCACGACGCCCAGAGTAGTCGCTCCGTGGGCGCGCATGCAGTCGATCACCAGGTTCGCCAAGTGCGGCGGCAGAATGTCGGCTTGCAGCAATTCAGTGTACGGACGGTGTGGCCACTGCTGCGGGCTGGGCCGCTCCTTTTCGAGTGATTCCCGAAATGTAAGCGTTGTGCCCGGGAACAGGCCGATATACGGTGGCGTCTTGTCGTCCTGAATATTTTTCTCGACGCGTTCGACGGTCCGGGCCCGCAAGGTACTACTGCGCTGAAGCCAGTTCTCAGCCAAGCCTTCCATGCCTGATGCTGGCTTGAGGCGGGATAGATCTGTCCACGCCCGCGCGATGTCTTTGAGACCACGTGCCGCAAACGCGCTGTTGGCATAGTAAGGCTGCCAATATAAGGAAGGGGTCTCACCTAAGCACGAGTCTGATTCGCTCCATCCGCGGATCAATCCATAGCCCGGATCGTCCTGCGGCAAACCAAGGCTTTCATCGTGCATATCAGCCAGCAACTTTGCTGTCGCTTCGATCTTCGCTCTGTGTTTCAGCATCAGCGCGGCATCGCGCGTGTAGTGAAAGTATCGTGCCAAGAGCGAAAGAGTCATGCCGAACTGTGCAGTCTCCGGACCACGCATGTCGATCATTCCTTTGGCATCGACATACTCGGTGAAGTAGTTGTCAATGAAGAGCCGAGCCGTGTCCAGACGTCCCCACTCCATGTTGGTGTAGATGGCGCTGGTAAAGATGTCCTGGAACCCGTCGTATTCCGAGCCGGCATAATCGCGGTCGACTGCGCCGTACTTCGGATACAGGCCACCTGGCCGCGTCATCAACTCTTTGGCGAACGAGTGTTTCGAAATGTTGACCCACTCGTTCCGAGGCAATGCCGTAGGGACAAAATCGTGGAGTTGCTGGTCCCAGTAGTCTGCGAACGCCAGCAGCGCACGATAGAACTCCTCCGGCTTGGGATCTTGTCGCGCCGGCGGATACGCCGGATAGCTGTGACCGTACACCACCTCGGCCATCTTGCCATCCTCGATTCGCGCGGTGCGGTGCCATGTGTGCACGACGTACTTATTCTTGCTGGGCGCGACCTCACCGAATACGATCACTTCCCAATACGCACGGGCGGATACCGGGATGACCTTGCGGACGGCAGGCATCCAGCCTCCGACTACGCCGTCGTAGAGCTGGCCTTTCTTCAGAGCTTCGCGGAGTTGCGAAGAATACTGAATCGGATGATAGGTCCTCGTATTCCCGCTGCGGTAGACGGGAGTAACGTCGTACGCCTCTTTTGTTCCAACAAATGTCGTCCACGTGCGGGGATTCTTTTCGGCGGACGCCATGGGCGGGGCGGCGGATCTCACGGCCTCCGGCTTGGGATCACCATCTCTCAGGAGACGATCCGCCAGCAGGTCCTCCGCGGCTAGCCCAATCTCTTTGAGAGCGAGACCAAGATATGGAGCTCCCTCTGGCATGGACGCTTCGGCGCTCTTCGTCAGCTGGCGTTTTTCACCGTTGGAGGAGACAAACACCAGCGCGCCCTCACGCGTTCGCAAATCCTCGTACACCTTCCACGTCGCGGCCGTAGTCTTGAACTGCAAAATGAGGGTATGCCCCTCAACCGACACCGCCCCCGAGACGCCTTTCTGTGCCGGCTTTTCTTGAGGCAGTCGACTCAGTTCTGCCGTCGCGCCAACGCTGCCGGAGAGAAGATCAAAACCAGCAGCCGTCGCCGCCATTCCATGCAGAAAGCCTCTTCGGTCCATAGTCATTAGGAAGAACTCTCACTGCTAACCAAACCCCCTGGAGACTACGCTCAACGACGCCGTCGACGCCTGGCTGTGCCGCCAGGTTCTCGATCCTCTTTGATCTCGAAGTTCGTCGGCGGCGTTACGCCGAGCAGGTATTGCACGAAGTAGTCCCAACGTCGTCGCACCAGATAAAGCGCGTGTTCGCCACTTTCTCCATGAAACATGTTGGGCACGAACAACATGTCAAAAGTTTTGTTGGCCTTCATCAGGGCATCAACGAAGCGCATTGTCTCCGCTGGATGCACGTTGTCGTCGATGTCTCCGTGCTCCAGCAATAAGTGCCCTTCGAGGCGACTCGCCATCGTAACGTTGGACTGGGCAGCATAGTCTTCTTGAACCGGGTATCCCTGATACAGCTCGTTCCACCACGCCTTGTCGAGACGCGCGTCGTGATCCCCCGACGTGGACACTCCCACTTTATAAAACTCCGGAAAAGCCAGCATGGCATGAGCTGCACCGTAGCCGCCCGCAGAAGTTCCGTAGATCCCAACCCGGGTTACGTCCATATACGGATTACGCGCGGCCATCTGCTTGATCATCGCAACGTGGTCTTCAAACGATCCGCCCAGGTTTCGGTACGAAAACTGGTGGAATGCCCTCGATCGTCCGGTCGTGCCGCGTCCGTCCACCATCACAGCGACAAAACCGAGTTCTGCCGCCGACTGCAGAAACAAAC
>Ga0209380_10000060_pt1 | contig 60658 bp, 49 predicted proteins | sample HubBroMetageWFT6_FD_188347 | JGI IMG/M metagenome (GOLD analysis project Ga0209380, IMG submission 188347) | Warmed and freeze-thawed soil microbial communities from the Hubbard Brook experimental Forest, New Hampshire - Hubbard Brook CCASE Soil... | ecosystem: Environmental > Terrestrial >...
CTTCAATCTGGGCGATGCTCTGGCCGGCACCGAACCGGGCAAGACCTCGAGTGACTCCAGTCAACTCAAAGCCCAGAATGTGACGCTGAAGCCGTTCGACACTGAATCGAGCACCACCACGTTGGCCCCCGCCGAGACGATCTGCTCAAGTGTTTCAGGGCCGTACGATCCGGCCCCGACGACGTGAATGTCGTCTTTCTTCGAAAGAATCCGCAACAAGGCTTCGCGCAGCAGCCGGTTTTCAGCCAGCAGGAAAACTGCGGCAACCGTTCCCGAAAATCCTGAAACCACAGTTCCCATCGAATAGCCAGTCCCGCCTCGTACTCTTCGTCCCGCCTGAAAGTCCCCAACTCTAGTTGCTGTGCTTCAGCTCACGGTCCACTTTCCCACGCTATCTGCCCCGTAAACGTGAGGTCAAGGAGAAAGCTCGTCTTCGCGAGGCTTGATTCCCGTGGTGGGAAGGTCGAGTCCGAATTCCGAAAATGGTCTCACCCGGGATTGGTGCGGCCTTTGCGCGTCGGAGGAGCTGTGCGCTCTTCTTTGCGTTCGCTTTGACTGGATGGCCCGTAAGGCGGTGGATTTCCCGGCAACTTCCGCAGCAGAAGTTTGGGTCGAGTTTGCTACTTCTTGTTTGGCGTTGGCGCAGTCAGCAAATTCACAAACAATTTGTAAAACTTCTCAAGGTCCAGATCATCCTGCACTTCAATTGGCTGCAATTCGATCTTAGGTCTATCCCGGTCTGTCCAGCTCAAGGTATTGCCGTAGCCGGCGCCTCGGTCCAGATCCACATCCATGAAGATTGTTTCCTTCTTGGTGATCAAGCTCGGATCGAGCCACGCCGCCGCCGCCAGTTCGTCCCACAGGTAGTTGTAGTTGCCCCACAGGCGCTCGTACTTGCCGATGTAGCGGGCCACGGGCGCGTCCGTGGCTTTTATGCGGTCGATCAGGTCCGCGGTCAGCCGCGTCTTCACCGAAATATCTACCGACGTGCAGACGATTCTCTTCCATGGCGCACGGAGCACGACATGAGCCGCTTCCGGATCGAACCAGAGGTTGAACTCGTGAGTGGGAGTGTTGGCGAATTCAGGGTCGTCAGTCCGCGGATTGAAGCTGCCGCCCATGAACACCAGTTCTTTAGCCAGTCCCGCGAACTCAGGATCGAGCGAAATGGCAAGGGCCAGGTTGGTCATCGGTCCACCTTCGTAAATGGTCAACTGGTTTGGAAACTTATGCACCATGCGCACAAGAAAGTGCGCAGCATCCTCATCGGCAGGCCGAGTCGTAGGCTTGCCTTCCGGCATCTCTCCCAACTGGTCCGGCGGATGATAGAACTTTGGAGTCCAGGCGCCGAGCCACGCTACGCTCCCGAATTGTTGTTCCCATAGTTCCGTCTCTTCTTTTCGCCGAACCAGCGGATACTCCGCTCCCGGCACGACCGGAATGTCCGTCCGTCCGACAAGTTCAAGCATCCGCAAAGTGTGCGCCACTTCCTCATGAAGCCACTGATCGCCCGTCACCACAGTGATACCGAGGACCTCCGTCTGCGGCGATTGAATCAGCAACAGCATCGACTGCTGGTCGGTTCCAGCAGGACCAGCCGCGTCCTGGTCGATGATGATTTTGCGACTCGTTTGAGCCGATGCGACAAGCGCACTCAGGAAAAGAGCGGCAGCAATGCGACGGATGAGGAATGATTTCATGGTTGCTTTCAAGAATTCTAAAGCATCGCCGGACGATCGCGTCCTTCGATCGTATCGAGCCTTCGCGATTCCAGCGGCAAGACAAAGGGCAGACTGAACATCAGTCTGCCCCGGGCAGAATGATGGTCGGACTTCAGAAGTTCAGCCGTAGGGCAAACTGAATCAGCCGCGGATTGTTCACCTGCTGGTTGAGCACCGAAAAATTGCTCGGGTTCGATACGTTGATGTCCAGCAACCCGACGCCTGTAAGACCACCGATAAAGAATTGGGGATGGTTGAGCAGATTGAAGAATTCTGCCCGGAATTGCAGCTTCATGGCTTCGCGGAACGGGAGCGGGAAGTCCTTGATGACTGAGAAATCCGTGTTCACGAAACGCGGCCCGTACGCTGGAGCCCGGGGAGCAGTGCCGATCTCTCCTGCCGGCGCATGGGCGAACGCGCACGGATTCAGCCAGTTTTGAATAGTGTGAATCTGGGTTGGGCATCCCGTCTGGCCGGCTTCGTTGCCGGGGCTGTTGGGGTCGCCGACGAGAACCGGGCGATTGAGGCTCAGGAAGTCATAGTTCAGGTACTGTCCCGTATTTCCGGCTGCTGGCACGGCGCCGAAAGTCGGGCCAGTGTTCGCACTGTCCACTACGAATAACGGGAAGCCGGACTCAGCGCGCTCGATCAGGTTGATTTGCCAGTGCCCTAGAATCGTATCGGTGGCGCCGCTCCAGTCGCTGCCGAAGTGCTTACCTTTCCCGAAGGGCAGATCGTAAAGAACACTAGCCGTAAAGGTATTGTTCAAATTCAATTGCGACAAGCCCCAGTCCAGTTTCTGGGTTCCGGGCAGAGGCCAAAAGATTGCGCCCGCATTGGTGCCCAGCCCGTCGGTCAAGCCCGAGTCAAAGTTGCGGGCATAGGTGTAACCGAGCAGCGCGTAGATGCCGTGGCGTGCGCTCTTGGTTTCGGCTTTGATTTGCAGCGAATCATAGCGCGCTGCTCCCACGCTGTTATTGCTATTGACCACCTGAAACGGGTTGCCGGCAATAATCAGGTTGCGGCCGCAGCCCAAAGTGTAAGCCGCGTTATATATCGGATTGGGACCGGTTCCATCCGGAAGGATCGGGTCACAGGCGTAGGGCGATGCGATATTTTCATTGACTTGGCTGACCAGAATGTGGGCGCTGCGCGAGCCTGCGTAACCGGCCGTCAGAACAATGTTGCCGGGGAGCTGTCGCTCCACGTTGAGGTTGAATTGCTGCACGATGCCCTGCTTGAAATCGCGGTTCATCGACTGCAGCGTGCCGGTGTAATTGTCGGGGTTCACCGGCGCGTTATAAATAAACCCGCCCGGCACGGCCAAAGTGGAAGGCGCCTGGGCCGCGGGGAGCAGAAAGCCATCCGAGAGCGAGCCGAATGGGTTGCCGTAGACGTATGCGAAAGTCGTCGGATCAACTTCCGCGTAATAGGGCGGGTTCTGCCACAAACCCTGGCCGCCCTGGTTCCACGCTGAGTCGTGGTAAATCGCATAGCCGAGGCGAATGGCCGTGCTCTGGCTACCCATTGGTTTCCAGGCGAGGCCGATGCGCGGCTCGAATGCTGTTTTGTCAAACTGAATGCCTAGGCGTCCATCCGAAGCGGTGCATGCGAAAGGTAGAATCGATGGTGCGCAACCTCCTGGGCTGCCTTTTGGGACGAACCACGTTAAGGAGGCAATATCGAAGTTCGCCTGTCGGTTCTCAACTTCCGTTTCAGGTGTGACCAGCGCCCAGGCTAATCCTAAGTTGACGGTAAGGTCATTGGTGACGCGCCAGTTGTCCTGCACAAACGGACGAACCAGTTTCCAGCGCCGCCCAACCGTCGCGCCCAGAAAAGTCTGGTCGTGCGCAGCAAAGTCTCCGATCTCGCCCACCAGTACGTCCGCCACGTCGTCACCGGTGAAAGCTCCTGACTCCGAGATAAGGCCGTCCTGCGAAGCGTTGTTGCGCACGTTCATTTCATTGGCGCGATACACCACGCCGAATCGGATCTCATGCTTGCCGCGAATCAGATCTAACGTGTCGGAAACCGAATAGACGTTGGTCCCGCCCTGGTAAGGCGCATATCCGCGGTCGCCCACGGAGTAGTAGCTCGACATCGAGAATGAAGTCATGCCGCAGCCTTCGCAGTCGTTGCTCGCCTGGTTCAGGCTGGCGGGATAGCCCGTTATCGAATCACACTTGCTGCCCAGATTGGCGCCGGGAATTCCGAGGATCGAAGCTTCGCATGTCCCGGTTCCGAAAGAAAGGATGTGGTTGAAAATCCGGCTGAAGCCGGCGTTTAACTGGTTGATCGTGTTAGGCGAGAACACATGGGTTTCTGACAACGCCAGGTTGCGCCCGTGATTGTTGATGAACTGATTGCTCCCGAAGGCCGTAGACTCCGACCAAGTCGGCGAACCACCCGGGATGAAGTTGGTTGCCTGATCGTAGCTGAAGCGACCGAAGACTGAATCCGCGCTCGAAAAGTTGTGGTCGAGGCGAACGTCCCAGGTACCTTCGTTGAGCTTTCTGGTGAGCTGATCGGCGTAATTGAAGCCGCTGGAGCCCGTCGCATTGGGCGTGGGGTAGAGCGCAATTACTTTCGCGCCGATTGGGTTGACCATCGCGGCCGGGATGATATCGCAGGGGATTCCTGTCGAGGTCTGCGATCCGTCGGGATTGACGGGGGCAGGAACCAGAGTACCGCCTACACTGTTGCACTGCAGCGGGGAAAACGTGAAGGGATCGTTGATAAAGCTAGTCGGAGATAAGAGTGGATCGTCGCTGTAGTCGTAATTGCCGTTGGCATCCGGCGTCACCATGTTGTGGGTCGGAACGTAACCCGGATAGGTCACGCCCTGGCGTTGCATCTTGGCCTGATAATCCAGGAAGAAAAACGTTTTGTCCTTCTGGATCGGGCCGCCCAGCGACCCGCCAAACTGGTTCAGATTGAACTTTTGCGGCGTCCGCGTGAAGTATTGATCGGTGTTGAGCTTGGTGTTGCGGAAGAACTCAAACAGCGATCCGTGCCATTGGTTCGATCCTGACTTGGTCGTAACCAGAACCGTGGGACCGGCACGCTCACCGTATTCGGCAGAGTACGTATAGGTCAAGACCTTGAATTCCTGGATGTCGTCGATCGACGAGAAGATGGCAATCCCGCCCTCATCCAGCTGATTGTTATCGTTGCCGTCGAGCAGCCAGTCGGTCTCCTGCTCGCGAGAGCCCCCCACCGAAAGCGAAAACGATCCGCGGGTGGAAGCTTCGCTGCTGGGCGCGCCGTTGAAAAAGCTTTGCGGGTTAGTGGATGCCGTGGTGCCCGGCGTCAGTGTCGCCAACTGCACGAAGTTGCGGCCATTGAGCGGAAGGTCGGCGACTTCTTCGGAGGTAATGACCTGACCTAGCGTCGGATTCGCCGTCTCAACCGCAACCTCAGTGGCGCTGACTTGAACGGTCGAGGAGACAGAAGCAGGCTGCAGCGTGTAATCCAATTCGCGATGCTCGTCGACCTGCAGCCGGATGTCCTTCTGCTCGACGGCTTGAAACCCCTGCGACTCCACGTGAATCGTGTAGAACGCAACCGGCAGCAAGGGGATCAAGTAATATCCCGAATCGTTGGTCTTCGCCTCGCGGGTTACGCCTGTGCCTTGCGAAGTCACCCTCACCGTCGCGCCCGGGACGACAGCACCCGCTTTATCGGAAACGGTGCCTGAAAGACTGCCGTTGGCTTGGCCGTAAAGCCGCGGACAAGCCAGAACAGCAAGAAAAGAGACAACAACGAGCAGCGCCTTCCTATTCAGCATTACAACCCCTTTCGGCCCTACACCGAATGATGAAGTGACTTGCCATTTTCTATTTGCAACTGGGGGGAATTTGGACCGTAGATCGGCCTTATAAATTGCCACTCCTTGCTAAGTCAAGACCTTTCGGTGGTCGATCCATCTTAGTCCCTCGGTCTTTCCCCTTTTTGCACAGGCGCTTTTACCCGGGATCATCCGGATGAAACATGCTAGTTTCTGCCACGAACCGCCCACTCCGCATCAAAACGCGCGCGATCATAGAAAGATTTTTGCGTTCCGATGCTTGTCGTCGAAAGTCCAGCATACAGATTGGCGCGCCGCACTGCTTCTCGTTCTGGCACGCCCTCCGCGAGGAATACGGCGAAACTCCCGATGAACGCATCGCCCGCTCCAGTGCTGTCTACGCTTTCGACTGCAAACGGCGGCACGTGCTCGCTCACGCCCTGCCCTGCAAGCAATGATCCGTTCGCGCCCAGCGTGATGATGGCGCGGCGAATACCGCCGGACAATAGTTTCTCCGCGCATCTCTTCGCGTCTTCGACACTCCGCACCGCCATCCCGGTTATTGCTTCCGCCTCACTCTCGTTCGGCACGAAGTAATCAAGCCCATCCAGAGCGTGCTTTTCGACAGACTGACCGGGCGCGGGGTTCAGGATACAGCGAATTCCATGCTTTCGAGCCAACCCAATCGTGTAGTAGACGGTCTCCAAAGGGATCTCAAACTGAAGCACAATACAATCGGCGGCTTTCAACGTCTCAGCCGCGGCATCGACGTCCGCCTCTTTCAGCGCGTCGTTGGCCCCCTTTACGACCAGAATCCGATTTTGTCCGTTAGGCTCGACGAAGATCGGCGCGACACCGGTGGATAATCCCTCGACCTGCTTCACGTGAGTTGTGTCGATGCCGAGTTTCTTGAAGTTCTCGATTATGGCCGGACCAAACAGGTCACTCCCCACTCGCGCCACCATGAACACATCCGCCCCGCAAAGACGAGCAGCGGCGGCCTGATTCGCGCCCTTGCCCCCGAAGCCCAGATCGAACTTCTGGCCGAAAATCGTTTCCCCTGGTTTCGGGAACTGATCGGTGAAAGTTGTCAGATCGATGTTGGCGCTTCCAACCACCACAATGCGAGGTCGCCGGGCCATAGTTTCTTTCGAAAGACTTGAGAAGGCCGAGTCTATTTGCCCTCCGCACCGGTGTCAACGCATCGGTGTTAGCTGTACTATAGTTCCGTTCCTCGGAGGTCGCGCCCCATGCCCCGAATTGTGCGTTGTGCCTTGATTCAAGCCAGCAATGCCCTCAGCACCGGGCGCCCCCTGGCGCAAATCCGTAAAGCGATGATCGACAAGCACCTGAAGTTGATCGAACAGGCGGCTCGGAAAAAAACGCAGATTCTGTGCCTGCAGGAACTTTTCTACGGTCCTTATTTTTGTGCGGAGCAGAATGCGCGCTGGTATGAGTTAACCGAGCGAGTCCCGGATGGTCCTACGGTGCGCCTGATGCAAAAGCTCGCGGCGAAACATCGCATGGTGATCGTGGTTCCGGTTTACGAAGAGCAGATGCCTGGGGTGTATTTCAACACCGCCGCCGTGATCGATGCCGACGGCCGCTATCTGGGAAAATACCGCAAGCACCACATCCCGCACTGCCATCCCGGTTTCTGGGAGAAGTTTTACTTCACCCCCGGCGATCTTGGGTACCCGGTTTTCGAAACAAAATACGCGCGGGTTGGCGTCTACATTTGCTACGATCGCCATTTTCCTGAGGGTGCGCGCATTCTGGGATTGAACGGTGCGGAAGTCGTGTTCAATCCTTCGGCGACAGTTGCGGGGCTCTCGGAATATCTGTGGGAACTGGAGCAGCCCGCGCATGCCGTTGCGAACGGTTATTTTGTGGGCGCCATCAACCGCGTAGGCGTCGAAAAACCCTGGAGCATTGGCGAGTTTTACGGCAAGAGCTATTTCTGCAATCCACGCGGCAAAATTATTGCCCAGGCCAGCCGGGACAAAGACGAAGTTGTGGTAGCTGATCTCGACCTGGATATGATCGCCGAAGTTCGTAAAGTGTGGCAATTCTTCCGCGACCGCCGGCCCGAAAGCTACGGACCGCTCACGGCGCAAACTGGTGAAGCCGCCGCCGCGGACTGAAACGCCTCGCAGCCTGAAATCCATGACGACACCCGACTCTTCTCATCTCCAATCTCGAATCGAGTCCAGCCCTCTCTACAATCCCGACCTTGCCCCGGCACGGGCCGACCGCCGCCATTGGGGAACCTATAACTTCGCCGCGCTTTGGATCTCGATGTCAGTCAACATCCTCACCTACATGCTCGCAGCGAGCTTGATTCAGGGTGGAATGAACTGGAAACAAGCGGTGACGACAATTTTTATCGGCAATGTGATCGTACTCGTCCCCATGCTGCTGAACTCCCACCCCGGAGCCAAGTACGGGGTCCCGTTCCCGGTACTGGCGCGCGCATCATTTGGAGTGCTGGGGGCCAACGTGGCCGCGGTCCTGCGTGCCCTGGTGGCCTGCGGGTGGTTTGGTATTCAGACCTGGATCGGCGGCGAGGCGATCAGCACCTTGCTTGCCACGCTCGCTCCGGGATGGAAGAGTTTCCCTTACGCGACAGCGATTTGCTTTCTTCTGTTTTGGCTGATCAACCTCGCCGTGATTCTCATGGGAATCGAATACATCCGGATTCTCCAGGGGATCAGCGCGCCCGTGTTGTTAGCCGTTGGATTGCTCCTCTTGGCGTGGGCCTATCATAATGCGGGCGGCTTCGGTCCCATGCTGGCCGCGCCGTCGCGCTTCAACAATTTTGCTGGCTTTCTGAAATTTCTGATTCCGGCTCTGAACGGTACCGTCGGGTTCTGGGCAACGGTGTCGCTGAATATCCCCGATTTCACGCGCTTCGCACGCAACCAGCGCGAGCAAGTAATCGGACAGGCGCTCGCCCTGCCGGCAACCATGACTCTTTACGCTTTCATCGGCATCGCTGTGACCTCAGCCACGGTGGTGATTTACGGAACGGCAATATCGGATCCAGTTCAACTCCTCAGCCGCTTTCACTCTCCCGTCGCGGTTGTGATTTCGTTAATCGCGATTCTGCTGGCCACGCTCAATGTCAACATCGGGGCCAACGTCGTCTCTCCGGCTAACGACTTCTCCAATCTGTGGCCTCGCCGAATCAGTTTCCGCACCGGCGGCGTCATTACCTGCTTCATGGGTATCGCGCTGATGCCCTGGAAGCTGCTCGCCGATTACCAGACTTTCATCCTCGGCTGGCTGGGTGGCTACGCCGCTTTTCTCGGACCGGTCGCGGGCATCATGATCTGCGATTATTTCGTAGTTCGCCGGTGCGTTCTGCAACTGGACGATCTCTACCTGCGGGGCGGGACCTACGAATATTCAAGGGGGTTCAACTGGCGCGCGATAATTGCGCTTGCCATGGGAGCAGGGACCGCGCTCATCGGACTGGCAGTCCCGTTGCTGCGGGTTCTTTACGATTATTCCTGGTTCGTAGGATTTGCGGTTTCCTTTGTCGTGTATTACGCGATGATGAAGATCCAGCGTCCGGGCGTGCTTTCGCCGATGGCCGCGTCCTAGCTTCAGCGCGTCGTGCTTTTCCGAAACGCCGGCAAAACATCGCGCTGGTAAATGTCCAGTGTCTGTTCCTCGTCTCCGCACATTAAATACAAGTTGAACTGAGTGACCCCTACGCTGGCCAATTTGCGCAGCTTCTCGTGATGCGCCTCAACCGGCCCGACCAGGCAAAATCGATCGACCACCTCGTCAGAAACGAAGTTCGAATTCTCGCTCTCCACCACGCAGTGATGCAGATAGTCGTAGCTGCCACGGTCCTGCACGTACGAAGTGAGCGCCGCGGGAAGATCATCCGGCTTGTACTGCCGGATGAGGTCCATCACGTGGTTTGAAACCAGCGCCGGAAACCATCGCACATGTTCGCGCGCCACCGCCAAATCATCAGAAACCCAAACCGGAGCCGCCGCCATCACTTCGATTTCGTCCGGGTCACGGCCCGCCATGCGCGCTCCCTCTTTCACAAAGCCCAGGCACCAGGAAATCAAGTCAGGATCGGCAAACTGCAGAATGATTCCGTCGGCCACCCGCCCCGCCATGTGCAGCACCTTGGGTCCGTACCCTGCGATCCAGACTCGCGGAGAACCCGTGGCCCAGTTGATGCACGTCGGTTGACCCTCATATTCAATTTCCCGTCCCGCAGTTAGGTCACGAAAAACTTTTACCGCAGTTTCCAACTGCGACCAACTGACCGGTTTCTTGCCCAGCACTCGTCTCGAGCTGTCCCCCCGACCAATGCCCAGTTCCATTCTGCCGCCCGAAATCAGATTCAGCGTGGCGAACAGGCTCGCCGTCACGGTGAGATCGCGAACCGCAGGGTTGGTCACGCAAGTGCCAAAGTGCATCCGCTGAGTGTCGGCGGCCATCAGCGCGAGCAGAGGATACGGTTCCTTCCACAAAACGTGAGAATCGAAGATCCACCCGTACTGAAAGCCGGCAGCTTCGGCCTGTCGCGTCAGACCGAGAATGCGCTCAACCGAGATGTCCGGTTTCAAGGTAATCCCAAACTGCATAGCGGACCCTCATTTCTGGTCTGATAAATATGATTCCATAAATCTCGCTCGACAAATACGTGGACCTGAAGTGCGGCAGTTTAGCATAGAATTCCTTCGTGATCTCGGTCGTGCGCGGAGGCATCGATGGGCTTTGACACCATCATCGGCAACGGATCCGTGGTGACGGCAACCGATACGTCTCTCGCCGACGTTGGCATCACGGATGGCAAGATCGTGGCCATCGGCAAGGATCTCCCTCGACAGAATGCCACGGAGATTCTGGACGCTTCCGGAAAATATGTTCTCCCCGGCGGCATCGATGTCCACACGCATCTGGATATGCCCTTTGGCGGGACGACCAGCGCCGACGATTTTGAAACCGGCACCCGGGCAGCGGCATTCGGCGGAACCACCACGCTGATCGATTTCGCCATTCAGTACAAAGGCCAGGCGTTGCGCCAGGCATTCGACACTTGGATGGACAAAGCCTCGAAAAAGGCAGTCTGCGATTACGCTTTTCATTGCATCGTCACCGATATAACCAACGGCCAACTGCAGGAGATGATTTCTCTGGTAGGCGAAGGCGTGACCAGCTTCAAACTTTTCATGGCTTATCCCGGCGTCTTCATGCTTGATGACGCCAGCATCTTCCGCGCGCTGCAGACCACCTCGAAGAACGGTGGTCTTATTTGCATGCATGCCGAAAACGGAAGCGCGATCGACGTCATCGTCCAACAGGCGCTGGCAGAAGGAAAGAAAGCGCCGAAGTACCATGCTCTGACTCGGCCCACCACCGCCGAAGCTGAGGCTGTGTCGCGTGCAATTGCCTTAGCGGAAATGGCGGGGGCCCCAATCTACATCGTGCATTTGAGTTGCAGTGAAGCTCTGGAGAAAGTGCGGGAGGCGCGTGAACGTGGCCTGCCGGTTTATGCTGAAACGTGCCCGCAGTATCTGTATCTCTCGATCGAAAACTTTGACGTTCCCGATTTCGAAGGCGCGAAATATGTTTTCACTCCGCCGCTGCGCGAGAAGTGGCATCAGGAAAAGCTCTGGAACGGCCTCAAGCGGGATCATCTGCAGGTCGTCTCCACCGATCACTGTCCATTTTGTTTCAAGGAGCAGAAAGAACTCGGCCGCGACGATTTCACGAAGATTCCGAACGGTGGCCCTGGCGTTGAACATCGCATGAGCCTGATTTACTCCGGCGGCGTCGCCCAGGGCCGTTTCAGCGTGAATCGATTCGTCGAACTGGTCTCCACCACTCCTGCCAAACTCTTTGGCTTGTATCCTCGTAAGGGAACCATCGCGGTTGGCAGCGATGCTGACCTCGTCATCTTCGATCCCAACCGCAAACACATCATCAGCGCCAATACCCACCACATGCGGGTGGACTACTCGATGTTCGAAGGCATCCAGGTCACGGGCATGCCCGACCTCGTGCTCTCCCGAGGCCGCGTCGTAGTCGACGGAGACAAATTTCTGGGTCGCGCCGGCCAGGGAGAGTTTCTTCGGCGGTCAACGTACTCACAGGTCGACGGCTAGCTCGCGGAAGGTCGCATGTCTCCTTCGGGCTTGTGACGCGAATACTCGTGACGCGAATACTTGTGGGGCGAGTAGAAGAAGAGTACAGTTACACACTTTCCGTCCTTCACCAACTCTTTAGGGAGAACCAATGTTCACGCCTTCAAGTTTGACCGTTGCGCTGTTGATGATGATTACGAGCGCTGTTTGCTGGGGTTCGTGGGCCAATACGTATAAAGGTGTGAAGGGCTATCGTTTCGAGCTTTTCTATTGGGACTATGCAGTTGGCATCTTCCTGGTTTCGCTGGTGCTCGCCTTCACCATGGGCAGCACGGGAAATGATTCCTCCAGCTTTCTGAACAACGTCCACTCCGCGGACACTTCGAATATTGTTAACGCCCTCATCGGAGGCGCGCTGTTCAACCTCGCCAACCTCCTGCTTGTGGCCGCGATCGACATGGCCGGGCTCGCCGTCGCGTTCCCCGTTTCAATTGGGATCGCCCTCGTGGTCGGAACTGTCTTGAGTTACGCACTTCAACCGAGAGGAAATGCCGTTTTATTGGCCGCGGGAGTCGCGTGTGCTTTCATTGCAGTGCTTTTGGACGGCAAGGCATACGGCAGCCTCGCGTCTGCGGGACGTTCCGTCTCGAAGAAAAGTCTGATCACATGCGTCGTGTCAGGAATCCTGATGGGCCTGTGGGCTCCCTTCATGACCCACGCCATGACCCGTGGCAACACCTTGGGGCCCTATAGTGCCGCCGTATTCCTGACTCTCGGAGCACTGCTCTCCTGCTTCATCTGGAATATTTATTTCATGAAGCATCCGCTTGTAGGGGAGCCGGTAAGCTTCGCTGGATTTTTCAGTGGACCCGCATCCGGGCATCTGCTCGGGCTTTTGGGTGGATGCATCTGGGGCATTGGCACTGTCTTCAATCTCGTGGCCGCGAGCTTTACCGGCGTCGCCATTTCTTACGCCATCGGCCAATCCGCTCCAATGGTCGCCGCGCTCTGGGGAGTGCTCGCCTGGAAGGAATTCGAAAATTCAGGACCTCGCGCCAAAGCCTACCTTGTCCTGATGTTCATTTTCTATGGTTTTGCGATTTTCCTGGTGGCGCGGGCAAACGGCTAAGCCGGCCTATTTCCCTTTGATCCGGCTCACAAACAGCTGCAGGAACCGGTCGGCGTCCGAAGCCATGCACACTCGCGCATTCGGCTTGAGATCAGTGACACCCTCGATTTCATAGTGATCTCCGTGCAAAACATTGTTCTCGTCGGAGCCCATTCGGTTCGCCACCGTTTCTCCGCGGGTAAACTCACCCTTGGTTTCAACGTCTACATGCATCTCTTTCAGAGTACCCAGCGTCGGGTCCAGAGCAATGCCCACCGCCAGCGGGTCATACATCGCAGCCCCGCTGTACCCGCTCTTCTCGCTGCGGGTTAAGTAGAAGTCGGCAATTTTCGCGATAAAGTCGCTCTGCGGTCCGTGCGACGCCTGAAGCTCAGCGAGATATTTTCGCGTGATCAAGGTTCGCTCGCCCACATCGGACCCGACCATCGTGACCATCCATCCGCCATTGAACACAATTTGTGCCGCCTCAGGATCGTTATAGATGTTAGCTTCCGCCGCCCCGTTCACATTCCCGCCAGAGATCGAACCGCCCATGATGACGATATCCTTGACCAGAGCCGCAATCGAAGGATCTTTCGAAACCGCAAGCGCGATATTCGTCAGCGGTCCCACCGGAATCAGCGTGATCTCATGCGGGTATCTGTGGACCATCTCGATGATGAGATCTGGACCAAACCGTGGATCCGCCTTGCACTTGGAGACCGGCAACTCGACGTTGGCCAGGCCGTTCTTACCGTGCCAGAACTGCGCCGTAATCAGCTTCTGATTCAGCGGATGTTGCGCTCCTCCTGCGACCACAACGTCGCACCGCCCCGCCAGTGAAACAATCTTCAGCGCATTCTCCAGCCCCTGATGTGCATCCACGTTACCCGGCACCACCGTGAGCGCTTCCACCTTGAACTCCGGAGAATTCAAAGCGAGGATGATCGCCATGGCATCGTCCGTACCAGGATCAGTGTCGATGATCACGCGCCTCGGCGTGACTTGCGCAAGCGCACTCGTCAGCGCCGTAAGAACGCAGAACGAAATCAGGCAAGGTGTGACGTGGAATCGCTTCAAAGGAGAGTCCTTTCTCGAATGCGGGTCTGGCCTACAGCAGCATCCCCGCGATGGAGGCCGACATCAGGTTCGCCATTGTCCCCGCCAGCATCGCTCGAATCCCGAGACGCGCCAGTTCACTTTTCTTGTTCGGCGCGAGCGCCCCGATGCCACCGATCTGGATGCCGATTGAACTGAGATTTGCGAAGCCGCAAAGCGCAAACGTGGCAATCGTAAAAGAACGCGGATCAAGCGCCGCTTTCATTGGACCCAGCATGGAAAACGCCACTAGTTCATTCAACACCATGCGAGTGCCGAGAAGAGTTCCAATCACCCCGCAGTCATGCCATGGAACACCAATCACCCATGCAACCGGAGCGAAGACAACTCCGAATATCTTTTCCAGGCTCGATGGAAACCAGGCCAGCCATTGGTGAATTCCACCCATAATCCCATCCGCCAGCGCGATCAGCGCCAGGAAGGCGATCAGCATGGCAGCGATGTTCAACGCCATATGCAGGCCATCGGTCGTTCCCCGCGCGATCGCGCCCAGCAGATTTTCTTCTTTCTCGGTCTTCTCTTCGCTTTCGGGCATCACCACTCGGCCGGCGGTCTTCGGTTCCTCGGTTTCGGGCACCAGCATCTTCGCCATCAGCAGCGTGCCGGGCGCCGTCATGATCACCGCGCTCAGCAAGTGTTTGGGTTCGATGCCGAATGCAATGTAGGCCGCCATAATTCCACCGGAAACGTGCGCCATCCCGCTGGTCATCACGGTCATCAATTCTGAACGCGTGAGATCGGGCAGAAACGGGCGGATGGTCACCGGCGCCTCCGTCTGTCCCATGAAAATGCTAGCCGCGATGTTGAGTGATTCCGCGCCGCTGGCCCCCATCACGCGGGTCATAACCCACGCGGCAATCTTGATGATCACCTGCATGACGCCGAAGTAATAGAGCACCGCGAAAAATGCGCAGATGAAAATAATCGTCGGCAATACTTGAAAAGCGAAATAGAAGCCGAAATGGGAGCCTTGTTTGCCCAGGTCGCCGAAAACAAATTGCGAGCCAGCATAAGAGTAGCTGAGCAATCGACTGACGATGTTGCCAACCCTCTGAAAAAGCCGCTGGCCGGCGCCGATTCTCAACACACACACAGCAAAGGCCAACTGCAGACCCAGCCCCCACGCCACGGTTTTCAGCCGAATGGCGCGGCGATTGGTGGAAAAGGCATAAGCCAATCCCAGCATGGTCAAAAGGCCGAGGATTCCAGTGAAGCGTCCCATTCAGTTTTCCTCTCCAGACTTTCGGATCACTCGATGAATCAATGGCCTCTTTTCGCTGGGAGGAGATTCGGCAATCTGAAAACTCTCTTCCAGCAGTCGACGGGCACGAGCGGCGCGCGCTTCTGCATTGTAGTAGATCGTCGCCAGCGCCTCGCCGGATGAAACCGGATCCCCAACCTTCTTATGCAACACGATTCCCACCGCCGGATCCACCGAATCTTCTTTCCGTTCGCGTCCGCCGCCAAGAATCACGCACGCAGTTCCAATCTGCTCGCACTGCAGAGCTGAGACGTACCCGTTCTGCAGGCTGGAAAGTATCATCGAATGCTCAGCTTGAGGCAGCTTTTTCGGATCGTCGATCGTCTGTAGATCCCCGCCCTGCAGTTCCACCATCTGGCGAAACTTGCCGAGAGCTTTGCCGGAACTGATCAATTTCTCGCTCTGCTTTTTCCCCTCTGTAACCGTATCCACAACTCCACCCAGATGGAGCATCCAGCCCGCAAGCTCAAGGCAGAGTTGGCGCAAATCTTCGGGCCCTTCCCCGCGCAGAACCTCCACCACTTCGACCACTTCGAGCGCATTGCCAATCTTCGATCCCAGCGGCTGATCCATATCTGTGATCAGCGCCACCATTTGCTTGCCCATCCGTTCCCCGGTTTCAACCATCAGCTCGGCGAGAAAGGCAGCGTCCTTTTCGTTCTTCATGAACGCCCCGGAGCCGGTCTTTACGTCGAGCACCAACGCATCAATGCCCTCCGCAAGTTTCTTGCTCATGATGGACGCACAGATGAGATAAGGGCTTTCCACCGTGCCGGTCACGTCGCGCAGAGCATAGAGTTTGCGGTCAGCCGGAGCGATGTCGGCCGTCTGCCCGATCATGGCGCAACCGCAAGTCTCGAGCACGCGGCGAAATTGCGCAACGGAAAGATTCACATTGAAGCCGGGAATGGATTCCAGCTTGTCCAGCGTGCCTCCCGTATGTCCCAGACCGCGGCCGCTGATCATGGGAACGGCGACACCGGCCGCGGCGGCAAGCGGTGCCAACACAAGGGAAGTCTTGTCACCAACACCGCCGGTCGAATGCTTGTCGACTTTCTTCGCCGCCAGTGAAGACAGGTCGAGTACTTCGCCGGAACGCAGCATCGCATCGGTCAGCGCAGCCGTCTCGGCACGCGTCATGCCCCGCAGCACCACCGCCATCAGCCACGCCGAAACCTGGTAGTCGGGAATATCGCCCCTAGTGTATGCATTGACCAGTGACTCGATTTCATCCCGGGACAACTCGCCGCCATCGCGCTTCTTGCGAATCACATCGACGGCACGGAAAGTCTGCCCTGCAGCTGGCGTCGGATTCACTGGAGGCGGAATCCTTCCGGAAGCAGTTCGGTGATGTGAGCTTGTTTCGGTCCTTTAGCACCTTGAAACAAAATCGTCGCGTCGGGACCGAATTCGTAAATAACCTGGCGGCACGCGCCACACGGCGAGCAGGGAACTCCTTGCTCAGTGACTACCGAAACCGCGCGGATTTCGATCTTGGGCCCGCACTGCGCGACCGCGGAGAAAATCGCCGTACGTTCGGCGCAGTTCGTCATTCCGTAGGACGCGTTCTCCACATTGCAACCGGAGAAGATCTTTCCGTTCGAAAGCAAAATGGCGGCTCCGACCTTAAACTTGGAATAGGGCGCATGCGCGTTCTTCATGACCTTCGTCGCAGACCGCAACAGTCTCGCCGTGGCGTCGGCAGGCAGTGTCTTCTTACGCATAAGGGAAAGGTCGCGCGGCAAGCCGCAAAAGCGAGGTCATTGTAAACCCTCGCCCAGTAATTCAACACTTTTCCTTGGATTGGTTGAACCGGGATCGGTTGAACCAGCATCGATTTAAGTAGGCGAGGATACACCACGCCCAAACTCGCGTTGTGAGATTTCCTGCCGTACAATTACAGCGCAAGGAATCGCGCATGTGGTTCGGTTCCGTTGTCGCGAAGTGAGGCGAATTCCAGTGCCGGTAGATCATAACCATCCCCGATCAGCTCACGAAATTATGCCTAAGGCGGACCACGAGTTTCACGCCGGGGCATCCATTGCAATTCTTGGCGAACGCCCGCTGCAACGAAATGCCGGAATCCCGCTCGACCTGAATTGGATACAAGAAGTTCGTGTGAACACGAGCGCGGTGGAACGTCGCGCCCAGAGCCAGGTAGCGCGGAGAACGGTGAAGAAGGAATGGCAGGCGGCCTGGCTTCTGCGCGCGATCTCCTGTATCGATCTCACCACGCTCTCCGGCGACGACACCGAAGATCGCGTGCGCCGCCTGTGTGCCAAGGCGCGGCAACCGGTGCAGCAAGACCTCGTGCACCAACTCGGAATCGAAGAACTCGATCTGAAAGTCGCTGCGGTTTGCATTTATCACTTGTTCGTCGAAACCGCCGTGCGCGCGCTCGAAGGCAGTGGCATCCCCGTCGCAGCAGTTTCTACTGGATTCCCCGCAGGCCTGTCGCCGCTCGCCGAGCGGGTGGCCGAGATTCGCCGCTCGGTCGAGGCAGGCGCAAACGAGATCGATGTGGTGATCACTCGTGCCCTCGTGTTTGGCGGGCGCTGGCAAGCGCTGTATGACGAAATTGCTGCCTTCAAACAAGCCTGTGGTGCCGCTCACATGAAAGTCATCCTCGCAAGTGGTGACCTGCTCACTCTGCGCAACGTGGCGCGCGCCAGCGTTGTAGCCATGATGGCGGGTGCTGACTTCATCAAAACTTCCACCGGAAAAGAACCTACCAACGCCACTCTGCCCGTGGGCTTGGTGATGGCTCGCGCCATCCGCGAATATGCCCAGCAAACCGGAATGGCAGTAGGTTTCAAGGCGGCTGGAGGAATTCGCACAGCAAAGCAATCGACGGATTGGCTGGCCATGATGAAAGAAGAACTCGGGCAGTCGTGGGTGCGCGCCGAACTTTTTCGTTTTGGCGCAAGCGGATTGTTAGGCGATATCGAGCGCCAACTGGAGCATCACGTGACCGGGCGTTATTCGGCGGACTATCGTCATCCCATAGCGTAGTTGCCAGAAGTGTTTGTCAGCCGACAAGGGAATCGAGCAACCGACATGAGCATCGCTGAAAAGTTTGTGACGATGGAGTACGGCCCCGCTCCCGAGGATCCGAAAGAGGTGCAAGCCTGGCTCGAGCGCCACAGCCATCGCTTCGGACACTTCATCAACGGTACCTGGCAAGCGCCGGCCTCCGGAGAATATTTCGATACCGTCGATCCTTCCAACGGAGAGAAACTGGCCTCCGTCGCCCAGGGTTCGTCTGCGGACATCGACGCTGCCGTGCGCGCTGCTCGTGCGGCATTTCCAAAGTGGCGTGCGCTAACCTCCCACATCCGGGCGCGTTACCTTTATGCTTTGGCGCGTCTGGTGCAAAAACATTCGCGCCTCCTCGCCGTGTTGGAAACCATGGACAATGGCAAGCCGATCCGCGAGAGTCGCGACATTGATATTCCCCTCGTGGCGCGGCACTTCTACTACCATGCCGGTTGGGCTCAACTTCTTGAGCAGGAATTTCCTGAGTACGAACCCTGCGGGGTCGTAGGGCAGATCATACCCTGGAATTTTCCGCTGCTCATGGCGGCGTGGAAAATTGCTCCCGCCCTTGCCACCGGAAACACGGTAGTGTTGAAGCCAGCCGAATTCACTCCTCTGACCGCGCTCGCCTTCGCGGAACTTTGTCAGGAAGCAGGATTGCCCGTTGGTGTCGTCAACATCGTCACCGGAGATGGCTCAACCGGCGAGGCGCTGGTGAAACATCCCGACGTGGATAAAATCGCGTTCACCGGTTCCACCGAAGTCGGACGCGCAATTCGCAGTGCTACGGCCGCAACTCCCAAACGCCTCTCGCTTGAACTGGGAGGGAAGTCCCCATTCATCATCTTCGACGACGCCGACCTGGATAGTGCGGTCGAGGGATTGGTCGATGGCATCTGGTTCAACCAAGGGCAGGTCTGCTGTGCGGGATCGCGCTTGTTGATGCAGGAAAGCATTGCCGAGAATTTGATCGCCAAGATTCGCGAGCGCATGAACACTTTGCGAGTTGGCCTTCCTCTCGACAAGGCGATCGATATTGGTGCGATCGTGGCTCGCGTGCAGCTCGATCGTATCCAGCGCATGGTCGGTCAAGGGATCGCCGAAGGCGCGACCTGCTGGCAACCGCAGGTAGTGCTGCCCGAGCGCGGTTTTTACTACCCACCGACGCTGCTGAGCAATGTGCATCCCACCTCAATCGTTGCTCAGCAGGAGATCTTCGGACCCGTGCTCGCCGCCATGACCTTTCGCACCCCGAGCGAAGCCGTCAAGTTAGCCAACAATACGGTCTATGGCTTGGCAGCGTGCATTTGGAGCGAGAACGTCAACGTCGCGTTGCATGTCGCAGCGCAACTGAAAGCCGGAGTCGTCTGGGTAAACTGCACCAACCTGTTCGACGCTTCCTGCGGCTTCGGCGGCTACCGCGAAAGCGGATACGGGCGCGAAGGTGGCAGGGAAGGCCTGCTGGAATATCTCCAACCCACATGGTTCAAGAACGCTCCTAAGCTGCCCGCCGCAACTCTTCTCGCAACTCCGCGCACAGAACCACCAGAAGCGCCGGAGGTTGCCACTCCGGCCATCGATCGCACCGTAAAGCTCTACATCGGAGGCAAGCAGACGCGGCCTGACTCCGGCTACAGCATGGAGGTGCGTTCACCCGACGGACGTTTGCTGGGCGAAGCCTCGCTCGGTAACCGCAAAGACATTCGCAACGCGGTCGAAGCCGCTCACAAGGCGGGAGCATGGGCGAAAGCAACCGCACACAATCGCGCGCAGGTTCTTTACTACTGCGCCGAGAACCTCTCCCAGCGCCGTGACGAAATTATCCGCGGGCTCACCGCTGTCGTCGGTGCCAAACAAGCTGAGACCGAACTAGACCTCAGCATCGAGCGTATCTTCTCCTATGCCGCGTGGGCCGATAAGTTTGACGGCGCCGTGCACAATCCTCCGTTTCGCAATATCGCGATTGCCATGAACGAGCCCATTGGAACCATGGGCATCCTCTGTCCCACCGAAGCGCCGCTGTTGGGGTTTTTCTCACTCGTACTTCCGGCTCTCGCAGTGGGCAACACTGTGATCGCAGTTCCCTCGGAGGTTTACCCGCTCATCACCGCCGATCTCTATCAACTCTTCGACGCCAGCGACCTCCCGGGCGGCGTGATCAACATTGTGACCGGATACGCATCGCAGCTTTTGAAGACGCTCGCTGAGCACGACGATGTCGATGCCGTGTGGTCCTTCGGCGACGAGGCCAACGCCGCTGCCGCGAAAGCCATGTCAGTCGGCAATCTGAAACAGGTCTGGACAAACGAGGGTCGAGCCATCGACTGGTTCAATCCAAAACTCGCCGAGGGACGCTGGTTTCTTGAACACGCCACCCAGGTAAAGAACATCTGGGTTCCATACGGCGAATGATCTACGGAGACGCACGAGTCGGAATTGCTTTTGTTCTGTCTCCGGACTAGCATATTCCCGTCGTTCTTTTCTCCGCCCGGCATCTTTGGCATCACGTCATGCCATCCATGTTTCGATCTACGTGTTTGATCTAAGGAGGATATATGGGCATCGCAGTGTCACCACAGATTCATCCCCAGGTCGCGGACTTCCTCGAAAAGCCGCGCAAAATGTTGATCAACGGCAAGTGGGTGAACTCAATTTCAGGCAAGACTTTCCCTACCTACAATCCTTCCACCGGCGAAGTTCTGGCGCAGGTGGCGGAAGGCGATCGTGAAGACATCGAACAGGGTGTGAAGGCCGCTCGTAAAGCCTTCGACCACGGCCCCTGGCGCCGGTTGACCGCATCCGAACGCGGACGCCTCATCTGGAAGCTCGCCGATTTACTCGAAGCGCACACTGAAGAATTCGCCTATCTTGAAAGCCTCGACAACGGCAAGCCGCTCACCATTGCCAGGGCCGCCGATGTTCCGCTGGCTGTGGACCTGTTCCGCTACATGGCCGGCTGGACTACGAAGATCGAAGGCAATACGATTCCCATCTCCGTTCCATACACGCCCGGAGCGAAATACCTTGCCTACACCTTACGCGAGCCCGTCGGAGTTGCTGGGCAGATCATTCCCTGGAATTTCCCCCTGCTGATGGCAGCGTGGAAGCTGGGTCCAGCGCTGGCCGCCGGTTGCACCGTTGTGTTGAAGCCCGCAGAGCAAACGCCGCTCTCGGCGCTCCGTCTCGGCGAACTGGTTATGGAAGCTGGCTTCCCCGAAGGCGTGGTGAACATCGTGCCAGGCTATGGCGAGACCGCGGGCGCGGCACTCGCAGCTCATCCCGACGTCGACAAAATTGCTTTCACGGGTTCCACTGAAGTTGGCAAGCTGATCGTCCACGCTGCGACCGGCAACTTGAAGAAGGTATCGCTCGAGCTTGGCGGCAAGTCTCCCAATGTCGTTTTCAAGGACGCTGATCTCGACTCTGCCATCCCCGGAGCCGCGAGCGCGATCTTTTTCAATCACGGCCAGTGTTGCTGCGCCGGATCGCGTCTCTACATTGAGAAGCCGATCTTCGATCGCGTCGTCGAAGGTGTCGCCGATTACGCTAAGAAGATAAACGTCGGCTCGGGCCTCGATCCTGAGACCAGCATGGGACCGCTCGTCTCCGAAGAACAACTAAGCCGTGTCTGCGGCTATCTCGAAGCGGGTTTCTCCGAAGGCGCCAAAGCTGTTACAGGCGGCCACAAGAAGGGCGACAAAGGCTATTTCGTGGAGCCTACTGTGCTTGTGAACACGCGCGAAGATATGAAGGTGGTGCGGGAAGAAATCTTCGGACCAGTGGTAACGGCGATGCCGTTCGACAATCCCGAGGAGCTTCTGCCGCGTGCCAACAACAGCGAATACGGCCTGGCTGCTGCCGTCTGGACCCGAGATATCAGCAAGGCCCACCGCACCGCCGAACTTCTGCGCGCCGGTACGGTCTGGATCAACTGCTACAACATCTTCGACGCGGCCCTGCCCTTCGGCGGATACAAACAGTCCGGATGGGGTCGCGAGATGGGACATGATGTCCTGAACAATTACACTCAGACCAAGGCGATCTGCACCAAATTGGCGTAGGAAGCCCGCATCAAATAAATAAGGACGGCGGATTCACCGCCGTCCTTATTATTTTTTCGCGCACGTCCCTGCCACTACTTCTCCATCAGCAGAACCTTCTCCGCATTATCAATCTCGGCCAACTTCACCTCGATCACTTCGTTCATGGTGGTCTGAATATTGCGGCCGACAAAGCTGGCTTCCACCGGCAATTCGCGATGCCCGCGGTCAATCAGCACGCACAGCTGCACCCGTCGCGGCCGGCCGTGCGAGAACAGCGCGTCCAGCGCGGCCCGCGTCGTGCGCCCAGTGAAAAGAACATCGTCCACCAGCACAATATTCCTGTCCTCAATCGAAAAGCCGATTTCTCTTTCCTGCACCACCGGCTTCGGCCCAAGCGTTGAAAGGTCATCGCGATAGAACGTGATGTCCAGGGTGCCGACCGGAACTTCGGCATTCTCGATTCGCGCGATGATCTTGCCCAGTCGCTCCGCGATCGGGACGCCCCGCCGCCGAATCCCAACTAATCCCAAACCCTCGACACCGCCGTTTTTCTCCACAATCTCGTACGCCAGTCGCACCAGCGTGCGCTCGATTTCTGATGCCGACATGAGCTGCGACTTCTGGCGCAGACCGGTCTTGCGGGAAGGAGCTTTCGCATTCATCGTTGCATGTACCTCACAGAAGGTATCTCACAGGATGCAGCTCAGTTTTATTCCTGACTTGCCGCCGCGCCTAAGCCGGCCCAAGCTGGTATCCCCGCGGCGTGGCTTCTCACTGTATTCAACGCGGCGTCCGAGGTCAAGCCGCATGGAGATTGGGTAGTGGTGCAGCTTGACTATTCCACGACGACTGTCATCCTGAGCGAAGCCGTTTTTCAGGCGCAGCGAAGGATCTCCCTCTCCACCGGCCCAACGCGTAAGCTAAACCCAACACTACCGTAGATTCGCAGGTTTCAAAGCAGACAAAGCAATTTTCTAGACAGGAATCACAGTGAGGAGAATTCAGGCTTCTCGCTTTTCGCTGGACATCATATCTTCGGCGACAGCCTGGGCTCTACCGCCGGGATTCTGCACTCTCACAGTACGCGTCAAAACGCCTTTGTCATTTTGCAGCGCCTGCAGCGTGATCGCCTCGGGAGTCGCAGCCGCGCCATCGCCCGGCAGAATCCCCACTCCCTGATTTCGCCCCCCAGCCTTCGCCCGGTAGAGCGCGGTGTCCGCGAGTTCGATGATCTCTTCCGCGCAAACCGCCTCGTAGGCTCCGCGGCTCCAAGGAAAAGGAGCCCATCCCACGGAACATGTCTTCCGCACTCGAACCCCGTGCCCAAGATCAAACGCTTCTGATGCCATAACCTCCAGCACTCGTTCGCAGAAAGCCGGCGTACCGGAGGGATCCGCCGAACGCGACATGATCAGGAATTCTTCTCCTCCCCACCGAACCAGAACATCCGACTTGCGAACCACCCCGGTCAAACGCTCGGCCACGCGCTGTAGCAAGCGATCGCCTGCCGGATGACCATAAAGATCGTTCACTTCCTTGAAGAAGTCCATATCAACCATGATGAAGATCAGATCGCGATGATCCAGCTTGCGAATGTCGCTGCCCCGCGCCCGCTCATAATTTCGCAGCACCTGCCCGGCCTCTGCAGTAAGAATCTCTTCCAGATAGCGCCGGTTCCACACGCCAGTCAGCGGGTCGGTAAATGAGATTTCCTGAAGCTCGAGATTCTTGCGCTGCAGTTCCAGACTGTGCCAGCGCAGCGACTGTTCTTTGCTCTCCAACTCGTCCTTCAGCTTGCACGTCTCATCCAGATTCTCCCGCGACAGACGCAGCAAGTGGAGCAACTCGCGATCCATGCAGTGTTGTTTAACGAAGACCAACGCACCCATGAAGACCATCGCCGCCACGGTCAAGAACAGCCTGTAGGAGCGCACCCGCGCCGGAGCTCCTGCCCCAAACTCCGCCCATGCCACCATCAGCGGCGTAGAAAAAACTGCGATCATCGCCAACCGCGCCGTCCACATGCTGTGGCTGTGGCGTGGTTCCTGTTCAGTGGGCTGGTCGGACGACGATCCGCGCGCGATGAACCCCACCGATGCGAACCACGCCATCGCAGCTACCAGCGGTATGTCGTACAGACTGCCCGTGTAGTACTGGTGAAAGTCGATCGCCACGCCAGCCAGAATGGAGCTCACGCCATAGAACAAAGCAGCAATGAAAAATTGCCTGTAAATTAGGCGCCAGGATCCGTGACTGCGCCTCCAAACCAGGCCTACCCCTGCAATCAGAACGATCTGTTCACATGCGTAGAGCAGATCGAAGCTGCGACCATACGCACCTTCATTCGGAGAAACATATTGCCACGGGATCACAATAAACAGATAAAGATAGAGCCACCATGTGAGCAGCAGGAAGAAGTCGAGGGAAACGAGCCGCAAAGAATGGTCGCTGCGTTGAACGTGTGGTTGCACCACCAGGGCCGCCATCATGGGAACCACGTGCAGGAACAGAACTACGTCTCCGACAAATGGGTTCGGCACCTCCTGGCGCAGAAACACCTCGAAGTAGGTCCACAGAACCTGCGTGCACAGCCACATCCCGTAACCAAGCGCCATGAGCGCCCAGAAAAGCTGAGCCTTTTTATAGCTGGTTCTGAGGTTCGAGACGATGAACAGCGTTCCGCAAAAAAGCAGAAAAGATTGCGTGAGATCCCCGAAAGCGGTCAGTTCAGTACTGCGTGGGACCAGCAGAGACACCACCACGTGTACGCACACCAACGCGCACACGATTCCCGTCCACTTGCCGGGTTGTCGCACAGAAGTGAGACCCACGCTGACAGTGTATGGTCAAGCTGGGATCCCGCGGACGTTACCGAAGTAATCGCACACACGGTCAAAACGTGCCCCAGGCTTTTCTAACTGATTGCAGCGGCGAATCGCCCGACAAACCGGAAAACATCCTGATAAGAGTTGTAGAGGGGCACCGGCGCAACTCGGAAAGTGTCGGGCTCGCGCCAATCGCCGACGATGCCTTCCCGGGCCAGCCCTTCACACAACGCCCGCCCAGCCTTGGGCACTCGGATGGAAATCTGCGCGCCGCGCCGGTTACTTTCAGCCGGGGTGATGATCGAAAATTTTTCCAAGACCTTCCCGTTCATCAGAAGCTGTTTCAGCAAAAACTCTAGATAGCCGGTCAGTGACACGCTCTTGGCCCGCAAACGCTCGATCCCCGCGTCGTGAAAAATGGCCATCGAAGCTCGCAGGACGGCCAAACTGACAATTGACGGATTGCTCAACTGCCACCCATCGGCGCCAGGCATCGCCCGGAAGTCAGGCCCCATCTCGAATCGCGATTTTTCGTCATGGCCCCACCATCCCGCAAAGCGCGGCAGATCCCACGCCTGGCCATGCCGTTCATGAACAAAACACCCTGCAACGCAACCCGGACCGCCATTCAGATATTTGTAACTGCACCACACCGCAAAGTCTGGGCCCCACTCATGAAGTTTCAAATGCAAATTGCCGGCAGCGTGCGCCAGATCAAAGCCGACCAAGCAGCCTCGCGCGTGGCCCAGTCGCGTGATGCGCGCCATGTCAAATGCTTGCCCGGTCCCGTAATTCACTCCTCCGAGCATGATCAGTGCGATTTCATCCCCAGCGCGTTCGATCAATGAGTCAATGTCTTCGTCGCGAAGGCAGGATTCGCCTGACCGCGGAGTTAACTCGATCAGCGAAGTCGTAGGGTCAAAACCATGGAAACGAATCTGCGACTGCACGGCGTACTGATCGGAGGGGAAAGCCCCCAGCTCCACAACAATTTTATTTCTCTCCCGCGTCGGACGGTAAAACGAAACCATCATCAGGTGAAGATTCACGGTCAGCGAATTCATCACCACAACCTCGAGGGGTTGCGCTCCCACCAATTCCGCTGTCTGCTCTGTAAGCAGCCGGTGATAGGGCATCCACGGGTCCTTCGCCCGAAAGTGGCCCTCCACGCCAAGCCGCGCCCAGTCCTCCAATTCCTGCTCAATATATGCCGCGGCGGTTCTGGGCTGCAGACCCAACGAGTGGCCACAGAGGTAAACGCAATCACGCCCCTCGATCTTCGGTAAGAAGAAGCGCCCGCGGAATTCCTTCAGCGGATCGCGCTCATCCATCGCAATCGCAAAATCCTGGCCCGCTTGAAACTCTGGCCGAAACTCGGGTTGAACCGGAGTGTCGGTCACTGCCGCATCTCCAGAGGCGTGAGGTCGCGGCGAATCAGTCGATCCGCTTTTCCCCAGTCAAGATCCTCTACCCGCTCGATCGACTCACAGAGTTCTGCAAGCATCCGGTCCTGAACCACGCCCCGAGCCTGAGCAACTGAATAAGGAATCCGATGAAAGGTCACCATGGCATACTTCGGCACGAAGAGTTGGGGATATTTCGCTTCCAGGGCGAGTTCCACCTTCTTTCGAAACAGGAACCGCGAGTCCGCGACCCGATCTCTCATCTCCGTAAAATTCTCGACGGCCAGATCCGCGATGGCGTCAGTATTCACCTTGCGCTCCTTCTCGAACTGGGCAAAAACGCGCTGCCAGTCCGCGCCATGCCGGTCAAGCAATTCCACCAGACAAGTACAGTCTTCGAATCCGCAGTTAATCCCCTGCCCGAAGAAAGGAACGATGGCATGAACCGCATCCCCCAGAAGCAGCGCTCTGCCTTCCACATGCCACGGCGAGCACTTGATGGTAACCATCGCCCCAGTCGGATTTGCGAAGTAGTTCTCAGCCACCTGCGGCATCAACGGAGCCGCATCTGGGAAGCGCGACTCAAAAAACTGGATCACCTGGGCCCGCGTTGTCAGGCCGGCAAAGCCGTCCGCTCCCTCAAACGGCAGAAATAAAATGCATGCAAACGTGCCATCAATGTTGGGCAACGCAATCAGCATATGATTGCCCCGCGGCCAGATGTGCAGCGCGTGAGTCTCTAAAAGATGTTTTCCGTCGGCCCCGGCAGGAATCGTCAGCTCCTTGTAGCCATAGTCGAGATATTGTTGCGAAAAGTTGAATCGACTTAGCTTGAGCATCTCCGCCCGAATTGACGACACCGATCCATCGCACCCGATCACAACTCCCGTCTCCCGCGTCGTATCCTCACCCGTTTCCTCGTCGCGCACTCGCATCGCGCCGGTCTTCAGGTCATACCCCGTGCAGCGCTGATTAAAGTGAATGGTCGCACCCTGTTTCTCCGCCGCATTGATAAGCGCGATATTCAGCTCTGCCCGTGAAATCGAGTTGATGACCTCCGCCTCATTTTTCCCGTAGGGTTGAAAGGTAAGTTCTCCCGCAAGCGAATGCATCATTCGTCCCTTCATCGGAATGATGATGCTCCGCATCCGCTCCCACAGACCAGCCTGTTGCAGGGCGTGAATGCCGCGGGTCGAGAGCGCAAGATTGATCGATCGTCCCGCACTGATTCGCACCTTCCGCATATCGGGTCGCCGCTCATAAATCTCAACTGCGAACCCCCTCTGCATCAGAAGAATAGCCAGCAGGGGACCGTTCAGTCCGGCGCCGATCAGTGTGATTTTGTCAGGTGTGGCCTTCATCTGAGAAATGCGCCGACCAACTTCGTGAAGATAACACTGAGAAGAAACGGTGAGAAGAGAGAACCACTCACTCGGTCAGCAAAGTCCTTGCCTCCCACAATTCTGGAAAGAATTTCTTGTCCAGTGTGAGCTTCAGGTAAGACGTGCCTGTGCTCCCCCCCGTTCCCATTCGGATCCCGATAATTCGCTCAACCAGTTGAATGTGACGCAACCGCCAGCTCACCACCAGCTCGTCAAACTCCGTCAACCGTTCGCAAACATCAATCCAGTCGCGATGATGGTGTTCATCCTTGTAGAGTTCGTGGACCGCGCGCGCTCGCGCTTCGAATCGCTCCCGTTCCGTCGCGCCCTCGGCGGCCGGCGGCAGTTTCCCCATCGCCTCCAAAGCTCCAAAGAATACGTCACGCAGCGAGGGCTCCTCCAACCGGCGCTTCAGGCTCGCGTAAGCCTCCGCCGTGGGCCGGTGATAGCGAAGCATCTTTTCATCCTTCAACCCGCATAGAAATTCAATCTCGCGAAACTGCTCCGACTGAAATCCACTGGCCGGCTCCAGCAGCCCGCGAAAAGCCAGAAAATGCGTGGGCAGCATCGTCTCCAGAATCGTGAACTGCTCCACCAACACCCGCGTAATCTCCGTACAGCGGCGCAGCAACCGCGCCGCCTCATAGACCTCATCGTGCGATTGTGGTTTCGCACCTGCCTTCTGCAAATTAGCCACCACAGCATCCAGATCGTGCAGCAATTCCTTGAACCAAAGCTCGTACGTCTGATGCACAAGAATGAACAGCAACTCATCGTGGTGCTGCGGCACAGATTGCGGTCGCTGCAACTCCAGCAGCTCCGGAACCTTCAAGTACGAGCTGTAAGTCAGCTGTCCAGGTTCGGGCGCACGCGGCGATAGCCCCGCAGCCGCGCCGGGCTTCTCGTTCGCAGCCTCTCTCGCTTCGTCCTTAAGCCCCAGAAATCCAACCGCATTTCCGCCCAGAAGCTTGGTCTTCGCATCCTGCGGCGAATTACTTTGGCGGATGAGCGATCCAACACGTTCCTCTCCCAGCGGAAAAGGATAATCCGATCCCAACATCACTCGATCCGCTCCCATCGTCCCCACTAAAAACTGCAACGACCGTTGATCAAACACCGCCGAGTCGACGTAAAAGCGATTGAGATAGTAGCTGGGTGGATGTTCACACTCACCCCGCGCCACCGGATGATGATGCCACGCGTTTTCCAGCCGTCCCAGCAGGAACGCAAAACTCCCGCCGCCATGTGCGAAACAAATGCGGAGCGAACTCGGCAGCCGGTCAAACGCTCCACTCAGAATCATCGCCACCACTGACAGTTGTGTCTCCGCCGGCATCCCAACCGTCCACGGCATCATGTATTTCGGCATGCGGTCTTGCCCCAACATCTCCCAGGGATGCACGAGCACGGCCGCGCCTTCATCCGCGCAGTGCTGTAGAAAAGTCACAATCCCCGGGTCATCCAGATTCCTGGCTCCAACGTGGTTGCCAATCTGCACGCCCGGGTGCCCAGCCCGCATGCATCGGCTAAGCTCCTTGCAAGCTGCGTCAATATCCTGCAGCGGCACCTGGCAAAGCGTTTTCAACCGGCCTTTTCCCCGGCTGCAAAGCTCCAGTGCCGCATCGTTAAATAACCGCGCGCAATCCAGCGCATGTTCCACCGGACGTTCATATGCGAACAGCACCGGCGTGGCCGACATGACCTGCACATCAATGCCGTCACGATCCATTTCCCGCAGCCGCACCTCCGGATCCCAACACGCCGAAGAAATGTGCCGGAAGAATCGATCTCCCACCATAATGTCCGCTTGCCCTGGCTCCGTGTGTTTGATCCACGGCCAGTTCGGCGTGCCGTAGCGCGCCGCCAGGTCGGGCCATGAGCTGGGGAAAAAATGATTATGAATGTCGATGACTGGCATGCTTCATTTGCCCGGATGAATCGTGCCGCAATGCTTGCACTTGCGCCGGCTCTCGTTCGAATAAAACTGTTCAAACACAGGCGGCAGGTCTTTGACGATGCTTTTCAGCTTCACTTCCGCTCGATAAATCAACTGGTGGCAGTTCGGGCAGTACCACTCGAATGCATCCAGAGATCCCTCGGGGCGCGGCACTTCCACCACCACCCCGATGGTATCGGCCGGCCGCTGCGGTGAATGACGCACGTGCTTGGGCAAAAGAAAGATGTCGCCTTCCTTGATCGGCACTTCCAGTGGCGGCTTACCCGGCGCCTCCATCAGCCGGAGAGAAATATTGCCTTTCAACTGATAAAAGAATTCCTCCGTTGGATCGTCGTGATAGTCACGCCGCTGGTTGGGCCCGCCCACCACGGTCACCATCATCTCGCCGTCTTCCCACACCTGCGCGTTTCCCACCGGGGGCTTGAGCTTTTCTTTGTTCTCTTCAATCCACGCCTGAAAATTAAAAGCCTTTAGATTCTTGATGGATGCCATCGCGCCTCCTATTCTAGCGGTTTGTAAGCCATGGCCCTGATCTCAATCAGCAAATGCGGATGCGGCAACTGATGCACGGCCACCGTCGTTCTCGCCGGACCATCGTACCCGAAGAACTCGCCATACACCTCGTTGTATCCCGCGAAATCGCTCATGCTCACCAGATACGTGGATATCTCCACCACATCTCGCAATTGCGCTCCGGCACTCTGCAGAATGTCGCGGATATTCTCGATCACCGCTCGAGTCTGCACGCGGATGTCGAGCACGGTTGTGCCGGTTGCGCCGGCTTCGGCGCCGGCAATCGTGTCGTCGGCGCGGCGCGCGCTGGTTCCGGAAACAAACAGAAAGTCCCCAGCCCGCTTCACGTGCGGATACTTGCCGCGCGGTGTCGCTTTCCCCTCAACGACTTTGCTCTGCATCCCGCTCGTGTTCATTATTCGTATTTGTGCGCCAGTGCAAAGATCACAGCCGAACGCAGATGTTGTTCAGTTCGGAGTAGAAATTCAGCGAATGCATCCCGCCTTCCCGGCCAATACCGGAAAGTCCCGCTCCACCAAACGGTGTCCGCAGATCACGCAGGAACCAGCAATTCACCCATGTGATGCCCACATTCATTTGCTGCGCCACGAGATGACCGCGCTTCAGGTTGCTCGTCCATATCGAAGCCGCCAGTCCATACTTCGTTTCATTGGCCATTGCGACGGCTCGCTCTTCCGAATCGAACGGAGTGATGTGGCAAACCGGCCCGAAGATTTCTTCTTTCACGCACCGGGCCGATTCAGGTAGTCCAGTATAGATGGTTGGTTGCACGTAGAAGCCGTTGTCGCGATTGTCGCCAAACCTTGGAACTCCCCCGCCCGTTACAATCGTCGCACCTTCTTCCTCAGCCAGCCGATAATAGGAGAGCACCTTCTCCCGATGTTGCGCCGAAATCAGCGGTCCCAGGTCAGTCTTCTTGTCGCTCGGCCAGCCGGAATGCAGGGTCTCCGCTTTCCTTTTCAGTGCATCCACGAACCTTTCGAAAATGCTCCGCTCCACATAAACCCGCTCAGCGCACAAACAGATCTGTCCGGTATTAAGGAACACTGCCTCAGCCAAACCGTCCACTGCTTCTTCAAAATTACAATCTGCGAATACGATGGCCGCATTCTTTCCGCCCAGCTCAAACGAAACCGGCTTCACGGTGGCTGCTACCGACTTCATGATCGCAGCCCCGGTTCTTGATTCCCCGGTAAATGTGATTGCGTTCACGTCAGAGTGTTGTGTCAGGAATTCTCCCGCGGATCCCGGCCCGAAGCCGTGCACCACGTTATAAACGCCGTGCGGAATTCCCGCTTCCTGCATCGCTTCGGCAAGAAGCGTAGCGGTAGCTGGAGTTTCTTCGGAAGGCTTCACCACCACTGCATTCCCGCAAGCCAGCGCCGGCGCGACTTTCCAGGTCAGCAACAGCAACGGAAGGTTCCATGGCGTAATCACTCCGACAACGCCCAGAGGCTTGCGGACGGCATAGTTCAAAGCACCTGCGCCGTCAGGCGTTTCCGTCTGAAACGATTCCAACCCAGACACTTTTACCAGGTCGGCAAACACCCGGAAATTCGCCGCCGCGCGAGGAACATCGAGCTTTGATGTCAGGGAGACCGGCTTGCCTGTGTCCGCAACTTCCGCCTCGACGAAGCTGTCAAAGCGCTTCTCAATCGCGTCGGCGACCCGGTGCAACCGCGCCGCCCGCTCGCGAACTCCGAGCCCGCCCCACTCTCCGCCCAACGCCCGCCGAGCCGCGTGCACGGTTTCGTCGACCTGCGCCTCGCTAGCTTCCGTAACCTGCGCAATCACCGTCCCGTCCGCGGGATTCACATCCGCAAACTCACTCTTCCCGCGCACAAAGCGGCCATCAATATAATTCTGGATTAATTTCACGAGATCCCCAGGCGGGCCTCGGCAATCCTAGCAGGGCTGCCGGAGGCGAGGCAATCTCAGCGCTAGCCTATCGGTTTCGGTCGCGCTTGCAGGTAGCGTGACAGAGCGTCACGCCAGGAAGGCATTTCAATTCCGAGAGCCCGCAGGGTCGTCGCCGACAAAACAGAATACGCGGGTCGAGGCGCAGGCCGAGCCATCTGCTGGCTGCTCACCGGCCGCACGATTGTTGCAAGTCCCGCACCGCTGACGATCTCCGTCGCAAACTCAAACCACGTGCAATCGCCTTCATCGGTCACATGCACAATTCCTTGCGCATTCTTCCGGCACAATTGAACAATCGCCCGAGCCAGATCCACCGTATAAGTCGGGCAACCACGCTGATCGTTCACAACATCGAGCGCTGGACGGTTCGCCGCCAACTTCAAAATCGTATCCGGAAAACATTTTCCATCAATTCCAAACAGCCACGACGTTCTCGCGATGCAGCAATCCGGCATCAGTTCCAGCAGCCTGATCTCCGCTTCAGCCTTGGTTCGCCCGTACACGCCCTGCGGATTCCGCGCATCGTCAACTTCATAGGGAGTGGATTTCTTCCCGTCGAAGACATAATCCGAGCTGAGGAACAACAGCCGTGCTCCCACTTCCTTCGCCGCCGTTGCCACGTTCACCGGTCCATCCCGGTTCACCGCGAAAGCCAGATCCTGATTGCTTTCGCATCCATCCACATCGGTGTAAGCCGCAGCCAGGACTACCCAATCCGGACGCGCTTGCTCGACCACCTGCCGCACTCGCTTCGCGTCGCGAATGTCCGCATCGCCCGAGCTTAGCCCAGTCACCACATCTCCGGCCCACTCGCGCATGAGCGCCTTACCCAGCAGGCCGGACGCGCCAAAAACTATAGCTCGCATTGGAATTTAGTCGAAACTCGGAGCGTCCCGGAACGCCATGCCCCGCTGATCTTTCGCCGACACAATTGGTTCGCCGTCCAGTTCCCAGTTGATCTTGAGTGACGCATCGTTCCAGATGACCGTCCGTTCGTGTTCAGGTGCGTAGAAATCGGTCGCCTTATAAAGCACCTGAGCCTTTTCTGAGAGCACCCGGAATCCGTGCGCGAAACCCGCCGGGATCCATAACATGCGCTTGTTCTCGCTCGACAAACGCACCGCTTCCCATCGGCCGAAGCTCGCGGAACTTCGGCGCATGTCCACCGCCACATCCAGAATTTCCCCCTCGGCCACTCTCACCAGTTTTCCCTGAGGATGCTTTAGCTGATAATGCAATCCCCGCACAACGTTGCGAGATGAGGATGAATGATTGTCCTGCACAAATCTCTCAACGATTCCCACCTCCGCCATGATGCGCTGGTTGTAGCTTTCAAAGAAAAACCCGCGTTCGTCCCCAAACACCCGGGGCTCGAGGATGAACACTTCGGGCAGCGCAGTCGGGATTTTCTTAAGTCCATCCACCGCGGAGCCAGTCGCCTGAACATCCATCAGAATATCTTCTCCCGCAAAAGTTGCAGCAGGTAAGCGCCGTAACTATTGTTCTTCATCGAGTTGCCGACTCTTTCCACCTGCTCCGCCGTGACGTAACCCGAGCGCAACGCAATCTCTTCCGGACAAGCCACCATCAGCCCTTGCCTCTTCTCGATCGCCTGAATGTAGAGCGCCGCATCCATCAATGACTCGTGGGTGCCCGTGTCCAGCCAGGCCATGCCGCGTCCCATGACCACCACTTCTAATTGCCCGCCTTCCAGGTATACCTTGTTCACGTCGGTGATCTCCAACTCGCCTCGCGCGCTGGGTTTCAGCGACTTCGCGATCTTCACCACCTGATCATCGTAGAAATAAAGTCCGGTCACAGCGTAACGTGACTTCGGATGCTTGGGCTTTTCCTCGATGCTCAGGGCCAGCCCCGCCCGATCGAATTCCACAACCCCATATCGTTCAGGATCGTGCACCCGATAAGCAAACACACGCGCGCCTCGCTTCTTGCTCGCGGCTTCCCGCAGATCCTTAGCAAAATCGTGCCCATAAAAAATATTGTCGCCCAGCACCAGCGCGCAGGCACTGCCTCCAAGAAATTCTTCCCCCACCAGAAACGCCTGGGCGATTCCTTCCGGCTTGGGCTGCACCTTATATTGCAGATGAATGCCAAACTGACTTCCATCCCCCAGCAGCGCCTGAAACTTGCTCACGTCCTCCGGAGTAGTAATCAGAAGGATCTCGCGAATCCCCGCCAGCATCAGCGTGCACAGCGGGTAATAAATCATCGGCTTGTTATAAACCGGAAGCAGGCTCTTCCCCATAGCGTGAGTCACGGGATACAAGCGCGTCCCCGATCCTCCCGCCAGAATGATTCCCTTATAGCCCGTCTTCGAGGCTTGCGTCATAAGTCGATTCTTCTTCTGAACGTCTGCAGCAATTCAACGGCTCTGCCTCAAGCAGAGTAGTGCGTTTCAATCCACTGGCGGTATCCGCCGCTAGTCACATCGCGGACCCACTCTTCATGCTCCAAATACCACTGCACCGTCTTCCGAATCCCGCTCTCAAATGTTTCCACCGGACGCCATCCCAGTTCCCGCTCGATCTTGGTTGCATCCATCGCGTAACGCCGGTCATGTCCCGGACGGTCCTTCACAAATGCAATCAGCTCACGGCGCGGCGCTCCGCGGCTCCCTGCCATCTCATCCACAAGGTCGCAGATCGCCTCCACGATCTCGATGTTCCGCTTTTCATTCCAGCCGCCAACGTTGTATGTCTGTCCCACTCGCCCTCGGCTCAGAACTTGCGCGATCGCTTCGCAGTGATCTCCCACATAAAGCCAGTCGCGAACGTTTTGCCCGTCTCCGTAAACCGGCAGCGCTTTTCCCGCGTGCGCGTTCAGGATCACAAGCGGTATCAATTTCTCCGGGAACTGGAATCGCCCATAATTATTCGAGCAGTTCGTCGTGAGCATCGGCATTCCGAAGGTGTGATGATAAGCACGCACAAAATGGTCCGAAGCCGCCTTCGACGCCGCGTACGGACTATTCGGTGCATACGCAGTTGTCTCACAGAATGCCGCATCCTCGGGCCTCAGCGAACCATACACCTCATCTGTCGAAACGTGCAGAAATCGGAAGTCGATTTTCTCCTTCTCGCCCAACCCTCCCCAATAGGCCCGCACCTCTTCCAGCAGCGCGAAAGTTCCATCCACATTCGTGCGGATGAAATCATCCGGCCCGCGGATCGACCGATCCACATGGCTCTCGGCGGCAAAATGCACAATGCTCCGCGGCTTACGGCGGTCCAGCAGCCCGCGCACCAGGCTCCGGTCCGCAATATCGCCATGCACAAACTCGTACCGCCGCTCTTTGGCGATGGTTGCCAGGTTATGCAGATTCCCCGCGTAGGTGAGTTTATCCAGATTCACGACGGCGGCCGTATCCCTTTCCATCCGCTGCAGGATGAAATTGGATCCGATAAAACCTGCCCCACCAGTGACCAGAATCGTATTTTCCATATCGTCGAAACTTTTCCCGAACTCAATCTGCGCGACCGCCACCGTTGCCGCGAATGAACCTCAATTGTAAACAAAAAGGACGGGATTCACCCCGTCCTCTTGTTGGTGCATTCGGATTTTATCGCGCTAAACGTTTCGCCGCGTAATGCTCACCACGCCCCTTATCCCACCCTCCGCGCCGCAGCCGGCGCAGCGGCAGCCACGCGCCCAATCGGCCTTCGCGCCGAAGTCTCCGCCAGCTCCCAGCCCATCATTTCGAAATAGACCCGCTCGATCTCGGCCGCAATCTGCCCCCACTGATAATGTTCGCGGACGCGGCGTTTCGCGGCCTGGCCCGCAGCCTCGCGCACCGCCGGATTGGCAATCAGGAATCGCAGCCGGTCCGCCAGATCCGCCAAATCGCCGCGCCGGAAAGTGAATCCGGCGTCGTCCACCGCCTCCCGATTTTCCGCGACGTCGCTCGTGAGCACGCACAGCCCAGCGCCCATCGCATCCAGCAGCGCCAGCGACAAGCCTTCCAGGTCAGACGGCAAGACGAACATCATGGCATTGGTCAGCAACTCGTCGAGCGCTCCACCCGAAACCCAGTCCAGCATCTTGATCCGCTCACCCGCGTGGGCCCGCAGACGGCGCGAGTAATCGTCGCAATAGCTCGACGCGCCCGCCATCACCAGCTTTACGTCTGTCTCCAACTTCTCATACGCCTCCACCAGTAGATGGCAACCCTTTTCTGGAGAAAACCTCCCCAGAAACAGGATGTATCTCCCCGGCTCCAGCCCCCAATCAAGAATCTTGTCCGGAACTCGCCACTCGCGCAGCACGCCGCCATTCGGTACATAAGAAGTCTCCGCTCCCGAACTCCGCCGGTAGTGGTTCTGCAACGTCTTGGAGACGACCATCGTCTGAGTTGGAAAGCTCACCGCCGCCCGCTCTCCCAATCGCAAAATTGCCGAAGCGATGCGCCCCCATTTCTTGCGTTCCCAATCCAGACCCTGCACCGTGACCACCGTTTTCTTTCCAGCCAGCCGCGGAATAAACGCAAACAGCGCCGGCCCCAGCGCGTGGTAATGCACCACATCACAAGGCTGAATCAGAACGTGCAGCGTGCTCAGAAACGTATGCACCAGCGTTTCCAGATGCTTCGACCGAATCGTTGGCAGCCGCACCACCTCCATCCCGTTGTGCTGTTTCCCCGGCGGAGTGAAGTAGGTCCGGCAATACGCCGTCACATGGTGTCCCATGCCAGTCAATCTTTTCCCGATCTCTTCGTAGTAAGTCTCAATGCCGCTGTATTTTGAAACGACACCTCGCCCGCCAATGAATGCCACCCGGAGCACCCGTTTCCGGAACGCGGCCGGGTGATCGTCCACAGAATCGGGCAAAGCTGGGATCACCAGCAGCCGCTGTAACGGGACAAAGCTCCCTCGAGCCGCCGTCGTCGCGAGCGCTTTCGTTCGAGTTCTTCCGCCTTTTGGCGCGTCAGGCGATTCCTTCTTTCCGCTAGCCAGGCGCTCATATAAACCAATCAACGACTGATAGTGAGCCTCCGGCGTGTATTTCTGCCGTACCTGCTCCCGTCCTTCCTGCCCCATCTTGTCCGCCAGTTCCGGCTGTGAGCTCAGAAACTGGATCGCCGATACCAACTCCTCCACATTTCCAGTCTTGTACAAGATTCCCGTCTTGCCCGCCTGCACTAATTCCCGCCGCGATCCCAAGTCCGTGGCCACCACGGCTCGCCCCTCCGCGTAGGATTCAAGAATCGTCTTGCCCAGCGTTTCGTACGCATGGGAGGGCAGCACGGTGAACCGTGAGCCGGCAATCGCACGCTCCAGTTCCGCTCCCCGAATCTGGCCGGCGAACTCGACATTGGCCAAGCCCAGCCCCGCAGCCAGCTGCTCCAAGCTGTGGCGCTCCGGTCCGTCCCCCGCTACCATCAGGCGAAGACTTGGCAAGCGTTGCATGGCGTGCAACAGATCGTCGACACCTTTTTCCGGCGACAACCGTCCGAAATAAAGCAGTGGAGCGTTTTCAACGCTGCGTTCCCTTACCGCCTTAACCGGCTGGAAATGAGGAAGAACCTCGAACTTCTTCGGATCCCAACCCTGCTCGACAAACTTGTCCCTCACAAATTTGCTGGGCGCAAGAAAGCAGTCCACGCATTTCCGGTACGTGCCTACCCACTTGTGGAAGTAAGCTTCCGCAACCAGCGTCACCCGCGCGCCCCATCCCGGATAACATTTCTCTTTCAGCGCATGCCAGAACTTTCCCCCCTTGCACGCCTCGCAGGCCTCTCCACGCAACACCAGGTTGTAGCTCGCACACAGCACCTTGAAGTCGTTCAGGTGATACACAACCGGAACCTTTTGCCGCTTCAATTCCCACAAGATCGAGGGCGAGAGATGGTGATAGATATTCCGCACGTGAGCCACATCCGGCCGGAAGTCCGCGATCATCGCCCGAATCCGGCGCCGTGCCTCGCGGGAATAAATCGCCCGCGCCGCCAACGCAGCTTTGTGAAACCACCCACCCTGTTCTTTGAAATCGATGTGCGGCACAAAATAGCGATCGTACGCAGTGGGGCGGCCTCGCGAATCGGTCATCGAAAACAACGCCACCTCATGCCCCTTGGAACGCATAAGTTCCATCGCTTCAAACAGGTAGACCTCAGTGCCGCTGAAGGGATAGTTATACTTGTTGCAAAACAAGATCCTCATGAGTAGGGCTCCAATCTTGATTTGTGAAATCTTGAGTTATGAAATCTTGTTTCGTAGAATCCTGGTCGGCAGGATCCGGGTTTGCGAGACTCTGGCCCGCTAAATTCCCAGCGGCGATCAGTGTCAGAAACCAGTCACCAAAGAGCGTCAGATTCTTCCTGCGGTTGAAGTTACGGAGCACCTGCACCCGCGCTGCGTGCTGGATCCAGTCCAGTCGGCTCACTGCATTGCGCTCCTCTCCATAAATCAGCCTCTGAAGCAGCACTATCTTTGCCGCAAGATCCTGCTGTACCCCCGGTGCATAGAGAAAACCAGTTTTTCCCGGAATAACAATCTCCGGAATCCCCGTGATCGCCGGTGCCAGCACGATTCTGCCCCGTGTCATCGCTTCCATCAGCACCAGTGGAATCCCTTCGCTGCGGCTGGTTAGCACCACCACATCGGCACGCTGGTAAAGCGAATCCATCTCCGGACGAGCAACGTGGCCAAGCAGCGTGATCTGGCCTTCCAACCGCTTTTTCCAGATCAGCATCTCCAGTCGCCGCCGCTCCGGCCCTTCACCCGCAATCAAGAGTTCAAAATCGAGCCCGCAATCGCGCAGTCGAGCACAAGCCCGAACCAGAAATGCATGATCTTTCACCGCATGCAGCCGTCCCACAGCCAGCAGACTGAGAGGGCGGTGTGTGACCCGATCGCCCCTCCGCGAGCAGTCCGCCGGTTCCAGCACCTCCACGCCCAGGCGCGAGACAAGGATCTTTCCAGAATCGATTCGAGGAAAATGTTCCAGAATGTAGCGGCGGTTGTACTCTGAAATCGTCAAGCAAAACCGGCAATTCTCCAGTTTCGTGTCCAGGTATGCACCGCCGAGCAGCAGGTCTGACCCGTGCAGCGTCAGACTGAACCCCACTCCCAGCAACTTCGCCGCCACCATCCCGATCCACGACCCGAAATAGCCATGATGCACATGAACGTGATCAACTCCACGTTCCCGCAACTGCACGGCGTAATAAGCCCCCATCAAGGTGTGCACCAGGGCCTTCAGTCTCAGTGTTCGAGATTCTTTCCCTCGCAGCACCACCCGTTTCACCAGCCCGGCAATCCGATCCCAGCGCCGCAAGACCAAACCAATCGCTCGCAAAACCATCAGCACCCGAACCGGACGCAGGCAGAGAATCTCCGGCGCACAAGCTGCACCAGGCAATCTGTTCCGTGCCGCGTCCGGCCGCCGAACGCTGCCCGCAATCACCTCAACTCCGCGCCGCCGCAGCTCCTCGATCTCCTCGCCCACATAAGGCTCAACCGCCGAAGGAAACTGATTAGCAAGATAAGCAACCGTCAACACAGAATCCAGAGTCATAAAAGGGGATCTCTCAAAATAAGGGGTCGCAGAATGTAGGAATGTAGGAATGTAGAAACGTAGAAACGTAGAAACGTAGAAACGTAGAAATGAAGAAATGAAGAAATGAAGAAAGTGCAAGAACCGAATGAGATAAGACCTACGCGGCAGACCCGCGAACCGCCCGCGAAAACGGACTCGCGTCTCGTTCCAAATCGCTGGCAGCCCGTCGCCGCTGCGCAGCCAGCATTCCCGCCAGGGTGAACAGAAGCCCGTTCACAAACTGATAATTCATTACCACGAGCGCAGCATTGACCCAATAAATGCCGAGCAACACCGGCCACAACGCATGAAACTGCTGATTCAGAAACCCCTCGCGTTCACTCCGAGGAACGAGTCCCCGCCCTAGCCGAAAAATTTCCCACATAAGCCACACGTAGAGCGCTAACCCGACGAGACCATGCTCCACCAGCAATTCCAGGTAAGTATTGTGCGGATACAGCTCCTTCTCCTTATATCCGCTGACGTGCCGCGCCAGTTCCGCCGGCATCTGGTTCACACCCCATCCCGCCAAAGGTTTTTCCAGGAACATCTGCCAGCCAGCCGCGTAGACCGCCTGCCGGAATTCGACCGGCCCAGATTCCTTCAGCCGCTCGGTGAGTGCCCGACGCTGATCGTCGAAACTCAGAGCGATAAGCAACCCCACAGTCCCCACCATGGTCACCGCGACGCAGATAAGCCGCAGTCTCCGGTTGTGCGTGCGAAAAATCAGAGCCACCACACTGACCGCGAATGAAAGCCAGACGGCCCGTGTCATCGTCGCCAGAATTGCAACCGGCAGGGACCCCAGCAACAGCGCAGCTTTCAGCCCGCGTATTCTTCTTCGCAGAAACGCATGCAACGCCAGCACTCCCAGCAGATTTAGAGAGACCCCATTGGCCACCGCCTGCAGCAGCGGTCCCCGAGCCCGGTCCACGTGATAACCCAAACTTTCATCCAGGATGAAGCGCGGAAAGATCAACGAGTTCGCCCCCACCAGAAAAGCGATCGCCGTGAAGCACAGATAAGCCAGCACCACCAGGGAAAAAATCTCGAACTGCCGCAACCGCCGCTCCTCCCGAAACACCAGCCCCGCCAGATGAAACAGCGCGAACGGCACCATAAATTTTGCCGCCAGCAAAGACCATGTTTGGTTGTCAAACGGTTGCGCGATAACGCTAGCCACCGCCAGAAACGTCAATCCGATCATCGGCCACGTCGCCCGCTCTATCACCACAAACCGCTCTCGCTTCACGACCGCTCGCCCAATCACCGCCACCGCCAGCAACAAAAATGCGACGCGATCAATCTCGTAAAAAGGCACATCAGGGGGCCGCAGCAGCATGGCCGCGAGCGCCGCAAGAAACAGCCCAACTGGCGCCATCATGATCCCCTGCAGCGGACGCAGCCCCGCCCACAACCCGCCCCACGCAGCCTCCCCGGCCCAAGAAGCTGGCGATCCCGTCCTCACCGAAGCCGGCGAAGTCATTCCCCGCTCCCTCGCAGCACTACCGCCGCTGTCTTGAGCAGAATCCTCAAATCCATCCCCAGGCTCCAGCGATGGATGTACTCAATATCCAGTTTCATTCCTGCCTGAAACGACGGATCCCGCCGCGCTGTCACCTGCCAAAGTCCCGTCATCCCTGGGATCACATCCAGCCGCGGCAAGTGCTCAATCGTATATGCGGAAAAATCGTCCAGCGGATGCGGTCGCGGCCCCACCAGGCTCATCTCCCCACGCAGCACATTCCACAGCTGCGGAAGCTCGTCCAGACTGTATCGCCGCAACAGCCGTCCCGCCCGTGTGATTCGCGGATCATCTGTTATTTTGAAAAACGGTCCCTGCCTCTGATTTCGCTCTCGCAGCTTTTCTTTCAAGCCGTCCGCATCCCTCACCATGGTGCGAAATTTGTAGCAGCGAAATGGTCTGCCCTTGCGTCCCGCGCGCAGCGCCGCATACAGCACCGGCCCGGGAGAATCCAGACGCACCACCATCGCCAGCACCGCCAGCGCCGGCGCAAGCAGCATCAGCGCCGCCCCTGCTCCCACCACATCCAGCCCGCGTTTCAACAGCAATCCCGCAACCGGCAGGCGCTCTTCGTGCAGCGAAATCAGCCGCATGTCCCCAATCCGTTCCGTTTCCCGCATCGGCTCGCAGCCAAACAGATCCGGCGCCATCTTCACGTCCAGTCGCAGTTGTCGGGCTGTCCGCAACACGCGCAGAGTCAACTCCCGATCATGCGGCGCGGCCAGAATCACCTCGTCCACAAACGCGGTGCGTGCCAGTTCCGCCAGGTCGCTCGTGCGTCCCATCACGCCTTTTCCCGCCAGCCTCCGGTCATCCAGAAATCCGCAGACTGACCGCCCCATCTCCGGATGCTCCTCCAGGTAGTTCGCCAGTCGACGGCCCAGTCCGCCCGCTCCCACGATCAGCACATTCCGCATGCGCCCCTGCGCCCGCGTGCCGCGCTGCTTGCTTCCCCTTCCAGCCCATTGCGTCGGCAGCAAGGCCACCAATCGTAAAACGCCTACCACCAAGGCCAGCGCCGACCGCACCCAATTCGCGTAATCTCGATTCTCTGGTCGCCCGCGCAACGGGACGGCCAAGCCGCTCCCGCTGTTTTTCCGGCCAGCGTCCGGGAACCGAGCAGCGCTCGCAGCCGAAAATGCCGCATATCCCCCAGCCTCCCGCCACGTTTTTTTTCGGAAGCCGACGAAGCCCGCGCCGGGGATTAACCGCGCAGCCCACTCAGTTCCCTGAGGCCTTGCCTGTCCTGGATTTAAGAAAGGAGAAGACACTTCAGACCAGTTCCAACTCATATCCCTTGATCTCAATCGCCAGCGAGCGCTGGATCGATTCGATCGAGATCACCAGCTTTCCCTCTTCGTGTTGCATCAATACGCCTTCCAATCCGCGCAGGCAGCCCCCCTTGATCCGCACTCGCTGTCCGGTGTGCACGAACGGATGCATGGCAAACAGCCCTTTCTCTTGCAACAGCAATTGCAGGTCTTCAATCTGCTTCGCCGGCACCGCCGCCACGATCCCTCCAAAGCTCACAAATCCAATCAGCCCCGCAGTGTGCAATACCGCCTGCCGCGCATTATGAGACTGATCAATATGCACGAATGCATATCCCGGAAACAGAGGAATCGTCACCACTTTCTCCCGGTCGCTCCATGTGTGATTTTCGGTAAGCAAAGGAAGGTAGACTTCACAGCTCTTGTAGTTGAGCTGTGCAACCACTCTTTTCTCGAACCGGTATCGCGTCTGCACCGCGAACCACTGCGGAGGTGCCGCCACCACTAACACCGGCTGCGGCTGCGTTGGTATCCAAACCACGCCTGCCGCCGGGACCCCATAGCTACCGCTCATTGAGTCCCACAGCCATCCCTGATTTTCATTCGCACAGCGTTTTCAGCTCTTAGTAGTGGTGCCGTTTGCTTGTCATCCTGAGCAAGCGTTCTTTGCGCACCGAAGGATCTGGGCGAGCCGCGCGAAGTGTCGCGTTCTGCTCGCTTCCTTACCCCAGCTCTACAGCCGCCGGTAAATCCGCTCTGGGACAGGAAACCTTCTCTCGCTCAGCACCGTTCCCAGGATTCGCGACTGTGCCCCTTCCAGCGTCTCCTTGATCTTGCGCGCTGTCGCTCTCCGCGTGCTGTGAGCCCCCAGCACCAGGATGATTCCGTCTGTCAGCTGTCCCAACAACGCAGCCTCGCTCGATATCCCCGCCGCAGGCCCCTCAATTACGGCATACTCAAACTCGTTCCGCAGCTCCGCCAGGCAGGATAGCCAATAGCGTCCCGTCCCTGATCCCTCGCCCCATTCGCGGGGCCCGAACCCAGGCACTCGCCACAGGTTGACTGCCGTCTGCGTTGACCACGATTTTATGGACGACGATTTTATGGACGACTGGCTCGCATCCCTCCCCGCCTCACCGGAATGTTCTCGCACTACTTCTCCGGCCCTCGGTTCTCGGCCGACGACCGCAATGTGAGCGCTCGTCTCCAGCGCCAAAGCCTGCCCCACCTGATCGCAGATACCAGCAACTTCGATGTGTGGTTCCGCCGCACTGAAGACAACCTGGGTTACCGGTCGGCCTCCGCTGGCAAAGAACACTCGCCGCACCAGGCCTCGAATCTGCTCGCGTGCGAAGTCTTCCGGATTCCAATCGCTCGTCCCCCAAGGGATCTCAATCTGCTGTGCCGGCTCGCGCGCCCGCTCCTGCGCCTGTGATCCCATCACTTCGGAATATCTCAACACGTCCGCGTTCGCACTCATCTCATCTCCTTAGGCAGACAACCGCTGCTGTGTCTCTTGAGGGATCGAAGCCAACACCGGGATTTCCAGGCACGTCAGCACTTCCTCCGGCGTGCGCAGCGCGGGATCCATATAGTCCGCCGCGAAGGCAGCCCCAGTGCCCGAAGTCAGCGCAGCCACACAGCCCACAAGCACCACCAATCCCGCCGGCCACACCGGCAGCGCTGGCACAACCGGCTGCTCTGCGATCGCTACATTGACGATGCCGCCCTCATCCAGCGCATCGCCCATGCGTGCTTCCTCTCGCTTCTTCACATAAAGCAGGTAGTTCTCCTGTGCCGCTTTCTCGCTGCTCGCCAGATCGTCCTGCACAATCGCATCCTCGCCCAGCTCGCGAGCCAGGCTGCGGTATACCGCCAGGTGCGCGCTCGTCGTTGCCTCTCGGGCTTCCAGCCCCTTCATCTCAACCTGCGCCTTTTGCAGCTCCGTCTTGGCCCACTCGTGGTTCGTATCCAGGTCCGTAGTTTCGTCGCGCACTGGACTCAACTTCTGTTCCTCAATCGCAGCCTTTGCCTGAAGAATCTCCTGCTCGACTTCCTGCACCAGCCGATGGCTCGGCTCAAACTTGGTCAGTAACTGTGTCTTCTTCAATTCCAGGTCCAGCAGGCTCGCCTTCAGCGCCCGCAGCAGCTCTGGATTGTCCGCCGTGCGAACCTGCGTGATGCTCCGCGCCGGCAACTTCGTCAGCTGCGCATCGAGTTCGTGAACTCGATGTTTCGTGCCGGACATCTCCACTTGGATTTCCCGGTAACTCGCCTCTACGTCGTTCAGACGTTGCAACACCAGATCGCGTTGCTGCGCAGCCACCACCACGTCATGGCTCTTCGTGAAGTCCATCAGCTTCCCTTCGGCTTCTTCCAGTTGCCGTCGCGACTCCCCGGTCTGCTCATCGAAGAAATGCAACTGTCCGCCCGGCCGGTGCACTTCCATGTGCTTCTCCAGGTACACACTGGCGAGCGACTGCAGCACATGCTCCGCCAATTGTGGATCCGCCGCGTCATAACTTACTGCGATGAGATTGGTTTTCTTGATCGGCTCCACATCCAGCCGGTTGGCCAGTTTCTTCGCCGCTCTCTCCACCCGCGCCGCTTGATCTTCATGAAACCTCAGCCATCGCAACCAGTCATGCGCCGTCAGATCGTTGGTCACCACCACTCGCCGCAAAACGTCGTCGTCCTTCAGCAGTTCCACCTCCGAATTCAATTCTTCTTCCGTTACTTCTACCCGCGAAAAATCCGGAGGAGCATTTTCCTGTGCAGCTGCAGGAGGGTCCGCCCGTCCTCGCCGCACCAGCACACGCACGTGCGCTCGATACGTGGCCCCGGCAAACGCATACGCCACGGCCAGCACCAGAACCAGCCCCGCCACGCCGATGAACAATTTCCGCTGCCGGAACAGCACTGTCGCCAGTTCCCGCATCGTCGGCGACACGTCCTCCTTGCGCGCTAGATCTTGATCTCGCATGCGAATTGACCTGGGTTGCGTGATAAGTTGCGTGATAAGTCGCTTGCCTAAAGTCGCTTGCTAAAACTGTGTGGAACTCACGTACATGCTTAAGGCAGGCTTGCTGAGAAACTGCTCGATCTTCGAGATGGAATTTTGGGGGACGAACACCAGATCACCCGGACGCAACTGCGCTGCCTCGCCCAGGCTTCTTTCCTTCAACATCTTCTTCAGATTGAAAACTCGCGCCTCCACCAGATCATCATTCACCCGCCGAAACAGAAGCACCTGCGAATGCTTCGCCTCGCGCGTAAAACCGCCCGCAATCTCTACCGCCTCCATGATCGTCGTGTCCGCGCGCAATTCATACTTGCCCGGCTTTCCCACATCCCCGCCCGCCACAAAATAAGGATGCTCAAAATCCTTCAGCGCCACCGCCACCTGCGGATCGTGCAGATATCCCGTGTACGCCCGCACCACCGCTTCACGAAACTCCTCCAGTGTCAGTCCTTTGGCAAACACCGTCCGGACATCCTTCAGAGCAACATATCCATCCGGTTGGATCGTGAGTATCTGGTCGAACTCCGGCGACAGCGTGAAACTCAAGGTCACCACGTCGCTGCGAGTCAGCCGGTAAAGCGGACGGCGTTCCCCTCCGAGCCGAGGGTTTCCCTTGCCGTCCGCTTCTCCGGGTTTTGCGGCCGCCATTCCTGTGCTTCCCGTCCCAGCCCCGGTTTGGCCGGTTGGAGAAGACTGTGGGCTTGCTCCCAGGTCTTGCTCCCTCTTTACCTCCTGGGTGAACGCGGCCACGCAAACTTGCAATGACAACACGCCCATCACCGCAACTTTTGTCCAGCCAACGAGGGGCTTCATTGCGTGATGAACTCTATTTTCCTGGTTCCCCGGACTCAGTCTCCCCAGACTCAGTTTCCCGGATTCAGATTCAGATTCCGAGATCCGCTCAGCTTCCGCGGTTCTCTTTTTGCAAGCTATGCCCATGCCGATTTCGCAGCAAGACATGGGAAGTCCCGTCTACTATCGAGGTCACGCCAGCTTCAGTCACAAAAGCCAGCCGAACCGCGCCAGCTGCGGGTTTCGTAGCATTCAACATCCGTGACGCAGCCCCAGCACCCACCCCCGGCAGCCTACCCACAAAAGTAGACTTGCATGTTCACGCCATCACATCCGCCCGACGAAACCCAACTCGAACCCGCGCAGCAAAACCGCGCTAAGCAACACTCCTCCCACAAACCACCGCGAGATTCCTCGTCCCAATCTGGCTCGTCGAGATTTTTCCACAACACCACAACCCGCTTTCCCGATTTGAAAGCCTCACCCCGAATAATGTGACGTGTTTCCTTGAGTCCTTGGACTTTCACCCCTAAGATCAAAACGGCCGTCAATCCTGCTCCATTCGGATCTCTTTATTTCATGACTTCGTCCCCAGTCACCACCATTGCCGTCCTGATTGCCGATTCCAACCGCATGCAGGCGCAGCTCCTCACCAGCGCCCTGCGCCGCCGCTCCGAGTTCAAAATCTCCACCTGCGCAATCGACATAGGCTCAATCCTCCTCGCCGTCGCCGCCATGCCAGCCAAGGTAGTAGTGCTCTCCCTGAATCATTCCGTCAGCATCGCCAACCAGATGGCATCCATGCGCCGCGTCCATCTCTCGCATCCCGCCATAGCCAAAGTTCTCCTGGTCGAGTCCTACGACCGCGACCTGGTAGTCAGCGCTTTCCGCAGCGGAGCTCGCGGCATCTTCTGCATCTCCGACACGCATTTCCGCCTGCTCTGCCGCTGCATTCAGCGCGTAGCCAGCGGCCAGATCTGGGCCAACACCCAGCAGATGACTTTCCTCCTCGACTTAATCTCCGAGGTCCCATCTCTCCGCGTAATCAATTCCGCCGGACACCAGCTCCTGACCCCGCGCGAGGAGCAAGTCGTAGCCCTGGTCGCTGAAGGCCTAAGCAACCGCGACACCGCCCGCGAACTGAATCTAAGCGAGCACACCATCAAAAAGTATCTCTTCCGCATCTTCGACAAGCTGGGCATCTCCTCCCGAGTCGAGCTAGTCCTGTACGCCGTAAACCACGGCGCCCCACTCCAAGCCGAATGGCTCGCCGGAATGACCCACGCCCCGTCGGACTCCTAACCGCTAGCGCCCGAAAAAAATCTTGTCATTCCGAACCGGGCTGAAAGCCTGGTGAGGAACCTGCTGTAAGCCGGCGCTACCACAACCCAGGGTGCCCCATAGCGTGTCCTGGGCGAAGCCGAAGGATCTCGTGTCTTTTGCGAGACCTTGGGACTCCACAGCCCTATCCCTCTGAGAAGAGGGTGGAGCAGGCCTTTAGGCCTGCGTGAAAGAAGCCATAACAGCCGGGGCTTTAGCCCCCGAGGGACGCAGCCCATTTGAAAACCGCTCCGCACGCCTGTATAAATCAATACGGACCAAGTGCCCGACACCCCCACCCCCGGCCCCACTCAGCCCCGCGGCCCCACCATAATCGCCGCCGGCCTGCTCCTCGCCGCTCTAGCCTTGGTAGTGCTCTACACCAGCCGCCGCGCCTTCCTAAGCCCAGTAGCCTTGGTAGTAGTAGCCGCCATCGGAGTAGCTGCTCTGCTCCTCCAACGCCGCCTCCGTCCCGATCTTCGCCCCGCAGAGCAATCCTCATCCTCGCAAGCCTCTTCCGCCCGCGGACCACTCCGCCTCAACGCCGCAGGCGTGGCCTTCGCCATCGCAGCCGTATTCGCCGACCTCCTCCACCTCAGCCCAGCCATAATGCTGATCGCCGCCCTCGCCGCCGTAATCTCCTTCGCCATCAGCGCCGTAATAGTCCTCAAAGGCCTCCGCAAACCCAGCCCCTGAAAGGAAGCCGCCCGCGCGGAGGCTCGTGTAGAGCGGGCGCCCTCGCCCGCTGCCGTTGACGTTGGTTTTGCCCTTGAATTTGATCTCAACCCAGCCAACCCACAAAAAGGAGTGCCCCACGTTTCGCATCCTTTGCGAAACTTGGAATTCCCCGGGCCCATCCCTCCTGGGATTTCAATATCCACACCCACCCTGTGACATCTAACCTTGCCTCCCACAGAAAGTCAGTTCATCATCGTCGAGGCGAAGGCAGTACAGGCAAATCAGACGACAACGGCCATAACCCCATTGTTATCAGGATTTTGACCTCTAAACCATTTGCCCTCAATATTTTGCAGACACTTTTTGCAAACCCCGCGCCCAGCAAGCCCATCAAAGGGTGGGGGGGAGGGGGGTACCCCGAAACCGGACAATGTCCCGCGCTGGTCACACTACTCAGTGGCATCGTCAACAGAGTTTTTTCAAGGCGGAAATCCACAGACTCGTAGGATCGAGTCAACCCGCGAGCTTGGACTTTTACTGATGGACTTTTTGAGGTAGGCTTAGCCGATTGCAAGGAGGACTCTATGGCACAAAACACCCCGGGTGAGATGGCGCATCATGCTTCGACGGTTTCGATTTTGTGGGGAGCTTTGCTGATTGTGTTCGGCGCGGTCGCGGTTTGTCTCCCGTTTTTTGCCGCGGTCGCGGTTAGCGCGATGGTCGCATATCTGATTATTTTGGCGGGCATTGTCCATCTCATGCTGGGCTTTCGGGCTCATGGCGCGGGGAGCAAGACTTGGAAGATTCTGGTCGGGATCGCCTACCTTTGCTTCGGCGGCTATTTGATCGCGAAACCCGCGCTGGCTGTGGCATCGCTTACTCTGGTGCTGGCATGGCTGTTTGTGCTTGAAGGCGTCCTCGACTTCGTTATGTTTGCGAAGATGCGCCCCATGCAGGGATCGAGCTGGGTGCTGGTCGATGGAATCGTGAGCGTGCTGCTGGGGATCTTGATCTACCTGCAATGGCCGTCGAGTTCGTTGTGGGCGATTGGCACGCTGGTCGGCATCAGCCTGATCTTCAGCGGAGTGGCGCGAGTGATGATGTCCCTGGCAGTGCGCAAGAGCACGGATACGATACTGCCGTCATCGTCAGCGCGAGCGGCTTAGCGGCTGCAGCGGGTTGACCGGCAGGCTGTTGGCGGAGTAAGGCGAAAGTCAAGGCAACGGACAGAAGTGTCTGTTCTACCTGGTCTTGCCGAACTTCTGCTGGAACCCCCGTGCTCCAACATCCGAAACTTCCTTTCAACTCGTAAGTCTAATGAAGAAGAGCAGAAGGACGGCGTTTTCAGCCGGGAGGGATGGGTATGTCCAGATTTTCAGTTCGGATGGTAGCGATGATGTTGACGGTGTTGGCGGCGACGCTGGCTTGCCGCGCAGGAAGCGGAGCCGCAGTGCCGGCTCCAGTGGTAGACCAGACCAAGGCTACCGCTAAGGGGAAAGAGACGGCGGTCGTGGCTGGGGGATGTTTCTGGGGAATCCAGGCAGTGTTTCAGCATGTGAAGGGCGTGCGCAGCGCGACCTCGGGATATTCGGGCGGAACGGTGAAGAATCCCGACTATGATGCGGTGAGCAGCGGCGGGACCGGGCACGCGGAGTCGGTGAAAATTGTTTTCGATCCATCGCAAGTGACTTATGGAGAGTTGTTGCGGGTGTTTTTCTCAGTAGCTCTTGATCCCACGGAACTGAATCGCCAGGGACCCGACACAGGCACGCAGTACCGCTCGGTCATCTTCTACAGCAATGATGAGCAGAAGCACATTGCCGAGGCTTACATTGCGCAGCTCGACCAGGCCAAAGTTTATCCGCGCAAGATCGTAACCCAGGTGGTGCCGCTGCAGGCGTTTTACGATGCGGAGGAGTATCACCAGAATTATGCGACGATTCATCCGAACGATCCCTACATTGTGTTTAACGATGCTCCGAAGGTGGCGAATTTGCGCAAGGAGTTTCCGGATCTCTACAGCAAGTAACAGTTCCCAGTTCTCAGCCGCGAGGTGAAGTTCCCTGGCGGGAACTGACGAGGTAGTGGAGGATTTTATGTTTGATTCAAGTCGGACTAATGAGACTGAAACCAATGTCGGGCGGCGTGTGTTCCTCGCCGGCCTGGGCGCGGCGCTGGGCGGGTCGCTGTTGTGGAAGTGGCGCAAGCCCTACGTGATTGCGGTGGCGGCGAAGACCGAGCCGGGAGAAGTGACGATTGTGCAATTCTCCGATGACGGCAAGCGGCTGGCTAAGGTGAAGATCGAGAAGGTAGTGAAGACGGAGGAAGAGTGGCGCAAGCAGCTTCCGCCGGGTGTGTTCGAGATCACGCGGCACGCTGATACCGAGATTGCCTACACCGGGAAATATTGGAATCTCCACGACAAGGGGATGTATCGCTGCATCTGCTGTGACAACGCTCTGTTCACTTCGGCGACGAAGTTCGATTCTGGAACCGGCTGGCCGAGCTTCTGGACACCGATTGCGAGTGAGAATGTGCGGGAGATACGCGACAACTCGATCGGGATGGAGCGGACCGCGATTGCATGCACGGAATGCGATTCGCACCTGGGGCACGTCTTCGACGACGGTCCGCAGCCGACGGGGTTGCGCTATTGCATGAATTCGGCATCGCTGCGATTTGTGAAAGCGGCATAGAGTTTAGGAATAGCTCGATTGGACAGGAGCTCAACGTACAATCGAGAGCATGAATTCCAGTCCGGCGGTTTTTCGCGAACCCGCTCCCGTTGAGAAAGCCTTTAACCGTGTCTTCGGATTTCTGGTGGGGATCGGACTTGGTTTCTCCTACAACTATCTGCTGGAAGTTCGCGGACGCAAGAGCGGGAAACTCTACTCAACCCCGATCAACCTGCTGGAATGGAAGGGCACGCGATTCCTGGTAGCGCCGCGCGGACGCACGCAATGGGTGCGGAACGCCGAGGCCGCCGGAGAGGTCACGCTGAAGAAGGGAAGCACGCGACTTAAATTCCGGCTGCGAACTCTGGCCGCTACCGAGAAGCCGGAGATTCTCAAGGCCTACCTGGATCGCTTCAGGCGCGAAGTGCAACGCTACTTTCCCGTGGCCGCGGGTTCGCGGGCCGAAGCGTTTGTCGGGATCGCGGCAGCTTATCCCGTCTTCGAATTAGTCGATTGACTCTTCCGGTCCGCTGCTTCCGCAATCAGCTTCCCGCGCCGGTTACGAAGAAGTTTTCCGCGGGCTTGTTGTCTTGTTTGTCGGAGGCTACGCCTCCGGTGACGTCCTGGACGAAGTCGCGGCGGCGCTCCTGGCCTTTGCGTTCGATCACGCGCACGCGGCGGGCTGGCATGTTGCTTGGTTCGAGGCTCTGGATGCGGCCGTCTCGCACTTGAATGTGCGAGCGAAACCAGTCGGTGCGGAACATTCGTCCGGAGCAATAGAAGGTCATGGAGGCTGCGATCGGGCCCTCGAATTCCTTTCCCGTGCAAGCGAGGATGCGCTTGCCCATTTCCTGGCTCCAGGTCAGACCGCCGACCAGAGGATCGTTCAGGCGGCAGCGCTCGAAGGGAACGGCGTGCGAGATTTTCCGCAATTGCAGCAATTGCAATAGGACAGAACTCTTGGCCAGGTTGGTGACGACGACCTGGGCTTCGGTGCTGGATATGCGCTCGAGTTTGATGTGCAGATCGGGCGACCATTCCCGCTCAAATTCTTCGCGGGCGAGGGCCAAGCCTTTGTCAGTGGCCTCGACATAACGCAGCGTCGCGCGCGCCAGAATTACGCTGAACAGGCAGGTCACGATGGTCGCGATGATCGGGATATAGCTGATCAGAGTGGTGAACGGGATGCGGAACGAGTTGATCCATGGCACAGGCATGCGGGTTTGGGGCTTGGAAAAGTCTAGTGAGAGAAACGTGGGTGCTCTAGATGCGCATGGTGCTGGGGCTAGATCGTGGCGGATGGAGAGACTTTGGTAACTGCACAGAGGGCTTTCACCACGGAGGCACCGAGGCACGGAGAAGAACAACCACAAAAAAGCAGGAGCAATCTAGAGATCTTCTCCGTGTCTCTGTGCCTCCGTGGTGAGAAATGTTATTCGAGGACGCTGTCGTCTAGTTTTTTGCGGCCCCAGTCGGCTGCGGCCTGGACGAAGGCCAGGACTACGGGATGCGGCTCTTTTTCGGTGGAGGAGAGTTGAGGCTGGAAGAGAGTGGCGATGAAGAAGCGGTGAGTGGGGGATTCGATGGCGCGGATTTCTCCTTGCGCGCCGCGCGCTACTACTGGGAAACCGGCTTCCATGGTTGCCCATTCGTATTCGGGGTTGACTTCGAAGTTGCAGAAGAATTCTTCGCTTACGACTTCTTCCTCCTTGCCATAAAAAGACTGCAGATAGGAGCCCGGGCGGAGGCGGATCTCGGGCACTTTGCCGGAGAGCTTTGGGGCGTCGCCTTTGATGCCAGTGACGGCGCAGGCTACGGGATAGATCACTATGTTTTTGGAGCCGGAATTGTTTTCGGCGGTGTCGGCGTCCTGAATGCCCAGGACGTTGCGGGCGAACTCGATCAGAGCGTATTGAAAACCGCCGCAGGTTCCTAGAAAGGGCCAGTCACGGCGGCGGGCGAACTCGATGCCTTTGAGCATGCCGTCAAAACTTTTGTAGGGGCTGCCGGGCGAGGCCCAGAGGCCGTCGAAACTCTCGAGAATCTTTTCCGCGCCGGGGGTGGTTAGCGATGGCGTGGGTATCCATTGGGACTCGAGTTTTAAATCGAGTTTGCTGGCGGCGTGTTGCAGAGCGTCCGCGGTGGCGGGATGGGAGCGGAATTTAGGATTGAAGTCGCCGAGGATTCCGATGCGAACGGCATTACTCACGTTGTCATTGTACTAAACCGTGCTCAAGGGCTGGAGTGGGGCGGTTAGATGCTTGGTGCGGGGCCGAGCTCGAGAGCCGGGCACTTTGGCTCTGTAGGCTTCCGGGCTGCGCCGGATGGAGGCGTGCTCGATGTGGTAAGTGCGGGGAGATGGACGCTGGAAGCAGGTTCCTCGCTTCGCTCGGAATGACAAGGAGTTTGTGCGAGTGTCGGTGGCGGTGGTGGTGGCGGCAGAAACCAAGGTCCCTCGCTGCGCTCGGGATGACAACTCTTCCATATCAATTCAATGACAACGCTCTATATCGATGACAACTCTCTACATCGATGAGTATCTCAATGAGCTTTAGAGCAGATGGGTTAGGGCTAGCAGGATGTAGAGGCTTAGCAGGGCTAGGGCGGGGCCGCCCCAGATCATTAGGGTGCACTTCCAGCCCAGGGAGCGGGCTAGGTCGCGCTGGCTGCGCCAGGAGATGAGGAAGGTTGGGTTGTTCTTGCCTTTCATGAGCACTACGGCCGGGCGCTGGTCGAAAGCTTCGGGCGGCGCGGGAGCGGCTCCCGTTGTGGCTCCGGTGGACGTTACGTGGGCGGCTGCCCAGGTTGCCGGGCTGGCGATGCCTGCTTTCAGGAGCGCGGGGGAGACTGTGGCCGGGTCTGTTGGTCTGGTTGCGCTTGCTCCTTGGGCTGGCGGAGGAGCGCTTACTCGGTCCTTGGAGATCGCTTTGTCGTAAATCGAGTCGTAGGCTGGATCGTGCTGAAGGCCGCCCGACATCGATAGACCGCTGAAACCCCTGGTGCCTCCGATCATGGGTGAGAGCGCGGTTGTTAGTACTTCGCGATTCAGAGAGAACGAAAGTGCATTCCCGACGAAGAACGGCCCGGAGGTTTCCGAATCGTGAATTGGCTCGGGGGTGAGTTCGAGGCCGGGATTTTCGTCGAGCGTGCCGAGCAGGAAGAGCGAGTTCTTGGGCTTGATGCAGAACTCTTCTACCTTGATTTTGTTGCTGGTGCTAATGCCGTGGCGCGACAGGAAACTGTGGACGTTGGGCGGGGCTTCTTCTTTGGTGGTGAAGAAGCCATCGCAGAACTCTTGCTGGAAGTCGCGATGTAGATCGAGATCGGCGCCGCGGGGGTCGACCATGATCTTACCGGTGTTGTCGTCGAGGAAGAAGGGCACATGCATGCACTCGGCGGCGACCTTGACCCATTGCTTGTTCTTGCCTTGCTGTTTCCACTCCCAGACGACGGTACGGTAGTAGTAACAGGGGCGCGTGGTGATGGGGGCGACCATGGTGTAGGGTCCGACGGCGAGGCCATTGAGTTCGACCATTCCCATGGATGCGCTGCGAACTTTTGAGGCTGGGGTGTTGAGGATTAGCTGGCGACGTTGTAGCAGACGGAAACCCCGGATGAAGAGATAGATGCCGGCACAAAGTCCGATGAGGCACCAGAGGATGAATCCGCCGGGGTTTGAGGATCGGAGGAGCAGGGTTGCGGTTGAGCCTGTGGGCATGGATTTGGGCGCTTCCCGTATGAGGCTAGCAGAGCGGGGTGGTTGGGGGAGTGGAAAAGTTCGCGTTGGCTTACGTTGGTAATTGGAGTGAGCTTTGTTTGGGTACCTCGGGGCTGAAGCCCTTCATTGTTAGCGTGGTTATCGCAGCGCTGAAGCGCTGCTTCAGCCTAAAATCTTCACGCAGTCAGAGTCCGGCGAGAGTTTAAATCCTACTTGGATTAGAGTTGGGCGCTGCTGCGACTCGCTCTGCTTGTCTGGACGGCCGAGGCGGCCGTCCCCACATACACACATACGCACATTTGCTTTTGCTTTGGGCGCATTATGCCTTGCTGCTTTTGCGGCTGCGTTTCAGGAATAGGTAGGCTGCGGTTAGGGCGGCGAAGAAGGTGAAGCCTCCTATTGCGTTTATGCGGGTTGCGAAGAGGGTGTGGAGAACTGCGGCGCAGGTCAGGACGAATCCAATGATCGATCCCCAGATGCCTAGCGGGGAGAGCATGGGGAGTGCTGCGATCTGTGCTGGGCTGAGGCGCCGGCGGAAGCTGATGTGGGCTGCGAGAGATACTACCCAGGAGAAGATGAGGCCGGAGAATGCGGCTCCCATGATGTAGACGAAGGATTGTTGTCCGGCCCAGTGTTCGATGATGAGCGCAGTTACGATGCCGTAGGAGGAGACCAGCAGCGCGAGGCGGGGCGAGCCAGAGGCGTTCAGCTTGCCTAATTTTGCGGGAGCCCATCCGGTGCGTCCCATGGAAAAAAGCAGGCGGGAGGCGGCGTAGAGTTTGGCGTTGGCTCCGGAAAGGGCGGCGGTCAGAACTACGAAATTCATGAGGTAGGCGGCGGCTGGAACCTTGGCCAGGCGAAGCACGCTGACAAAGGGGCTCTCGGAAACGCCAGTGTGGTTCCAGGGCATGACGCCGACGAGGATGGTGATGGCGCCGAGGTAGATACCGGCCAGCAGGAAGATGGAGAGATGAGCGGCGCGTGGAATGTCTTTTGAAGAATGGGATTCGCCCGTGGTGACCGCGAGCATCTCTATCCCGCCGAAAGCGTAAATGGCCCAGAAGACAGCGAGCAGAGGCGCGATTGGACCCTTGGGAAAGAATCCGCCGTGAGCTGTGAATTGCGGAGCTACGCGGCCGCTCGCGAGCAGCGCGGCTCCGGCCACGATGAAAGTGACGATGGTGGCGAGCTTGATCATGGAGAACCAGAATTCGAAGCGTCCGTAGGAACCTACGCTGCGCAGGTTGACTAGAACAAGCAGGGCGGAGAATACGATGACCCAAAGCTCGCCGGGTATGGCGGGGAACCAATAGCTCATGTAGGTGGCGGAAGCGGTGAGTTCGGCTCCGATGGAGAAGGCGATGGCGGCCCAGTATGCGGAGCGGGCGAGGAATCCGAGGTAGGGGCTGAGGTAGAGTTCGCCGTAGAGGCCGAAGGAGCCGGCGGCGGGGTGCATGCTGGCTAGTTCTCCCAGAGCCATAGCGACGGTGTAGGCGATGAAGGCGGCGATGACGTAGCTCAGGATGATGCTGGGGCCAGCGGTTTCGAGGGCGGCGGCGGAGCCGAGGAGAAGACCGGTGCCGATGGAGCCGCCGACGGCGACCATGGTCATTTGTCCGAAGGTGAGTTGATGGTGGAGACCTTGTTCGTGGGTCTCTGTGGGGGGGTGAGGCATTCGGCACGATACCAGAAACTGGTGGGTAGGGGTCAGTGGGCAGTGATCAGTGGCCAGTTCGCAGAGTCTGGGTCTTCTGGTTGCCGATGATTGACTGGCGAGGCCGGCGGCACTGCTTGCAAAATCCGTCTCGAATTGAGAGTTGGGGCGCTGCTGACGCCTCGCTGCGCTCGTCTGGACGGACGAATGCGTCCGTCCCCACACATTCCTGGGGCATCCACTCCTATGGCATCCACACATTTCTGTGCCATCCACACTTTGTTTGGCACCGCATACCTCCGGCCAGTCCACAGATCGGAATCTTTCGGGCCACTGATCACTGGCCACTGATCACTGGCCGCTGGCCACTGGGGTTTCCGGTGACTTTCGTAATCGGGGTGGGGGCTTACGGATTGCTGGTGGCTGGGAGTGGCTCCTAGAATCGAGGGAGCAGTACTCTGCCCCGAAATTACCCATGCCCGAGATCACAAGACGACTCGACCGAGCCGAGCTAGGCAAGCGCATTGAGCGCGCCGAAAAGCTTCTGCAGAAGGGGAAGGCCGCGGAAGCCTTGGAAGAATATCTGCTGTCGCTGCGCGACGATCCTGAGAACGACACGGTGCGGCAATTGGCGGCCGATTTGTGCCTGTCGCAGAACCGGACGCACGATGCAGTGCGGCTGCTGGGAGAATTGTTTGAGCGGCAGGTGAAAGCGGAAGACGCTACGCGGGCCAGCCTGACTTACAAGAAGCTGGCGCGGCACGGCAGCCCGACCTGGGAGCAGAAATTCCGCTTCGGGCAGTTGCTGGAGGGATCGAACAAGAAGCTGGCGGTGGGGACTTATGAATCGGCGTTGAGCGATCTGGCGAAGCTGGAGAACAAGCAGGGCGCGCTGGAAGTGCTGGGGCGAGTGGTGGCGCTGGAGCCGATCCAGGCGAATTTTCTGCGGGTCGCGGAATTGTCGTCGGAGGTGGGCGACAGCAGGGCTGCGGCGGCGGCATTCAAGCGGGTGGCGCAGCTGGCGGCTACGGCGGGTGGCGATCCGGCACCGTGGTATGAGCGCGCTTATCAGGAAGATTCCTCGGATGAAGAAATCACGCTGGCCTACGGCAAGAGCCTGCTGGGGCAGGGGCAGGTGGGGGCTGCGATTTTTATTCTTGAGGCGCAGGTGAATGCGGGGAAGAATTCTCCGAAACTGCGGGAGATCTATGGCGAGGCTTTGCTGGCGGCGGGACGTTATGCCGAGGCGGAGCCGCTGGTGTGGCAACTGTTTGAACAGAATCCCAATCGCATGCCGCAGGTGACGGCGCTGATTGGACAGTTGGCGGATGCGGATCAGGATGCGGCAGCGGTGTCACTGGCGCGCAAGCTGGGGCAATTCCAGGCGAAGCGGGGTGAGCGGCGGCAGTTTGTGGCGGTGATGCAGGAGGTCACAGCGGCGCGGAAGGCGTCGCCGGAAATGCTGGAGTTTCTGGGCGAACTGTTCAATGCGGCGAACCGGGAAGGCGACTACTGCCAGACTCTGTTGAAGCTGTTTGATGTGTATTGCGGGACGGGAGATTTCGCGAAGGCGGGGGAATGCCTGGACCGGGCGGCGGAAGTGGATCCATATGAACCGGGCCACAAGAAACGGTTGGAGATGTTGAAAGGGAAGATTGACGATAGCAAGTTCAAAGCGATTGCGGCGCGGTTTACGCAGAGCAACACGCCAGTAGAGTCGGTGCAGGCGCAGGAAGCGACGCTGGGGGCGTCCACGCTGCAGGATCTGATGTTGCAGGCGGAAATTCTGGTGCAGTACGGGATGCGGAATAAAGCTGTGGAGAGGTTGCAGAGGATTCAGGAACTGTTTCCGCGCGAAGAGGAGCGCAACGAGGATTTGCAGCGGCTGTACATGGCGGCGGGGATGACTCCGAGCTACGCGGGGTCGGCGCCGCTGCCGACGACGGCGGGTACGGTTGCGGCTTCGTCGCCGGCCGTGGCGGCAGCGGTGCCGGTGGCGGATCCGGCGGCGGAGATGCGCAATGTGACCCGAGTGGCGGAGATCACGCGGAAGCTATATCACCAGGCGACGGCGCCGGCAGTGCTGACTACAGCGGTCAGCGAGATTGGTGGGCACTGGGAAATATCGCGTTGTGTGGCATTGATGCGCACACCGGGTTCCGCGCCTACGGCAGTGCAGGAGTTCTGCGGCCGGGGAGTGAAGGAGGGGAGTCCGGGGGCGATCAGGGAAGTGTTGTGTGCGCTGCAGGATATGGGTTCAACGGAGCCGATTATTATCGCCGACGCGCAGAAGAGTTCTGAACTGAAGACTGCACATAAGGCGCTGGCGGAGCTTGGAACGTCGGCGATACTGGCGTTGCCGCTGAGCAATGGCGAGGATTCGGTGGGGATGCTGGCGCTGATGCACAACAAGCCGCGGACCTGGCCGCATACCGATGCGGTGGTGTTGAAGACGCTGGCTGATCAGATGGTGATTGCGCTGAATAATGCCGGGCTGCGGCGGCTGGTGAAGAATCTTTCGGTCACGGAAGAGAAGTCGGGACTGCTGAAGCGTGGGTCCTATCTTGATTTGCTGCTGGCGGAGAGCAAGCGGGCGGTGCAGAATGCGGCGGCGCTTTCGGTGCTGTTGCTGCAGTTCGGGCGGAGCGCGGCGCTGATCAAAGAATATGGCGAGGCTGCGGTGGAAAGCGCGATGGAAAAGATTGGACAACAGTTTGCGGCCAACATCCGGACTAATGACCTGGCGTTCCGGTACGACACGACTACGATCGCAATCATTCTGGGAGATACGGCGGAGAAAGAAGCGATGATGGCGATCGAGAAGCTGCGGAAGATCATTGCGGGAGTGCACTTGCCGGCGAAAGATGGCGCGGCGAAAGGCCATGCGATGGAATTTTCGGCAGGGCTGGCTGAAGCGGTGGTGAAGGAGAGCTACGATCCGGTGGACATTGTGACGGAAGTGATCAACCGCGCCGAGTTTGCGCTGGCTACTTCGCTGGGGCAAGGGCATGGGAAGATTGTGGCGCTTGGGCCTGCGCGGGCGGCGGGGGCGGTGGCTTAGCTGGTGGCTTGGCTGGCTCCCTCAGCGGCTAAAGCCTTCGTCCGTTTTGGTTCTGGCGGCACGACTAAAGTCGTGCCCTTCCCGAGCCGACACTACCATTTTTGCCATGGAGCGGCGCTGTCCGAGCGCTCGTAGAAATTGCGGCTGCGATTTAGATCTGTCACTCCGAGGGTGATTAGGCTAGGCGTTGTTCCATGGACTGTCCTTGGGCGGGGCCGAAAAGAGCGTTCGAGCTACGCTCGAAGGGACGGACGAATGCGTCCGTCCCCACACTACCCGTGTCTCCCCACACTACCATTACGGAAACAGTGACTTACAGAGGCTCCTGTTGGTGGTCAAATGTGTTCTTGCGCTGCTACACTAAGCAGTTTGCATCAGCGTTTTTCCATCTGCTCTGATGCGTTCTGATTCAGGGATTCTTTCAGGAAAATCATGTTGAAAACGGGTGATATTGCGATTGTCAGCGGGGCGCGTACGCCCTTTGGGCGCTATTGCGGGAAGTTGAAAGACTTTACGGCGCAGGAGTTGGGCGCGGTTGCGGCCAAGGGGGCGATGGAGCGGGCGGGAATCGATCCGAAGGAATTTGATCACGTCGTGTTTGGCAACGCGCAGCAGACTTCGGGCGATGCTTTGTATGGGGCGCGGCATGTGGGGCTGCGGGCGGGGCTGCCGATTGAGACTCCGGCGCTGACGGTGAACCGGCTGTGCGGGTCGGGGATGCAGTCGATTGTGTCGGCGGCACAGATGATTATGGTCGACGAGGCAAAGATTGTGCTGGCAGGTGGGATGGAGGCGATGTCGCAGGCTCCGTTTGTGATTCGGGGGCGCGATGGATTTACTTTGGCTCCGGGTGGGAAGCTGGAAGATTCGCTGATGGTGGCGCTGCTGGACAGCTATTGCGGGTCGTACATGGCGAATACGGCGGAGTTGTATGGGTCGGAGCATGGAATTACGCGGGAGATGCAGGACGAGTTTGCTTTGCGGTCGCAGCAGAAGGCGGATGCGGCTTATAAGGAAGGACGCATTCAAGAAGAGTTGGTTCCGGTGGCGCTGCGGAACTCCAAAGGTGAGACTACGGGGGAATCGCTTACCGAAGATGACCACCGGCGTCCGCAGACTACTTTGGAAGGTTTGGCCAAGCTGAAGGCGGCGTTCGGGAAGAACGGGACCGTGACC
>Ga0209380_10000061_pt1 | contig 60374 bp, 60 predicted proteins | sample HubBroMetageWFT6_FD_188347 | JGI IMG/M metagenome (GOLD analysis project Ga0209380, IMG submission 188347) | Warmed and freeze-thawed soil microbial communities from the Hubbard Brook experimental Forest, New Hampshire - Hubbard Brook CCASE Soil... | ecosystem: Environmental > Terrestrial >...
GGCCACGGCAAGACGGAGGTGGCCCGGCTAACAGGAGTGTCGCTGTGCTCGGTAAAGTTACCACTATGGGGCGTCTTCTGTCCCAGTCGTTGACACCTCTTCGAGGCGAGAAGTAGAGTGGCGTAGGTTCTCCCGAGAAGTAGGAAACGCAGGCAGGAGGCGGGGATGTGCTCGAAGGTATTCTGGGTTGGGGCGTTTTTGAGCCTGGCCGCCGCTTGCGGTCGGGCGCAGGATCCAACCAAGGTGGAACCGAAGCATTACAGGTTGAACTTTGAGAATGACCGCGTGCAGGTGGTGTCGGTTCACTACGGTCCGCACGAAAAGTCTGTGCTGCACGATCATCCCGGCGGAGTCGTGGTAAGCCTTACCGAAGCGCACCTTCGCTTTACCGATGACGCTGGGAAAGTGCGCGAAGTGTTCTCCAAGGCCGGGGAAGTGCGCTGGTATCCGCCGTTCAAGCACAGGGTGGAGAATCTGGGCGATACGACCTATGACGGCGTTTATATTGGAGTGAAGGGCAAACTGGCTACTGCAGCGAACGGATCGGATGATCTCGATCGTGTGACGGACGAAGAGGCCAGGAAGATCGTCGCGGAATATCTTCTCGCTTCAGGAAAGCGGTGAGTGCATCGCGCCCTCGGGCACTGGCTCCCTGTCGCTCGGGCTGACGTCAGTCCTCACCCCTTCGAGTTCGCTCAGGGCAGGCTCTAGCCGCACAAAAAGCAGCTAGAATCGGGACCGCCGCGGTCCAGTCTAGAGAATTGAGAGTCCGGAAATCCAGACGCCAGAAGATCCAGGCTCGAAAAATTAGATGAGCCCCCTTTCCGAGAAATCCTCCTTCCAGTGCAAAACCGCAATTCTGCTGGGTGCCGTGATTTTCTTCTCGTTCATGTATTTCTATGAGGGCGGGGGATGGAATCAGAACTCCCGCTTTGATGTGCTGCGCGCGATTGTGGAGCGGCACACGTTGCAGATCGATGCCTACCACGAAAATACCCAGGACAAGGCGCACTTCAAGGGGCATTATTATTCCGACAAGGCTCCGGGGGTGGTGTTTCTCGCGGTGCCGTTCGCGATGGTTGTTAGGCCGGTGTTGCGGAGGGTGGGAATGGATCCGGAATCGGCGCGCGGCGAGCTTGCGTTGTCGTATCTGGTGAGTGTTTGCACGGTGGCATTGCCGGCGGCTCTTGCCGGAGTCTGTCTCTTTTTTCTGGCGATTCGATTTGGTTGCGATGCGACCAGCTCGGCCTTCGGGGCGGCGGTCATGTGTCTGGGTACGCCGATGTGGGCGTATGCGAGCTTGTTCTGGGCACATGCGCTGGTCGGCGCTTGCCTGCTGTTTGCGTTTGCGGCGGCGTTGAAGCTGCACGACTCCACGAGCCCGCGAGCGGATTTTCAGTGGGCGCTGGTTGTGGGCCTCGCGGCGGGATGGGCGACGGTGACGGAATATCCTGCGGTGCCGGCTTCCGCGATGCTCGCATGCCTCGCTCTGGCGCAGGCGTGGCCTCGTGGGACAAAGGCGCGATGGCGCGTGGCGGCGGGAGTGAGCGTGGGCGCTGGGGCTTGCGTGATTGTTGTGCTGGGCTATTTGTACGCGGCGTTTGGGACGTTTCGCCCGAGTTATGCCTATTACGATCCGAATTCGTTTTCGTTTATGCGGCAGCAAGGGTATCTGGGCCTGACCTACCCCCATCCGGACCGGCTGCTCAAGATTTTGCTCGGATGTTCTCGCGGGTTGTTGATTGCGTCGCCGGTGCTGCTGGCTGCGCCGGTTGGATTGTGTTGGTTGTGGAAACAGAAAGCCTATCGTGCGGCGGCTGTCGTGGCAGCCGCAATCGTCGCATACTACTTCTTGTTCAACGCATCGTTCTACTGGTGGAAGGCCGGACTGTCGTTCGGTCCGCGGTATGCGGGCGCGTGCATTCCGTTGTTGTGCGTCGGTCTGCCTGTGGCCTGGCAACGCGCGACGCGAGTGTGGCGCCGGGCGCTGATTGGGCTGGGCATCATCAGCGTCCTGATCGCGTTGATGGTAGTTTCGACGACTTCGCAATTACCCATGCAGGACAGTTGTCCGATCATGCATGTGACTTGTCCGGCGTTCTGGTCCGGGGAGATGGCAATCAATCGTCAGTCGATGTTGACGATTGCAGAATCGGGATCGGATGGGCGTTATGCAGCATTCAATCTGGGGCAGTTGGCCGGGTTGCGCGGCTTGGCCAGTTTGATCCCGTTGCTGGCGATGTGGGCCGTCGCGCTCGGGGTTGGGGCAAGGCTACGTCGCGAACCCTGACGCGCTTCTTTATTTGGTGTTCTGGGACGATCTGAGTCTAGGTTTTTCTTTCGCCCCTTCCGGGGACTTGCTAACTCCCACTCCCCCCGTCCAGCGGCTTCGGCGGCCGTTCGAAGATACGTATGCAGCGCCTGCTGAGTGGCGATATCCGTGTAAGATAAGCTTTTGGTGTTTTGATGGCGGAATCGCAGGCGTGTCGCCCCGAGATCGAATTGTTGCAGAAGGCTTATACGGCATTCAACCGGCGAGAAATCGAGATCGTGCTCGCCCTGATGCATGCCGACGTGGATTGGCCCAACGGGATGGAGGGCGGCCGCGTGCTGGGCAAGGATGCCGTGCGGGATTACTGGACACGTCAGTTCGAGGTGGTCCAGTCTCAGGTGGAACCAAAGAAGTTCGCTAAAGAAGCGGATGGGCGCGTGGCGATCGATGTACATCAGGTGGTTCACGACAACGCTGGGAAATTGCTTGCAGATCAGATGGTGCAGCATGTGTACGAAATTCGAGACGGTTTGATTCGAAGCATGGAAATTCGGTCTTGATTCATAGTGAGGAAAGTCATGGCGCACACGGTTTTTTGCGTAAAGTTCAAGAAAGAAATGCCCGGGCTGGAAGAGCCCCCGTTTGACAACGACCTGGGAAAGAAGGTGTACGACAACGTCTCTCAGGAGGCGTGGAAGATGTGGACGGAGCACTGCAAGATGCTGCTGAACGAGTATCGTCTGAATCCGGCTCGGCGCGAGGATCAGGAAGTCATCGTCAAGCAGATGGAACAGTTTTTCTTTGGCGAGGGATCTGCCAAGCCAAAGGAGTATGTGCCGCCGGCGAAGTAGAGTTCACGCCGAACTTGATCTGCCTAAGCTTTTATCATGGGCGCTTTTTCAAGAACGGCAGTGCGCCTATCAGCAGCGCGGATGCAGGGAGAACCGCCCAGTTAACGAACGCTAATGAAAACGCAAAGAAACGGACAAGTGCCCGTGAAAGTCCGACCGTCAGCCGCACTCCGATGGGGCCTGGGCACGCTGTGACAAGTACGCCCCTACGGCTCCAAAAAATTGGCAGACCGCCAGCCATTGGCCAGTAGAACGACATCGCCACCTGCGAAGGCTTCGGTATCCGTCAGGCCGCGTGAGCGAGCATCGTAGAAGTCCTCTTCAAGGTGAGCGGCCAGCTCTGAGATGACTTCCTCGCGGTGCGCTTGAGGCGGCTTCCGATTCGTCGAGTCCGCGACTGAGACCGTCCTGGTACCCGTCTTCGAGGTGAGCCGACAACTCGGCGATGATGTTTTCCACGGACTCACGAGTCAGCATGCGTGGGCCGATGCGTTCACGAACCCGCTTCTCCCAATCAGGCATGGCTCACCCCGGCAAGACTGTCGAGCGCATGGAAAAAGGCAGCCGCAAGACCGAAACTGATGATGAAGAAAACCACCGCGAAGCGGAGTCCGTATCTCGGTCTCCATCCCATGCTGCACTTCGATCGGCGCATGTGTATTGTTTCATGTAGTTTGAAATGCATCCTACCCGCGAAACTGTAACGACACTCGCACCCCTAGCGAAACGCCACAATCTTGGCCTCTTCACAAGCCTTCAGATAATCGGCTACAACATCCAGGGTAATCGGCCCATACTCCGCGGCCACCGCATCTCGTATCTCGCCCTGCGACCTCTTCCCGTCGACGAAGTTGACGATTTCGTAGGCATAAAGCGTCCCGCGGTCCTGCACGCGAAAGAGTCGGTTCGATTCGCTGTGAAACAGCTTAATCTTCCCGACACGCTCGGGTCCCAGCCGGTCCAGCAGCGCGTCGTCGTTCTGGAACGTAAGTGGGCCAAACTCGGCCGTGCGCGTTGGAACCCGGGACGCGTCCGGCTCCGCATGCCAGGATGGCAGCGGGTGGAAGTCGTGAACCCCGCGCATTTCTGCACTGTGGTCGAGCCAGCCATTCAACTCTGCAGCTTGGGCATTGAGGTCCTTACTGAAGACCCCAACCTTCTCCGGATCGCTCTGCGTGTACGTGGAGAAGGAGCGCAGCTCTGCCTGTTCGCGTCGTAGCATCTGTGTCATCAGGTTGCGGGCTTCATACAAGGCTTCCTTCGGTTGTAACTGGCTGTCTTGCGCGAGACGTTGCGCCCGCTCAAAGCCCTCCGCCAGCCTCCGTTGTGCGCGAGCCGCAAAGAACGGAAGCAAAGAATCAGCCTTTTCGGCACCGAGCGCCGCGTACGTGTATCCCGAAGCAGCGCCCAGCAGAGCGACCCGCCGCAGCTTAGTAGGGTCAATCTGCTCCATCGTGTCGTGATCGGTGTGAATATAAATATCCGGCCAATCCCGCAGGTAGAGTGATGGCACCGCGATCGTCGAGGAGTCATAGTCGTCATGATCGCTGCCCTCAGCATAGGGTGTGCGGTCGGTCAGAAATTCGTTCCGTGTACCGGGTGCGCCTTCACGATCTTCCAGCACCGCGGCCTCCGCATGGCTGCCGTCCTCGGCATACACTGCCGCCCCATCCCGGATTGTCTCCGCGAACAGCTCCCCCACATCGGTCACGAAGCTCGGAAGCGACCATGGCGTCTCGGTGACGTGCAGGATGGACTTGTTCTTGTACGGATCGCCGCCCACCATGTCCATATGCACATCGGCGCGCATGGAACGACAAATATCAGGATGTCGACTGAGGAAGGCCATCGTACCCTCGACCTCAGGCCCCCAGATAAAACGTAGCGTTCGAGCCGGCCGCGGCAGCTTGCCGCTGCCGATGAGGCTGTTGAGCACCCGCGCCGACTCGAGGATCGTTACACACCCGCTCGCGTTGTCGTTCGCTCCCGGCCGCTGATGGTCGAGGTGGCAACTATAGACCACCTCGCCGGCTTGAGAATTTATGCCCGGTATCGTTGCCGTCACCACCGTCCAGTGGCCGGACTTCACCTCCGCCTTTACGCGCGCGCTCAGCATCACCGGTCGCCCGCTGCTGAGCTGCGTCCGCAGCGCCGTCGCCGTTGCTCGCGACACCATAAATGCAAACCCGTTCGGCAGCAGCGCATCCAGGTGGCCCCAGCGCACAAGACCAGTGTCGAGCCCTGACCATGCGGTCGTCTGGTTCGGCATGTCGCTCACGATCCCCGCCGCCCCTTGCTGCATTACCGCTATGCGCTGCACAGTTGCAAGTGCCCCGTCGGCAAGTACGATCTTTCCCCGCACGTCCTTGCCCGCGTAGTCCGCCTCGCTCGTCCCCTGGCCTACGTCGACTAACGCCGCGTCCGCTTCCGAAGTGTGGCTGTAGTCAGCGAGCCGGATCGGATCCGTCGCCCAGTCGCCCAGCAGCGTGTGCTCCGGCTGAATCTCCCACAGGCTGGCCGCCTCCACTTGCCAGGCCAGATGCGAGCGCATCAGCCCATAGTGAATCTTGCCATCGATCGGGAACTGCTCGGTGTGCGCATCCTGCAGCCCATATTCCTTCGCGCGCATCATCACGAACTCCGCCGCCTGGTCGAACTCCGTCGTCGCCGGTACCCGGTGCAGTCGCGTCAGGTTGCGCAGGTTCTCAAACGGAGCTATGCCGCTGGCCTCATCGCGCATGTGCACCCACTGCGCCTCGGCGAGAAAAGGCTGCTGGGCATCGAGCGGGCAGCCATGAAGTACCATCCCTGAGGCCACCAGGAGCGAAAGAAGTTGAGTCACGCTGAAAAATCGCATAAAGGTGATTGTCCAAAACGGTCTCTGATCCTCTACCTAATCCACGGGATTCGCCAGAGCGACTAGCCCACCGCAGCACCTTTCAAATGATCTGCTGTGAGCTTCATCCGCAAAATACCATACACTCGCCGCGATCTGGATGGGGTGTTCCGGGCCAGAAGGCAGACGAGTTTTCTCGTCGACCGACAAGAATGAGCTCCGCGCCGATCTGAATGCTGTGGGCAGCACGGCACCTCCGAGTGGCGAGCAGTGCGCGGGGTTTAGCGCGTTGCAGTGACGGACCATCGGGCCCAAGCCAGTGCCCGGCTCTCGCCATACGCGGCCTGAAGGGCCGCTCTTCCGAGTTACTTCGGCAGTTACCTATGCACCAATATTGATGCAATTGTCATCAAGCCGTAACAATCCGCTGCTACAACCGAAGTATGGATCTGCACGTGTACAACACGTTGATCCTCTCCGACCTGCACCTGGGTGCAGAGACGAGTCGTGCGCGCGAGGCTACAAGCGTACTCAAGGAAAATCGATTCCAGCGGCTCATTCTGCTGGGCGACATTTTCGCCGACCTTAATTTTGCGCGCCTGACCAAAGAACACTGGAAGTGTCTCGGGTATATTCGAAAGCTTTCGAATCCCAAGCGCAAGATTGAGGTGGTGTGGGTGGAGGGCAATCACGATCACGGGTTGACCAACATCATGTCGCACCTGGTCGGAGTTCGCGTTTACCAGCAGTACGAGTGGGAGTATTGCGGGCTGCGGCACATTGCGATTCACGGTCACCAGTTTGATGGGTTTCAGGTGAACCGTGTCCGGCTCAGCCGTTTGGTCACGTCCCTCTTCCTCCAGTTGCAGAAACTGGATCTGAAAGGCAATCCGGTCGCGCGATGGATTGACCGGTTGAACACTCGTTGGCTTCGCATGTCGCCGAAGGTGGCTTCGGGAGCGATGACGTATGCGGGGGAGCACGGCGCGGATCGAATTTTCTGTGGGCATACGCATCAGGCAATTCATATGGAGCGGGACGGGGTTGAATACTACAACTCGGGCGGGTGGGTCGATTCCCGGCTCACTTATCTGACGATCGGCGAAGAGGGGGTGAAGATCCATGACTTTAACCAGCATGACTTCAACGAGCATGAATACCACGAACGACTTGACGATCGTAATTCCGGCGAAGAACGAAGCGAAACTGATTCCGCGATTGCTGAGATCGCTGACGAATCAGGACTACGCGAAGATGTCCAGTACGCGAGTGTTGGTCGCTGATGCGAACTCCACGGACGGGACTCCCGAGATTGTGCTGGGTTTTCGCGACCGCTTGAACGTAAGCGTCATTCGCGGAGGAAGGCCGTCGGTCGGGCGCAATCAGGGGGCAGCGCAGGCAGACAGCTCCTATGTACTTTTTCTGGATGCGGACATTGAACTGGCGGACCGGTCGCTGTTGCGGCGCTGCGTGGAACTTGCGCATGCGAAGGAGTTGCACTGCGTGACCACGAACATTTTGTGCAATGAAGGCAGCTGGCTCGACAAGGCGTTCTATGTGGGCAATGACTTGTTTCAGTACTTGTCGTATCTGCACCGTCCGTTTGCCACCGGAATGTTCATGTTGTTTGATCGGAAGAAATTCTGGGAACTAGGCGGATTTCACGAGCAGATTCTGTTTGCGGAAGATTACCGGCTAAGCCAGCAGGTTGAGCGCAAGCGATTCGCGGTGGTGCGGGGCGGCGTCCACACCACGAACCGGCGGTTCAAAAAGATGGGGCACATGCGTGTTGGACGGCTATTCCTGTGGACAGCCATGAACTACTGGAACGAAAAATATTTTCTGCGCGACCACAAATATTGGGCTTCAGAGCCAGACAGCGTGCCGCGCGCCTAACTTTCCTGGATGTTCCTATTGTCGTTGTTCCTATCGAGCGGAGTTTGTCGTGGCCACAGGAAACAGGATTCAGCCAACCAGCTGAATCCTGCTTTTTTGATTTGGTCAATCCTTCATCAGAAACGGAAAACGATGCCGGTCGATACCCGGGCGTTGTCCTGATGCGCGCCGAAGAAGTGAGTCCACACGTAGTCGGCCTGGAAACGCAACGCAACGGCACGAACGATGCGGTAGTCGAGGCCTCCGCCGAACGCCGTAGCGAACGACGTGCTGGACGAAGCGTTCCGGATGCTCATATGCCCAACTCCGAACTCGAACTCCCCGAATGGCTGAAACCTGCCCACGGGTACTGAAACACGCGGCCCGAACAGAGCCTGATAAACGTGTGCGCTTTCGTTTCCCCCGCAGACGACGCCGATCGCGCAGGTCGCGACCGGGAGGGCCAGAAACTGTGAACCGTAGTGCCCAGTGAGATCCGCCACGATTCCGACATGCGGGAATACTTTTCCTTCGAGGGAGCCTTCCCATCCGTTGAAGCTCTCGGAGTTCAGATTGGAGGAGGCACTTCGGTGATAGTAGGAGTATCCGAAAAAGACGTTGCCGGCAGTCGGTACCTGCGCATTGAGCAGAGATTCGAAAAGGAAGAATGCGAAAGCGGCACCGGCAATGGCACGCATCAGATTGGACTGTCTCATGGCTCATCCGTTCAGACGCCGACATCCTATAAGCAGCTAGAACCGGAAGACAACGCCGGCCGACAAGCGCAGATTATTCTGAGTCGAGCTGAAGAATTTCGTATGAATCCAATCTCCTTCAACGCGCAAGGCGATGGGGTGAAAAACGCGATAGTCCAAGCCGCCGCCTACCGCAGTCGCGAACGAGGTATTCGACGGCCCGGGCAAGGTTCCGCCCGTATGAATATGCGCCGCGCCGACAAAGACCTCGCCAAATGGAGTGAATTTGCCGACGGGAACGGCGAGTCGCGGGCCGACGAGGTATTCCTGCTCATGTCCGGTCACGCTGATGTTCAACGGACCATTGGGGGTGAGTTCCGTAAAGCTTTGCGTGCCGTAGTGACCGCTCACGTCGCCCACGATACCGATAAGTGGGAAAACCTTCCATTCAAAGGAGCCTTCCCAACCATGAAGGTTGGGCCGGCTCACGGTCGTACCGACAAGATTCGGGCCGAAAGCAGTCGTGTTCGTACTTTCGTAAGAGAATCCGAGGAACACATTTCCCGATGGTATTTGTGCGTTCGCCAATCCCGCGAGAAGAAATAATGCCACGCCAAGGCACGCAGCTTTGAACATGAGAAGAAACTCCCTTCCTGGCATCCATGAACCCATGCGTCGCGGTAAAGTTTTGGATGTCTAGAAAAGAGATTCGGATAGCTGACAATTGGTTGATGAAGAAATACGCCCTACGATAGCTAGAAGCGCCAAACAATTCCAGTGGAGGCGCGGTAATCGTTCTGATAAGCGCTGGCGTAGTGACCGCGTACATAGTCGCCCTGCAGCCGCCAGGAGAAATTCTTGAAGTGGAGTTTGTAGTCGGCACCGCCGCCAATGTCGATCGCGACAGGATTGTAGATGAAGCCGTCGGAGTTTATATGGCGGATACCACCCATCGCGTGCACGAAGGGACGCCAGTTTCCGTAGGTAAAAGAAAAGCGCGGGCCAGCCAGGAAAAGGTATTGCGTAACTGGCGTGGTGCCGCGTCGATAGTAACCGCTCCCGTCGAGCACCAGTCCGAGACGCGGAAGGCGGGTGAAAGGGAGAGCCTCGAAGGAGCCCTCAAAACCGCGATAACTCTGCTTGTTGATGACGTCGGTAAGTTGTCCGTAAGAAACGCCGGCGTAGACATTGCCGTTCGGAAGAAGGCCGTTAAATTGTGCCGCCATGGGGATCGAGAACAGTATGAAAGTAACAAACGCCAGCGCACTGGCAGATGTCTTCGACACGAATTATTCCTCCGCGGCGGCTACGCCGGCAAAAAGTGCAATTTAATCAACGAAATCCGTTAGATGCAGTGTACTGGATGCTCAGGATGTCCCAATTGCCAAAATTTGTGCCGCCCAAGGCCGGTTGTGGGCCCGCAAGTGAATGAAAATTTACCGGATTTTCATGGTGCCAAAACCTGTGCACTTGCGTCTATCTATTAGCATGCAACCAATGGACATGAATTGGCAAATGGGGGCGCAGCCGGAAGTTGTGGCTGCCTTTGAATACCACAAGGAGTTGAAGTTGAAACTCAGTCTGGAAACACGCAATCGTGGGGATGTAATCATCGTGCACTGCCAGGGGCGCATCGTGTATCGTGACGAAGCGGCTGCGCTGTCGCGCGTTGTGGGAGAAGTGCTGCCACAGGCGCGGAAGCTGGTGCTCGACCTGAGCGGTGTGAGTTCGATCGATAGTGCCGGCATCGGCGAGTTGGCTTTGCTGCAAAGCTGGGCGCAAGGACAGAACGTAAGCCTGAAGTGCGCAGCACCAACTCCGTTGGTCAGGAGTTTACTCGACCTTACGAATCTGGACTCGGTGCTGGAAGTTCATCCGTCCTTGGATGCGGCGCTAGCCTCGTTCCGCGAAGAGCAGGTTTACGCAGACTGATAAGCGGGAAGGGAAGTTTTTCTACGAAGGAGCAAACTTCGCTTTGCTCCTTTTTTCATTGCGGCCTGATGAATTTCGTTGCGAGACGATTTCAGCGAAGGTTGTGTGGTTCATAGGAGCCTGTGTCGTAGCACTTCTTTCGCCACTTTCGGGGCTCGCTCAATCCCCAATTGGACCTTTGCCCACCCACGGCCTCTGCCGCCGGCTGGACCTATTCCGCCGCTATGCGGCTGAGGTGCGGGTGGCCTGTGTTGCAGCTTCGACATGAAGGCGCTCCGGCGAGTGCTGCTCTTGGGGGCCGGAGAACGGATTTCTCTAGTTCTCACGCTGGAAGCGGTAGCGTCCTTTGCGCTCGATGGCCACCGCTTCGGCGACTTTCAAGAATGCCCTGGCGGCGTGAGACAAGTTGGCATCCTTTCGGTAAATGAGGCGGAGCTTGCGTTTCAGTTGAAGTTCGCGGACCGGAATTCCTACCAGCTCTCCTCTGGCCAATTCGGTCTCGACGCTGATCTCCGGCACCAACGCCACTCCGTGCCCCATCGCTACGAATTGCTTAATTGCCTGCAGCGTAGGAAGCTCCAGATCCATGTGCAGAGGCGTCTTGTGGGTCTTGAATAATTGGAGAACTTTCTCGCGGTAAGGCGACGACACGATATGAGCGACAAAGGATTCGGCACCCAACTGGCGGATGCTGACCTGGGGCGCGGAGGCTAGCGGATGTTTCGGGGGAACGACGAATACGAGTTCATCCAGGTACACGACCACCGAATGCAGGCTGGTTTCCTGCGGTTCGTATGACAGCACCCCAAATTCCGCGCTGTAACGGAGCACATCGTCAGGGATGTGGCTGCCGAGGGCGCGTTCGACGGTGATCTTGATCATCGGATGCAGACGGCGGAACTCCGCCAGGAGCGGCAGCAGGTACAGCACTGTGAATTCGTTCGCGGCGATGACTAACTTGCCTTTTTGCAATTCGCGCAATTCGGTCAGAGATTCGGCCGCTTCGCTCCGCAGATTGATCAGCTTTTCGGCGTATTCCAGCAGGACCTTGCCAGCGTCGGTAAGAACGCCCTCGCGGGAGGAACGGTCAAACAGAGCTTCCCCGAGTTCGTCCTCGAGCTTGCGAATGGTCTGACTGACTGCGGACTGGGTGCGGAAGAGCTTCTCGGCGGCTCGGGAGAAGCGGTGCTCACGCGCCACCGCCAGAAAGACTTCGAGTTGAGAGAGTTCCATAGGGGCCGCCCTTAATCAAATCTCGATAAGCCATTAGGAATACTTATCATATAACATTATCTAATGATTAGTGAAGAATTATCAGTTTTGCTTCTGTGAGCCTAGCCCGTACCATAAAACATCAGACTTTTTTTGAGGAGATCCATGACCGCAGGGCGCGCTCGCATCACGATTTTCGACACGACTCTACGCGACGGGGAACAGTCGCCTGGCTGCAGCATGAACCAGCAGGAAAAGCTGCGCCTGGCTCACCAACTCGACCGTCTGGGCGTGGATGTGATCGAAGCCGGTTTCCCGATCGCTTCCGATGGGGATTTCGAATCGGTGAAGGCTATCGCCTCCGTAGTGCGGCGGCCTGTCATCGCCGGATTGGCACGAGCCTGCCGCCCGGACATTGAACGGGCCTGGGACGCTCTGAAGGGTGCTGATCGCCCGCGGATCCACGTATTTCTGGCGACCTCCGATATCCATTTGCAGTACAAGCTGCGGATTACGCGCGATCAGTGCGTGGAACAGGCTCGGGAGGCGATTCGTTTCGCGAAGTCGCTGTGTGATGACGTCGAATTCTCGCCGGAAGACGCGACTCGTACCCATCCGGAGTTTCTGTGTCGTGTTCTGGAGGCTGTCGTCGAAGCCGGAGCGACTACGCTGAATATTCCTGACACGGTCGGCTATACGGTGCCGGCGGAGTTTGGGGAATTGATCACGACGATCCGCCAGCGCGTACAGGGGATTGAAAATGTAATCATTTCCGCGCACTGCCACAACGACCTGGGCATGGCGGTCGCCAACGCACTGGCCGCAGTGTCGGCGGGGGCTCGGCAGGTCGAATGTACGATCAACGGAATCGGGGAGCGGGCCGGGAATGCGTCGCTGGAAGAAATCGTGATGGCCATGAGGGTTCGTCCAGATCGATACGCTTACGAAACGGGAGTGGTCGGCGAGCAAATTTTCGCGGCCAGCCAGATGCTGAGCGAAATCACCGGCGTGCCGGTGCAGCCGAACAAGGCGATCATCGGGCGGAATGCGTTTGCTCACGAAGCCGGCATTCATCAGGATGGCGTGTTGAAGAATCCTCTGACCTACGAAATCATGACGCCGAAGTCGGTCGGAGTTCCGGATTCGAAGCTGGTGCTGGGCAAGCACTCGGGGCGGCATGCTCTGAGCATTCGGTGTGACCAGCTGGGATACCAGTTCGATCGCCGCGGATTGGATGATATTTACCGGCGTTTTGTCCGCTTGGCGGACAAGATCAAACATGTGGAAGATCACCATCTGCTGGAATTGATTCGTGACACACACAAGCCGTCGGGATCGGCGACGCCGCTGATCGAGCCCCTTGCGCCGCAGAAAGCGGCCGTCGTCAACACTCCACCTCCGGAACCTGAGCCGGCGAACGCGTTTCCGTTGGGGCCACAGACAAACGCCTTTGGAGTGGCTGTGCCCGTTCATGCGGATTCCCATCACGAGCAGACGCAACAGGAAGACTATCTGTGGGGAGTTTGAAAAATTGAGTAATTTTGTAATTTCACGAGCTGGACTATGCCAACGGCTTCGTCTCCCCGATAGATAAAATTCCGGCTGCAAGGTTTTCTATTACCCCATTACAAAATTGCACAATTACTAAATTCTCCCCATGCTTCTGAACCTTACGATTCTCCCTGGCGACGGCATTGGCCCAGAAGTTATTGAACAAGCAATTCCCGTCTTGCAGGCTTTGGCCGACGGTTTTGGCCATACCCTTCAGCTTCAAAATAAGCTTATAGGCGGGGCCGCCCTGACCGTCGCGAACGATCCTTTGCCTGCGGACACGATACAGGCTTGTCTGGCGTCGTCTGCCGTGCTGCTGGGAGCCGTAGGGAGTCCGGCATTTGACCACAATCCCGGACACTTGCGGCCCGAGGCGGGACTGTTGCGCATTCGGCGTGAGTTGGGTGCGTATGCCAACCTGCGGCCAGCGGTGTTCTTCCCGGCTCTCGAGGACACTTCTCCTCTGCGGGCGGAAATCGTGCGCGGGACCGATATCATGATCGTGCGCGAACTCCTCGGCGGCGCTTACTTTGGGCAGCCAAGGTCTATCGAAGGAACTCAAGGCTCGCGGGTTGCGATCAACACGATGAAGTACAGCGAATCGGAAATCGAGCGCATCGCACGTGTGGCTTTCGAGCTGGCCATGAAGCGACGGCGCAAGGTTCTGTCGGTGGACAAGGCCAACGTGCTGGAATGCTCACGGCTCTGGCGGGAAGTTGTGACGCGTGTGGGCAAAGATTATCCCGAGGTGAAGCTGGGTCACCAGTACGTCGATTCCGCCGCGATGTTGCTGGTGCAGCGACCGACGGATTTCGATGTGCTGCTCACGGAGAACATGTTTGGAGACATTCTGTCGGATCAGGCTGGCGGCGTGGTCGGGTCGCTTGGACTGCTGGCTTCGGCAAGCATCGGCGGTCCGGTCGGTTTGTATGAACCGGTCCACGGTTCGGCGCCGGACATCGCGGGAAAGGGAATTGCCAATCCGCTGGGAGCGATTCTGTCGGTGGCGCTGATGTTGCGGCACTCGTTTCAATTGGAGAGGGAGGCGGAGTGCGTCGAAGGCGCCGTTTCGGCAGTGCTTTCCAAGGGCGCTCGCACGGCCGATCTCGCAGGAAAGTCACACGCGGCGATCTCCACTACAGAAATGGGACGGCGCGTGGTTGAGGCACTCAAAGCCATGACGAATCAAACCTCGCATTCCGTGGATCGGTCTGCGTGAGCCGATTCCTCTTCTTAACTGAGAGCAGTTAGAGGTCAGGCCCACGCCGATCCGGAAGGGTATTTGCGGGCTGGGCCGTGGGCTTCGAATCGCCGTCGTATTTTCCGTCAAGGTCGTACCAGCGGATTCGCAGCATCTCCATGAACATGCGGGAGCCGTCGATCAGGGGATTGATTCGGGCTCCGCCGCTGTGTCCCCATGCGACCGGGACCTCTTTCACCTTGAACTTGAATTTGCGCGCCAGGAAGAGAATCTCGGGATCGAATCCCCAGCGTTCGATTTTCTGGAGTGGAAAGATTGCCTCGACTGCTGGTCGCCGGAAGGCTTTGAATCCGCACTGCGTGTCCTTGAATTTCAGCCCGAGTGTGAGGCGTAGGATCAGATTGTAAATCCGGCCGAAGATTTGGCGGTGGAGCGGCTGGCGCTGCGTTTGTGTTTCGGCGCGTAACCAGCGGGAACCGATGGCTATGTCCGCGCCCTCGTCGAGAGCCTGGAAAAGCTTCGGGGCTTCTTCGATGGGCGATGACAGGTCGGCATCACTGAAAAGTACGACTCGGCCGTGCGCGTTGAGCATGCCGTTGCGCACGCTGTATCCCTTGCCGCGGTTGCCGGGGTTTTCCACGAGCCGCAGGCCGGGATCTTTCGCGGCGAATGCACGAACAATATCTGCTGTGTTGTCGCGGGATCCGTCGTTGACGACGATGATTTCGGCGTCCCACCCTTTGGCGCGCACGTAGGCCAGCACTTTTCCGAGGGTCGCGCCCAGGCGCGAGCCCTCGTTATAGGCGGGAATCACGATGCTGTAGGCGGGATCCAGAAAGCAATTCTCAGTTCTCTTCGCAGCTGCCGCTGCCGGTTCGCAGGAAAGCAACTCTGTCATTGTACTTTGTCGTTTCGGGATTTCGGAAATGAGAACCGGTATGCTCCGGGGGGCCTAGCGCTGAGCGTAATAGCCGGTTCGCGTACGGGCAGTGAGGCCGGGTTTGCTAATTTTGATCTGAAGACTGTGATATTCGTTCGGATGGTCAGCCGGGGGAGAATCAAAAGACAGAGTGTAAAAGGATTTTGCATCCAACAGACAGCTTGCCATTGACTTCGCTATATCGTTGCTCGAGTTGAGAACTCTCCCGCCGCTTTGAGCTGCAAGAACCTGCAGTCCAAGGTTGCCGTTCTGTACTTGTTTGGCGGAACTCACACCTTTGAGGAAGCTTTCGTAATAGAACGTTCGGAAGCTGCCCCCATCGGCAACGCCCAGAGGATCGACACTGTAGAGGGTGATGCGAGCCTCTCGCAGCTCGGTGGACAGGCTGACAACGGTGTGGAACAGCATTTGTTGATCTTTCGCGCTCAGTTCCACCTCCGGTCCGGAGAGCAAGGGCCAACCCGGACTGAGCCAAATCAGCAGTTTTCTGCCCGGCTCTGTTGCTACATGAGAGGCAAGTCCTTCCAGAGATCCGAGGGAAAGCTGAGCGCGATCCGCACCGCCGTAGAATCCCTGGGATCGGCTGATCGAGCGCAGGCCGGACTGATTGGAATTCAGAACGTTCATCAAGGTGTTTCCATCGCGAGTAATCACGCTTTGGCCCTGAGAGGTGTCAGTAAGCAGAACCAGGGAGGTGGGGTTGGGGAGGCGGCCGCCGTCTTGCCGCAGGAATTTATCCAGCTGCAGCCGCTCGTAGCCCACGCCGTCAAACGAGTTGTTGACTGCATCGACCAGCAAAATGACCTGCTGCGGAGAACCAGTCGCTTCGCCGGTCTCGTCGGTCGCGCTGAAGGAGAGAATCTTCTGCGGTTGTTTGTCATCGAGAACAGTAAAGTCCTGCTGCCGCAAGCCGGGCACCGGTTTTCCTGACTTGTCCGTTACCACGACATCGAGCGTAATGCGGCGGCCGGACGAGGAGGTCGCGCTCTCCGTCGGGGGGGTCAGGGGAGACGAGGAAGCACCTTGCTGTGCGAATCCTGAAAGTGAAGAACAAAAGAAGAGGGCGGTCAAAACGGGGGACACCGTGCGCATGTTTACCTCACATCGATGGTGCCACTGATAACTATGTTAGGCGACCTGGCGTTGCTGCTCGAGCATCGAGAAGTATTCTGCCACCAGCTCGGCGTCCCAGAGACCGCGCTCAGCTTCCTCCCGCATCGTCTGAGCTGCCAGGTCGTGCGTCAGAGGGGGCTTGTAGGAACGGGCGGTGCGGAGCGCATCGTACACATCGACCACTTGGAGGACCCTGGGGAGTACAGGGATTTCCGACCCAGTCAAGCCGTCGGGATAGCCCGAACCATCGGAATGTTCGTGATGGTGGCGGATGATCGGCAGCACCAGGCTCAGAGAATGCAGCGGCCTGCAGATGTTCTCACCGGTGACAGGATGGAGTTTCATGACCGCCCATTGTTCGGGCGTCAGGTCACTGCCTTTTTTCAGAATCTCATCAGGCACGGCAATCTTGCCCAGGTCGTGGAGATATCCGCCGCGTTTGAGAGCGAGGATGGAATCTTCATCCATGCCGAGATGGCGACCCAAGTCTGCGGCGCGCACCGCGAGCCGCTCACAATGGCCCTCAGTATAGGGGTCCCGGCCTTCGACAATCAGGCCGAGCGTGCAGAGAACGGAATCGGCAGTTTCCAGTTCGTCGGTAAACTCTTTCAAACGAAGCAGCGACTTCACGCGGGCGATGAGCTCTTCCGCAAGAACCGGCTTATTCAGGAAGTCGTCGGCGCCGGCTTCGATGCCGCGCACTTTATCGGTGCTGTCGCTGAGCCCGGTGATCAGAACGAAGGGAATCAGACGGGTCGCCGGATTGTCTTTCAAACTGCGGCAAAATTCATAGCCGGACTTGCCCGGCATCATTACGTCGGAGAGTATTAAATCCGGCAGCTGTTTGCGAATCTCGGCCTCGCCCTCCTCGGCACTGGAGGCAGTAATCACGTTATACCCGCGCATAGTGAGCAACTGGCTCATCAGACCCGCAATGCTCGGCTGGTCGTCAACGACCAGGACTCTCGGGGCACGACGTCGTGGTAGAAGATCACCCATCTCTTGATAAGAAGCCACTTCGCCCTTTGAAGTTGTCTTCGCATCCGGCCGCGGGAATCTGCGAGAGGGAGGCAAGACGTTCAAATGAAATTGGTTACTCAACCCTGAATTCTACCGCCATTTTCCAGTTTTCGCCGGCGGAAGCCAACAGTACCACCATTTGTGGAACTATGCTATTGCCAGATTGAAACCCGGCAAGTGCAAGATGGGATCGCGACCTTTGTCTCGGTCACCGTTGGCACTTAGTGTCGGTGCGTGGGTATTTTGCAAAGGAGCATGGTTCGCTTGCTCGTCTGCGCCGTAATTGCTAGCCTGCGGGGGCGGGCAGCCACGAAAGTCACTGTCATCGGGTTTGGTCAGTGGAGTTCGGTGCAGTGGTTTGACGATATCGGGACGAACCCGCCGCAGGCCATTAAGATCCGTGCGCTCGTAATTGACGGGCACGTGAAAGAGTACGCCGTCGGTGCGCCGCACGAGGTGCCGGAACGCCTGTTCGTGGTGCGGCGAGCGTCCCCTGTGAATGACAGTCTTCCGGAAGACCCCGGCCCGTGCTGGCAGTGGCAGCGCGGGGTGGGCTGCTTGTGGACCGAATGACGGGACAGCTTTCGCCTATCAATCTTCAACAGTTCGATGTCTTCTACTCCGCGGCCAGTTGGTACCGGGACTATGTTGCCCACAGCGGTGTTGCCGAGGATGGCAATTAAACTTACGCCATTGTGGCACAGATCAGCCGTCGTAAGCCGGTGCTAAACAAGCCGCTCTCGAATCGGGGCATTGCCGAGGGGGCGGTGCCGGACTCCGCGCTTGCCCATCACCGTGCGGGCAGCGAACCCTGTGAGGGTCAGCTTTGAGCCTGGGAGTGGCACCAAACAAACGTTTGCCATCCTAGGGCAAGTGGTGGACTCGGTGAATGACGCGGAGGACGAGGAAGAAGGATCGAAGTGGATTTCACGATTGCAGATTGCGGATTTCAGATTGAAAATCTCAGATCGGATGTTATCCGCGATAACAAATTCTGCAATCTGAAAACTACATTCCGACTTAGTCCCCCGCGGCTTCCACGGTTGGCAGTTCTTCCGTGACTACCTTTTCTTTTACTTTTGCGCTGGTGACCAGGATGACGGAGAGCACGACGATCGCACTTCCTGCCAGGATGTAGCGGTCTACGCGCTCGTGCAGAATCAACCAGCCGAGAAACACGGCTACGACCGGGTTCACATACGCATACGTCGAGACCTTCGAGGTTGGCACGTGCTCGAGTAGCCAGATGTATGCGGTGTAACCAATCCAGGAGCCGCACACCACCAGATAGAGAGTCGCGCTGATGCCGCGAGCCGTCCACCGCACATGCGAGAGATCGCCGTTGAGTAACGCGAAAACTAAATTCCCCACTCCCGCGGCAGTGACCTGCCAACCGGTGGCGCTGAATACATCCATGCCCGACTGCCAGCGTTTCGAGAGCACTGAGCCTAGTGCCCAACTGAACGAGCCAAAGATCAGACTGATCGAAGCCCACAACTCGCGGTGTCCCAGGGTGCCGGATTGCAACTGCGGCCAGACCAGGACGAACAGTCCGAGGATTCCCAGGAACAGCCCCGCCTTGCCGCGTCCGGAAATGTGGTGGTCGCCGAGCAGCAGAGAGTCGAGCACCAGAAACCAAAGTGGGGTGATGGCGACGATAAGCGCGGCCAAGCCCGACGACACGGCGAGTTCCGCGTAAGAAAGTGTTAGATTGCCGCCCATTAGCAGCAGCAGTCCCACGACGGCGGAAAGCGCGATCTGACGCGGAGAGTAAAGAATCCGGCGTCCGGTTACGGCGCAAACCGCCAGCATGATTGTGCCCGCGATCGAAAACCGGACCCCACACATGAGTGCTGGAGGAATGGTCTGAACCGCGATGTCGATACCGAGGTAGGTGGATCCCCAGAACAGGTACACGAGTCCGAAGGCAAGAATCACCATCCACGGGCGTGGGCGCTGTGCGGAGAGCATTGTGTTGAGAAACTGGGGAAGCTACAAACTATCAGACGAGGGTGGTGGCGCGTTGGATTCTAAAGTTGTGTTACATAAGGGAGCAACTTTGCTCGCGGGGTCGAGCAAAGGCTTGAACCGCAAAGGTCGCCAAGAAAATCCGCGAAAGCCGCTAACAGAGGCCTTGTACTAGTTGAGCTTTTCGTATTCGGATTTAGCAGTGACAAGAATGGGAGCGTCCGGGTCGGCGCCTTTCCAGATGGCAAAGAAATCCTGGTACGCAGTTCTTGCTCTTCCCTTGTCGCCTTCGAGCACATAGGCCCGGCCGAGATTCAAGTGCGCTAGCGCGTACAAGGGATCTGAGGCCGACACGCCACGGTGATCGAGGATACGCTGGAACTCGGCTGCGGCCTTCGTTCCATCGCGCAGCTTCAGATAAGCGAGTCCCCGTAAGTGATTCGGCATAAACCCTGAGCCGTGCGGACCGACGCCCAATTCATAAGGCCGCACTGTCTCCAACTGTGCGATAGCCTCTGCCGGCTGATTGTTTTGCAGAAACTGTCGCGCTTGCACCATGGGGACCACCACCAGGTGTAGGAATTGATTCTCGGGAAACTCGCGGTTTAATCCAGCGAGAAGAGCAGAGGATTTTGTTATATCTCCGGCGGATGCGAAGGCTTGCGCAGAGTAGGCGCGGATGTCACGATCTGTTGAGATTTCAAGTGCCTGGGAGGCCTTTTGCCGCGCTTCCGCCGGATATCCGAACGAAGCGTCGTTCAAAGCCTCGATCGTAAGCAGTCCACCGGCAAAGTCCTTGATGCCCGCGTTCAGTAATTCGGATCGTGCCTGCTGCCAGGTCTGATGCGACGCCTTCAGCTTTCCCAGACCGGCCTGCCCGGCCGCTTTCCAGAACAGCAGAAACGCCTCGTCCGGAGTTCCGCGGCCCGATTCAATTTGATGATCGTAGGCGGTCCAGTCGCCCCGAATGTAGGCGACATCCGCCAGCACGATGCGCACTCCAATGCCGTCGATCTTTTGGGTCAAAGCCTGATCGCAAACACTCTTGGCCTCATCAAGGCGATTCAGTCCCAGATATGCGGACGCGAGATTCTGATATGCAAATGCGTCCTTGGAGTCCACGCGCATCGCCTGGCTGGCAAGGTCCAGTGCCTTTTCATGTTGTCCCATGGAGGTGTAGGCCAGCGCTGCGTTGTCGTAGGGAACTGCGTCCCGCGGATACGTCTGCCTCCATTCCGCATAGGCCGCTAGCGTCTTGTCGAAATCCAAGACGACTTCGTCGTAGTAGTGCGCCTGAATGTAGAGCTTCTCCCGTTCGCTGGCCCGTTCCCGCAATTCGTAAGCCTTCTTGAGCGCCTGGCTGCTCTCGGTGAGCCGTGTCGTGTTCTGAAGAGCCACACCCAACGTGGCATAGGCCAGGGCGAAATTTGGATCCAGTTCAACGGCGCGCTTCAGGTGCGGGATGGCGTCCTCATCGTTGACTTTCTGATGTGCCGCCTGGCCCAGGCTGAAGGCCTGCAATGCCTCCAAAGATGAGGTGGTCGCTTGCTCCAGGGGTTTGGCGAACTGCTGCACGGAGGCCAGGGACTCACCCATTTTCTGCCGTAGGCTCGACGCCGCTTTGTCGAGAGCCTTCAAGACCTGTTCTTTGCTGTCGGCTTCCACCTGCTCGCGCGCAAGCGAGTCGCCCGTCTGTGCATTCACCGCAGCCAGATCGACGACGTAGTGATTGCCGAGGCTCGCGATCGAACCGGTGAGCATGGCCCTGACCCCCTGACGCTGGCAAATCTCGCGCGCAACATCATTGGTCAGGCGCTCGTCGGCCGGGCGGCCCATGTAACGCAAGGCCTCGCGAATCTTCGACTCGGGAAAAATATTGAGATACGGGGACTGTTCGAGTTGGACAGCCAGAGCTTGTTTCAACGTTCCGTCGAAAACTGCGTCGCCGGTGGTGTTGACGAAATCGGCCAGCAACACGCTGTCTTTCTCGGTGAGTTTCGCGACTTGCTTTGAGCGCAGGTACAGGCCGCCGGCAATGAGAACGGCGAGTGCCAACAGCGCAGCGGCGATGAGAGTCCGCAACTTTTTTGACTCTGCGACGGTGCTGACCGTGGCTGAGGTTGCGGTGGTGGCGTGCGAAGAAGCAGAAGTCGCCGCGGCCTGAACGGGCGGCACCGCCGCCGGGCCCGATTCCTGAACGGCAGCCACGGAACCGGAACTGGTCGCGACGGCGCGGCCGCTCTCGGTATCGCGTTTGAGGCGTTGCAGGTCGGCGCGAATGTCGGCCGCGCTCTGGTAACGCAGGTGGCGGTCTTTCTCCAGAGCTTTGTTGATGATGTCTTCGAACTTGGGGGGCAGGTCGGGATTCAGACGGACCGGAGAAACTGGAGCACGATCGAGAATTGACTGGAAGATGAGAGCGGAAGTTTCGCCTCGGAACGGCAAAGTTCCGGTGGACATCTCGTAAAGCACCACGCCGAAAGAAAACAGGTCGGTACGTGCGTCCAGCTCCTTTCCTTTCGCTTGTTCGGGAGACATGTAGGCGACGGTGCCAAGGGTTGAACCCGGGCTGGTCAGATGTTCCTCGACGACAACGGCGGTCGGGGCCGTGACGTCGGGGATTTCCGCGGAACCTGTGGGGTTCGACTTTACTTTGGCCAGGCCGAAATCGAGGATTTTGGCGTGCCCGCGCTTCGTGACGAAGATGTTCGCGGGCTTGATGTCACGGTGAACGATACCCTCGGCGTGGGCGGCGTCCAGAGCGTCGGCAATCTCGATCCCAAGCGAAAGGATCGTCTCCAGTTCCATGGGGCGGGCGGCAATCAGATGCTTGAGGGTCGCGCCGTCGAGGAACTCCATGACGAGGAAAGTGCGGCCAGCTTCCTCGCCGATGTCGTAAATGGTGCAGATATTGGGATGGTTGAGAGCGGATGCAGCTTTGGCTTCGCGGCGAAAACGCTCCAGCGCCTGGCGGTCCTGCGCCAGGTCTTCGGGAAGAAACTTGAGAGCGACGAAGCGGCCGAGACGAGTGTCCTCGGCCTTGTAAACCACGCCCATACCGCCGCCGCCAAGCTTTTCAACGATCCGGTAATGAGAAATGGTTTGGTCGAGCAATGCTAGAACCCACCCCAAGTAGTCGAGCCATGCTAAGGCGAAGGCGGCGGGAAGTCAAAACAGGCATTCAAAGGTAACTCCGGGGCTAGAATGGGGGTTACGGCTTTCCTCCCTTCCGGCTATAATCGATCAGTAATGTCGACGGTTTCGGATGCTGCGCAAGTACCCCAATTCGCGTCTCCTTCATGCGCAATCGGCCGAGTGCTGGCTGCACTGTCTGGTGTGCCCGCGACGCTATCGTGCGAATCTGCCTTCGCGCTCCCGCCCCAGCCTCTTCGGTAGTGATTAATCGACATCCTCCCGCTTGATTCGCCTTGGCCTGCGTGCGTTCGAACCAGGATCACGCATTCCCAGGTTTTACTCACTGATAACTAGTGGCTGATTACTGACAGCTGCTTCGGAGGATTCCATGACCAGCAAAACCATGAGTGCCACAATCGGCCCCAAGATCAAGACGGACCTGCCCGGTCCCAATGCCAAGCGGGTGATCGAGGGAGATGAGAAATACATTTCGCCGTCCTATACCCGGTCTTATCCGTTGGTCGCAAAGAGCGGGCGAGGCATCGTCGTGACCGACGTGGACGGCAACGAATTTTTTGATTTTTCCGCCGGCATCGCCGTGACCTCCACCGGCCATTGCCATCCCGAGGTGGTTGCCGCCATTCAGAAACAGGCTGGCGAACTGATCCACATGTCGGGTACCGATTTTTATTACGAAAAAATGGTGGAGCTGGCGGCACGGCTGTCGAAGATCGCGCCGATGCCCGGACCGCATCGCATTTATTACGGGAACTCCGGGGCGGAGGCGATTGAGTGCGCGCTGAAGCTGGCGCGTTACCATACGAAACGCCAGAATGTGATCGCGTTTTTCGGCGCTTTCCACGGGCGGACGATGGGGGCACTCTCTCTTACAGCGTCAAAGCCGCAGCAGCGGCGGCGGTTTGCCCCGCTCTTGCCGGGGGTGACGCACGTGCGCTATCCCGACGTTTACCGCGGCTGTGGGGGCGGAACCGAGGACGCTGACAACTTTGCGTTAGGCTGCGCGCGCTTCATCGAAGAAAAGCTCTTCAAGACTACGCTGGCACCCGAGGAAGTTGCAGCCATATTCGTCGAGCCGATTCAGGGCGAAGGCGGCTACGTTGTGGCTCCGAAGATCTTCATGCAGGAATTGCGGCGCATCTGCGATCGTCATGGCATCATGCTGGTGCTCGACGAAGTACAGAGTGGCATCGGGCGCACCGGGAAGTGGTTCGCCGTGGAACACACCGGCGTCGAGCCCGACATGGTCTGCATGGCGAAAGGAATTGCTTCAGGAATGCCGCTCGGCGTCACCATGACGCGCGCGGAAATCATGGATTGGGTTCCCGGTTCCCACGCATCCACGTTTGGTGGAAACCCCGTGGCAGTTGCCGCGGCGCTCGCGACTCTGGATGTGATCGAGCACGAACACCTGCTCGAGAACTCTGCCAGCGTCGGCAATCACATGCTGAAGCGCATGGCCGACTGGCCTTCGAAGCTGAAACTCGTGGGCGATGTGCGGGGCCGTGGACTGATGATTGGCGTGGACATCGTCAGGGACAAGATCACCAAGGAGTACGGGAACATCGAGCGCGACCGGATCGTCGAAATGGCGTTCGAGCGCGGAGTGCTTTTCCTGGGTTGTGGGCCAAGCACGGTCCGGATCTGCCCTGCGCTGGTGGTCACGAAGGAAGAAGCCGACGTCGCTGTCGATGTGCTCGAAGAGTGCATCTCTGCGGTAGGCAAAGGCGCGTAGGAGTCAGCTGCAGAGGAAAGTCTATGCGGGCGGAGTTCGCCGGGACTCCGCCCGTTTTTACCTTGTACGAATATTTCAGATGCTCCCAGCTTCCATACAACACCCCGTACGGTATATAGAAATGGGCACGACGTGAGGCAGCTTCCGCCGTCCTGCCAAGGGCGATTCGATATCGTGAGCGTATACTTATACGTGTCCCAGTTCCCGCCATCAGATCGAAGTATTTCGCGGTGCTTCTTTGTCGGCGTGAAATATGAAGTTTTGCGCAATCATTGAAAGGAATCCGTAATTGCCTGAGCTGAGAAAAGATCCGATTGTTGGCCGCTGGGTGATTATTTCGACCGACCGGGCCAAGCGCCCAACCGATTTTGTTCGCGAAAATATGAAGATCAAGGGGGGATTCTGTCCGTTCTGCTACGGGAACGAGACGAAGACGCCACCCGAAATCCAGGCGTATCGGCCTAACCCGAATGGCGGACCCCAGCCCCAGAGGGACACGCCAGGGTGGACCGTCCGCGTCGTGCCCAACAAGTTTCCCGCTTTGGGAATCGAAGGCACGTTGAACCGCCAGGCTGAGGGCATGTTTGATCGGATGAACGGGATCGGAGCGCACGAAGTCATCATCGAGACACCCGACCACACCGCCAGCCTTGCAACGCTGCCTCCCAAGAGAATTGAAGACGTTCTGTGGACGTTCCGAGACCGCATCCTCGATCTGAAAAAGGATCGCCGCTTCAAGTACATCCTGATCTTCAAGAATCACGGGGAGGCCGCCGGAGCATCGCTCGAACATGCGCATTCGCAGCTGATTGCGTTGCCCATTCTCCCCATCAACGTTACGCAGGAGTTGGAAGGGGCCAAGCAGTACTTCCTCTACAAGGAACGCTGCGTGTTCTGCGACATCATCCGGCAAGAAATGGACAGCGGTACGCGGGTGGTGTCGGAAAACGAGAACTTCCTCACTCTGGCGCCCTATGCTCCGCGTTTTCCCTTCGAGACCTGGATCCTGCCAAAGCAACATGAATCGGCCTTCGAGAACTCCTCCTCGCACATGTTCGAGAACCTGGCTCGGTCGTTGAAAGATTTGCTGGGCAGGGCAGACCGGGTACTCGACAATCCGCCCTACAATCTGGTGATTCACACATCGCCGGCACAGGATCCGACCAATGACCACTACCACTGGCACATTGAGTTCATGCCGAAGCTGACTAAAACCGCCGGGTTTGAGTGGGGAACGGGCTTCTATATCAATCCGACTCCGCCCGAAGAAGCGGCAAAGTTCTTGCGCGAGGCGAACGTGGAAGAACCTGCGCCGCTATCGGTCAGCTAGTTTCGGGGATTCGACGCAAGAAAAAATAAGGGCACGGCTTGGACGCCGTGCCCTTCGCAGTTGAGCCGTAGAGAGAGAAGGGCTGGCGATTTCTCGCCGACCCTTATGTGATCAGAGTAGGCTGGCCGGTCGGACGAATTGTCACCGAGTTGTAAAACTTTTTGATTCCCTACGACGGGCTCTCCCTTGGCCTCATTGACGTTTCTTCTTTCCCATCACTAACATGAGCAGCTTTGAGGTATTTCATGAAAGGCTGCCTGCTCGTGCTTCTTCTAGCGGGATCGGTCCATGCCGTCACCGCTCCCTCGACTTTGATTGCAAACGTGCAAGGCCGGACCACGGTTAGTCTCGACGGGGCTTGGCGCGCTATTGTGGACCCATTTGAAAACGGCAAGTCATCCGGATTCTTTCGAAATGAAAAGCCGCGCAGCAAGAGCGATCGTGTGGAATACAGTTTCGACGCGTCGCCCGTTCTGAACGTTCCTGGAGACTGGAACACGCAACGCGAGCAATTGATGTTCTACGAAGGCCCGGTGTGGTACCGTCGCGAGTTCGCCTACCACACGCGTGCGAATATCCGAGTCTTTGTGTACTTCGGCGCTGCCAACTATCAGACCACGGTTTATCTGAATGGGGAAAAGCTGGGAGAACACGAAGGAGGGTTCACTGCGTTCAACTTCGAGGCGACCTCGGTCTTGCGAGATGGCGATAATTTCCTCATCGCCGAGGTCAACAACATGCGCCGCGCGGACGCCGTTCCTGCGCTGAAGTTCGACTGGTGGAACTATGGTGGCATCACCCGCGACGTGATGTTGATCGAGGTGCCAAGCACATTCATTCAGGACTACTCGGTGCAACTGGAGCGTGGTTCGCAAAGTGAGATTTCAGGATGGGTCAGGATGAATGCCGCCCAATTGCCACAGAAGGTCTCAGTGGAGATACCCGAAGCTGGGGTCCGCGAAACTTTCAATGTCGACAGAGAAAACCGCGCGCGCTTTCGCTTTGCCGCCAAACTCGAACTGTGGTCTCCGGCACACCCCAAGCTTTATGACGTGATCATCAGCAGCGGCGACGATACAGTTCACGATCAGATCGGCTTTCGCACGATCGAGGTGAAGGGAGCGAAGATCCTACTGAACGGAGAGCCCATCTTTCTGCGTGGCATCTCGATGCACGAGGAGGCGCCCTTTCGTGAAGGACGTGCCTTCAGTCTCGAGGACGCCCAGACCCTGCTCGGGTGGGTGAAAGATCTGGGGTGCAACTTCGTTCGCTTCGCTCACTACCCGCACAACGAGAACGAGATTCGTCTGGCGGACCGCATGGGATTAATGGTGTGGTCGGAGATTCCTGACTATTGGGATATCGACTGGTCGAATCCTCGGACCTTGGAGAGCGCCGAGGCGCAACTGCGTGACATGATTGCGCGCGATCATAACCGCGCGGCCGTGATCCTGTGGTCTCTATCGAATGAAACTCCGGTGAAACCGGAACGGCTTACGTTTCTGAAACAGCTTGCGCTGGACGCGAGGGAATTCGATTCCACGCGCCTGATCACATCTGCGATGAACCATACCGACAAGGCGGGTCCCGAGTCGCGCACGTTGAGCGACCCGCTGGGAGAAGTGCTGGATGTGCTGGGCCTGAACGAATATATGGGCTGGTACGAAGCACGTTTGGAAGACATCGACAAGATGCAGTGGAAACTGGCCTGGGATAAACCGCTTATCGTCAGCGAATTTGGCGGCGGAGCGCCCTACGGTCGCCACGGTGACGCCGACGAGATCTGGACTGAAGAGTTTCAGGACAATTTATATCAGCATCAGTTGAGTATGGTGGAACGCATGCCGAACCTGGCAGGAATAACGCCATGGGTTTTGATGGATTTCCGATCGCCGGCACGTATGCTTCCCGGAGTGCAGGATTATCACAATCGGAAAGGGCTGATTTCGAATCGCGGTCAGCACAAGATGGCGTTTTACAGGCTGCAGACGTTCTACAAAAAGATCGCGGACGCGGGGAGGTAAAACCGCCTAACCGCCAGTCAGCCTTGTGTTCGATCCTCGACTTCCTCATGCCAAGCCATTTGGATCGCTTCCAGCTTGCCTTCGTTCGAAGCCTTGGGGTCGCCGGCAAAGTTGGGCAACTCGGTGACGTAGCGGTGCAGGTCGGTGAAACGCACGGCGAGCGGATCGAGCTCAGGATGAGTTTCGGAGAGCAGTATTCCGATGTCGATGGCGTCATCCCAAGTCAGTTGCTTTGGCATCCTCAGTGCTCCTCAGAAACGTAGTTGCGGTTCCAGGCGGGAATCTCGACTACCACTTTGCCGGGCTTTGTAATTTGAGCCTGACAGCCGAGACGAGAGTTTAATTGCAGATCGGCGGCCATGTCCAACCGATCCGCTTCGTCGTCGTCCATCGGAGAAAGATTCTCGGCGCCTTCCTTTACCCAGATATGACATGTGGTGCAGGCACAGTTGCCGCCGCAGGCGTGGTCGAGCGTGACGCCGAAATTGAGCGCGATGTCGAGTAGCGACTGTTCCTTGCCATGATCTTCATAAGGCAATTTGCCGTTCTCGAACTGAACCGTCTTGCCCTCGGGCAGAAACGTGACTTGTACCGTGTTTTCGCCGGGAGCATCATCGGTCAAAGTGCCAGCTCCTTGTGTCTTTTCTTCTGCCATGACTGCTCCTGTATTTCGCCTGTGCTTCTCTGTGTTTTCTGTGGTTGGGTTTCGAAAATCTTAACCACAGAGGACACAGGGCTATTCGAATTCTGCCTTCGCCATGGGGTGCGGCGCGGTCGGGCCTTCGCCCAGATCGGTCTCGTCCATGTTCTTGCCTTTCAGCGCGGTCGAGACGGCGGTGTCCATCATCATTTCCGCCAATCGCATCGTTCCCTGGTTCAGCGTATCAATCGCTTTGCGAATCGCCTGATAATCCTCTTCGGCGTTCACCGCGAGCAGCGCCTTTTCCATCTTGGCGATCTGCTTCTTTTCCTCGGTCGTCAGTTGTCCCCAAGCTGCGCCCTTCTTACCTTTTTCGAGGGCAGCAAGGATTGTCGACGTCTCACTGCGCGCTTCGATCAGTTGGCGCCGGCGGAAGTCTTCTTCCGCGTTGTCGAACGAGTCGAGAATCATGCCTTCGACCTGCTCGTCGGTGAGACCGTAGCTCGGCTGTACTTGAATCTCTGCCTCTTTGCCGCTGCGTTGCTCGCGAGCGGAGACATGCAGAATTCCGTTGGCGTCGATCAGGAACTTGACCTCGACTCGCGGAATGCCTGCCGCCATGGGCGGAACCCCTTTTAGATCGAAACGTGCCAGCGAACGGCAGTCTGTGGCGAGTTCGCGCTCGCCTTGCAATACATGAATGGCCACGTTGGTCTGACCGTCGATCTGGGTGGTGTAGAACTGCGTGGCCGATGCAGGAATGGTCGAGTTGCGCAGGATGATCTTGTCGGTGACCCCGCCGGCGACTTCGATGCCCAGCGATAACGGAGTTACGTCGAGCAGCAGCATGTTCTCCGTGGCTTCCGAGCCGCCGCCCAGGATGTTCGCTTGCACCGCCGCGCCCAGCGCGACCACTTCGTCGGGATTCAAGTCCGTGTGAGGTTCGCGCTGGAACAGTTCCCTTACCAGCGCGCGAACCTTGGGGATACGAGTCGAACCCCCGACGAGCACAACCTCGTTAATCTGCTCGGGCTTGAGGCCTGCATCTTTGAGCGCCTGCTTGCAGGGGCCGACGGTGCGATCGATGATCGGCTGAATGAGTTGCTCGTACCGTTCGCGGGTGATTTCGCGTTGATAACGCTGGCCGCCGGGCAATTCAATGTCGAGCTTGATCGAGGGCTCAGAAGAGAGCGCAATTTTGGCGTCGATGACGGCTTTGCGAATCGCCTGGACGGCTTCCGCGTTGCGCCGTAGATCGAGCCCAAGGTCGCCGCGAATGTCGTCGAGCGCGATGGTGATCAGCAGATTGTCGATGTCGTCGCCGCCCAGATGCGTGTCGCCATTGGTGGCGATGACCTCGAAGATTCCATCATGCAGCTTCAGGATCGAAATGTCGAAAGTGCCGCCGCCGAGGTCGTAGACCGCGACAATCCCGTTCTGTTTCTGATCGAGTCCGTAGGCGAGCGATGCAGCAGTCGGTTCGTTGACCAGTCGCAGCACTTCGAGGCCAGCGATCCGGCCGGCATCTTTCGTGGCCTGGCGCTGAGCGTCGTTGAAGTACGCAGGAACAGTGATGACGGCTTTCGTAACCGGGCCGCCGAAGAAACGTTCCGCGCTGCGCTTGAGCTGGCGCAGAATGAGCGCTGAAATCTCCGGCGGGGTGAAAGTTTTGTCGCCCAGCTTGATGCGGAGAACTTCCCCGGGCTGCATGTCTTCAGCGAGGCGGAAAGGGAAGAGCTTCAGTTCTTCTCGAATATCCTCGACTCCACGTCCCATGAGTCGTTTGATCGAGTAGACGGCGCGCTCCGGCGTTTCGATGAGGGAGTTGCGGGCGGCATTGCCAACGACAGCCTGGTTTTTGGAGTCTAACGCGACCACGGATGGAAGCAGATTCAGTCCGTCGTCGCCGGGGATCACGACAGGAGTGGCCCCTTGCATAAACGCCACCAGTGAATTCGTGGTGCCCAGGTCAATGCCGACGATGTGATCGTTTGCCATTAAGAAATTTTCGATTCCCCAGTTCTCAGCAAACCGCAATTAGCATTTAGCCATTCAGGATCGTCGTGGCTTCGTGCAAATGCCGATGCCGGCTAAGTGCCAGCAGCTAACTGCTGCTGTCGAGAGCCTCGTTCACATCCCTCACCAGATTCCGGATGTAATTGCGGCGATTCAGTACATCCACCATCTTGTCTCTGACCTTCGCTCGCTGCTCGATCGTGGCTGCATCGTGGCCGCGGTCGATAAGGCTGTCCCAAGTCTTCCACTGGGTCCGCAGTTCCTCGAGGAGCGCTTCGTGCTTCGCCTCGAGCGATACTTTTTGCTTGCCAATTTCTGCAATCAGGCGAGGATCATCCTCTCCCATTTTCTTGTTCATGCGTAGTTCTTCGAGTTGCATGTTCAGTTCGAAGACTTCTTCGAGGAGATCTGGCGGGACTATCTGTTTCTTCACTTCTCCCGTAGATCGAGCCTGCTCGGTTGCATTCTTTGACTGCTCCTCTAACTCCACGCCTTCCAGGTGCAGAAGGTATTCCGTACGCTTGATCGGGTCTTTCAGCGTGCGGTACGCGTCGTTGAGCAGGGAACTCTGTTCGAGACTCCACTCTTGCTCTTTGCTGTCGGCGCGGGCATTCAGATCTGGATGAAGTCTCCGGCTCAAGTCGTAGAAATCCTTCTCCAGTATCTTCACCTCAAGATCGAGCTTAGGCGGCAGGCCGAAGAATGAAAAATAATCAACCGGAACCGGCGGCTGCACCTTACCGCACGCCTCGCAGAAATGCGCAGCGCGCATGGATCCGCAAGACCAGCAGGAATGGGTGTCCTCAGACAGAGGCTTTGCGCCGATCACGGTAAGAGCAGACTTGGTCATCCCTTTTTCTCAGACAGCAGTTGGCGCACTACCGCTCGTTTCCTTGGGGCGGTTGCGCGAGTCCTCACCACGCGAGCGAGGGCGCCCGCGCCACGGGGCATCAGGCGGAGAACGAAGTCCCGCAGCCGCACGACTTCGATGCCTGGGGATTCACGAATACGAAGCCCTGTTGCATCAGCGTTTCCTGGTAGTCCAGGGTCATGCCGTGCAGGTAAATGAAGGATTTCGGATCCACAAAGACCCTTATATCGCTGAACTGGAAGATGCGGTCCCGTTCCCGCGGCTGGGTGTCGAAACGGACGTTGTAACTCAGCCCGGAACATCCGCCCCCTTGCACGCCCAGACGCAAACCGCCCTGCTCGGGCGAAATGCCTTCCTTCGCCATCGCGCTGCGTACTTTCGCCAGGGCTTTCTCGGTCACGAGAATTCCTTTGGCGGGGGCCTGTGCGGGTTGTGTTGCTTGCTCCGTTGTCGTTGTCATCGGTTTCTGGGGCGTCCCTCAGAGGCTAAAGCCGCGATCGGTATACTTTCGAGCGGCACGACTGAAGGCGTGCTTTTCCCGACCTGCGGCGCGGCCGACATCATTTGCCCGGGCCTAAGCCTGCTTCGCTTCCACTGCAACCGGGCTGGTCGCTTCCTGCTTCTTCTTCCAATCCCCGATCGCAGCGCGGATCGCGTCCTCAGCCAGCACAGAGCAATGGATCTTCACCGGAGGAAGCGAAAGCTCCTTCACGATGTCCATGTTCTTGATGGTGAGCGCTTCGTCCACGGTTTTGCCTTTGACCCACTCGGTCGCGAGCGAAGACGAGGCGATCGCCGAGCCGCAGCCGAAGGTTTTGAATTTCGCGTCTTCAATGACGTTGGTTTCGCGATTGACCTTGATCTGCAGTTTCATGACGTCGCCGCACTCGGGCGCGCCCACCAGACCGGTGCCCACGTCAGTGCTCGACTTGTCCATCGAGCCGACGTTGCGTGGGTTGGAATAATGATCGAGAACCTTATCGCTATATGCCATTTCTTGTATCCTCCAAAGGTCTTAAGGTTTCAAAGTTTCAAAGTTTCGCATGTCTCAAGGTTTCAATAATCGGCCACCTGCCCTTTTCAAGCCCAAGGCTTCAAACTTCGAACTTTGAAACCCTGGAACTTTGAAACCTCGTTTACTCTCCTGCCCACTTCACATCTTTAAGGTTGATGCCCTCTTTTGCCATTTCGTAGAGCGGAGAAAGTTCACGCAAACGCTCGACGGTTTCGATGACGCGATCGGCGACGTAGTCAACCTCAGCTTCGGTGTTGAAGCGGCCGATCCCGAAGCGAATTGAGCTGTGAGCCAAGTCGTCGCCAGTGCCCAGCGCCTTCAAGACATAAGATGGTTCCAAGGTCGCCGAGGTGCAAGCTGAACCGCTGGAAACCGCGATGTCGTTGATGCCCATCAAGAGCGACTCGCCCTCTACGTAGGCGAAACTGATGTTCAAGTTGCCGGGCAGACGATGCTCCGTCGAACCGTTAATGTAGGTCTCATCGAGACGATTCATAATGCGGTCACGCAGGCGGTTGCGCAGGCCTGCCAAGCGGCAGGATTCTTGCGCCATTTCTTCCTGCGCCAGCGCACAAGCCTTACCCAAACCTACGATTCCGGGAACATTCAACGTCCCCGAGCGCATGCCGCGTTCGTGGCCTCCGCCGTCGATCAGAGCAGACAATTGCACGCGCGGATTCTTGCGGCGCACGTACAAGGCGCCCACACCCTTCGGTCCATAAAGTTTGTGTCCCGTGATCGACATGACGTCGATATTCTGCTTGTTTACGTCAACGGGAACCTTGCCGATAGCCTGCACGGCATCGGTGTGAAAGATGACGCCGCGCTCGCGACACAGCTTGCCAATTTCGGCGATCGGTTGCAGAACACCGATTTCGTTGTTGGCCGCCATGATCGTGACGAGGATCGTCTTGTCGTCCATCGCGCGCCGCAAGTCATCGAGATCGACCAGTCCATCTTTCTGCACAGGCATGTAGGTAACGCGATAACCATATTTTTCGAGGCGCTTGCAGGTATCGAGCACGGCTTTGTGCTCGGTCACCGCGGTGATGACGTGGTTCCCCTTCTCGCGGTACATCTCGGCCACGCCCTTGATGGCAAGGTTGTCGCTCTCAGTAGCGCCCGAAGTGAAGATGATTTCTTTGGTGGTCGCGCCAATCAGTTTGGCGATCCGTTCGCGCGCCGTTTCCACGCCCTCTTCGGCAGCCCACCCGAAGGAGTGATTGCGGCTCGCCGAGTTGCCGAACTTCTCGATAAAGAAAGGCAGCATCTCTTCCAGCACCCGTGGATCCATCTGGGTGGTGGCATGGTTGTCCATATAAATCGGCAGCTTCACGCCCTTTGAGTCGGGGTGATGCGCCTGCGTCTGGGGTTGAAGGATCTTGACGTCGGTGCTCATTGATGGCCTCTCCTACTTGGATGAATCTCGTGCTCTCGACGGCTCAGGTGATTGTCACCAAATCTGCCGCCCTGGGAGCGTCGCTCCCCGCTGGTTCCGGTTCTTCCCGCATGTGCGAAATCTTGATGCGCCGCAGTACCGCTTCAATGCTGTCGTTTACCTTGCGCAACGGTTCCCGGATATTGCAGCGGTTGCTCTGACCGCATTCCCCACGCACCGTAACGCAGGAAGTGATGAACAGCGGCCCATCGATGGCCTGAATCACTTCGAAGGCTGAAATCGTGTGCGCTGGCCGGCCCAGCGTATATCCGCCATTGGTACCCTGCTGCGACTGCAAGAGCCCTGCTTTGGCCAGACGCTGGAGAATCTTCGCCAGAGCCTCGGGCGGGATGCCATAGGCGTCCGCCACATCCTTTGCGCTGCGAGAACTCCCGTTGGAGTGCTCGGCCAGATGCTTCATGGCCATCAGCGCGTAGTCGGCCTTCTTGGTGAGCTTCAGCACTGGTTTCCTGTGTAAAACTTCAGTGAGTCCAGCCGGGGGCTAACTCCGACCTTTTCCGTCGTAGTTCATTCTATGTCACCCTGAATCGATCCGGCAAGTGGCTGCAGGGAATTGCCGAAAATTGACATTTAGCAGTAAGTACATGGGAGTGAACGGTTTATCCCGATCCGACGATTTTAGTCGGATATTGAACTGGAGCTTTGAGGGGAGGTAGGCGGGACTGCGGCCTGAGCCGTTACAAATTCACGACAGCGTAACGTTTGGGGACTTGACAAGACGCAAAGCCAGTCTAAAATACCGTGAAATTCCGGCGAAAAACTTGCCTCTCTACCTGGTTGTTTGGAGACCATCCGGATTTATGACTTCAAAGTCGACCTCTCTTCAGAGCCGTGATATGAAACAGCGTTGCGAGCACCCTCGCGTGCAAATTGTGAGCCGGGACGAAGATTCTGAATTCGTCGAGTGTAAAGAGTGTGGGGAGATCTTCGAGTCCAGTGAATTCAAAGACATGAACATCGAAGAGCGAGCTCAGGAAACCGAGATCTGAGCGCTGTTTTGCGGTTCTGCTGCGTGACCGAGGTAACGCCTGCCCGCGCTTTCGAGTTGTTCCCTCCAATGCGCCCTGCTATTGTCCGACCCGGGGGCGTGCGAGCCTCCGTCTTTTATGTCCCTGGTGGCTCTGGTCGTCGATGATTCGATGCTGATCCGCTATACCGTCTGCCGCTTTCTCGAAGAGCGCGGCTTTGCGGTCGAGTCTGCCACCAATGGCGAGGAAGCGCTTGACGTCCTCAAGCGGATAAAACCGGCATTGATCGTTACCGACATGCAGATGCCGAAGATGTCTGGAACTGAGTTGATCACAGCGCTGAAGGGCAACCCGGAAACGGCCGGAATCCCAATTATCATTGTGGCGCGTAAGGCGGATGGACTCGATCTGGTGGAAAAGCGGGCGAACTTCGCCATCTACAAAGACATTGACATCGAGGCGCAGCTCGCAAAGGCTCTGGACGCAGTGTCGGGTAGGACGTCCACCACGGCCGCGGCGAGTAAAAGCAACTGACACAGGTTTCGAACCGGTTAGCGCAACAGCAGTGCTGGCTCTGCAGAAAAATCCATCGCGGCAAACTCCTTTAACAGAAATTTCGGGTAGGCCGCTGCGGCAATCATGGCGGCGTTATCGGTGGACAAAGGACGCGAAGGGAAGTAGGCGGGCAGACCCTGTTTCGCACCTTCGCGTTCAAAAGTCTGGCGTAATTCCTGGTTTGCCGCAACTCCTCCCGTGACGAACAGCGTCGCGACGTCGCACGCCCGGGCAGCCGCCAGAGTCTTTCCTACCAGGTCTTCCACGATTGCGCGCTGGAAAGATGCAACCAAGTCGAGGGTAAGCTTGTCGCAGTGGGCGAGATAGTCCTCCGGCTTTGGCTTCGCGATGCTGGCGAGTGCCTTGCGACGCTGCTCGACCGAGCTGTGCATGTCGTGCGTCTCTACGTAGCGCAGGATCGCAGTCTTGATTCCGCTGTAGGAAAAATCAAAACGGGGACGGTCGTCGTCAACCGCGACGATTCTCCCATCTTTCCGGTCACGGCGGTCGCGATGTTTGATCTTGGCCGCGGGGAATTTCACGGCCCTCGGGTCGCCGTGAGGAGCCAGCCGGTCGATCGACGGACCGCCGGGATATCCCAGGCCTAAGAGCTTGGCGACCTTGTCGAAGGCCTCTCCCGCTGCGTCGTCGCGCGTGTGGCCAATGTTCTCATAAGTCCAGGAAGCGCCCTTTTGCGTTGCCAGATACAAATGGGTGTGTCCGCCGGAGACAACGAGGGCCAACACCGGGAACTGCAGTTCGTGGTTCCCCTTCTGCCGTTCTTCGAGCAGCACGGCATGAATGTGACCTTCGAGGTGGTTCACAGCAATCAGTGGTTTGTCGAGCGCGAAGGCTAGCGCCTTGGCATAGCTGATGCCCACCAGCAAAGCCCCGGCGAGGCCGGGGCCCTGGGTGACGGCGATGGCATCCACAGAATCGTAAGTGTGCTTGGCCTCGGCCAGCGCCTGGCGAACAACCGGAACGATGGCTCGCAAATGCTCTCGCGATGCCAGTTCTGGCACAACGCCGCCATATGGCTGGTGGGTCGCGATCTGCGAAGCGACGACGTTTGAGACGAGTTGCTCGCCTGAGCGAACCACGGCCGCTGCGGTCTCATCGCACGAACTCTCGATGCCAAGGATGTAGGCGTCGGGCATGGATCTATATTATTAAAGTTTCCATGGCTGATCTGTTCGAACACCTGCGCGATTCGGGGTTCCCATTCCCGGGTCATCTGGTCCCCCTGTTCGTGGGCGGCTCAGAACTGCACGGAGCCAAGGTTCACGGCACCGACCTCGCCCGAGGCGTCAATCGTCTTCAAGTCCGACGGAACCCTCCAGGCTTGTACCAAGTGCCTTAATCTTGCCGTCTTCGACCCACACGTCGGCTGGCGACAGAACTTTGTGACCATCGAATACGCGTGCTTTGCGGATTACGAAGCTATGGCTGTTGTTCGCGCCGGCCAGAAAGGCAGGCGCGGACAACAGAAGGTAGAAGGCCATCCCGCCAAGAACTCTCCCGATCGAGGCAAATCGTTTCGATTTCATATTTCATTTTCCATCGCGGAACGCAATTCGACTCAGACACCGCGGTCCATGGCTTCCTGGTCAGTCAATCATCCGACGTGGGCAGCTACCGCCGACAGTGCAAACCGTCACACGGCCAATGTGACATTTGTCAGGTGTAAAGCATGCTTGACATGTCTATTGAGCGATTTTTGCCGGAACGAGAGCGGTATCATAAAAGGGTATCCGTAGATGTTCTCTATGTTGAAGGATTTCGCCACCTCAATCGTCGAGACCCTGCGCCAGCGAGGCTTTCAGGCCTATCTGGTAGGCGGATGTGTGCGCGATCTTTTGCTCGGGCGCGAACCGAACGATTACGACGTGGCGACGAACGCTACGGCGGACCAGGTCATGGGCATCTTTCCCGAGACCTACGCAGTGGGAGCTCAGTTCGGCGTGGTGCTGGTGCCGGCGCCGGAAACGGACGTTCGCAGCAACCTGCCCACAGACGGTTCATCCAAATCACGCGCGGTTGAAGTGGCGACCTTCCGCAGCGATATTGGATACTCGGACGGCCGTCATCCCGACGAAGTTCGTTTCAGCCGCGACCCGCAGGAGGATGTAGCGCGCCGGGATTTCACCATCAACGGCATGCTGCTCGATCCCGCGAGCGGCGAAGTGCTGGATTTTGTGGCCGGACGCAAGGACCTGGAAGCTCGGATCATCCGCACCATCGGAGAGCCGGAGAAGCGCTTCGGCGAAGACAAGTTGCGCATGCTGCGGGCAGTGCGCTTTGCCGCACGCTTCGAATACGCGATCGAGCCAGCGACGTTTGCGGCGATACAGAAACTAGCTTCCCAGATTCACGTCGTCTCGCGCGAGCGCGTACGCGATGAATTGACCCGCATGCTGACCGAAGGTCCCGCCCGTCGCGCGTTCTTTCTTCTCGACGAGAGCGGTTTGCTCAAGGAGGTTCTGCCCGAGATTTCCGCGATGAAGGGAGTGCAGCAGCCGCCGGAATTCCATCCTGAGGGTGACGTATTCATTCACACGCTACTCCTTCTGGACAACTTGCCGAATCCCTGTCCCATGACGCTGGCTTGGGGAGCGCTGCTGCATGATGTTGGCAAGCCCCCGACGTTCCGTGTGGCTCCCGATCGCATACGGTTTGACGGCCACGTTGAAGTTGGGGTGAAGATGGCGGAACGAATCTGCCGGAGCCTGCGATTTTCCAACCACGAAACCGAACAGATCCTGGCACTCGTCGACAACCACATGCGATTTGGTGACGCGATACGAATGAAGGAATCCACGCTGAAGAAGTTTATGCGCCTTCCCGCCTTCGATGAGCATCTCGCGTTGCATCGTGCCGACTGTCTGGCCAGCCACCGAAACCTGAGTACGTATCAATTTGTCCAACGCAAGCGCGCAGAGATTCCCGCGGAGAAGATGCGGCCCGCGCCCTTGGTGACGGGCGACGATCTCATCCGAGAAGGCCGCATCCCCGGGCCGAAGTTTCGAGAAATATTGAGCGCTGTAGAAGATGCGCAGTTGGAAGGGCGATTGCCCTCGCGGGACGCGGCACTCGATTTCGTGCGCCGCGAGTTTCCGATCTGACCCAGTTGCCTGGCGCCCGCCTGCGAGTAAGAGAATGTTAAAATTGAACGGTCCCGGCCGGGCGGCAACGCGGTGGACGAGGAACGGCACTTGGAGCAAGCGGGCTCAGGCTTAGAAAAAATCGTAGCGCAGTCGTTACGGCTGGCGCCGCGAGCGGAAGCACCGCTCATGGCTTGGCCGGTTGTCTGCGGCTCAGCGGTGGCCGAGCGTACGCGCGCTTTGAGTTTCGAGGAGGGAGTGTTGCGCGTGGAAGTCTCCGGGCAGCGTTGGAAATCCGAACTGCAGGCCCTTGCGCCGCGATATTTGGCCGTGATCAACCGGTTGATTGCCCAGGCAGTTCGCAGAATTGAATTCGTGCTCGCACCTGCGGAAAGCATCGACCAGAGTCTCCGCTGACCTCCAACCCTTGATTCCATGAAAGTCACCGACAAAGACGTAGCCTACGTCGCAGAATTGGCCAATCTGGATCTCACCGAGGAAGAGCGCACCGGCATGCTGCGCGACCTGAATTCCATTCTTGACTACATCGACCGGCTGAATGAGCTCGACACGTCTGATGTGCCGGCGATGGCCCAGGTTTCTGACCGCTACGGCGTGGACGAGCAGAAGCAGGGAAGTGCGCGTTTCGCCTATGCCAGCCGCGATGACGTTCCCGAAGGCCTGCGAAAGTCGTTGCCGCATGAAGAGGCGCTTCGCAACGCGCCCGATGCGGACGAAGAGTTCTTCAGAGTCCCGAAGGTAATTGAGCGTTAGACGATCGACCTGGATCCATCACAACCAATGGACTTGAAGTCACTCACCATCGATGCCGCCCGCTCTGCGGTTCAAGAGCGTAAGACCACGGCGCTCGCGCTGGCGGAGGCCCACTACGCCCGCATCAAGCAGGAAGACGGCCAGATCGGCGCGTTCCTGACCCTGTCTAAAGAGCGGGCCCTGGAGCAGGCGGACCGCATGGACCGCATGGCGGCTGAGGGCAAGATATTGCCACCCTTGGGCGGTGTGCCGGTGGGGATCAAGGACGTGATGAGCACACGCGGCGTGCGTACCACCGCCGGATCGAAGATTCTGGAGAAATATATTCCTCCGTATGACTCGACTGCCGTTGCGCGCATGGAAGCGGCGGGAGCGGTGGTGTTGGGCAAGATGAACTGCGATGAGTTTGCGATGGGCTCGTCGAATGAGAATTCTGCCTATCACCCCGTTCGCAATCCGCGCGATTTAAGCCGTGTGCCCGGGGGGTCTTCGGGCGGTTCGGCCGCAGCGGTAGCCGCCGATATGGCGGTCGTGACACTGGGTTCGGACACCGGTGGGTCGGTCCGTCAACCGGCATCGTTCTGCGGAGTGGTGGGATTGATGCCGACCTATGGACGCGTGTCACGCTACGGGCTGATCGCGTTTGCATCGTCGCTCGACCACATCGGACCGCTGGCCAAAACCGTAAAAGACGCGGCGATTGTTCTCGGAACGATTGCCGGCCGCGATCCTATGGATTCCACTTCCGCCGAACTTGCCGTGCCCGACTACGTCGCCGAACTCGATAAGCCGGTTCGTGGAATGAAGATCGGTGTAGCCAAAGAGTATCTCGGCGAGGGCCTGGACGAAGAAGTAAGGCAGGCCGTGGAAGCGGCAATCGCTAAGCTGAAGACGCTCGGCTGCGAGATGGTGCCGGTTTCATTGCCGCACACTCCCTATGCTATTCCGACCTATTACTTAGTTGCGACGGCCGAAGCATCGTCGAATCTGGCGCGATACGACGGCGTGCGCTACAGCTGCCGGGCACGCGGTGTGAAAACGTTGTCAGAAATGTACCGGCGCAGCCGCGATGAAGGTTTCGGACCCGAAGTCAAGCGGCGCATCATGCTGGGTACCTATGCGTTGAGCGCCGGCTACTACGATGCGTACTACCTTAAGGCGCAGAAGGTGCGTACGCTGCTGACCCGCGATTTCGACGAAGCCTTCCGCAAAGTGGATGCGATTGTGACGCCTACGAGTCCAACGGCGGCATTCCCTTTAGGTGAAAAATCAAATGATCCCCTGGCCATGTATCTGGCCGACATCTATACGGTGACGGCAAGTTTGGCGGGGATTCCGGGCATTTCCGTGCCGTGCGGAGAAACGCGCGAGAAGCTGCCAATCGGGCTGCAGATTCTCGCGAAGCATTTCGACGAGAGTACGATTCTGCGGGTGGCGCACGCCTACGAACAGGCGTGATCGATTACGCGTTCATTCCGCTGGCGTGAAGTAGCTTTCGCCCGCGCACGACCGGCACAGAATTGTTCCCTCTCGACGCACTTCCCTGCGGAAGTTAATTCCTTCCCCGCAGGTTTCGCAGACCACTCGCTCACCTTTATATCCCGGGAATTCTTCGGGAGGTAATTCCACTTTCACCCATTGGATGGTGAAAAGATCGTCGTCACCGATTTCGCGGTAGGCCAGCATCTGCTGCTGGTTCTTATCGGCGATCTCAGGATGCATCTTGCGCGCCAAAGCCTTCGACGATTCTTTCGCCGAGATACGGATCGCCTTGCCGCTGTTCAGGTCCACGAAGGTGGCCGCCACCTTGCCCCAATCGCGGAATTTCAAGGCACGCTTGCCCAGTCTGCATCCAGTGACGACGGCCACCGCGTCGGTGGCGCAGCGGTCAATTTCGACGAACGTAACCAGCCGTTTCCTGTCTTTTCCATGGGGATCGTCGATGCTCAGTTTCTGCAAACCAAGCATAGCCAGACGGACCCCCAGGACTTGCCCGGCGCATAAATGTCCGTGGGCTTGGGCAGCATCGAGGAGGTATTCGTCGAGAGATTTCACAAGAAAATAGCTGTCAGCTCTCAGCCGTCTGCTTTCAGCTTAACATCTGGCGCCGCGAGCAATACCGACGACTCATAATCACTTCCGGCGCCAGCGTATGCCATCTTTCGTGATTTCCACGAGGACGCCGGCGGCGGCAAGTTCGGCGCGGAGAGTGTCTGACGTTTTGAAGTCACGGGCTTTGCGAGCGTTCTTGATGGCATCAATCTTTTGCTCGATACGGGCGTCCGATAATTGTCCCGATTGAACCGCCTCACGCGCCCGGTCGGTGATTTCGGCCTCCCGGCCTTCCGCGGTCGCCCACTCAAGAACCCGCTTCATTTTTGGACCGTCGTCGTCGTTCAACACCGCAAAAATCTCATCGAACTTGTCGAGCACTGCGCAGAGCGGCGGGACGTCATCCTGCTTGATTCCGCCTGTATCGAAAGCCGCATTCGCCTGACGTACCATCTCGAAGATCGCAGCTTGTGCCTGCGCCGTGTTGAGATCATCGTCAAACGCGGCAGTCATGCGCTTCACTGTGTCGGCCGCGAGAGACTGAATCTCAGGATTGGAGCCCGCCTCAAAATTGCCCGTGGTCAAACGCAGTTTGAAATTGCGAAGTCGCTCAACCGACACGGCGGCCTGTTTCAGTCCATCGAAGGTGAAGTTCAACTGATGCCGATAGGGAACCGACGCGAGAAGGTACCGGATCGACGATGGCTTGTGCCCCTTGAGCACGAGGTCGCGTAGGGTGAAGAAGTTTCCCAAGCTTTTCGCCATCTTCTCGCCTTCGACCAGCAGGAAGCGCGCATGGAACCAGAAATGAACAAAAGGCTTGCCCGTGAACGACTCTGATTGTGCAATCTCGTTTTCATGATGCGGAAAAACGAGATCTTCGCCGCCGGCGTGCAGGTCGAAGGTCTCGCCGAGTTCGCTCATCGACATGACGGAGCACTCCAGATGCCAGCCGGGCCGCCCCGGGCCAATGGCCGTGTCCCAAGATGCTTCGCCCGGCTTCGGTGCTTTCCACAGAGCGAAATCGCGAGCACTGTCTTTGTCATATTCGTCAACATCGACGCGGGCGCCGTCCATCATGCCGCTGAAATCCCTTTTCGAAAGCTTGCCATACTGCGGAAACTTCGCGATGCGGAAGTAATAGGACCCGTCGTCGGTGCGATAGGCGATGTCTCTCTCCACGAGTTTGGCGACGAAATCGGCCATCTCCGGAATATGCTCGGTAGCGCGTACGAGCGTCGGCTCCTCGATGCCGATCAGGGCGGCGTCTTCGAGAAATGCCCTTTCATACTTGGCAGTGTATTGCTGAACACTGACGCCCTCGCGCGCCGCGTTGCGAATAATCTTGTCGTCCACATCCGTGATGTTCATGACGTGACGGACTGTGTAGCCACTCTGCCGGAAGAATCTTCGCAGAAGGTCGACCGCGACAAAGGTTCGGAAGTTGCCGATGTGTCCGTAGTCGTAGACGGTCGGGCCGCACGCGTACATGCGGACTTCGCGGTCGCGCAGGGGGTGAAATTCCTCGATCTGCGATGAAAGGGTGTTAAAAAGACGAAGCGCCATAGGAAGTTCGAGCCCGGAAACGAACCTAAGATTCTAGGGTCGGCGGCAGAGCGGGTCAAATCGACCTCAGGCTACCGGAGTCCGAGCCGGGGGCAAAGCATGCGTATGTTCGCGCAAGCGCTGCTGCACAAGAATCACGTAATGCAGTGCAGAGAGAATCGTGAAGAAAAATGTGGCCCGCAAAAACACGGTGCGCGCGATCCAGATGGCCCGCAAGGGGCGGACCTCAAAAAGAAGGACAAAAAACACGGCGCATATTTGCGAAAAAGTATTGGCTTTGCCAAAAATGCTGGGGCTGAAATTCCGCAGTCCGGCAATTGCAAACAGAACCGCACTGGCCGCAAGAATCGAGATGTCACGGCTGAATACCAGCACAGTATATTTCCACGGGATTTTATGCAGAATCGACAGCACCAGAAACATGGTGCTCAACAGAAGTTTATCCGCAATCGGATCGAGATATTGGCCCAAAACTGTTTGTTGATGAAGCATCCGGGCCAGTAAACCGTCGAGTCCATCGCTGAATCCGGCGATTACGAAGACCACCAAAGCCCACAGATAGCGCCCCGAAACGAGATGAATCACGATGAACGGAACAAAAATCATCCGTAGCAGGGTGAGTTGGTTGGGAGCGGTGAGGAGCTCGGAGAGCTTCACGGAAGCTCCTCCGAGGTATGCGACCAGGCTTCCTTCGTGGCGTTGCTCGATGCCTCTTGATCTCCAATGGAACGGGCGAGTGCGGCTACGGGCTCCAGTCCAGTCTTGGCCAGGAAGCGCTGAGATAGGGAAGGCAGGTTCCCGTCGGGCAGATCGAGTTCAACACGCTCGATGCGGTGCATGGGAAAGAACACGACCGCCGGGGTGAACGGCTCGCCGTCTCTGACCATTACCGCGAGATCTTCGAAGGAGGCGAGTTCGGCTCCGCTAATGCTGAGGCCTTCGGGCGCAAGGGCAAGGATCATTCCCCAGAATTTTTCGCGCGGAGTGCTCAGGGTCGCAATGACAACTGCGCCGGCCAGAAATGGCCCGCGAGTCTTGTCGCCCGACATTTGGCTGCCGCTTGAGGAGGATTTTTCCATCCCACCGATTGTCTCCGGGAGTACAGCGTATTGCAAATCCGCGATAACCGGACTGCTCTTTTTCAGGAACTCCGGTATGCTGTGCGGAGATGCAACCAGCCGCAACTCCAGTCATTGAATTCCGGGATGTCTCGTATCGAGTGGCGGGCACCCAGGTGCTCTCCGGATTTAACTTACTCGTCGAGGGCGGTGAGACGGTTGTCCTGCTGGGGCGAAGCGGCTCGGGCAAGACCACATCGCTCAAGCTCGTCAACCGCTTAGTCACTCCCACGTCCGGAGAAGTACTGGTGAAAGGAGTACCCAACGGCGACGGCGACCTGATTCGCCTGCGCCGCAGCATCGGATACGTGATTCAAGACGTCGGTCTATTCCCGCATTTCACTGTCGAACGAAACATCGGTCTCGTTCCCAAGATCGAAGGTTGGTCCGAGGAGCGGATTCGGGCCCGGACACAAGAGTTGCTGCACATGGTGGGATTAGATCCAGAGATTGCCTCGCGATACCCGAATCAGTTATCGGGCGGTCAGCGACAACGCGTCGGAGTGGCCAGGGCCCTGGCCGCGGATCCGGAAATATTGCTGATGGATGAGCCCTTTGGAGCGCTCGATCCGCTTACGCGCGACGAGTTGCAACGTGAGTTCCTCTTGTTGCAGCAGAGGCTTCACAAGACTGTAGTGTTTGTCACGCACGATTTGCGTGAGGCGCTGCGCCTCGGAGGGCGCATCGCGTTGATGGAAGCGGGGCGACTGGTTACGGTGCTTTCTCCGGGAGAGTTTCTACAATCAACCGATCCTTTGGCGTCCGCCTACGTCAGGGCTTTCGGGGAAGGCTTGGAGTCCGCGGCAAATCGAGGCACGTCATGAACGTCTTTCGATTTATGTGGCACAACCACGGCCAGGTGATGGACCTCACGCTGGAGCATCTTCGCCTAGTTGGTTTCTCCACGTTGTTTGCGATGATCATTGGTATACCGCTTGGCATTGTGATCGCCCATCGGCCGCGCTTCAACAAGCCCGTGTTGGCGAGTGCCAATATCATCCAAACGATTCCCAGCCTTGCCCTTTTCGGATTTCTACTGCCCGTTCCATGGCTTGGCGAACGCTCCGATCGACTGGCGATTCTCGCGCTGACGCTTTATGCTCTGCTGCCGATCATTCGCAACAGCTTCACCGGAATTCGCGGGGTTGATGCGGCTGTGGTAGAAGCTGGCCGCGGCATGGGACTCACGGAATCCCAACTTCTTTTTCAAGTGGAACTACCGCTCGCCGCGAGCGTAATCCTCTCGGGCGTGCGCGTGGCCGTCGTCATTTCGGTTGGGTTGGCGACCATTGCTGCCGCGATTGGCGCCGGAGGGTTGGGAGAGTTCATCTACAGTGGTTTGGCAATGGTGGACAATACCGTCATTCTGGCCGGAGCCATACCCGCTGCGCTTCTGGCGCTGGTGGCCGATTTTGGAGTGGGATGGCTGGAGAGGCGTCTCGCCCCCCGATGAGAATTCCTCAATCGAGTTTTTGCAGGGTCGTTCTCGCCACCGTCGGGTTGCTTCTGCCCTCGTGTTCGCCCTCGCACTCTGACCGCATCGTTGTAGGCTCCAAGAATTTCACTGAGTCCTTCCTGCTAGGCGAGATTTTCGCGCAGCAGATCGAGGGGCACACCAACCTGAAGGTGGATCGTCGCTTTTATCTTGCCGGAACCTATATCTGCCAGCAGGCAATTCTTTCCGGGAGAATTGACCTATATCCGGAATACACTGGCACCGCCCTCACCGCGATTCTCAAGCAGCAAGCCAGCGGTGAAAGGGCGGAAGTTTATCAGCGTGTGAAGAGTGAATATGAGCACCGGTTCGGACTCACTTTAGGGCCAGCCCTCGGTTTTAACGACACTTTTGCCATGGAGATCCGCGGAGAGGACGCTCGTCGATTCAATGTAAAGACTCTTTCCCAGGCTGCCGCGTTTGCACCGCAATGGCGCGCCGGCTTCGGCTATGAGTTCATGGAGCGTCCTGATGGATATCGAGGTCTGGTCGCCACCTACGGCCTGCATTTCGCGGAACAGCCGCGCATCATGGATTTGGGATTGCTCGCGCGCGCCCTGAAAGATCACCAAATCGACCTGGCTGGTGGCAATACGACCGACGGATTGATTCCGGTTTTGGGTTTGTTCGTGCTGGAAGACGACCGGCATTATTTTCCTCCGTATGAAGCAGTGCCAGTCATACGACAGCAAACCCTTCAGCAATACCCGGAAGTCGCCAAAGTTCTTGCGCAGCTGTCGGGGAAAATTTCCGACGATGAGATGCAACGCCTGAATTATGCTGTCCAAGGCCAGCACCGCGACGCCACTGAGGTCGCACACGAATTCCTGAAAAGCAAGAATCTTGTGCAGTGAGCGGCTGCGATCAAAGCTTGTTCAGATTTCGAGCGAGCCCTGCAGCATGAGCACGGCATGGCCCTTGATGATGACTCGTTTTCCTGCCATTTCGCACCAGAGATCCCCGCCTCGTTCTGACACTTGGCGGGCATATAGTCGCGACTTGCCCAGGCGCTCTGCCCAGTAGGGGGTGAGCGCGCAATGGGCCGAGCCCGTCACAGGATCTTCAGGGATGCCATAGCTGGGCGCAAAATATCGCGAAACGAAATCACTGTGCTCTCCGGGCGCTGTGATCGAAACAGCAAATGGATGAAGCTCCTCCAGTGTGGCGAAATCCGGGCGGATGTTTTGGATCTCCTTCTGGGTTTCATACACGGCAATGTAGGTCTCATTTGCTTCGAGCCAATGACCGGGAAGCGGAGCTGGTCCGAGTCCGCGGATCAGCGCCGCCGGTGGATTCGGGCAAGGCTTCCCCGGCATCGCCGGGAAATCCATCGAGAAAATGTCACCCTCTTGACTGACCGTTAAATTCCCGCTGACAGGGGTCTCGAAACGAACGGTCTGGAGCCCGGGTTTTAGCAGGTTCAGCACCACGTATGCCGAAGCCAAAGTGGCATGCCCGCAAAGGCTTACCTCGCATCGGGGCGAAAACCACCGGAGGTCGTAAACGTCGTCCCTGGGTACGAAAAAGGCAGTTTCAGAAAGATTATTTTCAGCGGCGACTTTGAGCAATACCGCGTCATCTAACCAAACCTGAAGAGGGCAGACTGCGGCGGGGTTGCCGCTGAACGGCTGCTTGGTGAATGCATTCAAGTGAAATAGAGGGATGCGCATCTGCCTTATTTTACTTTTGAAACGCTCCGATTCGTGGTAGGGTGCCCCGATCCGATTCATGGTTTGATGCATTTCCGATACCCGGAGGCCCAATGCTCGCTGCTCAAGGAGATGTAGCTTCGCGTGGAGATATTGCGTCTCGTTGTCGGCTGCTGGAGCAGATTTCTGACGCCCGCCGGCGAAGTGACGCTCTGTTCAACATCGTTCGGTCAGAGTCCCTCTACGAACGTCCCATTCCAGAGCGCCACCGCATCATCTTTTACGTAGGACACCTTGAGGCGTTTGACTGGAACTTGCTTCACGAGAACGTGCTGGGCCTGAAGAGTTTTCATCCTGAGTTCGATCGTTTATTCGCCTTCGGGATCGACCCGGTCGGAGGAGGCTTGCCCACCGACCAGCCGTCGGATTGGCCCTCTCTCGAAGCTGTGCACGATTATGTGAGCCGGATTCGGGCTTCGCTCGACGAAAAGCTGGCAGAGGGAAGTCTGGAATCCTACCGCCAGGGTCGCGACGGTTTTCCGCTCGACACTCTGCTGAACGTGGCCATTGAGCATCGCTTGATGCATGTCGAGACGCTGGCCTACATGCTGCACCAGTTGCCCCTGGACCGAAAAGTTCCGCAAGAAAATTTACCCGTTCTCAAAAACGCACCACTCAGCCACCGGATGATCAAGATTCCCGCTGGCGCGGCGACCTTGGGTCTCCCGCGCACCGGAGAAACCTTCGGCTGGGACAACGAATTCGAGGCCCATCCCGTTCACGTACCTGAATTTGAGATCAGCCAGTATGAGGTAACGAACCAGCAATATCTCGATTTCATGGCTGCTGGCGGGTATGAGGCCCGAAAGTTTTGGGGCGACGAGGACTGGAACTGGAGGACTGCGAATGCGATTTCCCATCCGGTGTTTTGGATCAAGGGAGTTGAGGGATGGTCGTATCACGGAATGTTCGAGGACATCCCGCTGCCGCCGGGCTGGCCGGTTTATGTGAGTCATGCCGAGGCTACGGCCTATGCGCGCTGGGCAGGGAAGTCACTTCCTACCGAACAGCAATGGCACCGCGCGGCCTACGGGACGCAGGATGGTGGGGAAAGAATTTACCCGTGGGGCGACGACACTCCCAGCGTGAATTTCGGCAACTTTGATTTTTCCCACTGGAATCCCACTCTCGTGAATTCATTTCCTGACGGCCGCAGCGCTTTCGGCGTCGATGACATGTTGGGGAATGGATGGGAGTGGACATCCACTGTTTTCGCGCCTTTTCCCGGATTCGAGCCCTTTCCGTTTTATCCCGGCTACTCGGCCAATTTCTTCGACGGCAAACATTTTGTGATGAAGGGCGGTTCGACCCGCACTGCCGCGTGCATGCTGCGGCCCACATTTCGCAACTGGTTTCAGGGACATTATCAGTATGTGTATGCCACGTTCCGCTGCGTGAGTCAAAATCAAAGGAGCTTGTGATGCTTGTTCATGCCATGCCCAGCAACGCCACCTACGACTTCGCCGCCGATGTGCGCGATGGCCTTACCCGAACCGGGCAAAAGGAACTACCGTCCAAGTACCTGTACGACGATGTCGGCTCGGCTCTGTTTGAGGTGATCTCCCGCCTGCCGCAGTACGGGCTTACGCGAGCCGACGAGCGTTTGCTGCGGCGTCATTCCGATGAGATCGTGGATCTGCTGGGCGGGCCCGTGGCGGTGGCGGAACTCGGCAGTGGAACGGGGAAGAAGACCCGGTGGCTGCTCGAAGCTTTCTGTCGACGGCAGCGCACCTCCTACTATCCTGTCGAAATATCCCGTTCGGCTTTGGTCATGTGCGAGCGCGAATTGAGTGATATTGATTCGATCAGCATTGTGGGCTTCGAACGCGAATACCTGGATGGACTACTGGAAGTAGCCTCGTATCGCAAAAGCGGTCAGCGATTGTTTGTGTTGTTTCTGGGAAGCACGATTGGAAACTTTGATCGTGCGGCGGGTGTGAATTTTCTGGGTTCAGTCCGAAGCATCCTTCTGCCGGGCGACGCGCTGCTTCTGGGAGCAGATTTAGAAAAGCCCGCCGCGCAACTGCTCGGAGCCTACGACGATGAACTCGGGGTGACCGCCGCTTTTAATCTCAACTTGCTGGTCCGAACGAACCGCGAGCTGGGCGCCGATTTCGACGTGCGCCAATTTCGCCATCTGGCCAAGATCAACCCGCACGTTCGCAGTATCGAGATGCACCTGCAATCGAAGCGGCGGCAGATTGTGCAGATTCCGGCGGCAAAGATTTCAGTTGAGTTTCAAGAAGGAGAGACAATATGGACGGAAAGCAGCCATAAATATACGGCTGGGGAGATTGTTGAAACCTCACGGGAGGCCGGATTTCAATGCGAAAGGCAATGGATTGATGAGAGATGGCCGTTTTCCGAGAACTTGCTCATCGCTGCGTAAGCGTATTCACGCCAAGCTTGTGTGTGTGTAAACTGGCCGTTACCCGGACTCGTTTATCAGGACGGGTCCGGCTTGCGCCATGCCCGCAAATTGATCGCGCTCATCACCATGCAGAAAATGTTGGCGGGAATGAAGCCCAGTTGCGCCGTCTTAAAGCCAATAACGCATATGACTACGCTATTGATGCCGGCTAATGCCCAGCCTTCCCAATACCGTCTCCCCACCAGGATTGTGGAAACGATGGTCAACACGCAGGACAGATAATCGAGCCGAAACACAGACGAAGCCTCCGAACTCATTTCATTGTGAGTGAAAGAGGCGGCACTTGACAGTGATTGTGGCCTTTCGTTACATGACGTAGGTCACTTGACCGCAAAAGGCGAATTTTCCCGGAGGAACCGATGCCGACAGAATGCACCCACCTGGATCAGATCAAAATCAAGAAAACCGATAAGCATGTGTGCGAGGACTGTGTGAAAACGGGCGATACCTGGGTTCACTTGCGCCTGTGCCTCAGTTGCGGCCACGTTGGCTGCTGCGATTCGTCCAAGAACAAGCACGCCACCAAGCACTTCCACAAAACCCATCACCCTCTGATCCGCTCCAATGAGCCCGGAGAGTCATGGGTCTGGTGTTATGTGGACGAAATCGAAGTCGAGGAACTGGCAGCCTGACAGATGTCTCGTAGCGCAGGATAATCGCGCGACCGAATGCCGCTTTCTGTATCTAATCACTTTGTTCGGGTCACGTGTTTCTGATTCACGTGCTTGACCTTTGACTGAGAGCTGATGATGGCCAAGCCAATCTTGCTGACCGTCGACGACGATCCCGATGTCTTGCGGGCGATCGAGCGCGATTTGCGATCGCAATACGGCGCTGAGTATCGCGTCGTGAGCAGTGATACCCCGGAAGGGGCGCTCGATCTGCTCAAGGGGCTGAAGGTCCGCAACGACGGGGTTGCCCTTCTCCTCGCGGATCAGCGTATGCCAAAGATGGACGGTGTCGTTTTCCTGCAGGAAGCCCGCAAGATATTTCCTGAAGCAAAGCGGGCATTGCTTACGGCTTATGCCGATACGAACGCCGCGATCAACGCCATTAACCAAGCCAACCTCGACTACTTCTTTATGAAGCCGTGGGACCCTCCCAGCGAGCATCTCTATCCTCAACTGGACGACTTGCTCGATGATTGGCAGGCTTCGTACCGTCCGGCGTTTCAGGGGATCCGAGTCCTGGGCACCCGATGGTCCCCGAAATCGTACGAACTGCGAGATTTTCTGGCTCGCAGTCACGTCCCTTATCAGTGGATCGACGTTGAGGGCTCGGCCAACGATCCGGAGACCAAGCGCCTGCTCGAGGCCTTGGGACCGGATGCGAGAGACCTTCCCATCGTGCTTTTTGCGGATGGGACAAAAATGCTCAACAGCGTGCCGACTGAAGTGGCGCAAAAGGTCGGGTTGCGGACTCGAGCCGAAACCAGTTTCTATGACTTGGCAATTGTAGGCGGAGGGCCGGCCGGTCTAGCGGCTGCGGTTTATGGCGCCTCCGAAGGATTGCATACAGTCATGCTTGACCGGGAAGCTCCGGGAGGACAGGCGGGAATGAGTTCGCGGATTGAGAACTATCTCGGATTCCCAGCCGGCCTCAGCGGAGGCGATTTGGCTCGTCGGGCCGTAGTCCAGGCGCGGCGGTTTGGAGTTGAAATCCTCGCTCCACAGGAAGCGGTGGGCGTCAGAATTGAAGGGCCGTACCGCATCATCAAACTGGCGGACAGCAGCGAAATTTCCTGCCACGCATTGATGATCGCGACCGGCGTGCAGTGGCGACGGCTGGAGGCTCCCGGCATCGACAAGTTGCAGGGCGCGGGCGTTTACTACGGTGGCGGCGCCACCGAGGCATTGTCGTGCAAAGGGGAGATGGTCTACGTCGTAGGTGGCGCGAATTCTGCCGGCCAGGCAGCGATGAATTTTTCCAAGTATGCAGAACGGGTCGTGATCCTGGTGCGCAGCGATTCGCTCGCCAGTTCTATGTCCCAATATCTGATCGACCAAATCAAGCAAACCTCGAACATTCAGCTCTGGACGCACGCCAGCGTCGCCGAGGTGCATGGCGAAACTCGTCTGGAGGAAATTTCGGTGCTCTGCACGGATACTGACAAGGTGGAGCGCGTGCCGGCTAGTTCGATGTTCATTTTCATTGGCGCCTTGCCGCGGACCGACTGGCTTACGGGCACCGTCGAGCGAGATGACCGCGGATTCCTTCTGACCGGCCCCGATCTTATGCAGGGTGGACAGCGGCCCAAAGGTTGGTCGCCTGACAGGGATCCGTTTCTGCTGGAGACGAATGTGCCGGGTATATTTGCGGTCGGCGATGTGCGTCATGGTTCGGTCAAACGCGTCGCTTCCGGAGTAGGCGAAGGATCAGTGGCAGTTCAGTTCATCCATCAGTATCTGAGCAAGGTATAAATGGTCGAAACATCGGAACTGCTGCATCGCATCCCGGCATTCGATGGCTTGCCAGACGATCAGATCGCCTGGTTCCTCAGCCAGTCGAAAGAACTCCACCTCAAGCAGGGGGATAGCTACGCGCGACAGGGCGAACCCGCCGACGCAATGTTCGTGCTCCTGGAGGGAGAATTTCAATGGCGTGGCGAACTCGCCGGTGAGAGCTTCGTCCTCGAGATCCACGCAGGCGAAATCACCGGAATCCTGCCGTTCTCCAGAATGAAGCAATTCACCTTGAGCGGACGGGCAATGACCGAGGCGCGCATCCTAAGGTTCCCTGCAGCGCTTTTTCCGCAACTGGTGCAGAAAATGCCCGAACTGGCCACGCGCCTCGTTGGCTTAATGTCCGACAGGATTCGCGAAGCCACTCGCTTCGAACAACAACGAGACCGGCTGGCTGCTCTCGGGAAGCTTTCGGCGGGCCTTGCACACGAGCTCAACAACCCGGCTTCCGCGGCGAAACGCGCTGCCAGTCAACTGCGCGACATCCTGAAGCGGGTTCGCGATGCCAGTCATGAGCTGGGGAGGCGAGACCTCACCGCCGCACAAAAATCAGAAATTGAAAAGTTGGAATCCTCGCTGATCCAACTTGATGGACCTCCGCCCGATGCTCTGACAATCAGCGACCTGGAAGAACAGATTGATTCCTTGCTTCGCAGTCACGGGCAGCGCGACCTGTGGCAACTCGCATCCGATCTCGCGCACAAGAACTTCAAGCCCGCCGCTTTGGAGCATCTGTTTGCCGCGCTCGACGCGGACACTGCCCGCGCCGCCCTGGTAAGGATTTCGGCTTCCTTGGAGATCGCCGATTTGTTGCACCAGATTGAAAGCAGCACGTCTCGCATCTCTGAACTGGTGGGGGCGATCAAGGAATATACCTTCATGGACCAGTCGCCCGTGCAAAACGTCGACATCGTGAAGACTCTGGAGACCACTCTCACGATCCTGAATCACAAGCTCAAACGCGGCGTGACCGTACAACGCGATTATCAGAAGATTCCGCTTTTGGTGAATTCCTTCGGCAGTGAACTGAACCAGATCTGGACCAATATCATCGACAATGCCATTGATGCCATGGGTGGAAAGGGTGAACTCCGCGTGCGGACCCATCGGGAGGACGATTGCGTAGTGGTGGAGATCGGCGATAATGGCCCGGGAATTTCACCGGTGGTCCGGCCTCACATTTTTGAACCTTTCTTCACCACGAAGGCAGTGGGGCAGGGAACGGGACTAGGCCTCGACACGGTCCAACGCATCGTGAGAAAGCATCGCGGCAATATTCAGGTCCATTCCGAACCTGGCGACACGCGTTTTCAGGTTCGGCTGCCGTTGTCGGAAAGTGCTGCCGCCTGATGCGAAATATACTCAGCGTGCGGAGCAGTGGAGAGACGTCATGAATTCGGCGTTCGCTCTGTTGCTGGCGTTCGGTAGCGGCGTCGTTGCGGGCCTGCGTTCTTTGACGGCACCGGCGGTTGTGGCGTGGGCTGCGCACATCGGCTGGATCAACCTTCATGGTTCGCCTCTGGCTTTCATGGGGTCGGTGTGGGCAGTCGCCATCTTCACGGTCTTAGCCGTGGTCGAGCTCGTGGCCGATCAACTGCCTACCACGCCCTCGCGCACGGCGCCAATTGGTCTTTCTGCTCGGATCGTCACTGGCGCACTGACAGGCGCATGCCTGAGCGTTGCGGGCGGGGCGTCCCTTTGGCTCGGAGCGCTGGGGGGAGCGATCGGTGGAATTGCCGGCGCGTTTGCTGGCAAACGGGCACGTGTCGGGCTCGTTCAGGCTTTGCGCGTACCCGATTTCGCAATCGCAATCCCGGAAGACCTGATCGCGATCGGGCTCGGACTGTTTCTGGTTTCTCGATTCTGAGCAACACAAACGCCGATTACGCGCTTCCTAGGGAATTGCCGGTAGCCTCAAATCTGGGACGTGCTCATGAACAATCCACAACAATTTGACGCTATTGTCATCGGCTCCGGGCAGGGCGGTACTCCGCTCTCCATGGCTTTGGCGGGTGCAGGTATGCGTACAGCTCTGGTCGAACGGAAACACATTGGCGGCACCTGCATCAATGAGGGATGCACTCCGACGAAGACCATGGTGGCCAGCGGACGCGTCGCATACCTCACGCGACGGGCTCCCGACTACGGCGTGCATACTGGGCCCGTCAGCGTTGACATGGCGAAAGTTCGTAAACGCAAGCGCGACATCGTCGACAGCTTCCGCAACGGAAGCCAGTTACGCATCGAAAAGACGGCAAACCTGGAATTGATCTTCGGTGATGCAAGCTTCAGCGGATCGAAGACGGTTTCCGTTCGCTTGCAGCATGGCGGTTATCGCACATTGTCGGCTCGATACATTTTCATTAATGCTGGCACACGCGCCTCACGGCCCAAATTGGACGGATTGGATGACGTGCCGTTCCTCGACAACGCCTCCATCATGGAACTCGATGCCGTCCCGGATCATTTACTAATCCTCGGTGGCGGCTATATCGGCCTGGAGTTCGGGCAACTCTTCCGGCGGCTGGGGAGCCGCGTGACCATCGTTCAGTCTGCACGCCAACTGCTTATGGGCGAGGATCCTGATATCGCGGAAGAAGTTGCACATATCCTGCAGCAGGACGGCGTTGACGTCATGTTGAATTCGAAGGCCACACACGTGGAACAGTCGGGCACAAATATCCGCCTGCAAGCCCTCTCGGAGCACGCCTCGACGACATTGGATGGATCCCATTTACTGGTTGCCACGGGCCGGGCGCCGAATTCGGACACGCTGAACCTCGCAGCGGCAGGAGTTCAAACCAGCGATCGTGGCTTCATTCAGGTAAACGACCGATTGGAAACGACGGCGGAAGGCGTCTACGCGCTCGGCGACATCAAAGGCGGTCCGGCGTTCACGCACATTTCGTATGATGACTTTCGGATCATTCGCTCTAATCTCATCGAGAAGAAAACTGCCTCGACCAAGAACAGGCAAGTGCCGTATACCCTTTTCATCGACCCGCAGTTGGGCCGGGTCGGCTTGACTGAGTCGGAGGCTCGTAAGCAAGGCCGCAGCATTCGAGTGGCAAAACTGCCCATGACGCACGTGGCACGGGCTCTTGAGGTCGACGAGACTCGTGGTTTCATGAAGGCAGTCGTGGACGCGGAGAGTAACCAGATTCTCGGCGCGGCAATTCTCGGTCTCGAAGGGGGAGAAGTCATGGCCGCGCTGGAGATCGCCATGATGGGTAAATTGCCATACACAGCATTGCGCGACGGCACCTTCGCCCATCCGACCCTCGTAGAATCCCTGAACAACCTGTTCATGGCGATGGACAGCGGTTCATAGATCGACACGAAATCTTGCTCTGGAAAGAAATGCGGGAGGCGCACGATGGACGTGTACTTGGTTGACGGGACGTACGAATTGTTCCGCCATTTTTTCGCCGTGCCCGCCGCGAAAAATGCGAGCGGCCAGGAAATCGGCGCTGTACGCGGTGTCCTCACGTCCGTCGTCTCGATGATCGAGCGTGGCGCGACCCATATCGGGATCGCAACCGATCATGTGGTGGAGTCGTTTCGAAACGACCTGTATCCCGGGTACAAAACTGCGGAGGGTGTGCCTCCGGAGTTGCTCTCGCAGTTTCCGATTCTCGAGGAAGCGTTAGAAGTCATGGGGATCCTCGTATGGCCCATGGTTTATTACGAGGCCGATGATGCGCTCGCGTCCGCTGCCGCAAAAGCCGCGCAGGAGGTCGGTGTAAATCAAGTCTTCATTTGCACGCCGGACAAAGATCTAGGCCAGTGTGTTGTCGGCACGCGAGTCGTACAACTGGATCGCAGGCAGAACATCGTGCGCGACGAAGCCGGAGTTGTCACCAAGTTTGGGGTGAATCCGCAATCGATCCCGGACTACCTGGCCGTGGTCGGCGACAGCGCTGACGGCTATCCTGGGGTAGCTGGCTGGGGCGCCAAGGCGGGTGCGGCTGTGCTGTCACGGTACTCGCACTTCGAAGCGATTCCGAAAGATTGGCGAGAATGGCATCCATCGATCCGCAAGGCTCGCCTCCTGTCGGAATCGCTGTTCAGCGCGTGGAACGACGCGATTCTATTTCGCACCCTCGCCACTCTGAGGCTCGATGTCCCAGTTTTTGCTAAAGTCGATGACCTCCGTTGGAAGGGACCACGCACGGGCTTCGCAGAGTACTGTGACCGAATGAAAGCCCCCGATCTTCTCCGCCGGGTCCATGCGACACAGTCGAGGCCTGTTTGAGCCCCCCAGTGGAAAGTCCATGTTGAAATTCTTACTGGCGTTCCATGGTGCCGCCGATAAACTCGGTGGCTGCAAGTTCTTGACAGCAAAAATAGGAACCTAGCTCAGTTGGTTAGAGCGCTATCTTGACACAGCTCCGCAGACAGAAGATCGAGCGTTTCCAGACGCAGTTGCAACGACTTCACACGGCGACGTAGCTCGGAAGCGGGCAGTAGGAAAGCCGCAGCTCCGAAATTACAGAGCCGCTCCTCTTCATCGTCGGGCTGCGGGTATCCCCGCCGGAAGCGGTGCAACGAGACGCTCGCAGGCCAGTTCCCAGCCTTGGAAATTAGTTTCTGCGATGCTCCAGCTGCTCAAATTTGATTTTGGCGGGGCACTGGAGATGTTATTGCCAACCCCGCAGTCAGAACGTACCGAGCAACGGAGAGTTCCTCACCAAGAAGTGACCCACAATGTTCAAGCATTGCCCAGAGGGCCTGGTCGCCGCTTGGCTCCTCCTTCGCCTGGGCTGTGTTGTGCCAGCGTCCGTTGGCCGACCCTGTCGAGTTCCTGATGCGGGGGGAAAAGGAAGAGCATGGTGCCTTTTTCTGATTTCCCTTTTTCGGGTTTCTGCGGTTTGGCCTCCGTCTTAGGAACGGGTCGATATGCCTTGACGGTGCCGGTTACCTTGATAATTTCCTTTTCTACGTTGCTCTTGTACTTCGTCTCCTCTCCAGCGGCAAGGCGCGCAATAACACTGCGCTTGACCTTCTTGGGATCAGGCCTCACGTTCTGCTCTACCACGACAACCCTGCCGTCTTTTTGAACTTCGACGACCACCGCCGTGTGATGGGGACGTCTGGCAGGGCCCTCGATTGATGTGTCTTCCCATTTGACGTCACCTAGCTTCTGGGTGCGGATCGTCACAAAGTGGTCGCGAAACTGGAGTATGTCCCCGGGTTTAAGGTTGTCTAGTTCTACGGGATCACCCCACACGTAATCAGAATTGGGCGTGACGTCGCCAAAATCCTTTGGCCTTTTGGCATCGGTTGATTTCAGCAACTCATCGACCAAAGCGAAGCAATCGATGCCACCCTTATCCTTCCCACCGTCGACCGCTTTGCCACCCACTTTTTTTTCGGCAGAACTCTTGACGCGGTCTGCTAAATCTTCCGCAGGCGAAGCCATACAAGCCTCCTAAATGTGTGTCGCTATACAACGTCGCAGTCGGCGAACCAGGCAGGCATCAGCACCTAAAATGCAGATCGGTAACCGGAACCTACTTAGAATAAGATCACATTATCGACGAAAAATCGAAGCTTGACTGCGCTTCGCGCCTTTGGTCAAATCTGTGATTGTCTTCTTAGGCCCCCGGTTATTATGCTCGACCCACGGGATCGTTCTTCAGTATTCATATGGCTTTTCCGCTTGAGCGCGACGAGTGGTGGCTGTGTCAGGAGCTAGACTGCACCGAACCCGATCGGGCGTCACCTCTTGAGACCCAAGTCTGGGTTCGTTGGTCGCTGCAGGATCTCGGAACCGAGACCGGTAAGATGCGGCTTCTACAACATCTAGCACGACATAACATCTCCAATGTTCCCCTTCATCTTCCCCACGATGCCTTTATCCGGAAAATCGAACAACTGTTCATCTTCGGCCGACTGCATGTTCACAAAAAGCACATAAAAGGATCGGGAGAGGGCGTCGAAAAACGAGAGGTGCCTTTTCCCTTGGCGGATCGTCAGCCTCGCGTCGCATCGCAACCTGCTCCAATCGTAGATTTGCCCATTTTTGCCCCCAACCTAAATATGTCAGCGCAAGCCGCAGCTCTGGTGGCCGCAGCGTCCAGCGGTGCCCCTTTTTGTCAGGAGTGAACGAAGAACTAACGGCGGCGGTCGCCGCCTCAGATGGTTATGACAGACCAGTTACTAGCGCGGATCGAGGAAATCCTCTGGCCGGAAAATCCAAGGCAGAACGTATGGATGATTCTGGACGGCGCACGCTCACTCGAAATCTTCCGGATGCTCCTCGCCTGCCACCTGGAATACGCATGTCTGTACAGCGGCCCCTTGACGCCCGAGCTGGAGATGGCCGCGCCGTACCTGGTTCAACTCGATCATGGCTATAAAGACACTCACCAGTTCATTCGCCGAGCCTGGGGCAACAGTTGGGGAGTCTTTCTAAGGAGCGAAACCTCACTCAAGAAACTAAGGCGTCACCTCCGGGAGTTGTTGATCGTTCGGGATACCAAGGGAAACCGCCTGACTTTCCGGTACTACGATCCGCGCGTATTGAGAGTGTATTTGCCGACGTGCACCCCGTCTGAGACACGCACGGTGTTCGGACCGATCGAGTGCTTTTGGACAGAAGGGCCAAACGCCGAAGACCTGAGTGAGTTTTGCCTAGGAATCGCTGGAATACAACAACGCAGGTTGGACGTTGCGAAGGTCGAAGCTTGAAAGGACACAAATTCGTAATCTCATGCGGTTCAAAAGCCCCTGTTCTTCAGTGTGCGAAAAGATATGGCGCTTCTCGGCACCGAAGCACGACGGCCTAGATTCTCAGAAACGCGGCTGAAGGATGAGGACCTATCGAAAGCGGCGTTCACGATGCGCCGAAGCAAATCGAAACTGTTAGGCCGATCGATGCGGCGCCGTCCTCCAGTTTTTTCACGCGCGGACGGAACCACTGGAAGGTGTTGTAGTGGTTATAAGTAACGCAAGGGCTGAAGACATTGAGGAATGAAAAAACCTTGTGCTGGATGCCTCGCGAAAGTAATTCCAGGTATCCGTAACGGTATCGACAGCTTTCGTCCAGTATTCTCGGGCTGGAGCAATCATTAAGGGAACAGTCTACCCGGAATGGCGCGCGAAGACGCGCGGCTGGTTTTCCCGGAGCCATGGAGTGGCCTTTTTTTCGGCTCCCTGATAATGAATGATAAAGGACGCTTCATTCACGATAGCACCGGACTCAGCTGAAAGCCGCCGCCTACCCAAGACGCGATGGTCTTCGTTGCCAGCTCATGGTCATAGATTCCGTGACGCAGCGTTCGTTCGGTCCCAGGTAAGGGAGCGTCGAGACAGACAGTTTGCCGCTATGGTCCGGTGCGGAATGAGATCGTACTTGAAGCCCGAGCGACCATCGGAGGAGCTCCCTGCCGTAGCTGAATCTGTCTTGGAATTACTTTGCCGATGGTGCGTTCCGCCCTCATAATGGACCCGCAGCCGATGTCCTCGCCTGAACCATTGCGCGTTTTCATCTCTTACGCCCGGAAGGACGGAGCCTTGCTGGCCCAGCGCCTGCAAGCCGACCTCACGAAGAAAGGCTTGGACTCTTGGATCGACACCCAGCGCATCGCCGGCTCGGCCGTCTGGAGCGCCACGATAGAGCGCGAGATCGATACGCGTCAGGTAACGCTGGCGCTGTTGAGTCCGGGCTCGTACACCTCCGAAATTTGCCGAGCGGAACAGCTTCGTGCGCTTGACAAGGGTAACCGTGTCATTCCGGTGCTGGCCGCTAAAGGCTCCGACCGACCGATTTACCTGTATGCTCGGCACTATCGCGACTTCACCGACGATGCCCATTACTCTGAGCGTCTCGAGGAGCTGCTAGGGGATATCCGCGACAACGCCACCGCGACCCTGCCAGAGACTTGCCGCAAGACTCCGATTACCTACCTCACCACCCCTCCGCGGGTAGCCAACTACCTGGAGCGGAGGGAATCTTTGCGGGCTTTGCGCGATGCGGTGTTTGCGGAAGATCGCCACCAGCCTATTGCCCTCACCTCGCTCGCCGGCATGGGCGGCATCGGGAAGACGGTCCTCGCCAAAGCACTCACGGAGGACGAAGTTGTGCAGCGGGCTTTCCCCGATGGCATCGTCTGGATCACCGTCGGCAAGGAAAGGAAGCGCAACTTCATTGATGAGATGCGAGAAGTGGCCAAGGCCTTGGGGGACGACCTCAGTCGCTACGACAATGCCCTGGCCTGCGAGAACCAGTACCGCACCACCATCATGAACAAGGCGGCGCTGATTGTGGTGGATGATGTGTGGAGCAAGGCCGACATCGAACCGCTGCTGGCCGAGTCGCCGCGCTCCCGCTTTCTGTTCACCACGCGGGACGCTTCGATTGGCAGGTTCGTCAGCGCGCAAGATTATCGTGTGGACTTGCTGAACGTGGCGCAATCTCGCGAGCTTCTAG
>Ga0209380_10000062_pt1 | contig 60247 bp, 36 predicted proteins | sample HubBroMetageWFT6_FD_188347 | JGI IMG/M metagenome (GOLD analysis project Ga0209380, IMG submission 188347) | Warmed and freeze-thawed soil microbial communities from the Hubbard Brook experimental Forest, New Hampshire - Hubbard Brook CCASE Soil... | ecosystem: Environmental > Terrestrial >...
GTCACCGGAGCCCCGGCTCCACTCGATTTCTCCCCTGCCGTAGAGATGATGGGGAGCTCGACGCGGATCGCTATGCCCGCCGCCGGGTCCTGCGGGCAGAGAATCCGTCCAGAATGCTGCTGCAGGATGCCCTGGCACGCGCTCAGCCCCAAGTCGGAGAGAGTTTTCGCGTAAGCGGGATCGGTCGAGAGCGTTCCAAGGGTCTGGACTCTGCCTGCAGCGGGACTGGCGTCGGAGACGCTGATGACGGCAATTTCATCCTTTCGTTCCCCGGTGATCGTCAGAGTTCGGCTATTTTGTTGACTTACAGAATGCACAGCGTCATTTATGATTTGCACGCAGACCTGAAGCAACTGGTTGGAATCTCCGCGGACGAGAAGAGGCTCTGGTGGGAGTGCGGTGCGTACCTCGATCTTTAGGCCCTGCCACTGGGGCTGCGCGAGCTTGATTGCCGTCCGAACCAAAATGTTGAGATCCACGGCTGCCATTGCCGCCGGGCTCTGCTTGGCGAAGCTTAGCAGACTAGCCACGAGAGACTTGGTGCGGCGGACATGCTGGCCAATGACCCTCGCCATGTCGCTCTGTTCCGGGGTGAGAGGCGTGGTCAAAAGCAGATCGGAATAACCTAGCATGGCAGTTATCGGATTGTTCAGCTCGTGGGCGGCGCCGCCCACCAGTTGGCCGATCGAAGCCAGTTTCTCCGACTCCGTAATCTGCACCTGCAGGCGCTTCAGGTTGCCGAAGGATTCGCGTGAGTGAGTCAGCAAACGTAGTAATTCGCGGTCGAGCAGACGCTGGCGCACGAAGACCATAAGGCCCATGAGCAGAGCCGCGGCTAAAGTGAGTACAACACGGAATGAACGGATGGACAGCGGGATCGTATTATCCAGCATGGCCCAGGCGGCGAACAGCGGCAGTGAAAAAGCGGCGATCATGCCCAACCGGGCCAGCCACAAGCCGTGAGACGTCGAAGTGGAGCGCACTCCGGGTTGGGGCTCGGGGACCCGCGTTCCCAGTCCGATCACCGTAATCCAGGTCATGGAAATTGCCAGGGGGATATCGTAGAGACTCCCGCTGTAATAGGTGTGCCGGCTCAGGGCCCAATTGGCAAGATAAGAGCTGGCCGCATAGGTTATGCTGGCTCCGAACAGACTGGCGTAGAAGGTTTTCCATCCGCCTTTACTGCACTGCCATGACATGAACAAAATGCTGAGAAACGCAAGCTTCTCGAGGAGATAGAGCGAGTTCAGATTGTGGTTATAAGCCGCGGGGTTGGCCTCGACGTACTGCCAGGGGATCACGATGAGGACGTACTGGTAGACCCACCAAATCAATAAGAGGGCAAAATCCAGGCGGCGCAACCGCGCCGCATACTCATCCTGCGGCGCGTGAGGTCGCAGCAAGAGAGCAGCCATCAGCGGCACGAGTTGCAAGAACAGAACAATGTCTCCAACAAACAGGTCTGGCACATCCTGACGCAGCCAGACTTCGAAGTAGGTCCAGCACAACTGGTAGGAAAACCAGAAGGCAATGCCAGTGGCCATGAGTGCCCAGAACAAGCGCAGGTGCCCGCGCGCCTTTACCGCGTGCGGGATGAGAGACACGGTTCCGGAAAACAACAGGAGACACTGCACTACGTCGCTTAGGGCGGTGAGGCGAAAAGAGTGAGGCAGAATTAACGCAGCCAGAATCAGGGTCGCCAGACAGGCGGCGACCGCGGCGGCCCAGAGCTTGATATAGGCGCGCAAAAGAGACCCCTTGCACGCCATTTTAGACTGCCATTGGAAATTGTTCGGGTTACGGAAGTAATCTACGCGACTGTCGAAAATCGGCAGTCTAGAAGTTGTTGATCGACCGCAGGAACAGCGGGGTGCAACAGGGGCGGAGCTAGGTGCAAAAGTTTTGCTTGCTCTCGGTCTTTCCTATCAATAATATGCGAAGCAATCCTGTTCCTGACGAACCCGTTCCAACAATCGGGGGTGAGTAAGCTTGGGCTCTGCCGCGAATCACCGTTTCTTTGGAAAAGCGCAGGCTCTATCTGACCCGAGCGAGATTCGCCGAATCGAGCGCTGGCTGGCGACCGCGCGGGTCTTTCTGGCAGTCTCGGCTCTGGTCGCGATCCGCATGGATCCGACGCAGTTGGGAAACTCTCCTGCGGCCTACGGATTACTCGGGTTTTACATGGGGAACAGCATCCTGGTTCTGATGCTGTTGCGCAGACGAAAATCGTCTACCGAATCCTTTCGCATTCTGGTGCACACGGCCGACATTGTTTGGCCGGCTTTCATTTCAGTATTTGGGGACGGTCCAAGAAGCCCTTTCATTCTATTTTTTGTTTTTGTGTTGACTGCCGCAGCCTATCGCTGGGGGTTGTGGGAGACGATTAGCACGGCCGCGGCGGAAGTAGTGTTGTTGTGGGTAGAGAGTTTTTTGTTGTTCCATGTGTGGGCAGCGCGCGGGGGAAGCTTACCCTGGCATATCTTTTCGGGCCTCCGAATGAATACCACAGAGTTCGAGCCGAAGCGGCTTTTCATGCTCTCGGTCTACTTGCTGGTGATGGGGTTCCTACTTGGCTACCTGGCGGAGCAGCAGAAGCACCTGCGCGCAGAAAAAGCCGCCGTGACCCGCATGCTCGCAAAGGTGCGCGTCGACGCGGGGCTGACGGGAACGCTGCAGCAGATCAGTCAGGAAATCCTCAGCATGTACAGTGCGTCGCGGCTGTTGATCGCCTCCCAGGAGATTCACAGCCAAAGGAGTTTCCTGGGCGAGTTGCGCAGTGGGGACGGAACGAGCTCTGAATTCGTCTGGCTGGATTCTGGTCCACGGGCCACGAATAGTTATCTCGAAGATTTTCCGGGCGAGGTGTGTTACGCCACGAACGAAGGGCATCGCTGGTCCGTGATTGCGCTCGACCGCGAGGGCAATCCGGTGCCTTCACCACCCACCAAACTCCTGCATCGATTACACCAGATTCAGCCCTTTCGCTCTCTCATTGCAGTTTCCTTCGTCTTTGGAGGCGAATGGCGGGGGAGGGTTTTTGTATTTGAGCCTTCGTGGCGAGGGGAGACGCAGGAAGAGCTGCGTTTCCTGCTCGATTTACTGCGACAGGTGGGGCCGGCCGTTTACAACGTCTATCTGCTGCATCGCCTGAGGCGCCGGGCTGGAGCGGCAGAGCGGGCGCGTTTCGCACGCGAACTCCACGACGGAGCAGTACAGTCCCTGATCGCCGTGGAGATGCAGGTAGATGTTCTAAAGCGGCAGGCGGAAACCACTCCCGCCGTGGTCGGCGGCGAACTGGGCCGGATCCAGGGATTGCTGCGGGAAGAGGTTTTGAAACTCCGCGAACTGATGCAGCAGATGAAATCCATCGACGTGGACGCCCGAAGATTCCTCAGCGTGGTTTCCGACTCTGTGGAGCGGTTTGAGCGGGAGACCGGGATTTCCGCGCGCTTCGTGACCGATATAGAAAAACTTGAGATGCCCGACAAGGTCTGCCGGGAACTGTTGCGCATTGTGCAGGAGGGTCTGGTCAATGTGCGCAAGCACAGCAAGGCGCGCCACGCTCTGGTGCGCCTGAGTTCGGGTCCAAGCCAGTGGAGCCTGACTTTGGAGGATGATGGCAAAGGCTTTCCGTTTTCCGGCCGACTGACGCAGGACGAACTCGACCAGATGGGCAAGGGGCCAATGATCATCAAGGAACGGGTCCGTTTAATTGCAGGCGCACTCACGGTAGAATCGAATCCCGGTACTGGGACGCGCCTGGAAATCAAAGTTCCGAAGGATGGAGAAGTTTCCGATGAACTTTAAGAAGTCACAGCCTGTTCGCATCGTGATTGCCGACGACCATCCCATTTTCCGGGATGGGTTGCGCCGACTCCTGGAAGCCGAGCCGGATTTGAAAGTTTTGGGTGAAGCCTCGGACGGCGCGGAGGCGGTAAGACTGGCGCGGCAGTTGAAGCCAGACATTCTTTTGCTGGATCTTGCGATGCCCAAGCATCCGGGACTGGAAGCCTTGCGGGATTTGAGCGCAGGAACGAACTCAACACCGGTCCGCGTGATTCTGCTGACTGCGGCGGCGGAGAAAAGTCAGATTGTGGAAGCTCTTCAGCTTGGCGCCCGGGGGGTGGTGCTGAAAGATTCTGCCACGCAGTTGCTGCTCAAGGCGATTCATACGGTGATGTCCGGCGAGTATTGGGTGGGACGCGAGAGTGTTTCCAATCTGGTGCAATACCTGCGCACGCTCGTGCAATCCTCGAGCGACGAGGCGCGACAGAGGAAATTTGGCTTGACGCCGCGTGAACTGGAGATTGTTGCCGCAGTGGTCGCGGGCTACTCGAATAAAGAGATTGCGGAATACTTCAAGATCAGCGAAGACACGGTAAAGCACCATCTTAGCAACATCTTCGACAAATTGGGAGTTTCCACGCGGCTGGAGTTGGCTTTGTTTGCGGTGAACCAGTCGCTCCCTCTGAAGAGCATCGGCTGATGGCTGAGTAACATAACCACCGTAACGCTTAATGGCACTTACGGGCCATTGGCGGGCGTGGCTGTCCTACCTATCATTGGAATACAACCAGCTTCGGGACAGAAAATGATCTGGTCACAAAACCTTGTGACTTTTCCCCTGTTGCACGCGGGGGGTTGCGATAACTGCCTAATTCTAAGGAGACGGAGCCCGTGGCAAAGCTTTTGCAAAACCTTTGGAACGATGAGAGCGGTCAGGACATCGCCGAGTATGCGGTGATGTTGGCTGTGATTCTAGTGATCGTGGTCGGCACGATCCGGCTCATCGGCTCAAATGCCAACAATGTATTTTCTAATGTTGGCAGTTCGCTTCAGTAGCGGCTAGAGGGCGATTCGCGATCGTTCATGCGCAGCCGTCCCAGCCCCAGACTGCTGGCCCTCGGACTACGTCTTCCCGCGCGCCCACCGCGTTATCTCCGAGCAGGCCGAACCACTAATCCAAGTTATTTCGGAGCAGGCGTTGTGAGCGCTACCTTCTCGCTACCGGGAGTCGAGATTCGGGTGAGATAGGGGAAGAATGGCGTAATGCCAAACGGCATCTTCTCGCGGACGGAGGTTAAAGGAACCGGCTTTGCCTTTGCCAAATCCACTTGATCGGTCCAGGGATCAAGCTTGATCCGGCCACCAAGAGGGAGCGCAGCGATCTGGTCGGTGCGTTTGGGTTCCAGTTGTGGCGCGGAAGCCAGCAACTCCGACATACGGATATTCTTCCGGCTCGCAAAACCGTTGCCGAGATGCGGGCGAATCAGGTTCGGCAGGTCGGGAGCATACTCCTGCAGGGACTTTAGGAATAATCCCGCGCTACCCAGTTTGTCTTTGTAGGGAGAGTTCTTCAGAAGTTCCAGAGCTTTGGCATCGGCCGCTTCTTCGTCCGCAGGCCGCTGTTTGAAATCGAATCGTTGAAACGAATCTTCATCGGGAAAGAACATGCGGTCGTTGAATGCCAGCTTAGTATCGAACTTGTGATCCAGCACAATGTGACTGAGGTCGTGGGCCAATACCATCGCGAGCGAGGCTTCATCCGGCAGAACGTCGAGCAGTCCACGACTGATCACGATCGTGTGACCGACGGTGAACGACTCCAGGGGAGAAGTCAGCAGGATCCGGCACCGCACATCGGACTGCAGATCGATGTTATTGGTCACTAACAGGTTGTTGACCACAGTCTGAAGGACCTTATCGACGTCCCCGGGAGGTGCAAGCAGGCCGACCTTCTGCAAGTGCTCGATCGCGTTATCTTCCGCCTGGCGCTGCCACATCCGTTCCGCGACCACCGGAGTCGCATCCGCAGCTACGTCGCTCTGATCTTTTACCGACTGCGGCGAATCCACCAGAATCTGGGTGAACTCCGAGTTCTTGTTCAGGGCTTTCAAGTCGTATCCCCAAAGCCGGGTCTGCGCCCGAAAGTGAAGGCTCTTGGCGATGCGATACTTCATGTTCGATTCTTCGCTGTAAATGTAGGCGGGGAGCCACATGCCGGAGCGCATGTTCAAGCGCCAACTGTCGAAGTGAAGGTAAAAATCGCTGTTGGGCCGCGAATAGTATGTGCCGTTGAAACGGACGATGTTGTAGTCCTGATCCTCGACCCAGATGCGCCCGATGAAGCGCCCCGGCGACGCATCTTTCCGGGGCTCGACGTCGATTACGAGGCAGCGTATTTCACCCAGAAACTCACGGCGCACGAAGGTGAAGTTATAGTACTTCTTTTGAAAATCGGTATCGAGGACCACCATCTGGGCAAAGCCCAGGGGAAGAAAATGCATGGAATAGAGTCCGGTAAGATGGTCGAGCATGCGGTGGCCGAAGCCGGGCTGGCCTATGAACGAAGTATCTTCGGGGCCATCGCTCAAATCCAGACGGCCGAGGAAATACTGGTCTTTGACCGGGGAAGTATTTTCATCCTTATCGGTTTTCAGATATTGGAGATAGGTCTCGACCATCGGATGCATGTGGCGCATCTGAGCTACGAAGAGATGCTCTCTCTGGACCACGCGATCCAGCACTTCGTTGAAGGATGAGGGAGGCGGAGGCGAAACGGTTTCACTGCTTTGTCCCGCCGGGGCCGTTTCAACCGCGGTCGCCGATGGCGTGGACGAACTCAGCTCCTGCGAGACCGCAGGTAGAGAAAGAATCAACAACGCTACAGACAGAGAACCTACCTGAAAAATACGCATAAAACCCTTCTGGGAAAAACTTATGCCAACTGAAAGATAATGTGCAAGACGACTGTGGAATCTGTCGGCTGGCCATCCCTCATTGCCGGCTTGAAATGAATCTGTTCCGCAGCCTTTACGGCATTGTCGTCGAGGCCGTGACCTAATCCATGCACAACCCGGACGACGTGGAGGCCGCCAGAGGCCTCCAGAACGACTTCGAGAAGAACTTCGCCTTCAATCCGCAGACTTCGAGCCTCTTGAGTATAAACCGGAGTTGGCTTGGAAAGAATTTCCGCGGGTACTGCCCTGACGGCAGCTTCCGCTGGACGGGATCGAACCGTGGGCGCCGCCGGAACGTCAGCGTCGGCGAAGCCGGCGGCTTGAACCGTTCCCTTGGATGGATGAACACTGCTGTTCCCAATGGCAGTGCCATTGCCAAAGCCGGAACTGGCTACCACGCCCGGTACGCCCCTGGAGCCGCCAGTACCATTGCCATAACCGGGTCCGGTTGGAAGATCAAACGATCCTGACGCTGCGATGTTGACCGCCTTGCCCTGATTGGCTTTGGCGGGGATTCCATTGGGATCGCCGAAGCCTCCGGTCTGGACCTGCGAAGGAGCGCGGGCGATGGTAGGAGCAGCCGAGCTTCCAGTAGAAAACACATTCGTTTTTACGCCCTCTTTGGGAATGACGGGTGCGGAGTTGAGAGGTATTGGGTCTAACTTCTTAGCCGCAATGTTGACCGTAGGGGCGGTCACGTCTTCTACTTTGGCTGGCGCCTTTGGCAGAGGCGCGGGCAACCGCAATGCTGTCGCCGGGGGATCGAGTTCGGCGACGACTTCAGGCGCCGGCAAGCGGCGCAAAGGCTGCGGCTGGTGATTGACCGGAACCGGGGTGGCCACCAGTTCAACCGAATTAAGACTGTGAGTGGGCGGCGAAACCACCGTGGGATAAAGCAAGCGCACCCAGAGCAGGAGAGCGAGCGCCAGTGCCTGCATTCCAGTGCTGAAAGCAAATTCCGTCCACGGGGTTCTCGTCCTCGGCAGCAGAGAGAACAGAATGTCTTGAGAGGCAGATGAACTCATATCCGCGTTTACTCGTAGGTCTCTAAATCGTCAGTTCTTGAAAACACCTGTTTGGGTTGGAAGTTTCTCAGACCGACGCAGCGTCTCGCTCCGGGGACTGCGCGGCCAATCAGACTCCAAGTTTACTACCCGAGGTCAAAATCTGCACGGCGAAGGCCGTTTGGCTGGCGATCTTAAAGTTTATCCCATGATATTTCAATTACTTACCCGTCCCCACGGGCGACAGGCCCGAGCTGCATATGCAAAGAGCAAAAAATTACATGCTTCGCGAGTCCTTTACACCGGGGGGTGGCCCCCCTCGTCCAGCCACAGGGATCCAGAACCCGATAGAAAGCCTGCATTTATTTAGCCACCCTGAAGCCCGCCCGCACCTCTGATTAGCGCCGCGAGGATGCGGACTCTAGCACCGCACGACCTTGGGGCTTCGAATGCCCTTGGTCGCGTTCCGCGTGTCGACCACCAACTGCGCCTCGCCAACGATCTTCCCATAGTCATAGTCGGAGTGATCGGTGACGATGACGACACAATCGTACTGGCCCAACTGGGACAGTTCCACCCGTTTCATCTGCAGGTCGTACTTACGTCCCTTGCCTATGAAAGGAAAGTAAGGGTCGTGATAACTCACTTGAGCGCCTTCGTGTTGCAGGAGTTCGATGATGGTAAGTGCCGGAGACTCGCGCAGATCGTCGATATCTTTCTTGTAAGCCACGCCCAGAATGAGAATCCGCGAACCGTTTAGGGATTTCTTGTGGCCGTTCAGCGCTCCGCTGATCGAAGCGAGCACGTGATAGGGCATGTTGATGTTGATCTCTCCCGCCAGTTCGATAAAGCGGGTGCGGAAGTCCCACTCCTTGGCCTTCCACGAGAGATAGAAGGGATCGACGGGAATGCAATGTCCGCCCAGACCGGGTCCGGGATAGAAAGGATGAAAGCCAAAGGGCTTGGTGGAAGCCGCTTCGATGACCTCCCAGATATCGATTCCCATGCGCAGACAGAGCATTTTCAGCTCATTGACCAGCGCGATGTTGACGCAGCGGTAGATATTTTCAAGCAGCTTGGTCATCTCCGCCGCGGCCGGTGAGGAGACCGGAACCGTGCGGCGGAAGATCGAACCGTATAACGCGCCTGCCAGCTCCGAGGCCTGCGGATTCACTCCGCCAACCACCTTGGGGATATCACGGCGCGCCACGGTCGTGTTTCCGGGATCCTCGCGCTCGGGAGAAAATGCCACGAAAAATTCCTTCTCCCCGCCCGACACCCCGCGGGCGACGGTCAGCCCGTTCTTGTTTTCCTTTTCCAGGATTGGCACCATCACTTCTTCGGTGGTGCCGGGGTAGGTTGTGCTCTCGAGAACCACCAAGTGCCCGGGTTGCAGATGAGGCGCAATGGCGTGGGTTGTGTCAGTAATGTAGCTGAGGTCGGGTTCGTGATATTGGTTAAGGGGAGTCGGGACGCAGATGATTACCGCATCCATCTCGACCAGCCGGGCGTAGTCGGACGTGGCGGTGAAACCCTGCGCCTTGGCTTTCTGGATTTCCTCGGCGCTGATACGGTAGATGTAGGATCCGCCCTGAGCGAGGGTGTCGACCTTGCGCTGATCGATGTCGAAGCCGGTCACTGCGAACTTCTGCTCGCTGAAGAGCAGGGCCAGGGGCAGTCCGACATAGCCCAGGCCGATGATTCCGACGCGTGCCTGACGCTGCTGGATCTTGTTCTTGAGTTGATCGGGGGAACGATTTGCGGCAGAGTGATTCGTCATCGTCGCAACAGTTAGTCTCTTCTGGATGGAGTGAATTTCATTCTGGATTCTAGCATGCGCTTGCGGGGCAACCGACGACTGATACGACGCGAGGTACTGACAAGTTAGCTTCTTCTTTCCGAGTCGGGAATTTATGAAAAGGATGGTTGTAAAAAAGCTCGGATACGGGCTCGTCGTGGCTTTGCTCGCAACATTTTCCGTAGCGCTGGCTGGCAAGGCCGGCGGTTTTCTTGTGCTTGACCAGCCTCGCGTATCGGATGTGATTCTGGTTTTAGCTGGAGAGACGGATCGGCGTCCGGCGCGCGCATTGGAGCTTCTGGCGCAAGGATATGGGCGGCGGATTGTGCTGGATGTGCCCGCTGACGCAAGAATCTACGAATTCACGCAAATTGAACTCGCACAAAAGTACGTTCAGGATCTGCCCCAGGGCGGATCGATCAGCGTATGTCCCATCGACGGCTTGTCGACGAAAGATGAGTCCAAAGACGCGGAGAAATGCCTCGGGCGTGAAGGCGGCAAGAGCGTGCTGATCGTTACCTCAGATTTTCACACCCGGCGTGCGCTCAGCGTTTTCCGCCGGGAGGTTCCCGGATATGAGTACTCGGTCGCGGCGTCGCGCAATGAATCCAGCTTTGGCGTGAGGTGGTGGACTCACCGCCAGTGGGCCAAAATCTTCGTCGACGAATGGCTGCGAATGTTCTGGTGGAAGATGGTCGATCAATGGCGTTGAAGATCGAGGCGCGCTTTTGCCGCTGTGGACGGCCATAAGTTTTCCACCGATCGAGGCGCTTACAGGCACAAAAGGCATTGACTGCAAAGAACCTTGGAGGGTACGATGCGTGGAAGGTAATCCACTTAGTTAATAACGGAGTGTGGGATGGGCATGTCTGCTTTCCGAAAGATGGTAAGTTGCGTGCTTCTGATGATTGTGCCTGCTTCGCTTTTTGCCGCCGATTCCGGCGCGGCCATGCTTTACGCCGATGGCGCTGCCTGGTTGAATGGCAGCCATGTGCCTAAGTCCTCCGCAATTTTCGTCGGCGATCTGCTGCAAACTCGATCCGACTCGGCGGCGAATATTCACGCCCCCGGCTCCAGCATTACTGTTTTAGGGGATTCTCTGGTGCAGTTTGAAGGCGCCTCGCTGAAGTTGGAGCACGGGGGTGTTTCCGTCTCCACGTCCAAGGGTGTAGCCACTAGTGCGGGTGATGTGCGGATAGCGCCTGCAACGAGCCAGTGGACTGAATTCAACGTGACTGACACCGACGGCACGGTGCGAATCGCGGCGCGCAAAGGTGACCTGACCGTGACCGATGACAGCGGCACCGTCACTCTGGCGCAAGGACAGGAAACCACGCGCGATGAGCAGTCCGATCAGTCGAGCCAAACCGACAATAAGAATAAGAAAAACAAGAAACGCGCCGTTGGAGCAGCGCCAGCAGCCGCTGGCGGCATACTGAACTCTCCCGTCGCCGTGGGCATAGGCGCTGCCGCGGTGGTCGGAGTTACGACCTGGGTGCTTTTGCAGAGCAGCACCCCAGTTAGCCCGTCAGATCCCCAATAAACCGTAATAGTCACCTATAGATCGAAGGCCCCCGTAGACTTCGGTCTCTTGGCCGGATGGCTGCCTGAACCACAACAGCATTCACTGGTGAGCCGTCGGTTTCCGTGGTAACTTATGCGAGCCGGTTGAACCGGAACCAGTTGTTCCGAGCGGACCCCTATCGGCTTGATTTAGCGATGGCGAGTGCTCCCCGTCCCGCCAGCGTCCCGGGCCGTTCGGTATTCATTGAGCGAACCGGTTGCGGCAATGTCCTGGCGAATCTCGCCTAAAGCCCATGGTACCGCCCAAAGTCAACAAGATCGGCAAGTACGAAGTCCTTGACGTGATCGGTCGGGGCGGGATGGGACTGGTCTACAAGGCCATCGATCCAACCATTGGCCGGATGGTCGCGATTAAGAAGGTCACGGCGGTGTTCTCCGACGACCCCGACCTTCTTAAACGCTTCTACCGCGAGGCTCAATCCACGGGGAAACTCCAGCACCCGAACATCGTAACCCTTCACGATCTGGGCGATCAGGACGGGGTCCCTTACCTGGTAATGGAATACCTCGAGGGCGATAGCCTCGAGAAAGTAATCAAGGAGCACCGCCCCTACACTCTGGCGGAAAAGCTGAACATCATCATCCAGGTTTGTGACGGTTTAGGCTATGCCCACCAGCGGCAGATTGTTCATCGCGATGTAAAACCCGGCAATGTTGTTGTTTTGAAAGATGGCGGAGTGAAGATCGTCGACTTCGGCATCGCTCAACTGGGAAATGAAAGGTTTACGCGAACGGGACAGGTGGTCGGCAGCTTGTACTACATGTCTCCGGAGCAGATTCAAGATGCCGATATCGATGCCCGCTCTGACATTTATTCGACCGGCGTAGTGCTGTTTGAGTTTCTCTCCGGAGGTCTGCCGTTCCAGGGGAAAGATCCCACCTCGACCCTGGCGAAGATTCTGCACGATCCTCCTCCGACACTGGAAGCCTTCTTGAGGTCCTATCCTCCGGAACTGGACGCGGTGGTTCAGCGGGCTCTCTCGAAGAACCGCGATGAGCGTTATACGTCGATGGAGGACTTCGCTTTCGACTTGCAGTCCGTCCAGGAGAAATTAAGCCGGGACTTGATTGCCGGTTATCTGCGCAGCGCGGAAGTCTGCATGGAAACGCGGGAGTGGGACAAGGCGCGCGAATACCTCAGGCAGGTTCTTAAATTTGACAAGCAGCACCGGCGTGCCAATGAACTGCTGCGAGATGTGCAAATCCAGATTCAAAAGCAGCAAATCAGCGAGCAGGTCGCGCAATTGCGGTTACGGGCCGACCAGGCGCTGGGCGCAAGGCAATGGGACCAGGCTCTCGCCTTGCTCGATCAAGCGGTCAGAATCGACGGCACCAACTCGGAACTGATCGAGTTTCGTAACTCCGTCAGGCGGTCGAGTAAGCTGCTGGCCGATGCCTTGCGGCGCGCGGAGTTGGCGCACAGCGATGGCGACCTCGACGCGGCGAAACTCGCTGTGGAAGAGGCGCTTCACGTCGACCCATCCGACACTACGGCGAAAGCGCTCAACGCGATTCTTTCCAAGCAAATCGCCGAGCGCTCCAAGCGGAAGAAGATCGAGGATTTCGTGGCTGGGGCGCGCAAAGAAATCGCCCTGCGGCATTTCACTTCCGCTCTCGATCTTTTGCAAAAAGCTGAAGCGATCGACGCCGCAGCCGCGGAAGTCCACCAGTTGATCCGCAGCGCGACGGCTGGCCGTGAGCAAGAGCGGCAGCGCCGCGCGTTGGAAGAAGCATGCGCCGAGATTGAAGACCTTCTGAACCGCGACGAATACGCCGCAGCCTGCACCCGCGCCGACGACGCGCTACAACAGTTCCCCCAGGATCTGGGACTGCTGAAGCTGAGAGGCTTCGCGGAGAAACAGCGCGACGCCTGGAACCGCCGCCTTTTCATCGAAGCGCAGATGACGGCGGCCCGGCAGTTGCTGGATGCCGGTCAATTGATTCGAGCGCAAGGGGTGTTGAATGAAGCGCTGGAGCGCTTCTCCGACGACTCCGGTCTGATTTCTCTGCTCGCGATGGTTAGCGACGGTATTTCGCGCCAGGAGGCCCAGTGCAGAGAAGCCGAACGGCAAGCAGCCGAAAAGCGTCGCTACCTCAACCTGCAGATCTCGGCGGCTGCTGAACTCCAACGTTCTGGGCAAACCGTAGAAGCACTGAAAAAGCTTCGCGACGCACAGCGCCATTACCCCGAGAGCGAAGAGCTGAAAAGTCAGGTCGCAATTCTTGAAGACTTGCTCTCGCGGGAAGAGGATCAGCGGCAGCGAGCCCAGCAAGAGGTGCAGCGCAGGCGCGCGGAAGTTGAGAAAGAGATTGCCGCCTCGCGGCAGCTGTTGGCAGCCAAGCAAACTAATCAGGCCGGGTTGGCATTGGAGCAAGCGCTTCTCCGGTATCCCGAAAGCGAAGAGTTGAGGTCGCAACTGGAGTTTGTCCGGCGGCGGGCGGCGGTCGAGCAAGCGGAACGCGAGCGCGCCGAACAAGAAGCCCGGCGCCGGCGGGCGGAGATCGAGCGAGAAATCGCCAGGGCTCAGCAGTTGATGGATTCCCGGCAGGCAAACCGGGCAGTGGCAAATCTGGAAGAGATACTTCTCAGGTATCCAGAGAGCGAGGAGCTGAAATCGCAACTCGAGTTTGCCCGGAGTCGTTTGGCGACAGAGAAAACAGAAAGGGAGCGATTCGAAAAGGAAGTCCGGCAGAAGCAGCAAGAAGTTGAGAAAGAGATCTCCAAAGCCCGGCAGTTGCTTGATTCCAATCAAGCTAGCCGCGCCCTGGCCGCGTTGCAGGAAGCGCTTCGCCGGTATCCGGAAAATGAAAGTCTGAAATCCGAAAGCGATGTCGTTCAAGGGCTGGTTGCGGCCGAACAAGCGCGCCGGCAGAAGGCGGAGCAGGAGGCGCGACGCAGGCAGCTCTGGATCGAAAGCGAAATCACCTCTACGCGCCAGTTGCTGGATTCAAATGAGGCGAGCCGCGCGGTCACGACGCTGGAACAGGCGCTTCGTCAATATCCCGATGCCGAAGAGCTGAAGACGCAACTGGAATTTGCCCGGCGGCGCGTGGCGATCGAACAGGCGGAACGCGAGCGCGCCGAACGGGAAGTGCGCCTTAAGCAGGAAGAAAGTGAGCGGGAGATCGCCAAAGCCTGGCAACTGCTCGATGCCAAACAGACCCGTCAAGCCATGATGAGTCTGGAGCAGGCCGTTCGCCGCTTCCCGGAAAGCAAAGAGCTCAAGTCGCAGTTGGACCTGGCCACGGAACGCTTCTCGGTCGAAGAGGCCGAAAAGGAGCGAATCAAGCAGGAAGCTCTGCGCAAGCGTACGGAGATCGAGCGGGAAGTCGCTTCGGCCCTGCAATTATTGGATTCCAACCAAACCGGCCGCGCCCTGGCCGTGCTGGAGCAGGCCGTTCGTCGATATCCCGACAGCGAAGAGCTGAAATCACAACTGGCAATCGCGCAGCAGCGCCTGGCGATAGAGCGCGAAGAAAAAGAAAGGGCCCAGCAGGAAGCGCGCCGGTGGCAGGCAGAGATCGATAAAGAGATTGCAACAGCTCTCCAACTTCTGAACTCCGGGCAGGCTGCCCAGGCGGTGCAGAGTTTGGAACAGGCGGTTCGCCGTTTGCCACCGAGCACGGAACTCAAGGCACAACTCGATCTCGCCAGCCAAACCTTGGATCGTGAAAAGAAGGAACGAGCGGCCGCCGAGGAGCAGGCCGCACGAAGACGGAGCGAGATTGAGAGCCAGATAAAAACCGCTCGCCGCAGGCTGGAGTCTAGCCAGACGGCCGACGCGGTCGCTGTACTCGAACCGGCGGCACGGAAATTTCCTGAGAGCGCAGACTTGGCGTCGCTGCTGGCGACTGCGCAGCAGCAACTCAAACTGGAACGCGCGGAGCAGGAAAAGGCGGCGCGTGAAGCGCAAGCTCGCCGGGCAAACATCATTGCCGCGCTCGAGAATGCCAGGCGGCTGCTCAAGGAAAACCAAACCTCGCAGGCTTGCGGCGCGTTGGAAGAAGCCCTCCGGCAGCATCCAGAGAGCGAGGAGCTGCGCACCCTGCTTGCAGCCAGCCGGGAAAAACTCGCGCGGGAGCAGGCGGAGCACGAAGAAGCGGAGAAGCGCCGCCTTCGGCTGCAGGCCGAAACCAGCCGTGCTCGAACCCTGCTTGATAGCGGGAAGCCAGAAGAGGCCGTCGAAGCGGTGGAAGCCTCGCTGCGGAGCCTCGGTAAAGACTCACAGTTGCAATCGCTTCTCGAAAGCGCCAGGACGGCGCTTAAGCAGAAAAAAGCCGACGAGCGAAAGCGCGCTGAAGAGGTCCGCCGGGCCCAGGAACAGAAAGTCATCCGTGACCGCGCTCTAGCGGAGTTGAAAAAGCTTGCAAATGTCGGGCTTCCGGGAACCAGGCCGGCCCTGGAAAAACTGTTACGACGAGCCCAGGATCTGGCGCGAACCCATCCCGCGGACCATGAAATTCAAGAGACCCTCGCGACCATCAGCAAGACGATTGAGTCGGCGATTGCAGCTTCGCGCGAACGGGAAGCCGGGGAGGCTCGAACACGCTCGGCGACCAAGGTGTTCTCGCCCACTGAGGATGCGCAAAGCCAGACCGTTGTCGAAGAGAGAGTCAAGTCCGAGCCGCAGACACCTGCAGAAGCGCGTCCTGACGTCGGTCGAAAGTGGATGATTGCGGCGGCAGCTTTGGTTCTGGTGGTTGTCGGAGGAGTTGTGGTGAAGCTGGTCGTGTCCCCGAAAACCTACGCCGTGCTCATCGAAACGCAACCCTCCGGGGCGACCGTGCGGGTCGGAAATCAAACCTGCGTTACCCCCAACTGCGCCCTGCGCTTGCCGGCGGGAAATTACCAACTTGACGCTCAGCTCTCCGGGTACCAGGCTTTTTCGCAGGCGCTGGTCGTTGATTCGCACCAGGCGGAACCGACCATCAGCGTAGCTCTAGTTCCTGTGCCGTCTCCAACACCGGTAATCAAGGGCGCTTATCTCGTGGTGAGGACCGGAGTCGACGGCGCCGACGTTCTGATCAATGGCAAGAAGTCTGAGCAGCCCACTGCGGGTGGCGTTTTGCGGGTGCCGCTGGACCCTGGGGAGTACAGCGTCGAAGTGCAGAAGAGCGGATACTTGCCAGTTAAGCCCGGCAGAGTTCGGGTCCGCAAGGATGCGGAGGCGACCATCGACTTCCATCTTACCGTCTCACCCACTGTAGCGGCGCTTGTGATCAGCGGCGCGAAGCCAAATGCTCAGGTGCTGGCTGATGGGCACTACCTGGGATTGACCGAAAGCGACGGAACCTTTTCGCATGACGTGGCACCGGGTAACCACGAGATCGTCTTGTCGGAAGATGGACACAACTCCAATCCGGTGCGCAGCAGCTTCTTAGCAGGCAAGCCCAACAATATGGACGGCAGGGGATTCAAGTTTCCTGTAGTTCCACCTACGGTGGCCGTCGCCGTCCTACATAATCTTCCGCCGGGCGCTTCGGTCAAAGTCGATGGCGGGACGGCGCACCAGGCTGACAGTTCAGGAGTCGCGCAGTTCGAAGTCCCCGTCGGCAACCATACCTTGGAACTCACGAAGGATGGATTCAAACCGAGAACCCTGTCTCAGCAGTCATTCGGCGCAGGACAGACGTCCCTGGATGGTGCCATGGAAGCGATCGATTTCGAAGCTGCCGAATGGACTAACCTTGGAAGCAGTAGCGACATGACTACCCTGCAGGGATTCCTGGTCAAGTTCCCTGCGGGCAAATATGCCGGCCAGGCGGAGTCGAGGCTGGAAAAACTTATCAATGACAATCAGAACCAGGGCGAGCTTGAAAGTTTTGCAAGGAAGTTTCCTAACACTCGAGCCAGCGAACTGGCAGGCAAGAGGGCTGAGCGCATGCGCTCGGCGGAACAGGACAAGCGCGAGATCGAGAACCTGATGGGCCAGTACCGGGCGGCTTATGAGCAACGCGATAGGAATGCCCTGCTCGGGCTCTATCCGTCAATGTCGGCGTCTGCACAGAAGGCGATTCAAACAAAATTCAACAGTGCCGCCTCGGTGAAAATGGATCTGAGCATGGAGCAACCGAACATCGATGGCGATCAAGCCTCGATCAAAGTGAAGCAGACTGTGACCTGGAAACAAAAGGACGGCTCCGAGAGCGTTGAAACTCCCCCGCAGCTTACTTTCACACTAGTGAAAAAAGGCGGACGCTGGCTGATCCAAAAAGGTTCCTAGCCACGCCGCCTCATCCCGCCGATAAATCAGAATTGCAGTCTCGCGGAGAACTCGAATTGCCGCTGAATCGCTCCGGGTGCAGCGGTGGTGATTGCTCCCGCTTGGATGGGGTCATCGACCACGGAATTCGGAAGATCAGGATTCACCTTGTTAAAGACGTTGAAGGCATCGGCTCGAAAGTGAAGCGCCACGCGGTCTGTAATCGGTATTTCTTTCATAAGTGCGAGGTCGCTCTGGAAGAACTGCGGTCCGCGGAGCGAATTTCGTCCGGCATTTCCGATCTGTCCGCAGCCCGGACGTTGCCAGGGGCCAATGGAGGGACCGGGCACAGGGTTTCCCGAGGAATCCAAACCGCAGGGAGTGGAGTAAGCCTGCAAACTTTGCCCGCCCGTGGTTGTGAAGTAATCGCTGCGGTTTCCGGTGATGGATACATGGCCCACCAGGTTCGGACGGCAGGGCGGCGTGGCTCCGGCGTCGCTCTGTAGATCGCTGGTGCATTCCTTGCTGCCTTCGGTATAAGTCGGGCTGAAGGGCAAGCCGCTATACCAGCTTGTGATGGCGTTCAACGACCACCCGCCCACAACTCTGTCTCCCGCGCCGCCGACGTTTCCCAACCAGGCGCGGCCACGGCCGAACGGGAGAGACCAACTGTTCGCCATGGTGAAGTTGTGTCGCCGGTCGTAGCTGCCCGGACCGTAAGCCGCCCTCGGGTCCACTGCGAAATAGCTGGCATCATAGTCGAGGACTTTGGAATACACGTAGTGCGCCAACATGCTGTAGCCCTTAGTGAAGCGCTTATTAAACGTGGCTTGCAGTGAATTGTAGTTATCCGACGCGTTGTTGCCAAAATAATAGACGGGGAAATACCACGGATTAAGCGGACTGAGAGCAAAGACACTCTGCACGCAATAACCTGAAGTGCCGACCAAAGTGCAGGAGTTGCCCGCATCCGCCGCTGGTTGCGCCGTCGGCAGGGCGGGAGTGTTAAGGTTGTAAAAGGGGGTCGAATCCATGAGCGCATTCGTACCCCGGTCGCCGGTAGAATCCGTCAGCACGTGGGTGCCTTTGTTTCCGACGTAGGCCAGTTCGAAATACATGTTCGGAGTCAGTTCGTGCTGAATGGTGAAGTTCCAGGCGTCTACCGTAGGAACTCTGACTCGTGCCGGAAGGGCATACAGGGCGGTGCCGGAGAGTGGCGCACCCACCGCGTCTAGATTGCCTGGTATGCAGGGGTCAGGAGTTGCGTCGTTTGCCATCTGCGCGCCACAAAGTGACTCGATGGTCAAAGGGCTGGGAGTCATCGTGAAGTTCGTGTAGCCGGAGATGTCTAGCGGGGTAGCCGCACCGCCGTTGTTGATCACCGGACCTTGAGCCGAGCCACTGGGCGAGATAGTTCCCGAGCCCTTTCGCTGCTGGAAGTGTGCAGCGATCGGCGGATTTTGCGTGGCAGCAATACCGAATAACGAACCTTCAAAACCCACGTCGAAACTGCGTCCGTAACCAGCTCGGATTACGGTTTTCGATCCCACCAGATAGGCGAGGCCGAAGCGGGGACCGAAGTTCTTGAATGTGTTTTGCACGTTGCCCTGCGAATTCACCCCTGAACTTCCGACCACATTGATCGTGGCATTATCAATAGCTGGAACTGAACTATTCGGGATTAGTGTGTTGTTCTGGATCAGGAGAAAGCCGCCGGCGTTGACCGATTGCGGGAAATAGATCTCCCAACGCAGGCCATAGTTGATGGTCAGACGCGAAGAGACGCGCCAGGTGTCTTCTCCATAGAAGAACGCTCTCTTCTGGTGCTCAGTGGCGTCATAGGCGTTGGGGTTTGTGGGGTCGCTGTAGGTGCGATCGAAGTAGGCTAGATCCCCGACGAGAAAATCGCCCAGGCCAAGATTTGTGAAAAGGCCGTCGCTGAATTGCAATCGCCCTGCCCGGCTTGTGGTCTCGCCTCCGGAGCTGCTAAGTCGGAAGTTTTGAATGTAACGAAAATCAGCTCCCCAACGAAAGGCGTGATGCGCAGCCAGCTTCGTCCAGTTGTTTACCCACTGGAACTGCTGCTCATGCTCTCTGAGTGGGCAATTACAGGGAAGGACTGAATTGCCTTGGGTTAGCGAGGACCCGTAGTCCAAAAAGTCGACGGTCGCAGGAGGCGCTGCCGGCGCGGCGCCACCCAGCGGAATTGAATTCGTAATCTGAATGTCGGGCAACCCCGAGGTATAGACGTCTTGCGAGTTATTGAGGCCCAGGATGGCATTGCTGGCGGAATAAGGCAATGGCGGATTCAGCAAAGGATACGTCCCGAAATCCGGAGCGTTCATATCCAGGTGGTAGCGCAAGTATCCGAAACGGAAGTCCGTCAATAGGCTGTTTCGAAGCGAATACGAAAAACCGCTGGAGAGGCCCTGATTGGCGGTGCGGGCGTGGCCTGCAAACAGATCAGGGTTTGTTCCCGGACCGCCTCCAATCCCGTAGGCCGGAGATCCATCCTGGCGGAACGAATCATAGCTGTAGCGGGCAAATAACTTAAACTTTTGGGATGTGTTATAGTCCAGCCGAAAATCAGAATTGTCGCTGTTGAAGGGCTCCGTACCAGTTGCCTGGTAGTTGTTCGTGATACCCGCCGAGGTGGGAAGGGGTAACAGACTCAGCAGATAAACCATCTGTGGAGAAACCTTGGCGTTGAATAGCTCCATCGGATTGGCGGGATCGACAACCTCCCCCGCTACAGGGGAACCATTTAGGTTGGTATTCAGCGAGACTCCGTACTCCGATAAATCGCAATCTGTCTGCTGAGATGCCCCCGCAGGTCCAAGGCAGGTGCTGTGCACCAAAGCCGTAGGCACTGTTAAGTTCAAGGTTGCACCGGAGGTATCGCGGGTTCCGCGGTAGTCGGCAAAGAAGAACAAGCGATTCTTGATCAGTGGTCCACCGATCGATCCACCGAATTGGCCCTTTTTGTAGGTCGTGTTGGTTATTTCCGGGGGTACCACCTGGCCGTTACTCGAAAGGGTGAAAAAATCGCCATCGGGAGCCTGTCCCCAACCGGTTTGCCGGTAACCGAAGAGGCTGCCATGCACGGTGTTGCCACCCGACTTGGTTTGCGCGGTGACCACGCCGCTGGTAGCTTCGCCGAATTCAGCTCCATAATTTTGCGTTGTGATTTTTAATTCGCTGACAGCATCCTGATTGGGGTTAATGACGACCAGGCCTTCAATCGGGTCGCGGTTATCGGTGCCGTCCAATTGATATGCGGTTCCGCTGAAGATCTGGCCGTTGATGTCAATGTAGACGCCTTGCTGTGGGTTCTGGACCACAGAAAGCGTCGGCTTGACCTGCACTGCCCCCGGCGCGAGTATTTCAAGATCAGAAACATTCTGTTGCTGCAAGGGCAGATTTTCGACCTGCCGCTTCGACAGAATGGTAGCGACGTCGGTCCGGTCGATTTTCAACACGCTGACATCCGCCGCGCTGCCTGTAACCACTTCCGCCGCGCTCCCGGGGACGAGCTTCGGGTTCACCATCGAGGTGTTGTCCGCGTAGACTGTCACCAGTGGGTTCTGGAAGGTCTTGAACCCATTCGCTTCAATGCGTAGGCTGTAATCGTCCGGAGAAACATCATTGGCAGAATAGAAACCAGAAGCGTCCGTCGTCGTTCGGTATCTTGTTCCTTTGGCCACGGACGACATCGTCACCCTGGCGCCGACGATGGGTTTGCCCGAAATATCGCTCAACGTTCCTTTAATGCTGCCGTAGACCGCCTGTGCGATTGCGGTCCGGCTGGAAATGCAGAGCAGGGCGAGACACACTGCCAAATAGAGTGGGCGATAGGTTCGCATAATCCACATTCTCCAATGAAATGTGAAAACAAATCCCCGAGCCCGGATGTGACGTGTGTGCCGAGCCACGCACGAATCCGGAGGTCTTAATCGTTTACGCCAAGAAGCCGCGTTAGTCAACCCCAAATCGGTGCGTGGCGCGCGTCCGCTCAACTGGAGCCCGTTGATAGGCCGGGTGGAGAAGTTGCCCGCCCAAGACTGCGTCCCCAAACTCTTGACCGGGACGCGAATGCGGGCGTAGCGAGCCCGCGGATTGATCAAGGATGTGTAAGAGTGAGTATGTTCGGCGAGGACGAAGAATGGCTCCTCAGGTAGGATTCGAACCTATCTGGAAACGTCAAACAAAGAACTTAGACGAGCACAGTTGGCAACTTAAGGCGTTGTAAGTAAATGGTAGGCAACAAAATGATTTCCGAAATCAGAACTCGGCAGGCTGGTTGAACAACCGCAACGTGCCCAGCCGTCACCTGCAACCGCGCGGTAGTGGGCTGTTTTGAATCGGTCACAAATCCGATTCTCATAACCTCAATCTGACGTACACTTGCGTTGTCAATAATTTTCGTCCTGACTTGATGCACTCTCCTCTAGGTGGAGGTGGCTGCTTGAAGGTTTTTCTCAGCTCGACGTTCCTCGATTCGATTGAAGAGCGAGAAGCCGTCCGCGAGGCACTCCACAAAAAGCAAACGTCAACACTAGCGATGTTTCTCCACCCGCTGTTCCAAGGAAAGCCAGCCTTGCCGGGCGCATTCACCCCTTGACAATCTCTCTTTTGGGACAGTCCAACGGCTCAGAAGTGGTCGAGCATCATTACATTGTTCTCGAAGGTTCTCTTCATGTACGCGAGGTGGTGACCGTCGGGTGAAGGCACAGGATAGGATAGCCACGCCTCGCCCTGAGGCACTTCGGCCAAGACCTGCATCTTGCCGTGCAGATCAATGGAGCAAAGTACAAACGACGTTCCAGTGGCGGCCGTGGCGAATAAATGGTTACCATCCGCCGACCAAGCTATCGATTGTGCCTCGTCCCACTTCCAACCCTGCAACGCCAAAGTCCCGACTTCATGGTCGGCCACGGTCAGAATCTTTACCTCGCCCCGGTTTCCCCCCGGATCAACGATGGCGATCTTATTTCCGTCGGGAGAGATAGACCAAGCGACGGACCAATCACCCCGATGGACATCCACCCGTTGGATCTCCGCGCCCTTACCCTTTACCGGATCAAGTTCGGAAAAGACTAGCTGCTGTCCCTGGAGCTCCGCCAAAACGCAACGGGCCGATGGCACTGAACCGCAACGGTAGTAGTAAGCTCCCGCCACTAGAACGGATGGGGTGCCTTCATTTACGGGCTTGCTCATGACGCGTTTGGTGGGGTCCAAATAGTCCACGGTCGCTGACGCGAGGTACAGCAACCGGTCAGCGGCTGGACTGAATATGGGACGCCGGTAATTTTCTGCACCAGAAAGCAGGACTTGCGGAGTCTGCTGGTCGATTCGCTGCTGAAAAATGGCATACCTGCCGTTCCGGATCGAAGCAAAAAGAACTGCCGTACTGTCTCGGGTCCAATCAAATGGCCAGTTATTCCACTCTTCCAAAGTCAGGCGCCTGGGATTGAATTTCATGGCCCCGAGTTCCAGATCGCCTAGGTATGCAGCATCGCTGGAGCGAGAGTATGTGTAGATGAGTCGCTTGCCGTCGGCGCTCGCCTGAAGATTACCTGGACTCTGTGCGTCGTCCCCCAGGCGTATCGGCGCGCCCAAGGGTTTCCCGCTCCATGGATCTGTGGCAACAGCCCAAAAATTGCGATCGGAGTAAAGAGATTCGCCAGTACGAGAAACACTATAGAGAATCCGCCCGTCCGGCAGCCAGTAGATTCCAGAGACTCCGTTCGGCCCCGACAGTCTCGGTTCTGACAAAACCAGAGTTCGCCGACCTCCCTGAAGGTCGCAAGTTTCAATCACGACCTCCATTTTCAAGGATTCACCACGACTACGGGTATAAACCAACCGTTGACCACTCGGAGACCAGGCAATCCAACCGATAGAATCAATAGCATCGAACTTTGCGATCCGGCGTGGTTCCTGACCATCTGGTCCCATTATCCATATTTCATTACCTGCCTCATAAGCCACCTGCAATCCATTGACTGAAAGCACTGCGAAATCAACGCTGGAGGTAAGTTTTCGCGAGGAGCCATCTGAGACAGAGATTTTCCAAAGTCCAGAGCGTTGACCTGTGCCTGTTACCAATAAGTGGTTTCCATCCGGGAACCAGTCGAGGGGATCAAAGCCAGAGAAGGGGAGTTGGCGAAGGTCTCCACTGTCGATCTGGAGGAAGTACATCTTCGACGACGTGTCGCTGTAGGCCAGGTACTTGCCATCCCGGGAAATTGCCGCCGAGGATACCGGATTCCCTGGCGCGTTTGCAGTAAGCTGTCTGCGAACGATATTGCGGTGCGGGTCTGAGCTTTGCTTGCTGATCTGCGAGTGCCGGACAGTTACCAGGCTCCCAAGGAGGGCCGTAAAGGCAAGAGCGCCTAGCGCCAACTCTTTGTGCCGACGGATGAATTTCACCCCGCGGTACGCGAGGGTGCTGGGCCGCGCCGCGATTGGCAGCCCTTCCAGATGCTTGCGTATGTCTTCCGACAAGTCGTCGACCGAAGCGTATCGCCTCTTGGGTTCCTTCCTGAGCGCCATCATTACGATCGCGTCCAGGTCGCCCAGCAGGCGCCTGCGGATCTGCTTCGGGTCCGTGTTTCGTGCGCTGCGAGTCTCTCCAGGGGTAATCGAAACGGTGGTATCGTCGGCCAGCGCTTGTTCTTCCACCCGCCTGACTACCGCGCTAGGCTTGAGCGGCTCTTCTTCGCAGATCGCTTGCTCAATTTCCGAAGGTGTACGGGTCTTGAACCTGTAGGGCCGATGTCCAGTGAGCAATTCGTAAAGCAGCACGCCCAGAGAGTAAACGTCGCTGGCTGTAGTGACCGCCTCAGCTTTGATCTGTTCCGGGCTGGCGTATTCCGGGGTGAAAACCCGAAACATGGTCTGGGTCTCTTTTACCCCCGCCAAGACTCCGCTCTCCAGGATCTTTGCGATCCCGAAATCCAACAATTTCGGCACACCCTCCGCGTTTACGAGGATGTTGGCAGGCTTGATGTCGCGATGGATGATCTGGTGCCGGTGAGAATACTTCAGGGCCGAACACACTTGCAGAAATAGCTCAAGCCGGGCGCGGATTCCCAGTTTGTCGGAATCACAATACTTGTCGATTGGTTGGCCTTCAACCAACTCCATCACGAAATATGGCACACCCTCTTCTGTGGCTCCGCCATCGAGCAGGCGTGCGATATTAGGATGATCGAGGCTGGCCAGAATCTGCCGCTCGTTCTTAAAGCGGTTGATGACCAGGCCTGAATCTGCGCCTGCGCGCACTAACTTAATCGCGACTTGCTTTTGATACTGATCGTCAGCCCGGACCGCCCGATAGACCTCGCCCATGCCGCCGCTGCCCAGCTGCTCAACCAAGCGGTATTGGCATATCCTCTTGCCGATCATCCGGGATTCGGCGGGGGGGGCTTGCTCCTCGCCTCCGTCCCCGGCCAAAGCAGGCGCGACTATTTCCAGCGCTGATCCCTCGATGAATTTCCCGCTTCGGCTCTCATAGGAAACCAGTGACTCGACCTCACGGCGCAGAGTAGCGTCGCCTTCACAGGCGCGTGTCAAGAAAGCGGCTCTCTGGTTTTCCTCGCACTCCAGCACTGCATGGTACAAGCGCTCGACCTTCTGCCAGCGCTCAGAGTCCATCGCGCGTTTCTCCATTCATCTCGCGCATCAGCCACGCCTTGGCCAGGTTCCAGTCCCGCGTCACCGTATCGCTGGAAACATTCAGCACCTCGGCGATTTCCTTAAGCGTGAGTCCACCGAAGAATTTCAGCTCGACCACACTGCTCTTCCGCGAATCCACTTCGCCAAGCTTGCTCAATGCTCCTTCCAGCGCTACCAGATCGAGAGTGGGATCGGCAGTTACCATCAGCGCTTCATCCAGAGTGACACGGCGCACGTCTCCACCACGCTTGAGGTAGCTGCGCGACCGGGCATAATCGGTAAGGATGCGGCGCATCAGCCGCGCGCAAATGGCAAAGAAGTGGGCCCGGTCTTGCCAGCCTACGCCCTCAAGGTCAACCAGTCGGAGGTAGACCTCGTTGATCAGCGCAGTAGTCTGAAGAGTATGCCCGTCCCTTTCCCTAGCCATCTGGCGCTTGGCTGACTTGTGTAACTCGTTAAAGACAAGAGGGGTTAGCAGATCGAGCGCCTCCTTGTCCCCGGCTCCCCATGCGCGGAGAAGTTGTGTGATATCCCGAGCTTGAGAGGTCGCCAACGGAACCACCTCCGGCAGGTCTTGGGGTCGAACACTAGCATAGCCCTTCAATCCCTGCAAAGCCTGTAGGTCGCGAGTGTTTTCGCGAAGACTTCCGACTATCTCAAGTTGGGATTCGGCCCCCGGGTGCGGCATCTTCTTCGTATTTCCCGCTATTCAAGATAGAGCCGCAATAGATGCCGAGCTGCTGTTTCCGCCCAAGCACTCGGGACGTGAAGGACAACCTGTAAAACCCTCAAGAACCCTTTGTATGCCGCCGATGACGGTGTCCGCGCGGCGCTGGCAATTCCCAGTTTGCGTGGTAGGCCATAAACGACAGCCGGGTCGAGGGATCTTATTTTTAAGGAGAGAAAAAATGACGCATCAAGGCAGAAACACGCGAAACGGAGTTGCAGCGGTAGCAGTTACGCTGATGCTGGCCGTATCCGCGCTGGCTCATGACTCCGAGAAAGTTCTCCACGCCTTTGCGGGAAACCACGACGGCGTGGAGGGAGGAAATCATCTAGTCGCTGACTCCGCCGGCAATCTCTATGGCACGACGTTTGGCGGCGGCAACCAATCCACCAGTTGCGAAGTCTTTACGGGTTTCGTCGGTTGCGGCGTAGTGTTTGAGCTGTCTCCCCGCGAGCACGGGCAATGGACAGAGCGCGTGCTCTACGCGTTCACCGGGGGCGCGGACGGAGGAGTACCCACCGGCGGTGTGATTCTGGACTCCGCCGGCAATCTCTATGGCACCACGCTTTTTGGCGGCGACAAGAAGCCGCAGAATTGTCAAGCCGTCGGTACTTACGCCGCCGGGTGCGGGGTGGTCTTTATGCTGACTCCCACGGCGCACGGGCCCTGGAAGGAGACGGCGCTTTATACCTTCACTGGGGGTGCTGACGGGAGCGAACCTTGGGGCAACCCTGTGCTTGACTCCAGCGGCGATCTCTATGGCATGACCAACATTGGGGGCGCCAACAGTAGCTGCGGGCCCCCATATGGCTGCGGTGTCGTCTTCAAGCTGACTCCGGCTGCCGAAGGCCCTTGGACCGAATCCGTGCTTGACACCTTTAGTGGAGGCAGCGACGGGGCGTACCCTTTTGGTGACGGTCTCACGTTTGATTCCCAGGGAAATCTCTACGGTGTAACGGACTACGGCGGCGACACTTCCGTCATTTGCAATGGAACGCCAGGGTGTGGGGTCGCCTTCCAGCTGGCGCCTACTCCCGGCGGCCCATGGACGGAAACTGTACTTCATGCCTTCACCGGCGGTACGGACGGCGGCCTTCCCCTAGCGGCCCTGATCCTCGACTCCGGCGGTAACGTCTATGGCGCTACCAGCTTCGGGGGCGACACGGCAGGAAACAACTGCCTTGGCACTATCCCCGGCTGCGGCGTGGTGTTTAAGCTGACACAGGGAACATGGGAAGAAACGGTGCTCTACACCTTTACTGGAGGCGAGGACGGGACGATTCCCCTCACTCCCGTGGTTCTTGACGCACTCGGGAATCTCTACGGCGTCACCACGAATGGTGGCGGCAGTGCCCGATGCTCTAATGGATGCGGTACCGTCTTCAAGCTGACGCCCACCAACGAGGGCCCGTGGAACGAGAGCATCCTTTATGCCTTTCGTGGGGGCATTGATGGACGTATTCCCCAAAGTAATCTGCTTCTTGAAGGAGACGGGGAGAAAATCTTCGGGGTCACCAATTACGGCGGCGATGATAGCTGCGATTCGCCATACGGATGCGGTGTTGTCTTCGAGCTCCAACCGCCGAGTAACGCTCTGTTCTAGGAAACCTCCCAGCCTAGTATCGAAAAGCCGCAGGAGTGGCGAGTCACACACATCTAACCTTCTGACTCGCCACTCCTGCATATACAAACCACGCTTGCCATGACGATTCGCTAACGAACGGCTAGCGTCGACGATGCTTGAGCTTCTAGATGTGCTCCGACCCATTGCCCTGTGCCGTACCTTTCGAGAGCCTTCCAGTCGAGAGCGTTCCAGCAGTGGATGTCATGCTGGCAATTGGAAACCGTTCTGTTCATTTCGTCAGGAAGGCCGCCGGTCTGCAATGTGCGGAGGAAACAGCGGATGGATGCGCGTCTTGCGCTTGAGAACTGATTTCGGAGCGATTTCAGCGGCTGTAAGCCATTGAATAAATGGCTCCTCAGGTAGGATTCGAACCTACAACCCTTCGGTTAACAGCCGAATGCTCTGCCATTGAGCTACTGAGGAGTGTGGTGGAGTGCGCACGGAGCGCACCAGCCAAATTATGATAGCACCCCGCCGCTCACTCTGAAAATGGCGAACGCACTTCGGTACTGTTGTGCAACCCTGGCTCACCGTTACGTGGTGTTCAGAACAGACGACCAATCGAGAAGTTCACGCGGCTTTGGCCCGTGGGGCTCACGCTGGTCGCTAGAGCGATGGGTCCAACGATGGTTTCGGCGATGACGCCAAGGTTGAACGTGCCCCGGACCACAACCGAGCCCGGATCATTGAAGGCGGTGCCGGCTTCGTACCATCCGCCCCAGTAGATTCTTCCTCCGACGAGTTGCGGCAAATGGTAAAACTCGCGGCGGAATCCCAGAGATGAGTAGGCGTAGTGGTTGCCGGCAAATTCCTGCGGCAGATAGGCGCCCAGGCGGAATGCTCCGCCCAGGTAAAAGAGCTGGAATGGACCTGCGGCGCCACGGAAGGTGGTTCCACCCGAGGCCAGAAAAAATAGCGAAGTCTTCGGGCCGGTCGGAATGAAGGTCGAAGTCTGCACGTCGAGTTGGTCGATGGGATGAGCCAGACCCGGACTCTGCAGCACGCGCGAGAAACTGGCAACGATCCGCGGGCCGCGGCTGGGCACCGAGGGACTATCCTGCCCGTCCCAGACGTAGCGAGTGCGGAACTCGCCGGTGCTGCCGCTGACCGAGGGTAGTCCGGCGCTGCCAATCAGGGGCGCTAGTTTCCCACTGAAGATTTCGTATCCCCATCGCAGTTCGCTGCGGCGGCCACTATCAAAACCGAAATCGAAGCCGCCGCCCGCTCGTTCGTCGCCGAAGACAGCCACGCGCGTCTCGCCGTCAAATTCGTTCCGGGGCAACTTGGAGGCGAAGGCATAAGGTGCGACAAAGAAGCGGGTGCCGGCCAGGGGCTGGTAAAACTCCGAAGCAGCAAGATTGCTCGAACCAAGCAGGAGGTCGTTTCGCCATTCGCCGCCGTGATGTTCGACGTCCATGAAGGTGATGCGAGTGCCGGCGGAAAAATCGAAGGCAGCGACACCGGATCCATCCACGTTTACCGCCAAATCCACGAAAGGCGGACCGTAAGACTTCTCATGCGCGGTCACGCGCAGCGCGGGGACACCGTCCTGCGTGAAGCCTTCATAGCCGAGTCGATCGAACTGGCCTTGTCCTGCAATTCGGCTCAACTGACTCTCAAGCTTTGAGAGATCTAGCGGAACGCCTGTGTCAGATTTCAAATGCTGCTCAATCCTGCGATTGGTGTCGGAGTCTCCTCCTTCGACCACTACTGACCGCACTTCCTTCGGCGGAAGGCGTTTGCGAGCGGAGCGCTCAGAGAGGTATTGCTGCCACTCTGCGTCGTCTTTCATGGCATAGGGCAAGAGTACAGCGGTCTGGTTGGCCGCGCTCTGATAACCAAGGCGGATGAGATCTGTAACGCGATCATAATCGTCAATCGAATAATTGCCCGTATCGATGGTTATCGTGCTGTTCGCCAGCGCGAGGGAGCGGCGCTCGTTTTGCAGGATCATTACGCTGAGCGCGCGGGAGAGAACGCCAGTCAGACTTTCCAGTTGCTGGGGCTCGCCGAGAGGAAGACGAAGATCGACAGCGATAACGGTGTCGGTATCCATTTCGCGCGCCACTTCGACGGGAATGTTTTCCACCATGCCACCATCCGCCAGTACCCGGCCGTTGATGTTTACGGGAGTGAAAACCCCCGGGATGGCCATGCTGGCGCGGACGGCCCTAGCCAAAGAACCATCGCGCAGCACGACCCGATCGCCGCTGAGCATATCCGTGGCCACGCAGCGGAATGGAATGGGCAAGTCATCGAAGTTCGAGACTCCGGACTCGGGGAAGGCTATGCGGTCGAGCAGCAAGTCGACACCCTGGCCCGAATTAAATCCATTTGGACCGCTCAGTCCGTGCTTCAAGCCGAGCGCAGCTTCAATTTGGTAGTCGCGGCGGTCCTGCTTGCGGCGATAGGCGATCTGCCGATACATCGGTCCGGGCAACATCACGGCGTCCCAGTCAATGCCTTCGGCAAACTTTTGGATTTCAGCAGGTGACATGCCCGTGGCGTACATCGAAGCAATGATTGCGCCCATGCTGGTGCCAGCCACACGATCGACCGGGATGTGATTTTCTTCCAGCCATTGGATGACCCCGATTTGAGCCAATCCCAGCGCGCCCCCGCCGCTGAGGGCAAGACCGATGCGAGGACGATGAGCCGGCGCGGGCAAACCAATTTGCCGATCTTGGGGCTCGACGTGCGGACGGTCAGGCTCTTGACTGAGCGGAGTTTGCGCCGAGATCACTGTGCCGGACAACGCCATCAGCAAAATGAAACCAAGCAGCGGTGGAAGACTGGGGCGATCGTGGATCAACGTCCCGAACAAAGGCATGACCATCCTCCCAGATACGAAGGCGCAACATTCTTGGGAAAAATCAGATTAGCAGCAATCGGCTGCGGCTCATGGCTTTGACCGCTGCGCGGGCCTGGCGTTGCGCATCCCGTCGACGACCTGGCGGACTGCTTCGATGACCAACTCGGGACGGTCCAACTGGATGTAGTGCCCGCTATTCTTCGCGATCACATGCGTGCTCGCTGTCGAGAGCTGAGCCAACTCCAGCTGCATCTGCTGCCATGTATCGTTGACGGGCTTATCCAGGTCTTCGGGCAGCTCGAACTGGGGCTTGTTGGGATCATGAGAAAGCACCACCAGAGGCATATCACCCAGCGAGCCAGTAGCAGCGGTCTGGGCGGCGCTGGTAGAAATTGCTTTAAGTTCTGCGACGCTTTCGCGCACGCTACGGAAATTGCATTCCGCGGCTCGAGCTTCAGGATCGCTATCGCAGAATCCCAGCAGGCGCGGAATCCCGAAAGGCATAGTGAATTCGAGGAACTCCTGTTCCCGCAGCCAGCTCGCATCGAGATTGGTTAACGCCGCAGGAAAGCGTTTTTGTTGCTCGGGATGGGAAGAGTCCACCAGAACCATGGCGGCAACATCGGCGCGGTAGAGGCTGGCGAAAACGCGAACGTCGAAGCCGCCCATGGAATGGCCGACGAGAATAAGCGGTCCGCTTATGCCGGCGTTGTGCAGAAGGGTATGCAGTTCTTCGGCAATATTCCGGCTGGTGCGCGGGCTAGGACTCGAATCGCTGTAACCGAGACCAGCGCGGTCATAGGAGCAGACACGAGTAAATCGCGCGATCTTCGGTTGCACCTTGTGCCATGAAATGTAGGAGTCGCCGAGGCCGGACTCAAGGATGACGGTGGGCGTTCCCTGACCTGTGCAGTCGATGTGCATCTTATATCCGCCGACATCAATAAGCTCGCCAGGCATGGGATGGAAGCGGCGGTCGCGCGCCTCGGAAATGTTTTCGTAGACAAACCCGGAGGCCGCAAGCACGATGACGAAGGCGATCATGCCGCGGATGACGATGCGAATCCAGTGGCGGGACGACGCAGGCGGGTTCGTGTTCGCGGACATTCCAATTTGATCGTCTACATCACGGGAGGCACCGTGATGCCCATCACGGCCAACGTGCGCATCAGTTCACGGCGTGCCACTGCGACCGTGGCCAGCAGGAATTGCTTTCGCTTCTCATCGGGCTCACTCAGGATGGGATGGCGATGGTAAAAGGTATTGAAGAGTTGTGCCAGTTGGAAAGCATGTTTGGCGAGGTACGCCGGCTCTGTGGTCGCAATGCATTGGTCCACGATGTAGGACGTTTTCGCCGCCGTTAGCCAGAGTTCCCAGAATTCATCTGCGTTTTCGCCCTGGAAGAATTTCGCCAGTTCCCCTTTGCTCACGGTACCGGGAAGATCTCTCGAGAAAATATCGGGATCAATTGCGGCTTTCTTGAAGATGCTGGTGGCGCGGACTACGGCATATTGCGCGTAGGGACCGGTTTCGCCCTCGAAGCTGAGAGCTTCTCTGAAGTCGAAGGCGATGACGGACTGCTTGGTGAACTTCAGCATGAAGTAACGCAGGGCTCCGATTGCGATTTGCGTGGCGATTGAAAAGCGCTCGGCGTCGGGGAGTTGCGGATGCCTGGAGTCGACTTCGCTTTTGGCTGAAGCGATGAGCTGATCGAGCAGGTCATCGGCCTTGACGCCGAAACCCTTGCGGCCGCTGACTTCGATATAGGAGCGGGTCTTGTCTTCGTCGCTGAGCGTGTAGCCGAGTTCGGCGGCGCAACGCGGCGTAAGCGCAACCATCTCGTATGAAAAATGAGTGTAATGATCAGCGGCTTCGTTATGGCCAAGCCCGCGCAGGGCCTCGATCACGGTATTTTGTGCCTCGGACTGGCGAGCGTCGATCACATTGTAGATTTCTGCGACATCGCCGAAGTGCGGATGGTCTTTCTCGCCCTGCACGGCGGAAATCCAGCATTCGTGCTGGTTGGGATAGCGATAGAACTTGCGATACTCGAAGTCGCGGCCGAGCAGGCCGAACTTCCACATGTGATATGCGATATCTTTGCCGACGTAACCCACGGTGCCATTGGAACGGACGATTACTTTCTGGTCTTCTTCGGAGATCTGACCGGTTCCCTGTGAGTCCTCTGTGTCCCCTGTGGTTAAGGCTTTTGAGATTGTCCCTGCCCGCCGCATGATCCAGCAACCTTTGTTCTTGCCTTCGTTCTCGTAAACGAGCACGCCCGCCTCTTTCAACTTTGTGAACGCCGCGTCCCAGAAATGCAGGTGCAGGATTTCGCTCTCCCGTGGCAGAAAGTCGTATTCGATGTCGAGGCGGTCCATGGTTTCGAGGTGGCGGCGCAGGACGGCGGTCGAGATGAGTTCGGCGATGGCTGCCGTTTCGCTGGCGGAGTCTTCGATGGCGTGAAGGGTTTGCAGACGGGCTTGCTTATTCTGCGCATCCTCCTCGTACCACTGCGAAACACGGGCGTAGAGATCCCAGCAGTAGTAGTCGAAGCGCGGCTGGCGAGCGAGCGCTTCGATTTCGGCACGCGACTTTTTCTCGATGTGCGTGAAGCCCACGACTACGTCAGCCACCTGCACGCCGGTGTTGTCGATGTAGTTCTGCACGTCGACTTCCCGTCCGGCATAGCGCAGCAGTCGAACGAAAGTATCGCCGAGGATGGCATTGCGCAAGTGTCCGATGTGGGCGGCTTTGTTGGGATTGATGCTGGTGTGCTCGACCAGAATCTTGCCCTCAGGAGCACCGGCGGGCGGCCCGTGGTCGGCGGCAAGAGCAGCGGCCATCCAAGAGCGATCTATTCTGACATTCAAATAACCGGGGGGTGCAACCTGCATTTCGGCGATGCCTTCGATAGCACCGACACCGGCGCGGATGGCCTCGGCAATCTTGAGCGGAGCGGTGCGCAGCGGCTTGGCAAAGGGAAAGATGGGGATTGCGAAATCACCAAGCTCAACTTTCGGCGGTTGTTCGATTACGAGATTAGGCAGAGTCGTGCCCGGGTAACTGTGGCCCAGAAACTCCACGATGCACTGAGCGAGGCGATGTTCGAGATGACGATACAAAGCTTCCTCTGAATTGTTTGAAAGAAGATAGTGATTCTAGCAGAGCGCATGGTGCGCGCTGGTTTGACGCCAGTGGCACGCTTCCCTATGATGAAAAATCAGCTCTGCTTCTATGCGCATAGCCTACCTCGAGTGTTTTTCCGGCATTAGCGGCGACATGTTCCTGGGCGCGCTGGTGGATGCCGGGGTTTCGCCCCATCTCCTGGAAGAGACCGTGGCAGCGCTCGGGCTCGGAGCACGATTGGAAGTTTCCCGCGTGGTGCGCAGCGGAATTTCGGCCACGAAGGTAGATGTTTGGGTCGACGGAGAGAAGGATATGCCGCGCGAAGAATACTCGGAACGGCACTCCCAGCATTCACACGAGCATGCGCATTCCAGCGACGGTTTCGAACATGAGCACGAGCATGACCATCGCGCCCATACACACTCTCATCCTGGTGAGACGCGGACAGGAGTGTCCGCGCCACACGAGCATTCTCGAGGGCTTGCTGAGATTTGCAAGATCATTTCTGCTGCTTCGATTTCGGCCGCGGCGAAGAAGACTGCCATCGCTATTTTCGAGGCGCTGGGGGCTGCCGAAGCGAAGATTCACAATACTTCCATCGAGGGTGTACATTTCCACGAAGTCGGTGCGGTGGATGCGATGGTCGATATTGTGTGCGCGGCGGCGGGCGCCGGAGCCCTGGAAGTGGATGAGATTATTTGTTCGCCGCTGAACGTGGGCGGCGGGACGGTGCAATGCGCGCACGGGACTTTTCCCGTGCCGGCTCCAGCTACCGTCGAACTGCTGAAGGACACACCGGTATATTCTTCAGGCCTGCAGGCAGAATTGGTAACGCCGACGGGCGCGGCGATCGTAAAGACGTTGGCTTCGCGCTTCATGTCGTTTCCAGAAATGAAGATTGAAAAGTCGGGATACGGAGCAGGATCGCGGGATTTTCCAGGGCATCCAAATGTGGTGCGCATTACGATTGGGGAGACATCTTCCGCCGCTCTGGCTGGGAAGACTGCGGCGGAGACGATCACGGTGCTGGAGGCGAATCTCGACGATCTGAACCCGCAGGTTTTTGGGTATGTCATGGACCGGTTGTTCGAGGAAGGCGCGCTCGATGTCTTTGCTATGCCGGTGCAGATGAAAAAGAATCGTCCGGGAACGTTGCTGACGGTCCTATCCAAGACTGAAGACGCAGCCAAGCTGTCGCAACTGATCTTCACCGAAACCACGACGCTGGGCGTTCGCCGGCGCGATGAAATACGCCAGACTCTGACACGACGTTGGGAGAATGTAAACACGCCCTGGGGCGAAGTGCGAATCAAGATCGCGAGCATGAACGGAACCGTCACCAACTATGCACCGGAATATGAGGATTGCCGGCGCATCGCAGCGGAGCAACACGTGCCGCTGAAGACCGTGATGGGCGAGGCAATCGAGGCATACGTGCAGTTCCGTGGCAAGGGGAAAGCCGGCTCCTCACCGGCTTGACGCCGGTTCGGAATCATAAACATTCAGTAGACAGCACATGAAGAGACCGAAAGACGCGGAATGAGCAGGAAGTTCTACATTACGACGCCGATTTACTACGTGAACGCGCACCCTCACATCGGTCACGCGTACACGACCATCGCCTGCGATACGATAGCGCGGCGGCAGCGTTTGCTGGGCGCGGAGACATTTTTTCTCACGGGCACGGACGAGCACGGTCAGAAGATTGAACGTGCGGCGGAGGCCGCGGGCAAGACTCCGCAGCAGTACGCCGACGAGATTTCGGGAGAGTTTCGCCAACTGTGGAAGCGGATGGGCATTTCGAACGATGACTTCATTCGCACAACTGAAGCCCGGCACGAGAAGCGGGTGCAGGAGTTCTTTCGAACAATTCGCGACAACGGCTACATCTACAAGGGCACTTATACCGGCCAGTATTGCGTATCGGATGAGCTCTATGTTGACGGTGCACAACCCGGCGATCCCTGCCCCACTTGCGGGCGCATCACCGAGACGGTGAAGGAAGAAAATTATTTTTTCAAGCTCTCGGCATTTCAGGAAAAGTTGCTGGAGCTGTACCGGAATCCGGAGTTCATTCGCCCCGAAGCTCGCCGCAATGAAGTGATCTCGTTCGTGCGCTCGGGGCTACGCGACCAGTCGATCAGCCGCTCGACATTTAGCTGGGGCATTTCGGTGCCCGATGATCCGAAACACGTGATCTACGTCTGGTTCGATGCGCTGGCCAATTACGTCACGGCGATCGGCTACGGTTCCTCGCACGCGGGGGCGCAGGAGGCGTTCAAGAAGTTCTGGCCGGCGGACGTGCAGATGATCGGCAAGGAAATCGTCCGCTTCCATTGCGTCTATTGGCCGGCGTTCCTGATGGCCGCAGGGTTGCCGATGCCGAAGACGATTGTCGCCCATGGATGGCTGCTGTTTGAAGAGAGCAAGATGTCGAAGTCACGCGGCAACATCGTGCGCACAGAAACGATTCTCGATGTCCTGGGCGCGGATGCGCTGCGCTACTTCCTGCTGCGCGAAATCGTGTTCGGGCAGGATGGATCGTTCTCGTTCGACGCGTTGGTGCAGCGCTATAACTCCGACCTGGCGAATGGGTTGGGGAATCTGGCCAGCCGCACTCTGACTATGATCAACCGGTACTTCAAAGGCGAGGTGCCGTATCCCTCCCGTGGCGCGTCGAGAACGAAGGCCGACGAGGACCTTCGCGGTGAGGCCCAGGTAGTCATCGCAACGTGCAACAAAGCATTTGAGAATTTCCATTTCTCAGTAGCCCTCGAGGAGATTTGGATAGGGTTAATCGCGAAGGTGGATAAGTACATCGTTGAAAATGAACCTTGGGCACTCGGCGAGAAGCAGGATGAAGATAGCCGCTCGCGTCTGGCGACGGTGCTTTACACAGCAGCGGAGGCATTGCGCATCGCGACCGCTCTGGCTTACCCGGTGATGCCGGATGCGACTGCGAAAATCTGGATGCAGATGGGATTGGGAGACATCAAGGAGCTCGCTCTCAGCGAACTGGCCTGGGGCCAACTGCCCTTGGGCACGAAACTGGGTGAAGTCCGTCCCGTGTTTCCGCGCGCCGACAAGAGCGCGATTGAAAGGATGCAGCAGATGGAAGAAGAGCAGAGGGTTACGCCGGCAGTGGCGGCCCCGGCGGCCGAGTCTGTGCCGCTACAGACAAACTCTCCGCCGGCGATTCCGGCGGTGACGCCGCCGGCGGTTCCGGCGAACGAGAAGATTTCCATCGACGATTTCGCGAAAATTGAGCTGCGCGTGGGGCTGGTCAAAGTTGCCGAACGAGTGCCGAAGGCGGATAAACTGTTGCGTCTTGAAATCGATATCGGAACCGAGGTGCGGCAAGTCTTGGCAGGAATCGCCGAAGCCTATGCACCGGAGACTTTGATCGGGCGCAAAGTTGTGATTGTCGCGAATCTCGCGCCCCGCAAGCTGCGCGGGATGGAATCGAACGGAATGATCGTGGCGGCATCGCTCGACGGGGGCAAACCAGTGCTGGCGAGCTTCCTGGAGGATGTGCCGGTAGGGGCGAGGCTGAAGTAGAGAAGCCGGCCGAACTTCGCTCTCGCCAGACCGCCGAGGCGGCTGCTCCAGATGAGCTTCTATGTTCGTAGATTCTCACGCCCATCTCGATGGCAAGCAGTTCGACTCCGATCGCGAACAGGTGATTGCGCGGGCGCGAGAGGCCGGAGTCCAAACTCTGGTAGCTATCGGTAATGGCGATGGCCCCGAGCAGGTGGACTGCGGAATTCGACTGGCGGAGAAATACGATTTCATTTATGCGACCCTTGGCATTCACCCGCACGAAGCCCGGCTTGCGGATGAATCTGCGTACCAGAATATGGAACGCCTGGCGAAGCATCCCAAAGTAATCGCCTGGGGCGAGATCGGACTGGATTATTACTATGACCACTCGCCGCGCGAAGTACAAAGAGAAGTCTTTATGCGGCAGATGGAGCTGGCGGCGCAGGCGAAGCTGCCTATCGTGATTCATTGCCGTCCCTCGGAAGCCAGCGATGACGCTTGGCAAGATTGCCTCGAACTGATCCGTGCGCATTGGGCGGCGAAAGGGCTGGGAGGAATTCTGCACTGTTTTACCGGAACCTGGGCGCAGGCGAAAGACGCGCTCGACCTGGGTTTCATGATTTCGTTCGCAGGCAATCTGACCTTTCCCAAAGCGCAGCAGATTCGAGATGCTGCCCGGGAAGTTCCCCTTGATTGCCTGTTGATTGAAACCGATTCTCCCTATCTGGCCCCTGTGCCGCATCGCGGCAAGCGCAACGAGCCGGCCTTCGTGAAGGAAACGGCAGGAAAGCTGGGCGAGCTGCGGAGAATGACGGCGGCAGAGGTGGGGGAGCAGACCGCGCAGAATTTCTACAAATTTTTCAAATTGACTGAAACCGCTGAAAGCGAAGTTTCGTCTCATTAACGTGTCTTCTGGTACCCTCAAGAGTTAGATTCCATCATTTCAGAAAGAATTGAAATCCGATGCCCGATAACACCTTTGACATCGTGAGTAAGATCGACCAGCAGGAGGTGTCGAACGCCATCCAGCAGGCGCTGAAAGAGATCCACACGCGCTTCGACCTGAAGGATTCGAAGTCGAACATCGAACTTGAGAAGGACGCTATCGTGCTCCACTCGGCCGACGAATACAAGCTGAAAGCCGTGAACGACATTTTGCAACAGAAACTGGTAAAGCGCGGTGTCTCGTTGAAGGGCTTAACGTATAGCGCAGTGGAAGCGGCCGCCGGCGGGACAGCGAAGCGTAAGATCACGATGCAGCAGGGCATTGTGATCGAGAAGGCGCGCGAGATCGTGAAGCTGGTGAAGGATTCCAAGAAGAAAGCGCAAGCTTCCATCCAGGGGGATCTGGTGCGGGTGAGCAGTAAAGATCGCGATACCCTGCAGGAGGTAATCGCCATGTTGCGGCAGCACGATTTCGGGATCGACTTGCAGTTTACGAATTACAGAACCAATTAGAAGTGGAATCTACCACGGAGACGCAGAGACACGGAGGATGAGCGCACCGCCGATCATTAACGGGCCAGTCATTAACGGGAAGGAAGTATTCGACCTGCTGCACGATGATCTCGCCGCTCTCGAGGGTGAGTTCGGCCAGGATACCGTCTCTGGGGTGCAGGCCATCACCGAGATTGGCGAATACCTGCGGGCCGGCGGAGGCAAGCGCATCCGTCCCGCCCTGCTTTTCCTGGCCGCCCGGCTTTTCAACTATGAGGGGCGCGGCGCGGTGCGGCTGGGCGCGGTGGTCGAGATCATCCATACCGCGACTCTGGTGCACGACGACATCATCGACGAAGCCAAGACACGCCGCGGGCGGCCTGCCGCCAATACGCAGTGGGGCAATTCAAAGTGCGTGCTGGCGGGTGACTGGCTCTATATGCAGGGTTTCAAAGTGGCAGTGCAGGAGCGTAACTTCCGCATTCTCGACACTCTGATTGAGTTGACGCAGCAGATGGTCGAGGGCGAGCTGCTGCAGATGGAAAAACTCGGAATGCTGATTTCGCTCGACGAGCATTTCGATTTGATCTACCGCAAGACGGCTTGCCTGTTTTCCGTTTGCATGCGGTTGGGGGCAATTCTGGGAGGGGCGACGGCCGCGCAGGAAACGGCTCTGGGCCAGTACGGGCGTGACCTCGGCATGGCGTTCCAGATTGTGGACGACGTGCTGGACCTGACCGCCTCGGAAGAAGTTCTGGGCAAGCCCGTGGCCAGCGATCTGCGCGAGGGCAAGGTGACGATGGCGGTGATCCATGCACTGGACCGCTGCACTCTGGACGAGCGCGCCAAGATCGAAACCATTCTGCGCGAGCGTGCTTTTAATGGCGTGACCCACGCACACATTATGGAGATTCTGCAACGCTACGGATCGCTCGAAGCGGCAACTGCGCGAGCGGCACGCTACGCGGAATCGGCGCGGAAAGCCATCTGCACCTTCCCCGATTCCGAGATCAAGCGCGCGCTGCTCTGGGCGCCCGAATTTGTGGTCGCCAGAGAGAAGTAAGACTTCGGGGCTGTTAATCGTGAACCCTTTCCTATCTTTTTCATATCCAAGGTGTCTATGTATTTGTTTGCGCTGATGGCGCGCCACGGGTACGCCTGGATATTTGGTTTGCTGCTGGCGGAGGCGGTTGGGCTTCCTTTCCCGGCTGCGATCGCCCTGGTGGCTGCGGGTGCGGCGGTTGCCGCGAATACGCTGTGGGGGCCCTACGTTCTGATTGCGGCGCTCGTGGCCCTGCTAATGGGCGACACGGTGCAGTTCTGGCTGGGACGATACATGGGCTGGTTACTGCTCGGATTTCTGTGCCGGGTGTCGATCAATCCTGAGACCTGCATTCTGCGCTCCGCGGAATCCTTCTACAAGCGCGGCAAAATCACGCTGGTGATTGCGAAGTTCATCCCGGGGGTGAACACCATGGCCGCGCCCCTTGCCGGAAGTATGAAGATGCGCTTCTGGCAGTTTCTGTATCTGGATTTTGCCGGCGCCCTGGTGTATTCCACTACTTATCTTGTGGTGGGATATCTTTCCCGCGACTTTTTGGCCGCGATCTTGCGCGGCTTTCACGCGGCGAGCCGGGCCATGGAAGCGGTTGTGGTGGCAACGCTAGCCGTCTATGCCGTCTACCGCATCGTGCAATACCGCAAAAACAAGACGTATCGCGTGGTCCCGCGGGTTCAGGTTCAGGAGTTGGCCCGGCGGCTGGCCTCTGAAGACGCAAACCGGGTGCTGATCGTCGACGTTCGCAGTCACGGCTACTACGACTCTGGCGCTGCGCGAATCAAAAACTCGATCCGGATCGAGCCCAACAACCTGGAGGAAGAGATCAAGAACCTACCCAGGGATAAGGACATTTATCTCTACTGTACTTGAGCGCGCGAAGCGACCAGCGCCCGGGTGGCGCACTTGCTGCGGGAAAAAGGATTCAACACGTTCGTGATTGTTGGCGGATTGACTGCCTGGCGCAAAGCCGGCGAACCTCTCGAGGGCGTTCCTGAGAACGATCTGGTGAAGCTGCCAACGTTCAGCTAGTTTTTCGTTCGTTAGCCGTTCTCTTCCGCCGCGCCGATCCTTCTATACTGCCTCGATCTATACTGCCTTCGATGGCTTCGAACCGAGAAATCGAGATCAAGTTCCGCGTCACGGACTTAGCAGCGCTTACGCGAAAGCTGCGTGCGGCCGGATTCCGCATCGTCACGCCGCGGACGCATGAGACGAACACTCTGTACGACCTGCCCGGAGAAGTGCTGCGCGGGCGCAAGGAATTGCTGCGGCTGCGGAAGTATGGAGCGGCGTGGACGCTCACGCATAAGTCAAAGAGGAAAACCGGACGGCACAGCAGCCGCGAGGAGTTGGAGACCTGCGTGAGCGATGGAAAACAAATGGATTTGATCCTGCGGGCGCTGGGGTATACGCCGTCGTTCCGCTACGAAAAATTTCGTGCCGAGTGGAGCGACGGGAATGGACAGGTAGTGGTCGACGAGACGCCCATCGGAGATTTCTGCGAGATCGAAGGTTCGCCGCGCTGGATTGATGCGGCGGCTAAGAAATTGGGAGTGAGTGAAGCGGAATACATCACGAAGAATTATGCAACGTTGTTTCTGGAGTGGAAGTCCCGCACGAGAAGTCACGCGGGGGAAATGACATTCAAAGCCATCAAGGCGGGTCGAAAGCCTCGGGGCTAACCAAGCCGGAATGGTCTCACTTTTTCGGCGACTCTTCCGCCAGTCGTTTGGTAATGCGTTCTTGTGACAGCTGGAAAACTTTTTGGATGTCAGCAAATGTCGTGGTCGGATCGTTGTTATAGTCCATCAGCCTGTGCTTATACGTGTTTCGGTTAGGAGCTATGTCATCAATTACGAATCGCGTCTGCTGCATCACGGCACTGCGGTGTTGGAAGCTGCCCGCCACTTCGTTGGAAGCCTTTTCCAACGCACAATAAAGACTGAAGGTCCTGGCCTCAATCGGGCAGCGCCGGTTGTCGGAGCGGTTCCACTTCGACGGAGAATCGAGGATCTGAGCTGCCCGCTGGACAATCCTGAGGTCAGCCTCGGTTACAGGCGGCCGCGCGTTCGAATCGTCGCTGGCCCCGTCGGAGGGCGATTGCGCGCGGAGAACCGGGGCAAGGATTAATAGGAAGGCAATTGTCAGGACTCGTAGTCGATGGGTCATCCGGTTCGACCTCTCGCATCGTCAGCTTGCAGACGGAGCTACGCCCCGTGGCACTTCTTGAATTTCTTCCCAGACCCGCAAGGGCAGGGATCATTGCGTCCCACTTTTTCCTGACCGCGAACTACCTGCTGCACCGGCGCTACGTCGCCGGCGCCTGCCATGCGTGCCTGTTCGAGTTCGCGGCGCTTCCGGCGCATGAATGCTTCTTCGAGATCGTCAGCTGATGTTGCGACCAGACGCGGGGGGCGGCGCCCATTTGCACCGTTGCCACGCTCTGCGGGCACTCCCGCTTCAGGACCGTGGCCTGCAGGTTCGCCTCCGGGCGGAGCGGCTGGGCCCGCGTCGGGCGGCCGTTCGATGATCTGCATCAGATAGAGGTAGCGCGCCGCGTCTTCCTGAAAGCGCTGCAGCATCGCCTCGAACATCTCAAACGATTCCTTCTTGTACTCGACCAGCGGATCATGCTGGCCGTAGCCACGCAGGCCGATGCCCTCCTTCAGGTGGTCCATGCTCAGCAGATGGTCCTTCCACTGCGAATCGAGAACGCTGAGCATGATCATGCGTTCGTGATGGCGCATGGCCTCGGGGCCGATCAATTTTTCTTTTGCTTCGTAACGCTCTTTCAACTTCTCGAAAATAGCGTCGCCCAGTTCCTGCCGGTTCAGCGTTTCGGGCTTCACCCCCTCAGCGATGAAATCGACTCCGAAGCGGGTAAAGACCGCATCTTTTAGACTCTTAATGTTCCAATCGTCGGCATGACCCTTGGGCGGGCAGTACTCATCCATTAGGTCGCCTAGAATGGCCGAGACGTAATCCTCAAGGATGAGATCTTTCTGATCCATCCCTTCGAGCAGTCGCCGGCGCAGGCCATACACGGCCTCACGCTGCTTATTCATCACATCGTCGTATTCCAGCAAATGTTTGCGCGATTCGAAATGCTGGCCTTCCACTGCCTTCTGTGCGGTCTCAATGCGGCGGCTGATCAGCTTGGATTCGATCGGAACTCCTTCTTCCATCCCCAGACGCTCGAGCAGCTTCGAAACCCACTCCTTGGCGAAGATGCGCATGAGGTCATCTTCAAGCGCGAGATAGAAGCGGGAGGAGCCGGGATCACCCTGGCGGCCGGCGCGACCGCGAAGCTGGTTGTCGATGCGGCGCGACTCGTGACGTTCCGTGCCAAGAATATGCAAGCCGCCAGCGGCAACGACTTCGTCGTGTTCTTTGTCGGTGTGCGCTTTGTAGCGAGTAAGAGTGTCCGCCCACTTGTCGGTCGGCACAGTGTATTCATTGCCGTTGTAGTAGAAGACGGAAGTCGTGCCGTCTTCCTGCGGCCCTTCGATTTTTCCCTGCGCTACGCGTAACTGCTGGGCGATTCCTTTCTTCACCAACTCCTGCTTGGCCATGAATTCCGGATTGCCGCCCAGCAGAATATCGGTGCCGCGGCCGGCCATGTTGGTGGCGATCGTGATCGCACCTCTGCGCCCGGCCTGGGCGACAATTTCAGCTTCGCGCTCGTGAAACTTGGCGTTCAGCACCACGTGCGTCTTGATGCCTTTCTTTTTCAGCAACTGATCAAGCCGCTCGGATTTCTCCACCGATGTGGTGCCCACCAGCACAGGCTGGCCCTTTTCGGCCAATTTCTGAATCTCATCCGCCACGGCGAAGTATTTCTCTTTTTCTGTACGGAAGACGACGTCGGGGTTCTCCAGACGCAGCATTGGCTTGTTGGTCGGGATAACGACCACGTCCAGTTTGTAGATGTTATCGAACTCGGTGGCCTCAGTTTCGGCCGTGCCCGTCATGCCCGAGAGCTTCTTGAACATGCGAAAATAATTTTGGAAGGTGATGGTGGCGAGGGTCTGATTCTCCCGCTCGATCTTCACGCCTTCCTTCGCCTCGATGGCCTGATGCAAGCCGTCAGACCAGCGGCGTCCCGGCATCATGCGTCCGGTAAATTCGTCGACGATGATGACTTCGCCGTCTTTGATCACGTACTCCACGTCGCGGCGATAGAGTGCGTGCGCTTTGATGGCAGTCTCTACGTGGTGTTTGAGCGGCCAGTTCTCCGGGTCGGCAATGTTGCCGATGCCGAGAAGTTGCTCGACTTTCTCCCAGCCTTCGTCCGTAACGGTGATGTTGCGGTGTTTTTCGTCGACCACAAAGTCGCCCGTAAGTTCCGCCGGTTCGCCGGGAGGGCCTTCGATTTCCTCTCCTTTTTCAAGCTTGGGAATGATGCGGTTCACGCGGTAATACTTGTCGGTCGATTCCTCGCTCGCTCCAGAGATGATGAGAGGAGTGCGGGCTTCGTCGATCAGAATAGAATCCACTTCGTCGACGATGGCAAAATTGTGGCCGCGCTGGACACAATCTTTGAGGTCGAACTTCATGTTGTCGCGCAGGTAGTCGAATCCAAACTCGTTATTGGTGCCGTAGGTGACGTCGGCGGCGTAAGCGGCGCGGCGCTCCTCGTCGTCCAGGTCATGAACGATCACCCCTACCGTGAGGCCGAGGAAACGATAGAGCTTGCCCATCCATTCGGAGTCGCGTTTGGCAAGATAATCGTTGACCGTAACCACATGAACGCCACGTCCGCTGAGCGCGTTGAGATAAACGGGAAGCGTGGCCACGAGCGTTTTGCCTTCGCCCGTCTTCATTTCTGAGATCATCCCTTGGTGCTGCACCATGCCCCCGATCAATTGCACGTCGAAGTGGCGCATGTTGAGCACGCGGCGTCCGGCTTCGCGAACCACGGCAAAAGCTTCTTCCAGGATTTCATCCAGAACTTCCTGCAGCGCTTCGTATTGCTCCTTCTCGATCTGCTTCGCGCGATCAGGATCGTCTTCCGCCTCGGCTGAAGGCTCCAGTACCGAAACACCGGTAACGCGACTCAGCCGTTCCTGGATGCGCTGGCGGAACTCGTCCGTTTTGGCGCGCAGCTCGGCGTCGGTGAGCTTCTGCATCTGCGGTTCGAGGGCGTTGATGGCCTCGACCCGGGGCGTCATGCTCTTGACGACCCGCTCGTTCTTGGTCCCAAAGACCTTGCCAATCAGAGTGTTAATCAAGTTACGAAATTCCTCAAAAGGCGGGAACTGTATCCCTTTTAGCCTAGCATATTGGATGCATTCCGAGGTTTCTCGAATCTTGCCTGCTGAGAGTCTGGGAAATCGCGTGGTCTTGCCACGGAGGCGAAACACCCCTGAAGTTATCAGGCTCTTTTGCCGATGGAGAATTCAGCAGACAATCGTCGCCAAAATTCGTCATGCCAGCCTTTCAAGACCCCGAGATTTACCGTGACATCCTCGATGGCCTGCAAATTGGGGTGAGTGTGCTCGACGTGCAAAGAAAAATTGTCTTCTGGAGCGACGGGGCGGAACAGATCACGGGGTATGCGCGCATCGATGTCCTCGGGCATTCCTGCACGGAAAATGTTCTTCTCCACTGCAACCAGACCAGTTGTGAAATGTGCGTCGACACATGTCCCATAGCATCGGCACTGCGTGACGGCAGGCCCGTGGAGTCTATGGGCTTCATTCACCACAAGTCAGGGTATCGAACGCCAGTGCGCACTTGGGCTATTCCGTTGCGCGATAAACGCGGTTCGATCATCGGTACCATCCAGACCTTCGAAGCCGAGTTTGCTGCGGCCAGTCCGGATCCAAACGACCGCAAAATGAAAGAACACGGCTGGCTCGACGAGGTTACAGGTTTGCCGAACCAGGCGATGATGCAGTCGCACCTGCGCGAGACTCTGGGGACGTTCACCGAGGTTCACATTCCTTTTGGCATCGTCTCTCTGGAAATTCATGATCTGGACCGGTTTCGCGCCAGTTACGGCCAGGGTGCGGCCAGATCCATGCTGCAAGTGCTGGCTCGAACTCTGCGAAATACGGTTTGGCCCATGGATTTTGTAGGCGTGTGGGGTGATGGCCGATTTCTCTCGATCCTGATGGGATGCAGTGAGGAGGCATTGCAAACGGTTTGCCAACGGATCCTCAGCATGATGGCTAGCGCAACGATCCGGTGGTGGGGGGAAGATTTGTCAGTGGCAGTCTCGATCGGGTGCGCCGGCGCCCAGCCCGGTGACACCGTCGAATCACTTCTGCAACGGGTGCAGCAGGCGCTCACACAGAGCCAGGTTGCGCTGCTGCCGGATCGCGCTGCGGCGGCCACCGGCGGTGACCGGTCGTGAACGAACTAAGGATGAGCTAACGCATGTTTGCGATTATCGGTATCGTCGTCGTCTTCGGCTGCGTCGCAGCCGGCTATTTGATGGAGCACGGCAATCTCCGCGTCCTCATTCAGCCGGCGGAACTGGTCACGATCGGGGGAGCGGCCATTGGCACGGTCATGATTGCCAATCCGCTTCACATCCTCAAGCAGATTGCGGGCGGCATCGGCGGCGTTTTCGGTGGATCAAAGTACACCAAACAGGCTTACATTGACTCCTTGAAAATGATGTATGAATTGCTCAACAAGGCTCGCAAAGACGGACTGATGGCGCTCGAAGGTGACGTGGAGGAGCCTGACAAGAGTCCATTGTTCGCCAAGGGTCCGGTGGTCTTCAAGAACCATCACGTGCGCGATTTCGTCTGCGATTCCCTGCGTATGGCCATTACCGGCGTGGATGCTTTCGATCTGGATCAAATGCTTGATCTGGATCTGGAGGTTCATCACCATGACGCCGCGCAACCCACAGCCGCTCTCACCAGTGTGGCAGACTCCCTGCCAGGTCTGGGCATTGTCGCCGCCGTGTTGGGCATCGTGATCACCATGAGCGCGATGGGCGGGCCTCCGGAGGAAATCGGGAAAAAGGTGGCGGCTGCGTTAGTGGGCACGTTCCTCGGCATTCTGCTTTGCTACGGGTTGGTCGGGCCCATCGCGGCCAATATGACCAGGATCGCCGAAGATGAGCATGCTTACCTCTATGTGCTGCGCGTTCTAATCGTGTCCTTTCTAAAGGGCACGGCTCCTATCATGGCAGTAGAAGTGGCGCGGCGCGCGGTGCCGGGTCATTTGCGCCCATCGTTCAAGGAAGTCGAGGCCGCCTGCCGCAACAAAGGAGCCGCTGAGGACGCCGCACCCGAAGCCTCTGCCGCGGCCGCTTCGGGATAAACCCGGCACGCAACCATCATGGATAAGGCTCGCCCCATCATCATCCTCAAAAAAAAAGGTGGCCATAGGGGCCATCACGGCGGCGCATGGAAGGTTGCCTACGCCGATTTTGTCACCGCCATGATGTCTCTGTTTATCGTTTTGTGGCTGATGGGCGCCAGCAAGAAGGTGCAGGATGCGGTGGGCGGATACTTTAAGGATCCAACCGGCATTGCCGCGAAGATCGGATCGAACATGGCCGGTGCGGGCGAGAACTTCATTCTGACTAAAGACAACATGCCCAAGCTGAAAGATCAACTGGAGCTGAAGATCCGGGAGATGAAGGACTTCGAGAAACTCAAGAACCACGTCGAGATCACGGTTACCAACGAAGGCCTCCGCATCGAACTGCTGGAGTCCGCCTCCGGAACCTTCTTCGAAAGTGGTAGTCCTAAATTGAACTCGGACGGGCATGAGTTGCTGATCACGTTGGCGCAGGAGCTAGGCAAGCTTCCCAACAAACTTTCCATCGAAGGCCATACTGATTCCAAGGCTTATGCCCCGTCGGCGAACTACGGTAACTGGGAGCTTTCCACCGACCGCGCCAACGCTGCCCGCCGCCTCATGCAAGCCAATGGAGTCGGGGCCACCCAAGTGACCCAGGTCCGTGGGTTTGCCGATCAGCGTCTGCGCAAACTCGACAGTCCTCTCGACCCCGCCAACCGGCGCATCTCGCTCATCGTGCAATACGTCGTGTTAAACGATGACGCGGAAGACACCAAACCCTCCGCCGGAGCTCAAGCAAAGAGCCCAGACCCGGCTCTGGCCGTGGAAAATTCCGCGAAGAAAGAATGATGTTTCTTCGGCGCTGCAATCAGATTACAGCCCGCTTCGCTCCGATCCGGGGAGCCCAGGCTGTATAATCGCCGGTTTGATCTTCCCTAGGAGAGCTCTCGTAATGAAGAACCTTGTCCGCCTGGTCTGTCTTGTTCTTGTATTGTCCTCAGTCTTACCTTCGTGGTCACAGGAAAAAGTGGATCTCGAAACCGTGACCCGCATTCGCTATGAAGGTTTCCACGATTCAAAGGTAATGGAGTTTGCCACGGGATTGATGGATTCAATCGGCGAGCGCCTGACCGGCTCTCCCAACATGAAGCGCGCCAACGAGTGGACCCGCGACCAGCTTGCGGCCATAGGCCTCTCCAACGCGCACCTCGAGCCCTGGGGACCATTCGGCCGCGGCTGGGCCAATCAGTACATCAACGTTCGCATGACCTCGCCCGATGTGGCTACTCTGCTCGCCTACGCGAAGGCTTGGACCCCGGGCACGAATGGTGTGGTGCAGGGCAAATGCGTTCGCGTGGTTGTCGAAGACAAGAAAGATTTCGATAAATACAGAGGTAAGCTGGCGGGAATGATCGTGATCCTCGGGACTGACCCGGAGATAAAGCCGATCACCGAAGCTCCATACAAACGCTACAGCGACGACGATCTGGCGAAGATCTCCGACTACGAAATTCCCTCCGAGCATCCGCGCTTTAGCCCGGGCGAAGCTGCGAAGCGCCAGCAGTTCATCAAGGACCTGAACCAGTTCTTCACCGACGAAAAAGTTCTGGCCGTCGTCGACCGCTACCGTGGGACTTCCGGCGGTGGCACCGTCTTCGTGCAGTCCGGCGGATCCTACAAACCGGACGAGACGACGACTATTCCTCAGGTTGTCCTGGCGCTCGAGCACTGGACCCGCATCGCTCGATTGCTGGATCAGAAAAAAGAGGTCTCGCTCGAACTCAACGTGCAAAACACTTTCTACGACAACGATCCCATGCAGTACGACACCATCGCCGAAATTCCGGGCACCGACATGAAAGATGAAGTCGTCATGCTGGGAGCCCATCTCGACTCCTGGCACGCAGGCACGGGGGCCACCGACAACGGCGCCGGCACCATCGTCATGATGGAAGCTGTGCGCATCCTGAAAGCGCTCGATATCCATCCCCGCCGCACCATCCGCATCGGCCTGTGGAGCGGTGAAGAGGAGGGACTGCTCGGTTCGCAAGGTTACGTGGAGCACCACTTCGGTTCGCGCCCCCCTATGGATACGCCTGGGATGAAGGGTATGCCGACGCTGCTTCACCGCGAGGCTGGTGAAGTCACGGTGAAGCCCGAGCAGGCGAAGGTCTCCGCCTATTTCAACGTAGACAATGGCACTGGCAAGATTCGCGGAGTTTACCTGCAGGAAAACGAGGCAGTGGCGCCCATCTTCAAAGCCTGGATGGAGCCGTTCAAGGATCTGGGCATGACTACGCTAACCATGCGCAACACCGGCGGCACCGACCATCAATCCTTCGACGCGGTTGGCATTCCAGGATTCCAGTTCATTCAGGATCCCATCGAGTACGAGACGCGCACTCACCACTCGAACATGGACGTCTATGATCGTCTGCAACCCGACGATCTCAAGCAGATCAGCGTGATCGTCGCCGGCTTTGTCTACGATGCAGCTATGCGGGACCAGATGTTGCCCCGCAAGCCCATCGAGAAGCCCCTCCCGAAACCTATGCCGGAGAAGCAGGGCCAATAGCTGCAAGCTCGGACGCCGAGGTGGCGGAGCGGCAGGTCCTGCGCCGGATGCCCCACTTCTCGCTTCTTTTGCGAGAAGTGGGACTTTATATCTCCTTAAGTTCGGGCTCCCCGTCCGTATCGTCGGAGACTGATAGCTGAAAGTTGACCGCTGCTACCTATCTGACGAATGTCAGCCCATGTGGCACGGCCCAGCGGAACACATATGCATACAGCAGCACGATGATTCCGACGATGGAACACAGCGCTACCGAGTGCCACGCGACAAAGCGAAATATGATTCCTTCGTTCCCAACCTGCTCGGTCGCTGCCGTTGCGATCGTGATGGACTGTGCGTCCACCATTTTCCCCATCACTCCTCCTGCGCTGTTGGCCGCGCACATCAGGACCGGGTCGATGCCAAGTTGTTGGGAAGTAATTCTCTGCAGGCTGCCAAAGATCGCGTTTGAGGACGTGTCGCTTCCCGTGAGGGCAACTCCCAACCAACCCAGAAATGTCCCAAAGAAGGGATACAACCATCCCGTGCGTGTGAAGGCCAGGCCCAGCACGGCGTCCAGCCCAGAGTAGCGCGTCACATAGCCCAGCCCAAGCATGAACGAAATCGCCACCATCGCGAGCCGCATGCGCACCAAAGTTCGCCAGAAGATTTTCATCAGCCGCACCGGGCCCAGCCCGAGCAGCAATCCCGAAACAATCGCAGCAAAGAAGCATCCAGTTCCAGTGGCGGAAAGCCAGTTGAAATCGTATCGCGCCGCTTCCGGACTTGGTTTCGCCACAATCGGCGCGGCTCTGGTAATGGCATTGTGCAGGAGCGGCACATCCCATCCCGGAGGCCCCGGCCGAATCTCGCCGTTTGCAAGCACGACTCTGAAGGCGGGCGTCGTTGCCTGGTTCATAGCGAGCTTAATTTTCGGCAATCCCCAGAGCAGTACGAAAAGTGAAAGGATCGCGAAAGGCATCCAGGCTTTCAAGACCTCTCCAGTGGTATAACTGCGAGCTTTGACATATCCATCGAACTTCTCTGCCGCCCATTCGCCGCCGACCTGGTCAGCAATCTCTGCCGTCGGTGGAGCCGGCGCCGGCTTGTCGTCATACTCGAAGCGCCAAATCTTCTTTGGTTTCCAGAATCTCAAAAAAATCAAGGCGGCGACGATCGAAACCACGCCTCCCATAATGTCGACCAGATTGCTGTCGATATAGTTCGACCAGACGAATTGCGTCAGAGCGAATGAACCGCCAACCACGGCAATTGCGGGAAACACTTCAAACGTTTCCTTCCAGCTGACCAGGGTCTTCACCAGCCAGAAGGGAACAATCACGGCAGTAAGGGGAAGGATGCGCCCGATCATCGCGCTAAGGTCGGATTCCGGCAGAGAAGTGACTGCGGCGAGCGTGTGCACCGGCGTGCCAATGGCGCCCCAGGCCACCGGCGCGGTGTTCGCGATCAGATTCAGAGCGGCAGCGTGGAAAGGTTTGAAACCGAGCCCGATCATGAACGCTCCGGCAATTGCCACCGGCGCGCCGAAGCCCGCCGCACCTTCAATAAACGCGCCGAAGCAAAACGCAACCAGCAGCACCTGCAGCCGGCGGTCGGGGGTGATTCCCGCCACCGACTCCTTCATGATTTCGAACTGCCCAGTCTCTACAGAAATATCGTAGAGATATACCGCGGCCAAAACGATCCATGCGATTTTTACCGCTCCGAAGGCAACCCCATAGCCAAAACTGACTGCGGCCAACGCAGGAGGCATTCTGAAGAAGACGATGGCAACTGCCACTGCCGTCGAGGCGCCGGCGATCGCACACCAATGTGGTTTTACCTTGAGGCCGGCCAGCAGCCCCAGGAGAACAATGATGGGAAGACTCGCAACCAGCGTAGAGAGCCACCAATGGCCGAATGGATCATAGACCTGAGTCCACTGCATACCAGCAACCTCCTCGCGAACGGAGTGTGCCGCGCAAACAGATCGAACTGATAAGAAATATCGCCGAAGCAGCTTTTCCCAACCGCAAGTCAGCTTGCTTCCCAGCTCCGTGGAACGTTCACGTAAGAACGATCCAGCTGCGCAACCGACGGGCAACCGAGCAGCCGAAGAGTACGTTCCAGGTCAGCCCGCAGAATCTCGATCGCTCGCTCAACCCCGGCTTCACCCGCGGCGGCCAATCCGTAGGCGTAAGCTCGGCCGCACAACACCGCGCGTGCTCCCATGCAGAGAGCCTTTGCAACGTCGGTGCCGCGGCGAATGCCTCCATCCATCCAGACTTCGATCTGGCCATTCGCTGCTTCCACCACTTCGGGCAGCGCTCGCAGGGAAGCCGGAACTCCATCGAGTTGCCGCCCGCCGTGATTCGAAACAGAAATCGCCGCCGCTCCTTCATCGACGGCGTGCCGGGCGTCGTCGCCTGTAAGCACGCCCTTGATCACGATCGGACCATGCCAGGCTTCCCGAATCCAGCGCAAATCTGACCACGCAACAGCAGATTCAGCCAGAGCGGCTGCGACATCGATGAGCGGCAGCGGCCCCTTGCCCGGAACCACCACGTTCGGAAGTCCCGGAAGGCCACCATCCCGAAGATAACTGACGAGCCAACCTGGTCGAGAGAGAATCTGCGGAAGATATGGGATTTTTTCGAGCGGCCCGCCGCTAACGAGTTCCTTCATGCCGTTGCGAAAATCGCGCTCGCGGAGTCCAGCTACCGGAGTATCAATAGTGACGACGAGGGCGGAAAACCCAGCTATCCGCGCTCGTTCAATCGACGCTTCTGCTGCACTGCGGCCACCCATCAAGTAGAGCTGATAGAAAACTGGGGCGGACGAGGCGGCCTTCACATCTTCCAGTTTGTGTCCGGAGATCGTTGACAGAATATAAGCCGTACCAGCTCGTCCCGCTGCACGCGCCGCAACTACTTCGCCGCCGGGATGCATCAGGCGGCTATACCCAACCGGTGCGAGCAGGAAGGGCAGCGAAAGATCGAAGCCCAGAACCTTCGTGCACAAACTGCATTCTGCAAGGGCAACTGCGTGCCGCGGCCGAAAAGTAACATCGTCGAAAACCCGGCAGTTTTCCCGGAGCGTAACCTCGCCCTCGGCTCCGCCATCGAGGTAGTCAAAAACGGCTTTCGGCAATCGTTGGCGCGCGATGGGTCGGAAATCGTCGATGCACACAACCCGGGGTGAAGCTACAGCACGGAGGGATTTGCTCATCTGCGATTCCAGCGTTCGGAAGCTTGAGGCAGGCGATATCCTACCACCAGTGGAAAGCGCTGAGAAACGGAATTTCCCGATAATTCCTGCAAGCCGATTGTCGTTATCATGAATAGTCGTGTCTACAGAGTCTGCGTCAGAAGGAACGCCAGCCCTGGTTACCGCAAACAGCACACTAGTCAAGAAAAGAAGCCTGAGCGGCTAACCCAAACAACATTAGGCTCATCCATATTGAAAAGGCACAATTTTCATAATCGGTGCGTCCTCAAAAGCAGTAGCCGCTTGTTTTCTTTCGGCGAACAATCATTTTTACTGCTGCTATGGCCGTGTCGATCGTGCAAAAGATGCTCCATCAAGCTTCGGCCATACCGTCTGGCCCATGAGGAGGTCCCATGCTAAGGGTTGGTTCTGCCCACCAGACCATCAAGTTTCAACAGGCTAATTGTTCGCCAGCATCGCAGTCCGACGGAAAGTCGCGGGTTGAGTTGACGTCCCGGGGACTCGTTGTGGGAATTGCGCTCGCCGTCGGAATCGTCGCCTTTCTGGCGACGGAACTTATGCATTACTTGCTGGTATCAGATCTTGGACGCAGCCGGGAAAGATTGCTGGCTGAAGGCTTGTCGGCTCTCATAGTAGCCTGCCTGACCGCCAGATTGGCGCAGATTGCGCGGGAGCGCCACCGGCTCACAGTGGCACGGATGCAGGTGATTTCCGAAATGAATCATCACATCCGGAACGCTTTGACTCCCATCTCCCTCTCGATATCCGCGACAGAAGATCAACAGCTTGTTCGCATCATCTCTGAGGGAGTTGACCGCATCGACTGGGCTCTCCGAGAGATACTGCCACGCGAAACACCTTTGCAAGGAGAGCAACGGGAGAACCTGGGCTACTTTCAGACGCACAAGAGCGAACATAGCTAAACGTCACAAAGCGGCGTTAGAAATTGGTAGCTGGCTGGTGGAGGGCTTCGCGCGAGTCCAGAGCTTCCTCAGGGGGTTTACTTCGCGCCACACGCCGTTTGCGGGCGGGCTGCACGAACGGTTCAGCGGCCGCGATTGTGCAAAGCACATAGAACAGCGCGGCATTGGCAGGAATCTGGAGATTAAAGTCGACCGCGCTGTGGACCAGAATGCCGCTCAAGCCAAGCAGGCAAGCCAAAGTGACGGCGCCGCCCATCTCTCCGGTCCAGTTCCCCATCTTCTTGAGCGCGCGGCGGTAGAGCGTCGCAAGAAACCACAGCATCGTTCCGAACCCGAGCAGGCCCATCTCAACCAGCAGTTGCAGATAATCGTTATGCGCTTCATTGACGAAGAAGTTCGTGTAGAACGTGCGGAATTCAGGATAAACGACGGGAAATGTTCCCAGCCCCCACCCCAGTATCGGCCTTCTCAAAAACATTTTAAGACCATCGCGGTTGATGTAACCACGGATGTCGCTAGGGAGTTCAGAGTGGGATGGTGCTGCGGTTGCAAGTCGCTGTGTGAGTTCGGGGCCACCGATCCAGACCAATACTGCAACCATGATGACAAGAAATACCCCGATGCCGATAGCCGTGCGGAGGCCGCGCTTCTGCTTGACAAGCACCGCCGCCAGTATGACCAGCTCGGCCGCAATCGCGATCATGCCTCCGCGCGATCCGGAGAGAAAGATTGTGCCCACCATGACCGCGGCTGCGGCGGCCGCGACCGCGCGAGTTTTGGTGGAAGCCAGCCGCGTCAGCGACAACACCAGTGGAATCGGAACCAGCATTTCCATCAAGCCCGCGTAATGGTTATGGTTTACGTAGGGACCATAGATCCAACCTCCCATGCGAGGCAGCCGAATCCAATACAATCGGCCGTTCGAGGAGATGCCCTGGATCAAGGCGAAGCTGGCCAGGGCTGCGCCGTACACCGAGAAGATAAGCGCCAGGCCGCGTGCTTGCGATCCTCGCACTAGCGCTTGTCCGGCGAGGAAGCACAGCAACCCGTAAGAGAAATAGAGCAGTGCCAGCGATTCCGAGTCATGCGGATACGCAGTCCTGCGAAAAACAAATTGCAAAATGATGAGCAGACCAAACACCGCCATAGGAAGAAAGAGCGGATTCCAGCGGATCTTCATCTCGCCTTGCAAAACCTGTATGGCGATCCAGAGCAGAAACAGGAGGGTGGAACCAGATTCCATCAGGAAGATCGACCAAGGTTCCACCGCGCCGAAAGCCAGGGGTCCAAAGAGGAGCAGGCCGAAGATTCCGTACAAAAGAATTGTGCTGGCCTGGGTAGCACGTTCGCGGCTTGGGCTCACGGTAATGGGGTTTGCGCTCATCCGATTAAATTCAGCGAATTCGAAGGGCTACTCTTGCTTGGCCGAAAGGCGGAAATCGTCGACCCAGAGCTTACCACGGATCGGACTCCCCTCCGGCACGCGCCGCACATGCAGCACCAGAAGTTTGCAGTCGTCTCCCGTGGTGAATTCGCCTGTGGCAGATTTCCAGAATCCACCCGCATCAGTCAGTTCGTCGCTGTCATACAGCACCGCCTGGGTGTACACATCCTGAATCGTCAGATGAGGACCGCCGGCGCCCTCGAAGTCTCCATTCTTGTAGTACCCAGAGAACTCGTAAGTGGTATTGGGTTGCACGGCAATGAATTGGCGAATCCCCGCATCGGTAACCCCTGGTCCGTCGAAGGCGATCAGCAGCGAGCGACGGGCGCCGCCGTGAAAATCGCTGGGATCAAGGGTAAGGGTTACGCTCGGCTGTTTCTGATACTGCCAGTCGAAACCGCCGTTCAGTACGTCCAGACTGAAATTGCCGTTGACGATCAGGTTGCTTCTCGTGGGCACATAACCCGCCAGGCCGAAGCGTGGAGCCGCTTGCTGCCAGACCAGACGAGCTTGATCTACATCTTTGTGATTGAGCAGGTACTGAAAATAGTCGTTCACCTCAGACATCTCGAAGGTTTGCGTGGTAGCCATCAGTGCCGCCCATACCTTCGCCGTGGCATGTGTCTCCTGCTTGCTCATAAGCAGGTTGAGAAAAGCCGAGTAGGCCGTGGACCGCGCCGGAACGACGTCGCGCAAGAGTGCATCCACGTCCGGCTCGATTCGCCAGCAGAATTGAATCGCGAGTCCCGCCATGGATGGCTCATTCTCGAGGACCACATGGAACTCACGCAACGCAGTTTCGTTGTCCCCTCGTACGAGAAAAAAGTTGGCGGCCTCCCAGGCCACGTCGGGAGTGGTGGGATCCGCCTTAATTGCGTTTTGCAATGCCCAGGTTTGATTCGAAGTATCTCCCAGCACCTGGTAGGCCGAGGCCAAATCGAACCAGTAGCGGGCGGAATGAGGATTGAGTTGCACGGCAGCCCTATAGGGCTCGATGGCAGCTCCCGGATCTCTGGCGACCAGCGCAAAGTACCGCCCCAGATGATTGCGGTATTCGGCGTTACCTTTGTCGAGACGAGCCGCACGCTCCAGACTGGCAAGCTCCGGTTTCTCCGCGAACAGGGACGCTACGAACAGCCGCCCCGCCACAAATATATAGATCAGGCAGAGCGCTGCAGCCGCGCCAACGACGAGTCTTTTCCGCCAAATGGAATAGAGAGGTATCTGCATTTTTGTCAGAACGGGCGGCGCAAACTACAACCCAACTGTGTTATCTACGCACTGTTGGGCGAAGCCTCGGCGGTTTCCTCGACGTCGCCATCCTCTTCGTCGTCACCTTGAGCGTCACCGTCGCGATAGTAACGAGAATATTTGCCCTGATATTCGTAGTAGTAGTAATAATCGGGCGAACTCAGGTCGACTGCATTTAGCAACACTCCCGATACCTTCGCGTTCACTTGTGTAAGGATATCGCGCGAGCGGCGGAGCGCCTGCTTCGTCGTTTGTCCGGAACGGATAACCAATACGATCGCGTCGGCTCGCGGCGACAATACGACGGCATCGGTGACAGAGAGGGTCGGTGGAGTGTCCACCACGATGTGATCGTACTGCCCCCGCAGCTCCTCTAATACATCGCGCATGTTGGGAGACGCCAATAGTTCAGCCGGATTCGGCGGCGGAGTTCCCGCGGGCAAGACAGACAGGTTGGGAAGGATGGGTGATCGTGTGATGGTCTGTTGCAAAGTGGCGCTTCCAGTCAGTACATTGCTGAGCCCGCTGCGCGGACCCATCCCTAACGTCTTGTGAATGCTGGGCCGCCTCAAGTCGGCATCGATCAGCAGGACTCGAATGCCTTTCTGAGCCAAGACCACCGCGCAGTTAATACTGGTTGTCGTTTTTCCTTCCTGCGGCAGCGCGCTGGTGATCATGATCACTTTAGGAGGCGCACCCAGATTCGAGAGCAAGAGCGATGTCCGCAACGCGCGATAGGATTCCGCCATCTGCGACTGCGGCCGGACTTGTGTGACTAACTCAACTGCTTCTTTAGACGTGGCAATCACCAGGCGCTTCGCGTTCGCACCTTCACGCGCCGTTCTCGACCCCAGCGGAATCATGCCCAGAGGCGGCAGGCCGGAGATCATTTGCGCCTGTTCAGTCGTGCGTACCGTATTGTCCAGTCCCTCCAGCAAGAAGGCGAGTCCCACTCCGGAGGTCAAGCCCAGCATGAAAGCGAAAGAAAGATTCCGCGGAATATTGGGTTCAATGGGCGCGGTTGGCACGCGGGCGCTGTCCACGATGCGGAAATTATTGGACTTAAGGCCAGCCGAAACGCCGGCCTCTTTCATTTTCTCCAACAGTCCCTCGTACAGCGTGCGGTAACTCTCGAGGTCACGTTTCAGAATGCTGTATTCGATTGCGCTCTCGTTGAGTTTGTTGGCTTCCTGCTTCTGCTTTTCGAGAGCATCGTGCAGCATGTTCTCCCGCTGGACGGCCGCCATATATTGCCCGCGGATTTTGCCCACAACCTTCTTGGTTTCGAGCAAAATTTGCGCGTCGATTTCTTTGAGCTGGCTGTTCAACTGTGCGACCTTAGGATAAGCCGGACCAAACTGGGTGCTTAACTCAGCCGCCTGGATCTTCATGTCGGCCTGTTTGGAACGCAGAAGTTCCAGTAATCCCGAGCCGGATTGAGTTCCGGTACCAGCCGACTCGAGCGCGCTGGCAGCGGATACCACCGTGTCCGTGTCTCCCGATTGCACCAGGCGGTAAACGGATTCCTTGTCCATGCGCTCAGATTCCGCCATGGTGAGCGCTTTGTTCAACTCATCCAGCTTTTCCGTGGTTATGTTCTGCTTTTCGTCTATGCCCAGAATTTCATGCTCTTTCTGGTAGCGCACCAGTTTTTCCTGCGAGCTTTCCACTTTCATTTGCAGATCTACAAGTTGCTTCGAAAGCCAATCTGAGGCCTGCATCGTGGAATTAAATCTCGACTTGAAATTGTTCTCCGTGTAAGTGCTCATCAGCGTGTTTACCACCTCGGCGGCCAGTTCCTTATCTGGACTGCGGAAGTGGACATCGACGATATGCGTATTGGGAGCTAAAGAAACCCTCAGATTGCCCCGGAAGTTAGAAATCAAGGCCGAGGTCCGACCGGAATCTGCTTGCAACGGATCGGGGGCGAGATCGAGCGAAGAGGGCAAGGCTGGGGTTTTTCCACCGAACTCCGGCCGCCGGTCAAGGGCGAGTTCTTTTACGACCTGTAAAGCCAGTAGATCGCTTTGCAGAATCTTGACTTCGGTTTCGAGCTCGGTTGGATCGTAATAGTCAACGTTGAACGTCGGAGAATTGCTGAAGTTGACCAGGCCGGAATCCGGCTTGTTGATTTCGATGCTGCCACTCGCCTCATACACCGGGGTCATCTTCAGGCTGGCGACGGCGACGACAGAGAAAATCGTGAGCAGGCAGGCGAGAACCGTCCACTTGCGTTTTACCAAAACGCGAATGTATTCGCCCAGCGCGGACTCGTGGGATAGCAGTTCGGGGTAGATGCGCGGGCCAATCGACCTTCCAAAGTCCGGAGCCGCCGGCTGCATTTCCCGAACAATCGGATTATTGGCCTGCACCAGCGGTCCTGAATCCATGCATTCTCCTCAACAAATATCAGCCTTCCTAAGGCTGGACGGGCGTTCTGACGCCCGCAACACAAACCCCGGCGATTCGATGGCTGGTTCACCGCCCGGGATTTGTCTCGCGCACCAGTGTTGGATCGGTTTCGCGGATATTCTAGCATCGCTTTGCTTAAAAACCATTCACCAATCTTCGAAACAGCTTTTGCTGCAACAACGCGACTCACGCGGAGGAGAAAAACTCCGCTATACTTACTGGCAATCGCTCGAGCATGGCGCTCGATGGTTCAAGACTGTTGGCGTCCGCAATGCCAGTTGGCTGGCCCAGTCGCGGCCAGTTCGGGCTAGGATACGAGGGAAGCGCAGCTACAATGAGTGAGGCGGTCCTGATGAATTGGTCGGAACACGAGGTGCTGGTAACGGGCGGGACAGGCTCGTTCGGGAAGAAGTTCGCCGAGATCATGTTGCGGGAATATCATCCCAGGCGGCTCGTGATCTTCAGCCGCGACGAACTCAAGCAACATGACATGCGCGCCTCCGGCTTCGACCATCCGAGTATGCGCTACTTTATCGGCGATGTTCGCGATCCCGGCCGGCTGCAGCGCGCTCTGGCTGGAGTGAGCGTGGTAGTGCACGCTGCCGCGTTGAAGCAGGTTCCGGCGTGCGAGTACAACCCGTTCGAAGCCATCCAGACCAACATCATGGGCGGCCGCAACGTAATCGACGCAGCCATCGATCAGGGGGTGCAACGCATCCTCGCTCTCAGCACCGACAAAGCGGTGAATCCGATTAATCTCTACGGCGCCACCAAGCTGTGCGCTGAAAAAATGTTCGTTCAGGCCAATGCCTATGCAGGCGCGCGGGACACCCGCTTCAGCTGCGCACGCTATGGAAACGTAGTCGGCAGCCGTGGCAGCGTGATTCCTGTATTTGCCGAGCAACGCAAACGCGGCCGGATTACCGTTACCGATCCCCGCATGACCCGCTTCTGGCTCACCCTGGAACATGGCGTGCGTTTCGTGATTCGCTCCATCGAGCAGATGCACGGCGGCGAAATCTTCGTGCCCAAAATTCCCAGCATGCGGCTGGTTGATCTCGCCGAGGCCGTTGCTCCAGGGTGCGCCGTGGAATACATCGGCATTCGTCCCGGCGAGAAACTGCACGAGGTTCTGCTTTCCGAGGATGAGGCGCGCAATACCGTGGAAGTGGATGAGATGTATATCATCCAGCCATCGCATCCCTGGTGGAAAAAAGGAAACTGGCTCGAAGGCCGCGAGCTGCCGCAGGGCTTTCGCTACACCAGCGACAGCAACGAAGAGTGGCTAAGCCACGAGCAACTCCAGGAACTGATTGAGCCCGGAACCTCGGCCAAGGCTCGCGTGCCGGCTTAGGTGCCGGTGCGAAGATTTGAGGCGTCAGGCCATAGGCTTCAGGTCGCTGGCCGATGACCTAAGACCTAAAATCGAAGACCCTGCAAATCAATACGATGCCCATGATATCTACCCACGAACTACTCGCTATCGATGGAGGAACGCCGGTTCGGAGCAAACTTCTTCCCTACGGACGCCAGTCGATCGGAGAAGATGACATTCAGGCGGTGGTGGACGTGCTGCGCTCCGACTGGCTGACTACGGGACCGAAGGTCGGCGAATTTGAAGAAGCGTTCGCCGCCCGAGTGGGAGCGAGGTATGCCGTGAGCTTCAGCTCCGGTACGGCAGCCCTGCACGGAGCGGCCTTCGCCGCAGGCCTCAAGCCGGGCGATGAAGCGATCACGACTCCCATTACGTTTGCGGCTACGGCGAACTGCGTGCTGTACCAGGATGCAACTCCGGTTTTTGCGGATGTCGAAGCCGACACGCTCAACCTGGATG
>Ga0209380_10000063_pt1 | contig 60065 bp, 60 predicted proteins | sample HubBroMetageWFT6_FD_188347 | JGI IMG/M metagenome (GOLD analysis project Ga0209380, IMG submission 188347) | Warmed and freeze-thawed soil microbial communities from the Hubbard Brook experimental Forest, New Hampshire - Hubbard Brook CCASE Soil... | ecosystem: Environmental > Terrestrial >...
CCGGCTCGGGCGCCGGCGGTTGCTGCTGCTTTCGCATGAGACACCTTCCTAGCGATCATTTCGCTTATCGGATGTCTAGCCCCGGCGGGGGTCACTCCAAGCGCGTTCAGCGGCTCAAGCTGAAGCTGCATTTTCTGCCGCCAACGGCCCCGAGGTCCGAAACCCTTGGGCTAATGCCGGACGACGACTCACCGAGCTTCAAGCCGACCGTGAACAGCTTTTACTGCGAATAAGCGGGGAAAAGCTCAACACGGTTCTCGCGAGGCGTAGAGAGCTACAAACGCGCCTTGATGCCCTTCAAAGCCAAAGAGTTGCTGCCGACAGGCAAGTAGCAGAACGCTCGCAACATCCAACGGTCCAACGCTATGTAAACGCTGGAAGCGTTTGTCGGAGTCGGGGTTGGGGACATAGCTGGGTTATCTTTCAGGCATTTTATGAATCGGGACGCCCACGCCATAATGCGGCACCGGAATGCACCCCGTGGTTTGTCGATGGCGCAGAAGCCAGGGACGCAGGCGTTTGGTTTGACCTCAATGGCGATAGAGCCGCCGTGAAGCTATGGCTTGAGGCCAAAGACAATTCGAACAAACTCCTGACCGAATGGAATTCGACCGCAGAACAACTGCGAATGTTGCTTAGGGAGCACCCAGAGCTACAAGCGGCGAGCTAGGGATTGAAGATGAGAGTCTGCTCAAAGTCCTTTGGGGTTTTAGAGGTTCTAGTAGCACTCGCAGCTTTCACTAAACTCCTTAAGTTATCAAATAGCGCCAGGGTGGCCCTGTCCTGAAATGTCGGGTCATAGTACTTATACAGGCGAATGGTGGTTATGACCCCACATCGTTTGACATAAAGTATATTTTGCATAGTGTCGGTTATTAAAAGGTCGGTGGGGTTCAGGTGAAAGAAATCATGTCGCTGGAGGACGCTCCTAACGTCTTCGAGAGTAGTCGAAAGCTTGAACGTTCCAAGGCCGTCTTTCAAGTCAAGCTGACTGTACTCGGTTGGAAGCTCCTCGCGTCCATTATTCCAAAAGAACACCCAAAAGGTTGAGCGGTCGAACGTTGCGACCCTCCGGCTGTAGACCGTGTTGTCCTGGCCATTGGAATAGTTCTGTGTAAACATAACGGCGTCTATGTCGTCGTAGCTTGCGGGGTTACCAGTGCCGCACTTTGCAATGGCCATAGAGGGCCAGAAAGCTATTAGAAGTGCTACCGAGACCGTCGACCGAATTAGGCCACGCATTTGACCTGATTTCCGCGTCCTAATTCTAAACCATTCCCCGCCCTTTGGACGAAGGGCGCTTTTGGGATAGAGCGCTCGGCTTACTCCTAGCCGTCGGACGAGTGACGCCGCTCATTTGGAAAGCCAGGAACGGCGTTTTGTCGCTCGGGTTTGAGGGTCAAGTGCTCCGGCACTTGGCCTCAGACTTTCTTTTCTTTCTCCTGGAGCTTTGGAAGTGGTCAACTTTACCATTAGGCCTCAACTTGACGAGTCAATGGACAATGTTCTAAGGCGCTTTCGCAAAGAGGTGCAAAGGTCAGGCTTGAATTCCGACCTGAGGCGCGCAGCGTTCTTCGCATCCAAGTCGGCGCGCCGTAGAGAGAAGTCCGGTCGCGCTCAAGCTCGACGCAAGAAGCATGAGGTTCAATGAAATGTTTTCAGTTGACGCTTTGAACGCTGAGCTAGCGCGGCGCTCTTTACTTACCTTCGCTCAGCGCATGGAACCAGGATTTGAAGACCCGCCGCATATTCGTCTTCTTGTCAATCTCTTGGAACAATTGGAAAGCGGAGCAATTCGAAGGGCCTGTGTAAGTTTACCGCCGCGAATGGGCAAGACGACGCTTTGTAGCCAACTCTTTCCGGCTTGGGCGATTGGCCGTGACCCTAAGCGCACCGTCATTCTCGGTAATCACTCTAGCGAACTTGCTGCTTCTTTTAGCCGTAAGGCTAAAGGCTACATTGAAACCCCGAACTGGTCATTCTCAAAGATAGCCTTGTCTGAGGACTCACGCGCCGTTCATCGTTGGAACGTTACGCCAGGTGGCGGTGGGCTTTTTAGCGTTGGCGTTGGAAGCGGAATTACGGGAATCGGGGCCGACTTTTTAATTATCGATGACCCGATAAACGATGCCCTCAGCGAAACCGAACGCAATCAGGCTTGGGATTGGTACAGAACGGTTGCGTTCCCTAGGTGCAACGCTGGGGCAAGAATTCTAGTGGTTTCAGCGCGGTTGGCGATGGACGACTTACCTGGGCGTTTGATGGAATCCGATGACGCGGATTTATGGCGCTTTGTCTCTCTCCCCGCTATCAATCGGGAAGGAAACGAGTTAGGGCTAAAACCCGGCGAACCGTTATGGGAGCGCTTTGGCCATGAGGAACTGAGCCAACGTCGTGAAGCGATGGGCCTTGCCGCTTACTCAGCGCAATTCGAGCAAGACCCGTCGGTCGTCGCTGGCGGCAAGCTTTTTCGCCTTGAGGACTTTGGGGAATGGAGTGCGCTTCCGAAAGCTCCTGAACGACCTTGGAATCCCCTAGACCACCTTTATCAATCACCCTTAGACAGCGCGAGAGCCGATGATTCTACGTTCGTTAAAATCACTGGGTGCGATTTCGCTGGAACGGAAAACACGAGCACCGGAGGCTCTTATAGCGCCCTCGTTACGGTAATGCTTGACCTTCGAAACGGAGAGGTGTTTGTTCTAGATTGTGAACGCTATCGAAACCTCGAATTCCTTGAGCTACGAAAGCGCGTTCTTTCGCACCTTACCCGAAATGGGCCGAACCTCTGCGTAATAGAAGCTAACGATGGAACCGGAGGTCGGATGATTGGGGACTTGAGCCGCACAGCGCCGTATCCGATTCGACCCGTCAAGCCGAAGACGAGCAAGATGGAGCGCGCCCTTCAAGTTATCGGCATGGTCGAAGGGGGCAAGGTGTTTTTACCAGCTCGTTCCACGTTTGGGGACTTCCTACGCTCTGAGATAAGCCAGTTTGGGCCGGGATGTCGCTATAGCGATTGCGTGGACGCTCTGGTCTGGGCGCTGCTCGCGGCTAGACAGTACGTCGCGGCAAGGCGTGAGGACCAGTTCTACGAGCGGCAGTTAGAAGGATTTTCGCTGTTTGGTTAGGGCTTCGCAACTCGATATAGAATGAATCGGGTAGCAAATGGTAAGGCGAACGCTTTGGGTGCTTTCCCCAATAATCGGCGCTGCCGTCGCCCTTTACGGCCTGGGAAGCGCCGTCTTAAACGCTCTCGGGTATCGTGAGGAGATTCAGCACCTCAGAGAGACCACGACTATCGCCGCTGCTCTTCACAAAATCGTTGGATTGCCATTAGTGCTTGCACTCGCATTAGTGGCAGTGGGCGTGGCCATGGTTGCGGCTCCTGGCGTGGCATCCGCCTTACGAGAATCGCCACGCCCTAGGCTAAGCGGTTTTGTCCGTTGGGTTCAAGTAAACGAAGAGGGCGTCAATGTCGCGAGCCCGGATAACGCGATTGCCCTTGGCTTTAGCGGCAACGAGAGAATCCGTTCCTGCATGATAATGGTCCACATACGGAATACTGGCACCCAAAGTGTCGTATATTTTAAGAAGGCGACCGTTAGCGACAGCAGGGGGCATGCGATGCTTTGCATCACAGCGCCCAATCAGGCTAACTTCATGCCGTTTCCGGCGATGCCCGTGCTGAGCATGAGTGAAGCGGAAACCACACCAATTCAGCAGGGCGACGGCGGGAACGTCTATATCACGCTTCTCATTGGTGGCGGCGATAACATTGATACCAAATCCTTGCGAGCCTATTTTACCGATGTTGAAGGCAGGAGGTTCATTTGCCACCAGGCTTAGGCTTCAGACGGCGGGCATGACGGGCAAGTTAAAGCAGTGCAATGCCGGGAATTAAAATGTGTCGTTTATATGCGGAAGCGTCGTCGGGGAGGCTAGGGGCGTGACCGACCGTCCTCGCTTCGGAAGAGCGTCCTAAGCCGCGAAGGATAGAACGAGGGGATGGAACCGTTATTCCTGGTCTGTCGGAACGACGCCGGTCTTGACCGCCTCTTGAGCCTCTTTTCTCGCGAGGCGCTCTTTGCTATGAGGTTCGATGACGGTCGAATCATCGTGCGCCTCTTGCCAAATAAGGATACCCCTTCGTTGCTCGGTCAGGTGCCCGATATTATGCGACTTCCCTTACGGTTTTCATCCGTTCGACTCAGCAAAGCGCAACTGGCCGCATTGCCCGCTCAAGTGAGGCGCAAACTTCGAGACAAGGCTTTCATGCGGGAACTTTTTGAAACTCTTCGTGAGGAGTTTCCTCAGGGATTTACTTGAGAGCTTTCCAGTATTTAGCGAGCGCCGTGCCCGCTACTCCGGGCGACCGTAAAAGCGCTTTGAAGCTTTACGGCAGGCGTCTTGGCTACCTTCGGTTATGTGATTGCAAGGTAATGTTTCGGGCTGCGGGTCTTCCTTCCCCAAGCTATACATTATGTGGCCGTCTTCACAGCGATATGCGGGATAGGCTGGCGTGGTACTCATTTCTTAACTCCTTTCCAAATATTCTGGCATGGGGCAATTATTGTGAGGGCTCTATGCTAAGCGTCAATTGCGGTCTGTTTGAATAAGGCCCATTCTTCACGCCGTAAAAATGGCTAAACGGTTTTCCACCTTTTGGATAGTGCCATGATGCTACAGCATAATTGTTAGAGCGTTCCTCGCGCTTGTAGAAGCCTAGGAGCGACCCATAATCGAGCACAAAGGCTCTGTCGAAGCCCTCGTTAAGCAAGTGGGCCTCACTGACGATTTTGGATTTGTCGCCCGTAACTTGCAATTGATACAGCCCATTTCCATAGCCCGAATACTCATTTTCGATGAATACTAGATACTTGCCATCCCATTGAAACGACCCCGGTGGATAAACGCGGAAATCAAAACCGCCCAACGGATATTGAATAACCTTGAAGTCAGTGTGACCTGCGGCTAACTCTACTAAGCGAAAGATGCCGCTCTTGTTAGCTCCGTTCAGATACAGGTCCCCTGACCCATCGTAGACTGGAGCGTCAATAGCCCGGAACTTCTTCTCCGGGTAGAAGACGGCGGAGCCTTGTGCGTTCGGCCAGATGAGAACACCCGGCGGACCTGTCTGGTTGAACGTCGACACTGCGAGGTCTCCGGTCGTTGGGTCAACGGCGCACTGGCCAAGGTATTGTCCGGGCGGCGGGGTTAGGGTTGCAACGGGCGTCGTTCCGCCATGGGCGTACTCATTAATGTTCGTTTCGTTCGAGACAAAAACGTTCCCAGTATTATGGTCTGAACAAAGGGTGCTGTTACCATAGTCTCCCGAAATTCGCGCAACGACTTTGCCTTGTGGGTATGACATTATGGTGAGGTAAGGCACGCTCACGATATACAACAAATCACCATACGACCCCGACGCCTGATACGCTCGACTCTGAAATCCCGACGTACTTTGGGGGAGGGAGTCGCTCTGTGCTCCTCCACACCCAGCGAGAAGCGCCACGATAACTAATGGGTTCAGAAGGTTTGGAATAAGACGTAGGCTTTTCATGTGGATTCCTTACTTGCGGTGCGAACCGGATGGGGCGACGGAGATTGCCACTCCGTACGCAGAATACTGCGGCTCCTGGATTGCCCCCGGGCTCTTGCCGCTGGGATAGTCATAGAAATAGATGTCTCTGCCCTTCGCGGTGACTATCACGGTCGAACCGACGATAACAAAATTTGCCAAGCTGCCGCGAATTACATGCTTACCAACTTGTTCACCGATAGTGCCCATTATTTTGAAGCGATAGAATTTGCCGCAGCAGCCGTACTGCTCAGGATTTGCACTCCCAAAAACGAGTTCACCGTTGTTCCACTGAAGCCCGGCGGGAGAAAAGTCACGAGTGTGGCCCTGGAGGGTGATGTTTTGAAAGACGCTACCGCCCTTGGGTAGTTCGACGAGCTTAAACGGATTACCAAAGCCATCTATAAAGAGATTCCCCGCGTTGTCATACGTTGCAAAATCTGCGCGAAACGGAATAGTGTAGGTTTTGGGCGTTCCCTTCTCTTTCGCGTAGACGTAAACGGTGTTATCGGAATTGCCTACCGCGAGCTTTGATGTTTTCGCATCTACTGCACACGACATTGGCTGGTCGGCATCGCTGAGGGTTTGAATTGGGCTAGTACCGCCGTGGGCATATTCAACTATCGCTGAAGCGGTTACGTCGGTAATAAAAACATTGCCAGACTTGTCCGCGCAAAGTCCTTGCGGATTCTGAAAGCCACTTAGAGTCCCCACTAGCTTGTCGGATGGATACGAAAATACATAGACGTTGGGGAAACCCGATGAGTTATAGACATTGCCAACGTACAATAGGTCGCCGCTTGAGGACCCCGGCAACATCCATGACCCGGGCACTGGGTGCGCCCGACCCTGTGGCGTTGCTCCGGTTGGTACCGCACCGCTCTGCGCCCCACCGCACCCGGCCAACATGACCACGGCTACCCCAACGCCTAACGCACGGCGACCGCATAGTAAAATCCCCATCGCTTGCTCCCTCCGCCCCTCTTCCGGGGCCGGTAGATTAACGTTCGGCGGGGCAGCGGCGTTCCAGCTAGGCGGCTTTAGCTTCCCTTGGCCTCGACTCTGGAACCGTGAGCGTTCGCGCCTTTCTACCTTGAGCTAAACGACTTGGTCGGGTGCCATTTGCCTCTGCGCCCCATTGACCCCAATTCGGGCGCGGTTTACCCCTAGCAAAAAGTTCAAGCCTCTGTATCTTTAGGTCAGGGTACATTGATTCGATAAGAACATAAACTTCTTGAGGCTTTTGAGAGTGGATTCTGACCGGTGGTTGCTCGGCTTCTAAAACGCTGCAAGGTTTATTTACCGGAGCGGGGAGCTTTCCACGTTTTCCAAGGAGCAGCAGTTCGTGTTTGTGCCTAAACCAATGCCCCTTTCCCCATTGGGGACCTTTAACCCAGACTAGTTGTGAAACGTACTGAAAGCCCCAATGTTCCATGAGGTTCAGGGCATCCTTGAGCCCTGGCGCTGTGGCCCAAAGGAACAAGACGGAATCGTTTGCAGAAACGCTTTGAACATTTAAAGCTTTGAGTTGGTCAAGTGACATAACCGGATAATGATTTTCTATGGCTCTGGAAGAAGAACAAGTCGGTTCGAACCAGGGCGGGTCGCACAAGAGCACCTGAAAGCGACCTTGAACCGTAGCCAGGTCGGTAACGTTCTTGAGGACCCGCTTCTTATTAACGGCTTGAACTGCAAGGCGAACGTTGAGCTTTGGATCGACAAGCCTTCGCCGTATAATACTTAGCCGTTCGCGTTTGGTAAGCGGGGAGAGCAATTTGGCTTCAGGAATGGTGAGCGTTCCGGCGCGAACTTCCGCTGCTACGTCGGGGGCTTCGGCCGCAATCTTCTTAGCGTCACTGACATACCGCGCATTGATACCCAATAACCTAGCTGCATGTGACCGAGAGTCACCTCGACGAGACTTCCCGGCAATCTTACCGGAATGTTTTGGCCCAAGGTCAGTGCGCGAACCTTGCCGTTGTTTTGCTTCTATTTCAAGCCGGGGTAAAAGTTGCTGAGCGACCATCGCCCTTTGCGATTCGGTCATGTGCCTTCGTTGGACGTTTGCTGACACAGCAAAAGCCAATGGCTCCCTACCCTTAAACGTCGTAAACCGTGGTTCTATGCCAGCCTTCAAACATGCCCGGTAACGGTTCCGACCGTCAAGAATCCGGCCTTGAAAGAGGACTATAGGGTGAAGAAGCCCGCGTTTCTGTATATCGTCAGCTAGCGCGCCAAACGCTACCTCATCCATCATCGGGAAGAGGTCGGCATGGCGATGGAACTTGTAGCTCCGACTTAGTTTCTTTCGCACACATCCCCCAACGTCGGACCTGTTGTCGGGGTTTCGCCTGTTGTTCAACAATTTTCCACCTGTTGCGACCTGTTGCCACTTGTTGCAACAATTCTGCGACCTTTTGCGTCAGTTCCGTTGGTCTTGGCGAGCCACGCAACCCGCTCCTCGCCAATCGCGGTTATTAATGATAGTAACAAACCCGTGTTAGCAAAAGGAGAAGTGAGTATGGTAAGTGAGAAGGCATGGAAACGCCGTCGAATAGCTTAAGCCCTTGCGTTCAGTTTGCGTTCATCGCCGAACTCGAAGACGAGCGCTTCTCTGACTGTAGCGTGTGTGGGCGGCTGGAGATTTCCCACGACCGCACCGGACGACGGGGAATTAGTGTGGAGCAGGCTAAGGATGAGCGCCTGGCTCTTATCGACGCAGACTATAGGTCGCGCCTGTCACCCTAGGGGGCGGTGCTACAGGTCTTTTAAGTACTCGTTCAACTTCGAGGCCACTTCTCGTTGCGTGTCCTTGAACATGTGTGAGTAGCGGTCGGTGGTTCGAATGTTCGCATGTCCCAGGATACGGCTAACGTAAATGAGGGGAACACCCAACGCCTCCAAAATGCTCGCGGCACTGTGCCTAAGGCCGTAAATTGTGATTGGTGGAACCCCGGCTTTTTTGAGCAGCTTTGGCCAAACACGGGAGCGAAAGTTGCTTAACCGCATGTGACCGCCTTCTGGGGCAGTGAAAACGTAGTCAGTCGGCTTCACTTTGCGATAGCGCGCTTTTAGCGCCCTAAGAACGATACTTGGAAGCACGACGGTTCTGGCCCGTTCCTCGGTCTTGGTTTGCTTAGGAATGGCCTTGCCGCCAACCTCGGTCAGGTTGCCTACAATCTCGATTTCACCACTAACGAGGTCAACGGTTTCCCATTTTAAGCCGAAGGTTTCGGCGGGACCAAGGCCACAGACGGTCATAACGAGCAACATAGGAAGATAATCCGTGCCCTTTATGGTTCGAAGAAATTGGAGTGCCTGTTTCTTGTCCCAGGCTTTCGTTTTTTTCGTGGGACGGAAGCGCTCAAACCTTAACCGCGCAGCCGGATTGATAAGAATTAGCGGGCCGTCTTCATTGTCTACCGCGTCCTGGAACGCACCCTGTAGCGCTGTGCAAATCTTCGCCTTGCTCGCATCGCTTAGAGGAACGTAAACCTCTCCATTAGGCCGGGTAAGGCTATCGATAAACTGGCGTAGCGCTGTTCGCGTAAGGTCTTGGAGTCGGGTAGCCCCGAGCTTCGGAATCACCTTATCCTCGAAAGCCCAACGATATGCCTCATGCGCGGCAACTGAGAGGCGCTTACGCTGCGTTATTGCTCCGTTGGGTTGTAGCCTATTGTTCGGGTCACGAGCCGCTAACCAGCTGGTTAGGTATTCGGTTACAGTGATACGGGAGACTGTGCGCCTTTGGCCACGCGGCGGGGTGGGATGGGAGCGCTGAAACTGTTTGAGCCTGTCCCGCACTCCCACTCGTGCATCATCCGACCGTTCATTACGGGGACCAATAAGACGCTTCTTGACCTTAACGCCACGGTCGTCGGTGCCGAGATATATCTCCCCGACGAATCGCTTGTCTTTGCTCGACCAATAGACCGAACCACTGCCTGGGGCTGCTCGACCTGTTCGTTTCCTCATTGGTCGGTTATACTTCGACAGACCCCACCATAGACCCCACCAATAAAATAAGGGCTTCGAAAAACCCTTATGGTATATGGTGGGCGGTGTAAGGATTGAACTTACGACCTCTTCCGTGTCAAGGAAGCGCTCTCCCACTGAGCTAACCGCCCGAAAACGTTCCACCAGATTCGCAGCAGGGCGCCGCGACCCTCCAACCGAGCGTTTGACAAGGCAATCTCGGCGTGATAGAGTGGCGCGTATTACTCGCTCGTCAAAGGAGGCTCGATGAACAATATGCGTCAGTTCACCTCCACCACGCCGTCCAACGGTGTGGGGTCGGCGTGCGTTGGACCTTCGTCCTTGAAACCTTAAGTACGGCTCGCGCAGCGAGCTCGTTAGGACGAAGGCCTCCGCGATCGACCGGAGGCCTTTTCATTTCTCAATTCTGCACTCATGCTTATCGAGGTGGATCATGGAACTCTGGCTAGAGGCCGAGATCCGGATTCGCCGTGACAACGCCTTGGAAAACGCCCGCTGGAGGCGGTCGGCTCGCCTCGCGCGCAGCGGACGAAGTCCAGGGGCCCGCATTCGTCTTGCCGACGGTGCGCAGGCGGTGAGTGAAGCGCTAGCGGTGCTGGCGCGCAACTTGCGGAACGGCGAAGCCGCGTAACGGCTACGGGAGGGCGTGCTCGACGTTGGTGTCGGCGCCCTCCCATTCTTTTTCGAAGCGAGCGCGGACCGTCGCGGCTTGGGCGCTCTGACCGCTCGCCGCGAGCGCTTGCCATAAGCCGTAGAGCGCGCGAGGATCGTTGGGGTAGGCAGTCAGCGCATCATCGAAGGCCGCAATCGCGCCGCCTGCGTCGTTGCGGCGAAGTCTCATCGCACCAAGGGTTTCGTCGGCGGGAAAGAAGGGAATCAGCTCGCCGCTAAAGGCATCGCGTTGGTTCGCGGCACCCTGTTCGATCAGACGTTCCGCCTTGTCGTATTTTGCGTCGGCTTCGGCGAGCCGCGCGAGAAAGAGTTGCGGCATGTAGCCCTGCGCTGCGTTTGAAGCTGGAATCTTTGCAGCGAGGGCGCGCGCCTCCGCGAGGCGGCCTAAGTGCACTGCCGCGAGCCCGCGGACGCTCGTCGCCGCGAACTCGTTTCCGTCGGCTGCGTACGCGGTGTCGTAGCGACCGAACCGCAGCGCGGTAAGCGCGTCGAAGCTCGTTTCAAAAGCGGCGCCCATGCGGCTGCTCCAATGCTGAGCAACTGCGTAGTTCCCGAGCATCATCGCAGCCGAATAGCCGACGACGACGTCGTGCTTGACGTACTGCTCGGCATGATCGGCCGCCGCTCCGTTCGCAGTGAGCTGCGACATGAGGGCAAAAGCGCGTTCGCTGGAACGCTCGGCGGCGGCGTAATTTCCCGTCTCGAGCCAGTAATGCGCGGGCATATGCGCGAGGTGCTCGGCTTGCGGCGGAAACGCATCGGCATCGAGCCGTTGTGCACAACGCAGCGCCGGCGTTCGGTCCGGCGCGAGATCGTAGAGGTGGATACAGAGGTGGTTCGCCATCACGTTCGCCGGGTCGTCGCGCAGAACTCCGGCGACGAGCGCGAGCGCCTCGCGCGACTCTTCGGTGTTCGGCGCACCGCTCTGCCACGCGAGGCCGCCGTGCTCGAGGAGCGCTTCGGCGGCGAGGAGCTGTACGTTTTCGTCCTGCGACGTCTGAGCAAGGGCAAGCATCGCTTCGCGGTAGGTGGCATCATTCGACGTCCAGTCTCGAAAGGACCCCGCATACCGTGACGCCATGATTTCGACGAGGCGGCGTTCGAGCGGCGGGAGAGCGGCCGCGAGCGCCGCCGCCGTCCGGATGGCGGCAGCCGCGCGCGCGAAGCGCTCGCCGGTGAGCGGCGTGTTCAAGTCGGGGCCGGCTGCAAGCGCTTCTCCCCAATAGGCCATCGCGAGGTTCGGATCGAGCGCCCCAGCTTGGGAGAACGCTTGCATTGCATCGGTCCCGTCGTACGCATAATAGAGGAAGAGCCCGCGATCGATGGCGGCTTGCGCTCGCGGATTGGCCGTGGAGACCGCGAGGTGCACCGACGCGGGTGCTAATGCCGCTGCAAAGACCACCGCGAGCAGATTCACGCGACGTTTTTCAACCGATGCGAGTCGCTCTCCGTGCTGGACAGTCCGCTGCACGGTAGGGTACGATGCTGTTTTGTCCAAGGAGCCGCTACCGGTACGGGCGCGTAGCTCAGCGGGAGAGCATCCGCTTCACACGCGGGGGGTCGCTGGTTCGAGCCCAGCCGTGCCCACCAAACGTCGGCGGTGCCGGCCTTGGCGCTGTAGCTCAGTTGGTTAGAGCGTCGCCCTGTCACGGCGAAGGTCGTGGGTTCGAGCCCCATCAGCGTCGCCATCTTGTGTCGAGCGCATCGCAGCGAACCGGTGCGCTCGACGACGACCGAGCCAAGGTAGCTCAGTTGGTAGAGCACGCGCCTGAAAAGTGCGGTGTCGACGGTTCGATTCCGTCCCTTGGCAGATTTCGCGCAAAAAGAGGTCTCGCCGTCACGGCGAGACCTCGCGATATCGCGGGTCCGCTCTTTGCTAGCGCAGGGTGCGGTCGAAGAATTCGACGGTTCGTTGCCACGCCGTTTCCGCGTTGTCGGCATCGTAGTGGCCGAGGCCGCCTTCGCCGGGCTCGCCGGTATTGTAAAAACCGTGCTTGGCATCGTAGCGGTGAAACTCGGGGCGTGCTCCCGCTGCTTGAAGCGTACGCTCGATCGCGTCGACGCCATCGATGGTGAAGAAGCCGTCTTCGCGCGCCCAATGTCCTTGAATCGGCACGGAGATTGTCCCGGGATCGCCGGCTTCGGCCGGAGGATAGCCGTACCAGATACTCGCTGCGGCGAACTCGCCGCCGTGCATAACGCTCAGCATTGCCAACGCCCCGCCCATGCAGAAGCCCATAACGCCGACGTGCTTCGCACCGCGGTCGCCAAGATACCGAGCGGCGCCCGCCGCGTCTTGGGTCGCGGCATCGCCAAAATCGAGTCCCTGCATCAGATGGTTCGCTTCATCGCCGGTCGCTGCGCTGCGTCCGCGGTAGAGATCGGGAGCGACGACGCTGAAGCCGTGCGAGGCGAGCCGATCCGCGGTCGCTTTGATGCGGTCGTCTAAGCCCCACCACTCTTCGAAAAGTACGACGCCGGGCGCGGAAGGCTCGGGCGCCTGCGAAAAATAACCCGGCGCCGATTTTCCATCGGGCCGGGTGAACTCGATCATCGATCCCATCAGCTCCGCTCCGCCGGAACCACCTCTTCGGCGTCTTGGCGGTCGAGATTCTCGATTCGCTCCTTGAGGAGCCACTCGTTGGCCCTTCGAATGTCTTCGGGGCGCACGCGCTCCGAGAACCACGCAAAAACCTCTTCGTCGGTCGAGTAGCGCTGCAGCGCCTCGTCGAATTCCGACGGCGCGATTCGCCAGCGCTCCAGCATTCCTCGATCCATCGGACATGGATAGACGTAGTCGTCAATCGTTTCGGCAGCGGCGGCGCGCCCTTTATCGGAAACGCGCAGCAACCAAAGCGCATCGCCGATCGCCTCGCGACCGCGGCGCGGGAAGGTTTTTCCATCGCGAAAATCAGTAGGCATGCGCCCTATAATGCACGACGGCGCCAGCGGGTTGCGCGGGCGAGCCAGCGAACGGTGGGTCGTGATGCAGCAGCCCCCCGGCCCGCGCCACGAACCCCGTTGGCACGCGTCGCTGGCAGTCCTCGCAGCGATGCTGCTCTATATCACGCTCCCTCCGCGCTTGACGATCGGCCCAGTCTGGGCAGCTCCGACGATTGTCTTAATCCTGCTGATTCCGCTTTCGATCGTGGCACCGCGCAGGCATAGAGAGACGCGCCGCACGCGCTTTTTGAGCATCATCCTCATAGCGATCGTCACGTTCTTCAATCTCGTCTCGGTGTTGCTGCTCGTCGCCGCCTTCTTTCGGCCCGAAAAAATCGCGCTGCACCAGCCCGGTTACCTGCTCCGAACCGGGGCCCAGATTTGGTTCACAAACATATTGGTCTACGCTCTTTGGTTCTGGGAGATCGACGGCGACGGGCCCGATGCTCGCGCACATGCCAACGCGGCGACCGAGTTCAGCAATGCCGATTTCCTCTTTCCGCAGATCCAGATGACGGTCGCCAGCGGCGGCGCCTCGTCGTGCGTCGACCCGCTCTGGAAGCCGCAGTTCTTCGACTACCTCTATCTGGCGTTCACCAATGCGACCGCGTTCAGCCCGGCCGACGTGATGCCGTTGAGCCGGCAAGCGAAGGCGCTCATGATGGCGGAGTCGCTCGTCTCGCTGATCACGGTCGCAATCGTGCTCGCCCGAGCGATCAGTCTGATCGCGTAGGAGCGGGTCGAACCGAGCGCGCGCATCCCGTGTTGTAGGACGGAGTATGGACCGGCTCGAACCCGATGCGACGCCGCGGGCGGGTATGATGTAATGGTAGCCTGCGACCTTCCCAAGGTTGATGCGTGGGTTCGATTCCCACTACCCGCTCCAAACCCGTCATGGCGACGTAGCCAAGTGGTAAGGCAGGGCTCTGCAAAAGCCCCATTCGGCAGTTCGAATCTGCCCGTCGCCTAGAGGCTTCCCGAAGTGAGACGCGTCGCGGTCGTCGGTGCCGGCGCCATCGGGGGATTTCTCGCGGCTGCGCTTGCCAAGGCCGGAATCCAGGTCGCGGTCGTCGCCCGCGGCCCCCATCTCGAGGCGATTCGGCATGGCACCCTGCGTGTCGAGAGCGATCTCGGCAGCTGGGAGACGCGCCTGGAAGCCGGCGACGACCTGCGCTTGCTTGGTGACTTCGATGCGCTGATCCTGACCTTCAAGGCGCATCAATGGCCGGCGTTTCGCGCGCAGCTCGAGCCGTTTTCGTCGCGCACCGCGAGCATCGTTACGATGCAAAACGGGCTTCCTTTTTGGTACGTCCGCGAGCCGCCGCTCGCGAGCGTCGATCCGGATGGCGCGATCGGCAGGCTCTTCGGTGACGACCGCATCGTTGGAGCGGTCGTGCACGTTTCGGGAAGAGTCGTCGCGCCGGGCGTCGTGAGCCAGAGCGGTGGCCTGCGTTACGTTCTGGGCGATCCGCGGGGCGGCTCGAACGCGCGGGTCGACGCACTCGCCGAAGTCTTTCGCCGTGCCGGGCTCGCGCCCGAGATCGATGCGAACGTTCGCGCGACCGTTTGGCTCAAGCTCGTCAACAACTCGGGTCTCAATCCCGTCAGCGTGTTGCGCGGGATGACGATCAAGCCGATGCTCGCCGATCCACAGGCACGCGCGCAGGTGCACGCGCTAATGACTGAGACGCTTGCCGTGGGACAGGCGATGGGCGTCGTCGCCGATGTCGACGTCGACGACCGCATCGCATACGCCGCGCGATTGGACGACGTGAAGACCTCGATGCTGCAAGACTACGAACGAGGGCGCGCGCTCGAACTCGAGCCGATTCTCGGCGCCGCCATCGAGCTCGGAGAACGATACGGCGTCGCCGTTCCCGCGCTACGTGATGCGTACGAGCGTCTACGCCGTTTGACCGCAACGGAATCGCTGCCGTGATCGCGCACGACGACGCGCAGGCCGGCATCGCGTCGCTCCGCGGCGTCGGGCCGAAAACGGCCCCGCTCTTTCGCGACCTCGGAATCGATACGGCGGCGGCGCTCTTGGAGTATCTGCCCTTCCGGTACGACGATTTTCGGTTTCCCACGCCCGCCACGCGGCTCGGAGAGAGTGGAGGCGAAGAGAACGCGGTCGGCCGCATCACTGGTTTGAAGGAACGGCGCGTACGTGGGCTCGAGATCGTCGAGGCGCGGCTCGCCGACGACTCCGGCGCTGCGTTTATCGCGAAGTGGATCGGGCGAAATCGCTACGTCTACGGCCGATTCCGGGAGGGCATGCGGCTCTTCGTGCGCGGGCGAGTCGAACGGCTGCTCTCGGGTCCGGTCGTCAACGTCGGCCACTACGCCCAACTCGGCGAGGACGAAGAGTATCGCGGCGAACTCGTACCGGTTTATCGCGCGTCGAAGGATCTCGCCACCCGAAAGATCGCGGCGGTCGTAAAAAAGAACCTGGAAGCCCTCATCGAGGCAGCGCCCTTCGATCCGGTCCCGCCGGCGCTGGCGAAGTTGCGGCGGTACGGCTCGCAGAGCGACGCGTATCGGGCGGTCCACGCGCCGGCCACACCGGAGGAAGCGCAGCGCGCGCGCGAACGCTTTGTTTTCGGTGAGTTTCTCGGCCTCGCGACCGCGGCGCAGTTGCGGCGCAACGAGCGGGAGCGCGATCACGACGCGCGCGCGCTGCTCGTGCCGGCCGGCCTGCTCGAGCAGTTTGAGGCGACGCTGCCCTTCGCGCTCACCGGCGCGCAGCGACGTGTCGTCTCGGAGATTTGGAACGATATGAGCCGCGACGTTCCGATGAATCGCCTGCTGCAGGGCGACGTCGGGAGCGGGAAGACGCTCGTCGCAGCCGCGGCCATCGTGCTTGCGGCGCGCAATGGCATCCAGTCGGCCTTAATGGCGCCGACCGAGCTGCTTGCGTGGCAGCACGCGAGCAAGCTCGCTCCGCTGCTCCTTCCGTTCGGCGTGACGCTCGAAGCGGTTTTCGGCAGCCAGAGCGCGCGATCGCGTAGCTCGGCGCTCGAGAAACTCGGCAGCGGTGCGGCCTCCGTCGCAGTCGGCACGCACGCGCTCCTTACCGAAGGCGTCGACTTCGCGCGGCTCGGGTTGGTGATCATCGACGAGCAGCATCGCTTCGGCGTCGAGCAGCGCGCTCGTCTGCGCGCCAAGGGAGTCTCTCCGCATACGCTGCACATGACGGCGACGCCGATTCCGCGAACGCTCGCACAGTCGGTTTACGCCGATCTCGACTCGTCGGTCGTCGACGAGCTTCCGCCGGGGCGAACGCCGATCGAGACCTTTGCGGTGCGGACGAGCCGCCTGGGGCGGGTCTATGAGTTCGTGCGCAAGGTGGTCGCAGCCGGCCAACAAGCGTACGTGGTCACGCCGGCAATCGAAGAAGGAGAAGGGATGCTTGCGAGCGCCATTGGCGAAGCGGAGCGGCTGAAGAACGAGGTCTTCTCGGATCTGCGGCTCGGATTGTTGCACGGCCGACTCGCCTCGCGGGAGAAGGAAGAGATCATGCGACGTTTCGTCCGTGGCGGGCTCGACGTGCTCGTTTCGACGACGGTGGTGGAAGTAGGCGTCGACGTTCCCAACGCCACAGTCATGGTGGTGCTCGACGCGCAGCGCTACGGTCTCGCGCAGCTCCATCAACTGCGCGGCCGCGTCGGGCGCGGTGCGGCGAAGTCGCATTGCATCCTCGTCTATCCCGACGATGCCGGCGAAGGCGAGCGGCTCGAGATATTGACCGCGTCTACCGACGGATTCCGAATTGCCGACGAAGACTTGCGCTTGCGTGGCCCGGGCCAGCTTTCCGGGACGCTGCAATCGGGCGCGGCCGAGACCCGGCTCGGCGATCTCGTGCGCGACGTCGATGTCTACCGCGCCGCAAAGCGCGCGGCGGAGAAGATCGTCGCCGAAGATCCGCACCTCGCCCGGTCCGAACACGCCGGCTTGCGCGCGATGCTCGAGAGTCAGCCGCGCACGCGCGCGCTGGTGCTCTCGTCATGAGCGGCGCGAACGTGGTCCGTGGGGCGAGTCTGGCCGCGCTCGTCTGGCTCGCGTCGAGCGCAGCGGCGCAATCGGCACCCGCCGACGTGGCGCGTGCAACGCTCTCGAATGGCTTGCGCGTCGTCGTGGTGCGCAACACGCTCGCCCCCGTCGCGACCGCGATGATCAACTATCAGGTCGGATCGGACGAGCAGTGGATTCCCGGATTGGCCCACGCCACGGAACATATGATGTTCCGCGGCAGCGCGACGCTCTCGTCCTCGCAGCTCATGGAGTCGATGGGGATCACCGGGGGAGATTTCGACGCCGACACGACGAGCACGGTGACGCAGTACTTTTTCACGGTACCCTCGGCCTATCTCGGCATTGCGCTGCGCGCCGAGCGCTCGCGTGCGACGGGTCTCTTGATGTCGCAGGATCAATGGGAGCAAGAACGCGGTCCGATCACCCAGGAAGTACAGCAAGATAACAGCAGCGCGTTCTACCGGCTCTTCGTCAAGATGCAGGACAGGTTGATCGGCGGAACACCGTACGCGAAGAACACGCTCGGCACGGTTTCGGATTTCGCCAAACGCGTGGACGGCACGCAGCTCATGAAGTTCTATAGCACCTGGTACCATCCCAACAACGCAATCTACGTGATCGCGGGCGACGTCGATCCCGAGGCGACGATCGCGCAGGTGAAGGAGCTCTTCGGGGATGTTCCCGGGGCGAAACTCCCCACGCGGGCACCGTTTCATCTCGGACCGCTCAAAGGCGCGCTCTATCACGATACGTCCGATCAGGCGTTTACCGCCGTCGCGCTGGGCTATCGCTTCCCGGGCTACGAGAGTCCCGATTATGCGGCGGGCCAGATCCTCGGCGACGTCCTCTCGAATCAGCGCAGCACGTTCGGCGGCCTGGCGTACACCGGAAAGGCGCTCGCAACCGAGTTCGAGACGCAGATCTATCCCAAGATCGGAATCGGCATCGCGATCGGCATCGTTCCGGTGACCACCGCGCCGCAGACGATCGACCAGGAGCTGCGTGGGCTGCTCGAGGCGTACAAGAAGACCGGCGTGCCGCCGGAGCTCGTTGCGGCGGCGAAGCTCCGCGAAATCTCGCAGCTCGAATTCAGCGCGAACTCGATCGAAGGTCTGGCGCAAGAATGGAGCGAGGCGGTCGCAGTCCAAGGCTTGCGCTCGCCCGATGACGTGATCGCGAAGTACCAAGGGGTGAGCGTCGCCGACGTAAATCGCGTACTGCGCACGTATCTCGACGACAAGCATGCCGTCGTCGCGTACGCGGTGCCGAAGAACGTCGGTACGACCTCCGCCGGCGGCGGGATGGCAAAGGAAAACAACGCTATTCCACCTTCCAAGCACGAACCGCTTCCCGATTGGGCACAGCACGTTCTCGACAATCTGCGGGTTCCCGAGCAGACAATCGCGCCTTCGGATACCAGGCTCTCAAACGGGATTCGGTTGATCGTTCAACCCGAGGGCGCCAGTCATACCGTCGTCGTCTCGGGCGAGATCGAGAACAATCCCGACGTGCAGGTTCCGGCGGGTAAGGAGGGCGTCGACGACGTCACCGCTTCGCTCTTCCCGTACGGTTCTACGTCGTATGCGCGACTCGCGTTCGCGCGCGAGCTCGACGACATCGCGGCGAGCACGGAGGCCGGCACGGCGTTTGGTCTCGCGGTGCTTTCATCGCACTTCGATCGGGGCGTCGCGCTGCTGGCCGATCAAGAGCTGCATCCCGCCTTCAATCCCAGCGATTTCGCGATCGTCCGCGAGCAGACCGCCGGCGAGCTCGTCGGCGAAATGACCTCACCGGACCATCTTGCGGAGGTCGCGCTCAATAAAGCGCTCTACCCGGCAGGCGATCCGTCCCAGCGCTTTGCAACGCCGAAGAGTGTCGACGCGCTGACGCTCTCCGACGTCAAGTCATGGTATTCGAGCGCCTATCGTCCCGATCTCACGACGATCGTCGTGATCGGCGACACCACACCTGAAGCGGCGAAGGCGATCTTCGAAAAGTACTTCGGCGATTGGAAGGCCTCGGGGCCAAAACCAGACGTCGAGTTTCCGGCGGTTCCGCCGAATGCTGCGAGTCAGACGCAGGTTCCGGCAACCGGACGCGTGCAGTCGTCGGTCCAGCTCGTCGAAACGCTGCCGATCGTTCGCAGCGATCCCGCCTGGGCCGAGCTGCAGCTCGCAAATGCGGTCTTGAGCGGGGGCTTCTACTCCTCGCTGCTCTATCACGACTTGCGGGAAGTGCACGGCTACGCCTACGACATTGAGAGCCGTGTTTCGGCCGGCCGCGTTCGCGCGACGTTCGGCATCGAGTACGGTTGCGACCCCAAGAACATTCTGCCGGCACAGGCGCAAGCGACGGCGATTCTCAATCAACTTCAGGGATCGCCGATCGAATCGGACCGGTTGCTGCGATCGAAGGCGCTCCTGATGGGCGAAGTGCCGATCCGCGAATCGAGCTACGATGGTGTCGCGGCCGAGCTGCTCCGTTATTCGTCGTTGGGGCTGCCATTGAACCAGAACGTGATCGACGCCGGCGCCGAGCTCTCGGCGACGGCGGCGAGCGTTCAAGCCGCGCTCGCGAAGTACATTCGGCCGACTGGCTTCGTCCGCGTCGTCACAGGTCCGGCGCCTCCCTAGTTCGCGCGCCGCAGCCGCCTAGGGACGAGCGGCGCTCGGCGTCGAACGCGCCGGTCATGAGCGCCGTCCACGGGATCGGTTTCGACCTCGATCACACCCTTGCGATTGACAACCAGTTGGAGCGGGTCGCGCTACTTCGGCTGCTCGAGGTCGTGCTGGGCGAAGGAGGGCATGGCGTCGGAACCCTTGCCGACGAAATCGAGAGCATCGACGATTTGCTCGCGCATCAGCGGCGCGGGGATTTCACGATCGATGAAGCCGTTCGTCGCTTCGTCGCGGAACGCTCGGCCGAACCGACGGAGCGGCACGTCGAGACCTTTCGTCGCTGGGCCGTCGAGATGGTCGAGGAGTTCGTGGTCCCGCTGCCCGGCGTCAAAGAGACGCTCGATGCGTTGAAAGAGCGCGGCATCCCCGTCGCCGTTTTGAGCAACGGCTGGAATCCGCTCCAGGTGCGCAAAGCACAACGGGCAGGCTTTCGCGGACCCGTCTTAGTGAGTAGCGAGATCGGCGCGCGCAAACCGGCGCCGCGGGCGTTCGAAGCGCTCGCCCGCGCGTTGGGAACGGAGCCTGCGCAGACCTGGTACGTCGGCGACGATCCGCTCGGAGACGTGGCCGGCGCGCAAGCGATCGGCATGCAGGGCGTCTGGGTCAACTGGGAGCGTAAGGAATATCCGTCGCAACTGCCGCCGCCGGGGCATACCATTGCGGAGTTCCCCGAGCTGCTCAAGCTCCTGCCGCTGCCGGTGCGGGTGCCGTGATGCGTGCCGTAGCCGTTCTGGCCGCGTGTTGCGTGCTGCTCGGTGTGGTGACGCCGCCGTCCGCCGATTACCAGCAGCGGCTCGAGCAGCTCGAGCGCAGCTACACGTACTGGTCGTTTCAAGAGAGTCCGACCGCTGCGACCGACTCGGGGATTCATACCTACGACGACCGGCTCGCCGATTATTCGCCGTCGACGGAAGCGGCGGAGATGGTGCACCTGCGCAAGTATCGGAACGAGCTCGCCGCGCTCGAGCCGGCCGCCGCCGCGAGCCCGCACGCGCGCGTCGATTATCTCTTAGTCCGCGCAAATCTCGAAAGCGACTGGTGGAATCGGACCGTTCTGCGCGGCCTGCAGCGTAACCCCAGCATCTACGAAGGGGAGTGCAGTAACGGCATCTTCTCGATCGTCAAGCGGCAGTACGCGAGCGATGAGGTGCGAATACATGCAGCGATTGCGCGGTTGCGCGCCTGTCCGCGCGTTCTCGATCAGGGACGCGCCAACCTGACCCAAACCGTTCGCGAATTCGCGCAGATCGCTTCGGAAGACATCCGGGATGGCGATTCGCTGTACACCACGACGCTCGATGAAATTGCTAGCGACACGTCGCCGGCGACTCGAAGTCAGTTAGCGGCGGCCCAGTCGATCGCGCTGCGAGCGCTCCACTCCTATCGCGCCTGGCTCGACGGACGCATGGCGAGTTTCCGTGCGGGCGGCTTCGCAGTGGGACGCAAGCAGTACGACTGGTATCTGCGGCGCGTCTTGATGCTGCCGTACGATTCGCAACAAGTCGCGCACATCGGCCAGGTCGAGCTCGCGCGCGATCGCGCGCTGGAGATGTGGGAGGCGGCACGCGACGCGCAGTTGCCCTCGCCTTCGCCCGCGCCGACGTTCCCTTCGAAGACCGAGTTCCTGTCGTACTACGAGCAGAGCCTCGCGAAGCTCATCGCATTCATCAACTCGCATCAGATCGTTACGATTCCCGCGTATATCGGTCCGTTTCACATCGTCGAAGTACCGAAGGCCCTCGCCGCGACCTATCCCGGCGGCTTTATGAATGCGCCGCCGATGTTCTCGACCGATCCGCAGGGCTTCTATTTCGTCCCGGATTTTGGCGCGAACAATCAGAGCTTCTTCGTCCAGCAAGCGCGCCAATCGGTCTTGCCGCTTCTCGGACACGAAGGCATCCCGGGACACTTTCTGCAGTTCTCGTGCGCCTATCACAACCCCGATTTCATCCGGCACGTGCAGGATGACGGCGTCTTCGCCGAAGGCTGGGCCTTCTATGGTGAGGAGATGTTGATGCGCGAAGGGCTCTACACCGACGATCCCGGCGCCCGGCGCCAAGTGATTCATCTCATGCGTCATCGGGCGACTCGAATCGGCGTCGACGTTGGGTTGGCGACCGGCACGATGACGCTTCCGCAGGCGATCGCGTACTTTCAGAAGAACGCGAACATCGACTACGATACCGCGCGGGGCGAGGCGACGCGCTTTGCGATGGGTCCGGGTCAGGCGATCGACTACCTCATCGGCAAGACGCAAATCGAGACGATGATCGGCCTGGTGCAAGATCGCCAGGGTAGCTCGTTCAACCAGCGAGCCTTCCACGACCGGCTGCTCTCGTACGGTACCGTCCCGTACTCGACGATCCGCTACGAGTGGCTGGGCGACTCGGCGTGGCTTCGCCAATCGCTCGCGCCGCTCGCACCACAGGCGTTCTAAAGGACGATCGTGGCGCCAAAGATCACGGGCGGCTCGCTCGGAAGCCGAAAGCTGCGCTCGCCGAAGGGAGCCACCGTCCGGCCGACGCCTGGGCGCGTGAAAGAGTCGCTCTTCTCGATTTTGATGCAGCGGTTAGAAGGGGCGCGCGTTCTCGATCTCTTTGCGGGCACCGGAGCAATTGGATTTGAGGCGGCGTCGCGCGGTGCCGCGAGCGTCGTTTCGGTCGAGGCGCAGCGAGACGTCGCGCACGCCATCGAAGAGGCGGCGAAGAACCTCGGGGTCGACGACGTCGTGAAGGTTTTTCAAGCTCCGGCGGAACGTGCGCTCTACCGTCTGGAAGGGCCCTTCGATATCGTCTACCTCGACCCGCCCTACGCCGATCCGATGCCGGTTGGGCTCTTTAAGCTCATGCGCGAGCGCGAGCTGCTCGCGCCCGACGCGCTCGTCGTCTACGAACATGCGGCAAAGCGGATTCTCCCCGAGATACCCGGGTATCGTTCGGTACGCGAAGAAGTCTACGGTGATGTCGCGCTCGCGTTTTTGGCGCCGGAATCTTGACGAACGGTAAGCCGATGCGCGCGACGCGCGCGGTCTATCCCGGGTCCTTCGACCCACCGACGAACGGACACCTCGACGTCATCGCGCGTGCGTCGCGTTGCTTCGGCGAGCTCCTCGTCGCGATCGTCGTGAATCCGCAGAAGCGCGCGCCGATGTTCTCGCTCGAGCAGCGCGAAGCGATGCTCAAAACCAGCGTCGCGGCGCTGTCGAACGTCCGCGTCGAGCACTTCCGCGGCCTGCTCGCCGACTACGTGCGCGCGGCCCAAGCCGACGTCATCGTCAAAGGGCTGCGAGTCGTCTCCGACTTCGAGAGCGAGATGTCGGCGGCGTTGATGAACCGCTCGCTCTCCGACGTCGACACGCTCTTCTTGATGTCCGACCAGAAGTATTCGTTCGTCAGCTCGAGCCTCGTTAAAGAGGTGTTCTTCCTCGGCGGCGACGTCGCCGCGCTCGTCCCGGAACCGGTACTCCGCGTCATGACGGAGAAGCGGACACACTTGCAACGGAGGTAGCAATGTCGGTCTATCGCGTCTTGGATAAGCTCGAAACGTACGTCCACGAGGGAACGTGGCTGCCGGCCGGTTACCGGATCCTCTCGGAGGAACGGTTGCTGGAGCTGGTCGAGAAGATTCGCGCCTCGCTTCCGGAGGAGGTCGGGCGCGCGAAGGTGATCGCTAAGGACCACGAGCGCATGCTGCGCGTCGCTCAGGAGAAGGCACAAGCGATCGTTGACGAGGCGGCGAGCAAGCATGAGGAGCTCGTCGACGAGAACGAGATCGTCCAGCGCGCGCGCACCACGGCCGACGTCGTACTGCGTGACGCCGAAGAACGGGCGAAGGGGATTCGCGAAGGCGCCGACCGCTATGCTGCCCAGGTGCTCGCCGAGATGGAGAACCGCCTCGCGGGTGCGATCGGCGCGGTGCGCAAGGGCCGCGAAGTGCTCGAGAAGCCTCGCCAGGTTCCGGATCAGCCGCTTGCCGAGGCGGCCGCAAAGAGCAAGCGTGCGGCCTTCGACTCGCAGGTTGCGGCGGAGGAGACGGCGGCGCTCGAATCGGTATAAGCGCCGCATTCTCGGGAATACTGAGGGCATGAAGCAGATAGCAATCATGCTCGCACTCGCCGGCTCGTTCGCGCTGCCGGCGCTCGGGGAGAACCTCGGCGGGATTTCAGGTACCGTCGTCGATGCGAAGACGGGGCAGCCGATTTCGCACGCGACGCTCTACTACTACCGCGCGCCCTATCTCGAAAACGGGCCGAACCGCATCATGACGCTGCAGACCAACACCCGCGGTTTCTTCAGCGACGTGACGCTCGATCCCGGACGGTACGTCATCATGGCGCGCCTCCCCGGCAAGGTCGAGGGATGCGCCGTCGACGACGTAATGGGGGGCGAGGTCGCACGCGTCAAGATCGAGATCGGACGCGATGCGGTCATGTGCACCGGGCCGCGCGTTCATCCGGCGATGATCGACCCGAATACTACGGCGGACGTCTATCGAATTCATTAGCTAGGGCATAAACGTCTTCGGCGCCGCGCAACTACACCGGCGGCGCCTCGACGTTATGCGCGAAGGCTTCGAGCCGCGCGCGGTCGATCGCGCGTACTCGCCCACGATCGAGTTCGAGCGCGCCGGCATTCTTTAGGCGCAGCAGCGCGCGCGCAGCCATGTCGCGTACGGTGCCGGCCGCGGCTGCAATCTGGGCCTGGGAGAGATTCTCGACCCCGGGCAGACCGCGCGCCATGCCGACCGACGTCCGGGCGTAGCCGAGCAAGAACTTGGCGACGCGCTGGAGCACGTGTGCGAAGGCGAGATCGGCGATCGTATCGATCGAGCGCCGGCGAGCTTGCGACGACGCGATGAGAAAACCGAGCGCGAGCTCGGCATCGCCGCGCGCGGCGTGGATGACCGCTTCGCTCGGCAGCGTCACGATCGTCGCGTCGGTCAGCGCTTCCGCGCGCGTCGTCGCGCCGCCGCCGTCGAAGGTGCCGCTCTCGTTGAGCGTGTCGTGCGTGAGGCGCTCGCCGATCGTGTGCGTCTTTCCGTCGGGAGAGAGCAGTGTGTAGATGATTTTTCCACTCTTGACGATGCCGAGATACGGCCAGACTTCGCCTTCGTCGAAGATCGTGTCGCCCGCCCGGTAGTTGCGCTCGCTCATCTGGGACGCAAGTTCTTTGATCGTTCCGCCCTTCGCGGACGTGAAGGCGGTGACGTGGGTCAGAAATGTTTCGCCGTCGGCGTGTTCGTCGATGCGCTCCAGTCGGATCGTCCAACGGTTGCCACCGAGGTTGCGAGCATCCCACGAGAAGCGCCCCGGCCGCAGCTGCGCCATCTCGTTGCGGAGTGCGCGCGGTTCGGTCTCCTCGTTGATCTCGAGCACGTTTCCAATCTGCAGCTTGTCGAACGCCTCGAGGATCTGCTCCGTCTTGGTCGCGGGTTGAAGCGACCGGGCGTCGAGCGCGACCGCGGCGAGTCGATTAATCGGCATACGCCAGCCGTCTTAGGGAAGCCGAGCGGCCTCGCCTGCCGGGACGCGCTTGCCGGGACGCGCACGCGCGCACGCGGAATACTCAGCCGCGATATGAGTAGAGCAATACAAGATAACGACGTCGTCGTCATTGCCGGGGCTCGCACCCCGTTCGGAAATCTGGGCGGGGCTCTGGCGGACCTCACGGCCACCGACTTGGCAGTTGCGGCGGCGCAAGCCGCCCTGGAACGCAGCGGCGTACCCCGCGAATCGATCGACGAAGTCGTCTTCGGCAACGTCATCCAGACGAGCGCGGACGCCATCTACCTGGCGCGCCACGTCGGATTGCGGACCGGCCTGCCGGTTGGCGTCCCTGCCCTAAACGTCAACCGCCTCTGCGGTTCCGGGCTTCAGGCGATTCTCTCGGCCGCGCAGTCGCTCGCGCTCGGCAGCGCAACGTACGCGCTCGCGGGCGGTACCGAGAACATGAGCCAGGCGCCGCACGTCGTGCGCGGCGCGCGCAAGGGTTTTCGCCTGGGTGAAAACGTCGCGTTCGAGGATTCGCTCTGGACGGCGCTGATCGATTCCTACGGCAACACGCCGATGGCGATCACTGCCGAAAATCTTGCGAAGAAGTACGGCGTCTCGCGTGAGGAGAGCGACGAGTTCGCGCTGACCAGCCAGCAGCGTGCCCTCGCCGCGCAGGAGAGCGGGTACTTTGCCGAAGAGATCACACCCGTCGAGGTTCCCGGACCGAAAGGTACCACCGTGCGAATCGAAAAGGACGAAGGTCCGCGTCAGGGCCTGACGATGGAGAAACTCGGAAAGCTGCCGGCTCGCTTCGTCAAAGACGGCGTGGTCACGCCCGGAAACGCGAGCGGCATCACCGACGGTGCGGCGGCGGTCGTCTTGACGACGGTCAAGCGCGCGCAAGCCGACGGAATACCCTGGCTCGGGCGGCTCGTCTCCGGCAGCGTCGTCGGCGTCGATCCGGCAATCATGGGGATCGGCCCGGCTTTTTCGATTCCGAAAGCGTTGGAGCGCGCCGGCGTCAACTTGCACGATCTCGCCGTGATGGAGATCAACGAAGCTTTCGCGCCGCAAGTCCTCGCTTGTCTACGCGAACTGCAAGCCGATGGAGTCCCGCTGAACGTGCATGGCGGCGCCATCGCTCTGGGCCATCCGCTCGGCGCCTCGGGCGCGCGGCTTGCGATAACGACGCTCCATCAACTGCGCGCGCGCGGCGGCGGCTACGGCGTTGCATCGGCGTGCATCGGGGGCGGTCAGGGCATCGCCGCCGTGTTCAGTGCCGAGTAGCGAATCGAGAAAATCTCCGCTCAATCCGGCGCGTCTCTGGGACGCGCTCGCAGTTCTCGCGATTGCCTTCGCGGTGTGGAAGATCTTTATAGCGCCGCGCTCGCTCTCGCCTCCGATTCATCCGGCGCCGCACGCCGTTTACGCGCGGCTCGACGGCGGGACGTTTCGCGTCGCCGACCAGCGCGGGCACGTCGTCTTCCTCGACTTTTTCGCGAGCTGGTGCGAGCCGTGCAAAATCGAGCTTCCGCTGGTCGAGGCATGGCGGCGCCGGCATCCCGACGCCGTGATCGTGCCGGTCGACGTCGGCGAACCGCGCGCGGCTGCTGCAGCCTTCGCGCGGCGATATTCGCTTGCCAACGTTGCGCTCGATCCGCAAGACAGCGCGCCGGCGCTCTTCGGGGTCCAAGGGCTACCGACGATCGTCGCGATCGACGCATCCGGTAAAGTCCGTGCCAAATGGGAAGGCTTGAATCCGGCAATCGGATTGGCGCTCAGCAACGCGGAGGGCCGACTCGCGCGCGCTTCCTTTTAAAACACTCGGTAGCGTTGCGGCTACTTTCCTTGCCAGTTCGGCTTGCGCTTTTCGAGGAACGCGCTGGTGCCTTCTTTGATGTCTTCGGTGTCGACGAGCGTACCGAACTCGAGCGCTTCGAGTTCGAGGGCGTCGTCGATGGAGAGATGCGCGCCGTTGTTGATGACGCGTTTGCAGGCGGCGATGGCGAGGGGCGCCTTGGATGCGATCAGCGTCGCGATCCGCTTGGCTTCGTCCATGAGCTCTTGTGCGGGCACCACGCGCTCGACGAGACCGATGCGCAACGCCTCCTTTGCGTCGATGATCTCTCCGGTCAAGCAGAGGTATGAGGCCATGCCGATACCGACGCGCCGCGTCGTGCGGGCAGTGCCGCCGTAGCCGGGAATCAATCCGAGATTGACCTCGGGTTGGCCGAACTTCGCGCTCTCGCTCGCCACGATGATGTCGCCCGCCATCGCAATCTCGCATCCGCCTCCCAGCGCGAAACCGTTAACTGCCATGATTACCGGCTTGGTCATTTTTTCGATTTGCCGGGTAAGGGCTTGTCCGCTCCGCGACTGTGCCGCGCCGTGATGGGCGCGGCGCAGCGCGTTGAGCTCGGCGATGTCGGCGCCCGCGGCGAACGCTTTCTCTCCCGAGCCCGTAACGATAACGCAGCGAACGCTCGAGTCCGACTCCAGCTCGCGCAGCGCGTCGGAGACTTCCCGCAAGAGGCGCGTGCGCAACGCGTTGAGCACGCTCGGCCGGTTAAAGGTAAGGATTGCGATCGGCGCTTCGATCGCGACGAGAATATCCTCAAAAGGCATAATAAGGAATCTTATGATTTGATAAAGGTCGCAGGTTCCTGCGTCGCGTTGCAGGGAACGGGCTTTTGTCATATACTGGGGACGAAATTTCTAACGGAGGTGGCGGTGGCAGTACGGACGGCGTATCACGAAGCATTGGAGGCGACGCGGCTTGACGTCGTGCGCCTTGGGGCACTCGTCGGCGACGCGATACGCGTTTCCGTCGATGCCCTCAATAGTCGCGATGCGTCGGCGGGAGCGCGCGTCCTCGCGGGCGACGACGTGGTCGACGATCTACGGCGTCGAATCGACGCGCACTGCATCGAGCTGATCTGGCGGCAGCAGCCCGTTGCCGGCGAACTGCGCGAGATCGCTGCGATGCTCGAAATCGCAACCGACTTGGAACGCATCGGCGATTACGCCGTCGACATCTCGAAGAACGCCATCAAACTCTCCGATCAGCCGATGCGTCCGCAGCGCGTCGAGATCGACCGCATCGCGAGCGTCGGCCATGCGATGCTGCTCGACGCAATGCGTGCCTATACCGAACGCGACGCACGGCTCGCGAGCGACGTGATCGATCGCGACGACGAAGTCGACAAGCTCTACAAGCGAAGCATCAAGCTTCTGCAGGAGGAGATGCGCTCCGATCCTGAGATCGTGCGGCCGGGCACGCGCTATCTATTCGTGCTCGCATCGCTCGAGCGCGTCGGCGACCGCGCCGGCAACATTGCGTGGCACACAAAGGACATGATCGGCGCCGAGTGAGCCCGCCGCTCCCTCGCTCCGAGTTCGAAATAGTTCAGCGTTTCGTTTATCTCAACCACGCATCGGCCGGCGTTCTCCCTCGCGCGACGGTTACGGCGATCGAGACGTTCGCGCGGGAGCACGCGCACAGCGGCGTGTTGGGGACCTACGCCTACGACGTTCGCCTTCCCGAGTATCGTGAGAAGATCGGACGTTTCATCGGCGCACGTGGGTCGCAGATCGCGCTCTTGACGAGCACGAGCGCCGCCGCAGCGACGGTGGCCGCGGGGCTCGACTGGCGCGCCGGCGACGAAGTGCTGCTCTGTGACAACGAGTTTCCGGCGAACGCCGTCCCGTGGACGGCGTTGCGGCGGCGAGGCGTCCGCACGCGCTTCGTCCGGACGGCGGAGAACCGGCTGACACCCGATACCTTGCGCAACGAGCTCTCACCGCAAACGCGATTGGTCGCACTCTCCTGGATCTCGTACGCCGACGGTTACCGTCACGATCTCGTGGGGCTCGCCGCAGTCGCACGCGAGGCCGGCGCGCTCTTCTGCGTCGACGCGATGCAGGGACTCGGTGCGTTCCCAGTCGACGTCGCGGCAACCGGCGTCGACGCGCTCTTCGCCGGCGGCCCGAAATGGATGCTCGGACTTCACGGCATCGCGCTGCTCTATATTGGCTCGGGTTTGAGCGAACGGCTCGAGCTGGCGATGCCCGGCTGGCGTTCGATGGAGAACATGTGGGATTTTCACAACTACGAGCAGCCGTTCTCCGCCGATGCGCTACGCTTCGAGTGCGGAACGCCGAATCTGATCGGCGTGCTCTCGCTCGTTTGCGCGATAGAGCTTTTCGAACGAAGCGGCCGCGAAGCAATCGCGGCGCACGTTCTCGCGCTGACCGATCGGCTCTGCGAGGGTTTGCACGGCCTAGGGGCGCAGCTCTCCACGCTGCGGGGCGAGAGGATCTCGTCGGGGATCGTCACCTTTAGACTTCCGGGCCACGATAGCATCGAGGTCGGAGCCGCGCTTGAGAAGGAGAAGATCCTGACGACCTATCGCGCCGCCGGCATTCGAGTCTCGCCGCATGGGTATAACAGCCCCGAAGAGATTGATTTCCTCCTCGCGACGATCGCCGCGATTGCACGTAAGAAAGTGTTGGTGTAAGATTTCCCTCCTCGCAACGATGCTGCTCGCCGCGCTAGCCGGCACCACGCCGTTTCCCGCGGCGGGAGAGTATCGCTACTCCGCGTCTATGGCCGGACAGAACATCGGCGGATGGTCGATAAGCGTTCGAGATCAGAACGGCGGCATGCAAATCGACGAGACGTCATCGGCTTCATTCGCCGGAATGCAGATGTCGGCAAATGCTTCCTTGGCGCTCGGTTCCGATCTCGCGCCGATGAGTTATACGGGCAACTACCGGATGGCCGGACAGAATCCAAGCGTCAGCGTGACGCTGACCCCCTCGGCGGCGACGGTAGCCGGCGCGATGACGACGGCGCCGCAGCGAGTGGCGCTCGCTGCAAATACGCGCCATTTCGTCGTCGTCGAACCGGGACTGCTCGCCGGGCTCTTCGCGTTGCCGGCGCAGCTCGCCGCGTGGAAAGAATCGTCGGTCACCTGGATCACCCCCGCGACCGCGCAAGCTCAAGCGCTGAGCGTAGGCTCCGTACCGCCGGCGCAGCGACCACCCGCCGTTCCGGCGCAGGACGCCGTGCTCTCGGTCGAGCGTCCGATCGTCGTTACCATTTGGTACGACCCGGCGACGCTCGTGCCCGATCAGATCGTCGTTCCGTCACAGGACGCCGTCCTTACGCGCGTACGATCCTAAACTCGGCCGGCTGCAGCCCGTCGACATCCTGCGAATCGAGCGGGAGATCGCGCAACAGCCGCTCGAGGATTCCCAACGCGACGCGGTGACCGATCACGAGTGTCGCTTCCTCGCCGCGCAGACGATCGGCGAGTGCTTGCATCCGCAGCGCGGCCTCTTCGATGCTCTCGCCCTGCGGTGGACGAAACGCAACGGGATCGCGCCGCCGTTGCGCGAGCATCTCGGGCGCGTTGGCCTCAGCCCACTCGAGCGTCTCGCCTTCCCAGGCTCCGAAATCGACTTCCCGCAACGCGGGCTCGATCGCAAATGGTACGTGCGGCGCGACGAGCTCGCGCGTCTGGAGACAACGCCGCATCGGACTCGTGAGGCAGCGCTCGAAGCGCAACGGCCGCAGCGCGTCGCGTAAGGATTCGCACTGCGCTCGGCCGTGCGCGCCGAGTGGCAGGTCGGTAGTCGAAAGAAATCGCCTCGTGAGGTTGTGATCGGTCGCGGCGTGCCGACAGAAGACGATACTAGGCACGGATCGACGACGTCATGACGGCGTCGTTCATTCCGTGAATGAGCTTCTTATCCGCAGGCGCGATCGTCGCCAGAACGCCGCCGAGCCGCACGCTCTCTTCGCCGGTGACGAAATAGTAGGGGCAGAGTCTGACGCGTCCATCGTACTCGCGGATCTCGTCGCGTTCGCGGTCGAGATAGCGCTGGCGAACTAGCTTTGCTTTGTGGAATCGCTGCAAGATCCACGGCGTGCGATCGAATGAGGCGAGTGCGGTTTCGATCGCCGCGGCCCACTCGTCTCGGGTGAGATCGTCACCGACTTTGACGCCGCGCGAACCCCAGGCGAGTTCGGAGAAGCCCGAGGGTTTCACGACGTACGCCCGTTCGCTCTTGGGGAGCGCGATGAGTTGACGAAAATCGGTGATCGGGGCACCGCCCGCCTCCAATCCCGCGATCGTACTCTGCGGTGGAAGCGGACGCGGATCGATCACCCACGTTTTGGGCAAGATGCGCTGCAGGCGTTCGAAGCGTTCCTTACCGAGTTCGGCTTGCCAGAGCGACGCGAGCGCGAAATGGTGGAAGAGTGCGAAGGCAAGCTTCTCTTCGAGCGTGGCCTTCGGCGGCGGCGTCATCTTAACGCGGTTGTGACGCGCAGCATAGAGCATCAGCTCTTGTTTGGGAACGTTGAAGAGATCGAAGAGCTCGAAGTTGCGATAGAGCGCGTCGAGTCGCGCTTCGCGTCCATCCTCGTGACGGATAAAGAGGCCGTCCTCGGTGAAGACGATCTCTTCGGGCCGGCGCAGCCAGACGTCGGCGAAATTCCGGCGGCGAATCGCGGCGGCCAGCCATTCCATCTCGTTGCGATAATCTGCCGACTCGTCGGAAACGACGATCGCGACGGTCGGATGATCGGATCGCGTCAAATTACGCAACATCTCGGCAAATGCCGCCGGGATGCCGTCCTCGCCGCCCAGGCTCTCGAAGCCGAGGCCGCAGTACGCCTCGGTCATCGCCCCGACGAAGCCCATACCGCCGGGTATGCTGTCGAGCTCGGTGGCGACGAAGCCGTCGGCGGTGAGGATGAGGTCGGGACGAATGACGCCGGGGAGTTCCTGCTTGAAGCGGTTCTGCCGCGCGAGCTTCACGACTTGTTCTGGTTTGCCGCGGTCGAGATACTCGGCGATAAAGGCCGGTGCGGTCCCGCGCGCGCTGCGGTTGTACAGGTTGTTGAGCGCCCGATAAAACCCCAGGAGGTCCGAACCGAGGGCCTCGATCGCCGCTGCCTCGCTTGCCGGCAACGCAAACGGCTCGGGGCTTACGCGCCAGGCGATACGCTCGTTTTCGTCCTCAACCCGGAAGAGGCCGGGTGGTATCGCTTCGTACAGGTGCTGCGCTTGCTCGCGAGCCGTGATATTTGGAATGGTCGCCGTACAGGGCATGGTGAAGGGGCGGGCTCCTCTATCGACAGCCGTCGGGGATCTTGAAATTACTGAACGCGATGTAGCGCCGGCGCATACGACCTTTTAGAGCATCTAAGCGGGCGTATGGGTTGCACTCACTTGATCGTGATCGCTCCCGGAGTCAGCAAGGCGCCTTCGACGCGCACCAGACCGTGCGAGTAGGCCAGGGTGAGGTGGAGGGTCCCGGTCAGGCCCAGCTTCGTGAGATCGAGGCTCTCGAGAACGCGCGAGACGCCCTCGCCTGCAATGAAGTGGAGGTCGATTGGGCGGCGCACCACTCCACCCGGCGCGGAGTAAGTGGCCGTCACCGGAACGACGACCTCGTCGGCACCGTTGGAGTGGAGCGCGCCGGTAATGCAGTAGCCGATCGTAACGAAACGCCCTTGCACCGTGAGCGTCTCTTGGGTGCACTGCGCCGCGGCGAATGCGGCGCGTGGCGTAACGGCCGCTAAAGCGGCGATGATTGCGAGCGTTCGAAGCATATCGAAGTCATCGGTCGAATTCGGTACGAATCGAAGGGATACCCGTCGAAGCAGCGTCGACGATGCAGATACGAATCCTTGCCTTTGCCGGCCTGCGCGAGCTCCTCGGAGCTTCCGAGCGCAGCCTCGACCTGCCCGAGGGTGCTCGCATCGCCGACGCATGGGGTGCGATCTCCCGAGAGCATCCGGCGCTTGCGCAACACCGTGCCGCGACGCGTGTCGCGCGCAACGGCCGGCTCGGTGCCTTCGACGACGCGCTTACCGATGGCGACGAGCTCGCGCTCTTGCCGCCGGTCGGAGGCGGATAACGCGGTGCCGCTCTGTCGCATCGTCGAGGAGCCGATCGAGCCGCGGATCCTCGACGAGCTCGTCGGAACCGGCGCCGGCGGCGTGGTTACGTTCTTGGGAATCGTGCGCGAAGCGTCGAGCGAAGGCCGGTCGGTGCGCGCGCTCTGGTACGAGGCTTTCGTCACAATGGCGTTGCGCGAGTTTGAGTCGATCGCAACCGAGGCCCGCGTTCGGTTCGGCGACGTCAAGATCGGAGTGATTCATCGAGTCGGTGAAGTGCGTGCCGGCGAGATCGCCGTGGCCGTGGTTGCAGCAGCGGCTCACCGCGCGGCCGCTTTCGACGCCTGCCGCTACGCGATCGATGAGCTCAAGCGGCGCGCTCCGATTTGGAAAAAGGAGTGCTACGCCGACGGCAGTGCCGAATGGCGCAGCGGTGCCTAACGTCGAGCTCTTCCGTATCGAGGCCGAGCGCAATCCGGTTGCCGTGCTGCGGTACGAGCCCCGCAGGCCGCGCGGGATCTCGGTTATCGCCGGTCACGGCTATTCTTCGAGCAAGCAGAACCTCGATTTCCTCTGCTCGTTCCTGGCAAGTCACGGTTTCGGCGTCTACAGTCTCGATTTTCCCGGCCATAAGCTGGGCACGAGTGGCGGCATCCTGCGCGGCGTCGACGATTGCATCGATGCGATGACCGCGGTGCTGGCGTTCGCGCGCGAACGCGGCGACGATGCGGCATATACGCTCGGCCACAGCATGGGAGGCATGACGGCGATTTTCACCGCGGCGCTCGATGCAAACGTTTTTGGAACGGTGGCGATCGCGACCGGCTACGGACGTCCGACGTCGTTGGAATCGCTGCAGCGCGTCGGCGTCGCGGATTTTCGCTCCTCATACGTGGTCGGCGTGACGCTTCCCGACCTTGTTGCCGGCGTCGATCGCCGATACGGAGAGCTCCTCGATCGTCTTGCCGGACGGCCCGCGCTCTACGTCGCCGCCGACCGCGATGCGATGGTAAGCCCGAAGAGCGTGCGCGAGCTCTACGATCGTGCTCCCGAGCCGAAGACGTTCGTGACGATCGCGAGCGACCACACGTACGCCGCCGAGCACTCGCGGGCGCGGGTTCTGGAATGGCTCAACGGCCTGCATCCTGTCGCACAACCGTCGTGAATCCGCGCGAACGCCGCCGTTATAGCCGCCACCTCTTGATTCCCGAAGTCGGATTAGCGGGACAGGAGCGGCTACGCGCGTCACGCGTGCTGGTGATCGGGGCGGGCGGTCTCGGATCGCCCGCGCTCCAGTACCTGGCATCCGCCGGCGTCGGACGGATCGGCATCGTCGACGATGACGTGGTCGACGAAACGAATCTCCAGCGGCAGACGATCTTCGGCAGCGGCGACGTCGGGCGGAAAAAGGCGGTTGCCGCCGCCGAGCGTTTGCAGGCACTCAACCCGCTGGTCAACGTCGACGCTATCGCGATTGCGTTCGAACCGGCGAACGCGCGCGAGCTGGTGCGGCTTTACGACGTCGTCCTCGACTGCACCGACCGCTTCCCGACTCGATTTCTGATCAACGATGCCTGCTTCATCGAGCGTCGGGCCGACGTCTATGGATCGATCTTTCGGTTCGACGGTCAAGTGAGCGTCTTTCGTTCGCCGGGTCCGTGTTATCGTTGTCTCTATCCGGAAGCTCCGCCGCTTGAGAACCGTCCGACCTGCTCCGAAGGCGGCGTGCTCGGCGCGCTCGCCGGCATCATCGGTGCCTGGCAGGCAAGTGAGGCGCTCAAGGTACTGCTCGGGATCGGCGATCCGCTGATCGGCCGGCTCATGCTCGTCGATACGCTGCAAGCCCGCGTACGCGAGGTCCGCTTCGACCGCGATCCGCAATGCGCGCTCTGCGGCGAGAGCGCGACTATCTCGGCGATCGCCGCGCAAACGTACGATGAGGCGCCGATCCCGTCCCCGGTTGCGGAAATCGATGCGGAGCTCCTCGACGAAGCGCTGAACGGCGCGCTCCTGCTCGACGTGCGCGAACCGCACGAGGCAGTGCTCGGCTCGATCGACGGAGCCGTGCGGATTCCCGCCTCCGAGCTCGAAGCCCGCATGCACGAGCTCGACAGCGCTTCGCGATATGTCGTCGCTTGCCGGATCGGCGCGAAATCGCTATGGGCGGTGCGCCGTTTGCACGACGCCGGATTCACGCGCATCACGCACCTGCGCGGGGGTCTGCTCGCGTACGCCGCGCGTAACGGCGAGTTCGAGCTCTTCTAGGGGCATGTTCATTCCGGGATTCGTTGCCATCGCGTATCGCAACGCCTCAGAGACGCTCGTCGCTCCGCCTCCGGCTCCGCTCCTGCTGCCGCGCTCCTCGCTTCGCCATCCATGGCTACGCTCGTCGTCGGGAGCCTCCTCGGCATTACGATACGCGATGGCAACGAGTCGGCAATGAACATAGCCCTACGGGCCCGTAGCCGCCGTGAAGCGTAGACGCTTTGGCGCCACCGGGGTCGACCTGCCGGTCGTCGGCCAGGGCACTTGGAACATACCCGAACGCGGTGCGGGCGTCAAAGAGGCGCAGCGCGCAATCCGGCGTGGCATCGAGCTTGGAATGGTTCACCTCGATACGGCCGAGATGTACGGAGCGGGTCGCGTCGAGGAGTTGGTCGGAGAGGCGATTCGCGGATTTGCGCGCGAACGGCTCTTCATCGTCACGAAGGTCTTGCCGAGCAATGCCAGCTATCGCGGAACGCTCGCGGCAGCCGAACGAAGCCTCGAGCGTCTCGGATGCGATTACGTCGATTGCTATCTCTTGCACTGGCCGGGCTCGCACCCGCTTGAGGAGACGATGCGGGCGCTCGAAACCCTCGTCGAGCAAGGGAAGACGCGATTCGCCGGCGTCAGCAATTTTGAGACCAGAGAAATGATCGAAGCGGCTTCCTACCTGCGCAAGGTGCCGCTCGCGTGCAATCAGGTGCTCTATCATCTCTGCGAGCGCGGGGTCGAGCACTCCCTCATTCCGTCCGCGCGCGAACGGGGCATCGCGGTCGTCGCGTACACGCCCTTCGGCCGCGGGAGCTTTCTTCGTTCGGGGTCCGGGCGGCAAGCCTGCGAGGCCGTCGCGCGCAAGCATGGCGCGACGGTGCGGCAAGTAGCGCTTGCATTCTTGACGAGGGAATCGGGGCTCTTCGCGATTCCGAAAGCCGCCCGCGTGGAACACGTCGAAGAGAATGCCGAGGCGGGGGAGCTGGAGCTCGACCACGACGACATCGCGCAGGTCGACGAAGCCTTTCCGCGTGGAGACCCCGGACCGCTAGCGACGCTATGATGAGGAGAATCGACACGACCCAAATCAAGGAGCGCGCGATCCGCGCAGCGATGCAACGCGGTGCGGGCGCCGTCCGCGTCGTCCCTGCGTCGGCCGACGGAATCGCGCAACGCCGTATGGAGGCCTCATTTACGCGCGGCGACCTGACGACGTGGGGCTACGACGCGGAGTACGCGCGGACGGCGAGCGATCCCAGCGCGCTGCTCCCGGGCGCGCGCAGCCTCATTTGCGTAGCGATGCCCTATGCGCGCGAAGCGCCGGGCCCCGACGCCCCGCTGCGCGGGCGCGTTTCGAACTACGCGTGGTCGGTGGATTATCATCGCGAGCTCCGTACGCTGCTCCATGCGGTGGCAGCCGAAATCGACGAAACGGCGGGTGCGCCGGTAACGGCGGTCGCCTGCGACACGCGCCCGCTGGCCGAACGCGCCTTCGCAGCTCGCGCCGGACTCGGCTGGATTGGTAAGCACACCAATCTCATCTCGCCCGAACTCGGCTCCTTCGTTTTTCTCGGCGAGATCGTCACGTCACTGGAGCTGCCGGCGGACGAGCCGCTGCAGAAGAGTTGCGGCTCTTGCTCGCGCTGCATCGACGCTTGCCCCACGCGCGCGCTGCGTGCCGACTATACGATCGACGCGACGATCTGTATTTCGGATCTGACGCAGCGAACCGGCGGAATCCCGCGCGCGATGCGACCGCTCATCGGAGATTGGGTCTGGGGATGCGATATCTGCCAGACCGTCTGCCCGCCGAACACGCGCGCCCGCAGAGCAGCCGGTTCTCGCTGGGCACCGCGCGGCGACGAGACGGCGCACCCGTCCCTCGTGGAGCTGCTGCGCCTCGGAAACGCGGCCTTCAAGCGCCGGTATCGCGCGACCGCGATGGGCTGGCGCGGCGCAGCCGTCTTGCGGCGCAATGCCGCCGTCGCGCTCGGCAACGCGCTCGACCGTTCGACGGTCGGCGCCTTAACGGAGAGCTTGCAGCGCGACCCGCACCCGATGGTCCGCGGGCACGCCGCTTGGGCATTGGGGCGGATTGGCTCGCCGCCGGCCGTCGACGCGTTGCGGCGGCAGCACGACCTAGAGAATGAGTCTGGCGTCCGCAGTGAGATCGACTCGGCGCTGGAGGCCTTTGCATGATTCTCGCGGTCGCTGCGAGCGCCGCCCTCCTTACGCGCATGGCGGCGGTGAATCCCGACTTGCGTACGTTTACCGCGACGATACACGCGCACGTGACGATGCGGTCGTTTCCGTTTCTGTCGGCCGACCTCACCGGCACCTACTACTACAAGGCGCCCGACCAGAACAAGGTCGTCTTTACCGGCGGCGTTCCGCTGCTCGCCCAGCAATTCGACAAACTCTACGCACACATCGAGAGTCCGTCGCGATGGGACGCGGTCTACGTCGTGACGCCCGTCTCGGACGAAGGCGCAACCACGCGTTTCAAGCTCGTCCCCCGGAAGAAGGGCAACGTCGAAGAGATCGATGCAACGGTCGACGACAAGAGCGCGACGGTGACCTCGATGCGCTGGAACTACGAGAACGGCGGTTACGCAGAGATGACAAACCGTTACGGCCGCGTCGAAGGGAATCTCTTGGTCCAATCGCAGACCGGCCACGTCGAGGAGCCGGGCTACAGCGCCGACATCACGGCGTCGCTCGGCGAGTACAAAATCAATCCGTCGCTGCCCGACGGCCTCTTCGAGGACCGATAGTGGCAATCTCGCTGCTCGACGGCTTCAGCCGGCCGATCACCTACTTGCGCGTCTCGGTGACGGACAAGTGCAATCTCCGGTGCGTCTACTGCATGCCGGAGGGCGGTCTACCGTGGCTGCGGCGCGACGAGATTCTCACCTACGAGGAAATTACCGCAATCGTACGGGCAGCCGCGTCGGTCGGCGTTCGTACGATTCGCTTGACCGGCGGCGAGCCGCTGCTCCGGCGCGAACTGAGCCGGCTCGTTGCCGCGATCTCGGCGACCCCTGGTATCGATGACGTCGCGCTCTCGACGAACGGACTGCTGCTCGAGTCTGCGCTGCCGGATCTCGTCGCCGCGGGGCTGCGACGCATCAATCTTTCGCTCGACACGCTGCGTGCTGATCGCTTCGAAGCAATCGCGCGGCGCCCCGGGCTCGATGCCGTTTTGGCGGCGATCGACGCCGCCATCGCCTTCGGGCTGGAACCGGTCAAAGTGAACTGCGTGGTAATGCGCGGGAAGAACGACGACGAGCTGCTCGACTTCGCGCGGCTCACGCGTTCGCGGCCGGTCTTCGTGCGCTTTATCGAAGTGATGCCGGTCCTCGAGAATGCGGAGATGCAGCGCGACGCGTACGTCTCGGCGGATGAGATTCTCGGTCGCATCGCTGCCGACGGTGAGCTGCAACCCGTAGTGGGTCCCGGCGGAAACGGTCCGGCCCGGTACTTCGCGTTCCCGCACTCGCGTGGCGCAATCGGCGTCATCAGCCCGCTCTCGCACGACTACTGCGAGCGCTGCAATCGGGTCCGGCTCACCGCGGACGGACGGTTGCGTCTCTGCCTCTTCGGCGACCACGCGATCGATCTGCGATCGCCGCTGCGGGCGGGAGCGACGGTTGAGGAGCTCGCGGTCCTACTGCGATCCGCGATGCTGATCAAACCGGAGCGCCACCACCTGCGCCTGGGGGAGAGCGCCTCGCAAATGCGCGCCTTCTCCGAAATCGGGGGCTAGGCGAGGCCGCCTCGCCGAGGTGAGCCGGTCACGGCGGGGTGAGTGCGGGCGTTGGGAGGAGAAGGGGGAAAAGGAATGGATGCGCTGCGAGTGACGAGCGACCCAACGACCATCGCGCAAGCGCGCGTGGAGTCGCTCGTGCTCGAGTACCAGACGAAGCTGGCGCGATACGTGCGGCGGATGGTCGGCGATGCGGAAGTGGCGCTCGACTTGACGCAGGACGTATTTTTGTCGGCCTTCCGGATGCTGCAAGCCGATCCGGGGCGGGAGCTGAGTGCCGGCTGGCTCTACCGCGCCGCAACGAACGCAGCAATTTCGTTTCTCCGGCGCAAGAAAATTTTGCGCGTGCTTCCGCTCGATCGCGAGATCGATCGTACCACGTGGCGTGTCGACGAGCGCAGTACGGCGTCGCTCGATCTGCAGTCCGCGCTGAAGCGTCTGCCGGCAGAGCAATCGGCAGCGCTGCTCTTGACTAGTTACGCCGGCTATTCGTCGTCAGAGGCCGCCGCGATCCTCGGCACCACTTCCGACGCTATCCGTCAGCGCGTGTGCCGTGCGATGCGCGTCTTGCGGGCGACCATGAAGGAGGATACGGATCGATGAGTACTCCAGCGGATTGCGGGGCGGCCGAACGGCTCGCAGGTGCGATCGCCCTCGATGAAGCGTGCGACGTCGAGCGCGAAGTCTATCGCAATCACCTCGCACGATGTCCGCAATGCGTGAGCCAGCTTGGCGGGGAGCGGGATATCGAGCGCGTGATGGCGAGCGTTGCGCGTGCGCGCGACGAGGAGCGTTGGGAACCCGATCTGCGCCCGTCGCTCGCTCGCAACCGCTCGGCGCGCCCTCGCTGGAGTGCGATAGCCGCGATTGCGGCGGCGGCAATGGTGATCCTCGTCGTGCGCGTGGTCGAGAAACCGGCAAGCACCGCGCCGCAGCCCGCGGTCACGGCGCAGGAGACGCGTTCGCTCGCCGCGCTCGGCACGCAGACGGCACCGCACCGCGAGGGTCGCGCCGAGTCGCTCGCGGTCGAACCGGCTGCGTTCTCGGCAACGGTCGAACTCAACGTCAACGCGCGCGGAACGCCGGTGCGTTGCGCCGTCGCGAAAAGCTCCGGCAACGCCGTTCTCGACCGATCGATGTGCCGGACGGCAATGCACGCGCACTACGCGCTGCAACCTCCACGGTGATCGCCGGCTAGGGAAGCGCGCTGAGCGACCGAAACCGCCCGCCATGGCGGAGAGGCCGTTCGTCTATCGTTTCAGCAAGGATCTGCGCCTCGACGATCACGCGGGATTAGCCGCGGCGGCATCGCGCGGCCCGGTCGTTCCGTTGCTCGTGATCGATCGCACGACGACCGCGCGGATGACGGCCTCGCCACGGCGCGCCCAGTTCTTTTGTGCGGCCGTCGGCGCGCTCGCGGCCGAGCTCGAAGAGCGGGGAAGTCCCTTGCTCGTGCGACGCGGCGAGCCGGAGCACGTACTCCCAAGCCTCGCCAAGCAGATTGGCGCCTCCGGCGCAGCCTGGAGCGCGGCCTATGACGCCGAGGCGCTTGCTCGGGACCGGCGCGCGGCATCGGCGCTCGAAGAGCGGGGATACGAGGCGATTATCGTGCACGATGCTCCCGTCGTTGCGCCGGAAGAAAGCGCAGCCGCACATAGCGCCGGAGGCTCGGGCTATCGGGCCTTTGCACCCTACTTCGACGCCTGGGCGAAGGTGCCGGTCCCGTCGCACGAGCACCCGCTCCTCTTACGTTTCTGGCGCGCGGACGCGCACAGCGAAGGCCTACCGGCGCCCGAAGAGTTTGGGGCTACGGCGAATGGGGCCGCGGCGGGCGCGGCACACGCGCGGCGGCGCTTCGAACGGTTTTTACGCGAAGATGCCTCGCAGTATGCGGTGGCGGCTACCTCTCCGTCGGACGATCGCACCGCACACCTTTCGGTCGATCTCTCTTTTGGGACGATTGCCGCTCGCAGCGTGGCGCGCGCCGTGCGCGAGCGGCTCGACGATCCCTTCGCATTAAGCGAGGAACGGCTCTCGCTGCGGCTCTTGCTCCGTGCGCTCGCGCATCGCGATTTTTTCTTGCAACTCGCGTGGTTCTACCCGGCGACGCAGAACGAGCCGCTCCAGGAGAAGATGCGCGGCTTTGCGTGGGAGCGTTCTCATCCGTTGCTCGATACGTGGCGCGCCGGCAAGACCGGATTCCCGTTGGTCGACGCCGGCATCCGCCAGCTACACGCCACCGGATGGATGCACCCGCACGTGCGCGCGGTCGCCGCGTCGTGGCTCTGCTTCGATCTCGGCATCGATTGGCGAGTCGGCCTCGCCGAGTGGGATCACCGGCTGATCGAGGACGATCAGGCGCTCGCGACCGGTAATTGGCAGTGGATCGCCGGGGTCGGCGCCGATATGGCGCAGTATCCGAGAATCTACAACCCCGAACGGCAGCGGCGGCGGTACGACCCGGATGGATCCTACATACGCCGCTGGATTCCCGAACTGCACGACGTGCCGCTCGGGGCGTGGCGCGGAATGCCGTCGAACTCGCCGCAACTCGCGCTGGGACTCTACGCTGCCGATGCGTATCCGGCCGCGGCGATCGACCACGGCGCGGCCGCCAGAGCTTTCTTGCGCCGGTATCGCGAGTTTAGTCGGCAGCTCCCTTAGGCATACGCTCGTCGATCCAGCTCGTGACGACTGGGATACGCACGTCGTCGCCGTTCCAGGTCTTGATGCCGTAGTAGACGCTCGCGACCAGGAAGAGCGGCGCCAGCAGCGGCACGAGCACCCACGCCGAGAACCCCAGGAAGGGGACTTGAGCAAGCACCGAGAGGAGTCCCCAGAACCCGAAGAAACCGACGTTGAAGCCGAGTGCCTGGAACGCTTGGCGTCGCAAATTCCGCGATTGCTTGCGATCGAGCAGCGAGACGAGGGCCAATGGCCAGAGCGGATAACCGAGCGCAACGAGCGCGCGCGATTCCACCGGATCCGGCGCGGTGGCGACCACCGCCTTGCCGCGAACGCTCGCCGGCGCGGGGCGCGGCGGAACCGAACCCGCAATCTGCCGGCGCGTCGCCGTTGCCGCATCGACCTTTGCCGCGAGCCGGCAGCTAGGGCAGCCGCCCTGCTCGTCGCGACAGGTCCCGCAGATCGGCTTCCCACATTCGATGCAGGGCGCGACCGACGGTACGTTCGAGTGAAAATAGCAGTCCATTTTGTCTCTCTGGGTCCTCCCAATCGTTTGCCACCCTCACGTACCGGAACGCATCGGGGGAGGTTTCATCCCCGCGGGACCGCAAGACCCTGCCGCCGATGAGCCGCCGCTCGATTCTCTTACGTCTGGCGCGCGAGGCGCGTCCGTACTATCCGCGCCTCGGGACCGCTATGGCGATGGGCGTGCTCGCCGGCGTCCTCTCGATCGTGCCTCCGCTGGCCTTTCGGATCATCATCAATCAGGTACTCATTCCGCTGCACGGCAGCCCGCCGGACCTCAAGGCGTTATACCTGGCACTCGGTCTGACGTCGGTGGCGCTCGTCCTTGGCAACTGCGCCATTTACGGTCAGACGTATCTCACCGCATGGAGCGGACAGAATCTGGTTGCGCGTCTTCGCGTCCGGCTCTTCGAGCGGCTGCTGAACCTGCCGCTAGGCGAGTTCGATAAGTGGCGGCCGGGCGAGCTGATCGCTCGCTTCTCGACGGACCTGCAAATCATGATCGACGCAGTGAGCGTCTCGGTGCCGCAGCTCGTCGTTGCCCTCGCGACGTTCCTCTCCTCGTTCGCTACCATGATCTATCTCGATTGGCTGCTGACGCTCTCGCTCGTGCTCGTCGCTCCGATCGTCTCCGTGGCCGTCTCCAACTTTCAGCGGTTGATTTCCGCGAGCACGCACCGCGCGCAGCAGCGAATCGCGGATCTCACCGCAAACCTCTCGGAGATTCTCGGCGGCCATCGCGTGGTGAAATCCTTCGGACGCGAGGAGTTCGAAGTCGGTCGATTTCGCAACCGAAATGACGATTTCTTCGGCGCCTATATGAAGCTCACGCAGTTCATTCAGACCCAACCTCTCGTGGTTTCGACGATCATGGTCGCGGCCGTCGTCGGCATCATGTGGCTCTCCGTACGCGAGGTTCTCGTCGGCCGGCTCGACACTGGCAAGGTCTTTATGTACTGGGGGCTGCTCGTGAATTTGATGAACCCGATGAATCGCGTAGCAGCCTTCTTCGGGGACATCAGCAAGGCGATCGTCGGAGCGGGGCGCGTCTTCGAACTGCTCGATCTGCCGGTCGAAGTGCGCGACCCCGCCGACGCCATCGCGCTGCCGTCGGTTCGCGGACGAATCGAATACGCTCACGTAACGTTCCGCTACGGTACCGGCGATCAGCCGGCGCTGCGAGACGTCAACGCGACGATCGAAGCGGGTGAGATCGTGGCCCTCGTTGGTCCGTCGGGGGCCGGCAAGACGACGATCGTCAACCTCGTGCCGCGTTTCTACGAGCCGCAAGAGGGCCGCGTGCTGCTCGACGGCATCGACCTCGGGCGGGTGCGCCTGACGGATCTGCGCAAAGCGATCGCGATCGTCCCGCAGGACGTCCAGCTCTTTCGCGGCTCGATTCTAGAGAATATCCGGTACGGCAGAATCGAAGCGACCGACGCGGAGGTCCGCGCCGCAGCTCGCGACGCAAACGTCGACGAGTATGTCGGAAACTTTCCCGACGGCTACGCAACGCAAGTCGGCGAGCGCGGCGTCCGGCTCTCCGGCGGCGAGCGCCAGCGCATCGCGATCGCCCGGGCAGTTCTTCGCGATCCGCGAATTTTGATTCTGGACGAGGCGACCAGCGCGCTCGACAGCCACTCGGAAGCGATGATCGAGCAAGCTCTCGACCGCCTGCTACAGGGACGCACCACGCTGATTATCGCCCACCGCCTTTCGACCGTGCGGCGTGCACATAAGGTTCTCTTCATCGAGGCCGGCCGGGTCGTTGAGATCGGGACGCACGACGAACTTTTGGCACGGGGCGGAGCCTATGCCCGGCTTCACGCGGCCCAGTTTTCGCTTAAGCCGCGTTAAGCGAGTATGGGCTAGGAAGTAGACGGAAATCAACAATCTGAGGGCGAAGAATGGCGCCGAGCCGGGGACGTCCGCCTTAGAAGTCCCGCTTTTGAGTGATGGGTGCCCTTCAAATCAACCTCCCAGAAAGGAACTCCAGTTGAACCAGGGATTCACTGTGTGGCTTACCGGCCTGTCCGGTGCCGGTAAGAGCACGATTGCCGAGCGACTCGCACCCGAGTTGAGCGCCCGTGGGCGTAACGTCGAGGTGCTTGACGGCGACGAGGTCCGCACCCATCTGTCGAAGGGACTCGGATTCAGCCGCGAAGATCGCGACATTAATATCGGACGTATCTCCTTCGTCGCCTCACTGCTCGTCAAGCACGGCGCCGCGGTGATCACTGCGGCGATTTCGCCCTACGCGCAGGCTCGCTCCGAAGCACGCGAGCGGATCGGGAACGACCGGTTCGTCGAAGTCTACGTGCGCTGCTCGCTCGACGAGCTCGTCCGGCGTGACGTCAAGGGCCTCTATAAGAAAGCGATTGCGGGCGAGGTGCAGCACTTCACCGGTGTCTCCGACCCGTACGAGGCGCCCGAGAGCCCCGACGTCGTCGTCGACAGCGAGACCGAGACGGTCGATCAGAGCGTTGAAAAGATTCTTGCGGAGCTCGAACGGCGAGGCTACGTGGCCGAGCTCAAGGCGGTGTCATGATCGCTCCTCACGGCGGCAAACTCATCAATCGAATTGCCGATACGCCGCAAGCCGAACAGGAACTGCGCGAATCCGCGCAGGGACTTCGTAGACTCACGCTCACCGGTCGCGAGCTCAACGATCTCGCGCTCATCGGCAACGGCGCCCTCAGCCCGTTGACCGGCTTCATGCGACGGGCCGATTACGAGAGCGTCGTTCCCACGATGCGTCTCGCGAACGGATTGCCCTGGAGCATTCCCGTCGTTCTGGCCGTCGACCGTGAAGAGGCGCCGACGGCGGGCACGCGGGCCGCACTCTACGACGGCGAGGGCGAGCTTCGCGGCATCATCGACGTCGAAGAGGTCTTCGAATACGATAAGGGCCACGAAGCGCGCCACGTCTATCGCACCGAAGACGAAAAGCATCCCGGCGTTGCCGCGCTATACGCGCGCAAGGACGTGCTCATCGGCGGTCCGGTTTGGGTGCTGCCGCGCGCGAAGGATCCGGAGAGCCTCTCCCCGGCCGAGACGCGTGCCGAGTTCGAACGCCGCGGATGGAAGACGATCGTCGGATTTCAAACGCGCAACCCCGTGCACCGTGCTCACGAATACATTCAGAAGTGCGCTCTGGAGATGGTCGACGGATTGCTTCTTCACCCGCTGGTCGGCGAGACGAAGAGCGACGATATTCCGGCCGACGTGCGGATGCGCTGTTATCGGGCGTTGCTCGATAACTACTACCCCGCCGATCGCGTCATGCTGAGCACGCTGCCCGCGGCCATGCGATACGCCGGTCCGCGCGAGGCAATCTTCCACGCTATGATGCGCAAGAACCACGGCTGTACCCACTTCATCGTGGGCCGCGACCACGCGGGCGTTGGAAGTTACTATGGAACCTACGACGCGCAGAAGCTGTTCGACGAGTTCACCGCAGAAGAGCTCGGCATCATACCGCTGAAGTTCGAGAACAGCTTTTACTGCCGTCGCTGCCAGTCGATGGGCTCGAAAAAAACCTGCAACCACGACCCCGAGAATCACGTGTCGCTGAGCGGAACGCAGGTGCGCGAGATGCTGCGCGCCGGCCAGCTCCCGCCGCCGGAGTTCTCGCGGCCGGAGGTCGCTCAGATTCTCATCGAAGCGTCGCGCGAGGCCGCACCCGCGACTTAGGCTGCGTCCCAGGGGGCAGGCGTCCGGCGCTGGTGAAGCGCGAAACGCTTGCCCTCCGGGGTCGGAGGCAGTCGAACCCTAGCGCCGAAAGGTGCAGCCCTTACCGCATTACGGCCGGCCAAGGAGGGCGCCATGCTCGTGCTCAGCCGCAAGGCGAATCAGTCGATTATGATTGGTAGCGACATTCGAATTCTTGTCGTGGGGGTTGACCGCGACCAGGTGAAGCTTGGTATCGAGGCGCCCCGCCACGTGCCGGTGCATCGCTTTGAGATCTTCGCGGAGATCCAGCGCGGCGACGCGGCGGCCCATCCGACGAGTAAGCAGGGTCAAGTAGGAACCCAAGGAGTCGAGGCCGTACCCGGCGATGCCGAACCCGATTTAGGGGAAGCGCCGGGGGCGGCGGCGCCGAGGGCGGGGACACGCGCGGTGCCGCGTTGAATATTAACCGAGGTTCTTTTACAGACTCCGTCGAGTCAGATCGGGGCCACCACTAAGCCATGACCATAAACTGGAGTTACGTACTCGTCGGCTTCATCGTTGGAACCTGCATGGCGTATAGCGGCGTCGGGGCGGGCGCCATTACGACGCCGCTTTTGATCTTTCTTGGTGTGCGCACCGACACGGCAATCGGCTCGGACTTGCTCTTCGCGCTGGGCACGAAGGTCGTCGCGATGCTTACGCACATGCAGAAACGAACGGTCGAGTTCTCCGTTCTGTGGCGCCTCTGCATCGGCGGACTTCCCGGGGCAATTATCGGCGTGATCATCAGCGCCTACCTGCACAGCCACCTCGACATCAAGCAGCTCGAGCAAGTGCTGCGGATCGCCGTAGCCATCGCGTTGCTGATCTCCGCGGCGGGGATCATCTTCAATCGCAAACTTGCGAGAGATACCACAGCGAATAACGACCGTCCACTCCCGACGCTGCGACTCGCAACCCTGGGGTTTTTCGTCGGCATTTGCGTCAGCATCACGTCGATCGGCGCCGGATCCCTCACCCTGCCGTTGCTGCTCGTTGCTGCCCCGAGCGTGGCCTTGCGCCGACTGGTCGGTACCGATCTGGCCTTCGCCGTCGTCGTGCTGATCCCGTCGCTCATCGGGCATTGGAAGATTGGCGACGTGAACCCATTGATCGCGGCCTCTCTGCTGATCGGGTCTATTCCAGGTGTCTTCGTCGGTACACAGTTCCTGGCGAAGTTGCCGGAGCGCTGGTTCCGGGGCGCGCTCGCAGGAGTTCTAGTGGTCGTCGCGCTTGCGCTCTTGCCGATCCTGCATCACGCAAAGGGCTGACGCTCACCCCACTCTTACATCGTCCTCGCGGACGCGGTTACGGGCTCGAGCGGGCGCGAATGAGTTCGCCGGCCCGGAAGAGGCTTTCGAAAGTCCCGGCGTCGCTCCAGGCACCTTGCAAAATGTCGTAGGTGAGGTCGCTCTCGGCGATGTAGCGATTGTGGACGTCGGCGATCTCCAGTTCGCCCCGCTGCGAGGGTTCCAAGACCCGGATGTAGTCGAAGACGCGCCGGTCGAACATGTAGACGCCCGTCACGGCATAGCGGCTCTTTGGATGGGGCGGTTTCTCCTCGATCCTGACGATGCGGTCGCCATCGAAGACCGGGACTCCGAAGCGCGCGGCGTCGTCGACCTCCTTTAGCAGGACACGCGCGCCCGACGGCTGGTCTTCGAAGCGGCGCACGTAGGGCGTTATATCGTCGTGGAGGATGTTATCGCCGAGGACGACGACGATTCGCTCACCCGCCGCGAAGTGTTCGCAGAGGCGTAGCGCATCGGCGATTCCGCGTTCTCCCTCCTGATAGGCATAGGCGATATTCTCGAAGCCGAACTCGCTGCCGTTGCCGAGCAATCTCAGAAAATCACCTGCGGAGTTGCCGCCCGTTACGAGCATCACTTTGGAGATCCCGGCGCGGACGAGCGTTTCGAGCGGATAGTAGATCATCGGCCGGTCGTAAACGGGCAGCAAATGCTTGTTCGTCACCTTCGTAAGCGGTCGCAACCGCGTCCCGAGTCCGCCCGCCAGCACGACTCCCTTCATGGGCTACTCACTGTCGAACATGCCGCCCGTTACCGGGCGCGAAATCGCTTCGCCGGCCCGCACGCGTTCGACGATTTCGCAGAGGTGAGCTTTGCGCTCGCGAATGTTGATCTTCGGCATGTGACTGCATTGTAGAACCACATTCTGGCCGATGTAAAGCGCGGCGCTACCGCGGCCCGCCTTTAAGCGGCCGCCACCAGGATTCGTTGGCGCGGTACCAATCGATCGTTGCGGCGATGCCGGTTTCAAAGGGCATCTGCGGCTGCCATCCGAGCGCGCGCAGCTTCCCCGAGTCGACCGCGTAGCGCCGGTCGTGACCCGGCCGATCGGCGACGTGCTCGACGTGCGTCGCCATCGATCGTCCGCAGCCTTGCGCGAGAAGACGCGTCAGCTCGAGATTCGTTTGCGGCGTATCGCCCGAGACGTTATAGACGTCTCCGATCTCGCCGTTTTCGAGTACGTGGAGAATCGCACGCGCATGGTCTTCGACAAAGAGCCAATCGCGAATCTGCATCCCGTCGCCGTAAACCGGTACGGGCCGGTCGTCGATCAAGTTGGTAATGAAAAGCGGAACGATTTTTTCAGGGAACTGATACGGACCGTACGTGTTGCTGCCGCGCGTCAGAAGCACCGGTGCGTCGTACGTTTCGTAATAGGCCAGCGCGAGCAGATCGGCCGCCGCCTTGCTCGCCGCGTAAGGGCTGCGGGGGCGAAGGGGATCGTCCTCCAGTGATTGGCCGCGCAGGACGTTGCCGTAGACTTCGTCGGTCGAAACTTGGAGAAAGCGGGGTACGCGGTGCTCTCGCTGCGCCTGCAAAAGAACGTACGTCCCGAGGGCGTCGGTGCGCAGAAAGGCTTCGGGGTCGACGATCGAGCGGTCGACGTGCGTCTCGGCCGCAAAGTTCACGATCGCGTCGATCCCGTCGTTAAGCGCTCCGCGCACCGCCGTCGCATCGCAGATGTCGCCTTTCACGAATCGGTACCGGGGATCTCCCTCGACGTCGCGCAGGTTTGCTGGATTGCCTGCGTAGGTGATCGCGTCGAGGTTGACGATCTCGAGACCGGGACGCTCGCGTAGCGCGAGCCGCACGAAATGCGAGCCGATGAAGCCCAGGCCTCCGGTAACGAGCCAGCGCATGGCGCGCTTTACGCAGGCGGTTCGGCGACGACCTGCTGGCCGGAATCGCCGACGAGCGCGGCGAGTTCGCGGCGAGAGCGAAGTTCGAAGCGGTCGAAGATTGCCGAAATGTGCGTTTCTACGGTCCGCTCGCCAATGAAGAGCTCGGCCGCGATCGCCCTGTTGCTCTTGCCTTGCGCGGCGAGAAGCGCGACTTCGTGCTCGCGAGGTGTGAGCTCTCGCGCTCCCGCGCGGTGGCGGATGCGGCGGCGGCGCTCCTCGAGCATGCGCGCGTTCCGTGCGAAACCGTGGCGCCGATAAAGGTCGGACGCCTCCGCGTAGCGCCCGGCGATTTCGAGCGCCTGCGCGCGCTCCCAGGGCCAGCCGATCGCCTCGAACTTGGCGGCCGCTTCGAGCGCCCGCGATTTTACATCGGTGCTTCGGTTGCGCGCGGCAAGGCGCGCATCGAAGAGCGCGAGGTGTGCCGCGGCGGCCAGATTTCCCCGGTCGGCCGCCGCCTCGGCGAGCAGATGTCGGGCGCGTTGACGTTCATCGGCGTCTTCGGTAGCCGTCATTTGATCGAGGAGCCAAAAAGAGAAATCGACGGTGCGAATCGTGCGAAGCGCGCGCGACCGCAGTGTATTTGCTTCGTCGCTCCGGCCACCGGCGTCGTAATACGCCGCTACACATCCGGCGAGCAGGCCGATGCGCTGCGCCTCGCCCGACTCGAACGCGAGCTCGAGCGCCTCGGGAGTGATCAGTCGCGCGGCCTCAGCGTCGTCGTCGCTGTAGTAGGCCATGCGCACGCCGAGCGCCGTACGTGCCGTCTGCGTCATCGCGATGCCGCGCGGCAGCCGCGAATCTTCTTGCTGGAGCGCTCGGACGGCGGAGAGATCTCCGGCGAGGAGTTCGGCAAATGCAGCTCCTTGAATCGTGGAAGCGCCAACCTTGCCAAACTCTTCACGTCGCAGGCACTCTGCCGCCTCGCGATGCGCCGCGAGCGCTCGATCCATCCAACCCGTCGCCATCGCTCGGCTTGCGTAATTGTTCAGCGTCCACGCGAGCTGCTCGGCGTCGTCGAGTTCCCGGGCGATTGCAACCGCCGTCTCGTAATGCTCGAACGCTTCGGTTAGCCGCCCCGAGGTTGCTGCCACTACCGCCTGCACCATCGAGGAGTTACGCCGTTGCATCCCGGGATGCTCCCCTGGGGCCGCCTCGGCCGAAACGAGATAGGCCGTTGCGGCGTCGTTTCGTCCTTGCAAGGCTTCGAAGTGCGCGAGCGTGACGTAGGCATCATACGCGATGGGGCCGCGCTGCGCGCACAACCGCAAGGCGCGCTGCGCGGTCGCCCCGGCCTCTGCGGCTCGTCCGCTCTCGTAGATGCGGCGCGCGAGCCGAATCGCCAGCGACGCCGCCTTCTCGGTTTCGCCGGCCGTTTCGTAGGCATCGAGGGCGCGCTCTGCAAACGCGCAAGCATCGTCCACGTGACCGTTGGCGGAGAGCGCTCGTGAAAACTTCTCGCACAGCGGCGGGTAGGTTCCATCTGCGGGGTCCCGCGATTCGACCGCGCCACGATAGGCGACCTCGGCATCGCGGTGAGCGTTGCGGTAAAGTGCCGCATCGCCCGCGCGCTCGTATGCCTCGCTCGCTCGCGGGTGGTCGCCGGCTGCGTGCCAGTGGTGCGCGAGATCGAAGGGATCGGCCGCATCCGCTTGCGCCAAACGTTCGGCGACCGCGCGATGGATCGATCGAGCTTGCGCCGTCAACATCTCGTGATAGAGGATCTCACGCGTGATCGCGTGGCGGAACGCAAAGTGGCCGGCGCGTTCGCGGACTTCGCGCACGAGTTGGAGGTCGCGCGCCGCGGCAAGTGCCTCGCAGACCGCCGCGTTCGTCGACTCGCAAAGCTCCTCCAGGAACGCGGCATCGAAGCCGCGCCCGATCACCGACGCGTTGAGCAAGATTCGGCGCGCGTCCGGAGCGAGACGTTCGAAGCGCGCGAGCACTCCCGCGCGAATGCTCAAGGGCGCGACTTCCAGGGCGGTTGGGTCGCGAGCCGTAAGCGCGCTGTCGACGAGCTCCTCAGCGAAATACGGCTTCCCCTCCGCTAAGGCGCAGACGCGGTCGACGGCGCGTTCCTCGAGCGGCTTTCCGGCGGGCCACAGGCCGGCAACGAGCCTGCGCATCTCGGTCGTGCCGAGCGGATCGACGTTCAGCGTCGACGCGCCGCGGCGGTTCAAATGCGCGAACGCTTCGACGCGTACGTGATCGCGCTCGAGCTGATCGGAGCGAACCGCTCCGAGTACGAGGATTCGCGAGCCGGCAAGCCGTGGGGTGAGGAACGCCAGAAAGTCGAGCGTTGCAAAATCTGCCCACTGCAGGTCGTCGAGAAGGAGGACGAGCGGCGTCGCGATGCTCCCCAGCGCGCTTGCCGCATCGGAATAGGCGCGATAACGCGCCCCCCGCGGACGGCTGCGCCGACGATACGAACGAGTCGAGGCCAAAGGGATCGGCGAGCGCAAGCGCTGCTAGGAGCTCGCGAAGCGGGGCAAACGGCGGGCAAAGCGCTTCAAAGCAGCTCGCCGCAGCAATTTGCGCTCCCGACGAGAGGGCGACGGTGGCGAACTCTTCGAGAAGACGTGTCTTTCCGACGCCGGCCTCACCCCAAAGCAGCAACGCCACGCCGGACTCGCTGCTGGCGCGATCGTAAGTGCGCCGCAACTGGTCGAGCTCGCTCTCCCTGCCGACGAGCGCGCTCCGGAACCGGCCCGCCGTTCCTCCGTACACCGCCCGATGCACGACCTGCCTTTGCGTGGATATGATCCTGGAAAAGAGCTATTCGACAACGGAGGAGGATACCTTGACCACTACGGCAGCACCGATCGACCAGGAGAAGTTTCACGCGGCGGTCGGACGGTTTCTCGGGGACGTGGGAGCGGTCATGACGGCCGTCTCGGTTCTCGTCGGCGATAAACTGGGATTGTACAAAGCACTTGTGGCCGGAGGGCCGCAGACGGCGCAAGAGCTTGCGACCCGCACGACAACGCACGAACGATACGTCCGCGAATGGCTCTCAAATCAGGCCGCGGCGGGATACGTGAGCTACGATCCCGAGACCGGCCGCTTCGAATTGCCTGCCGAGCACGGGCCGCTGCTCGCCGACGACTCGAGCGAGTTCAATATGTGCGGTCTCTTTGCGATGGGGACGCCGCTCTTCGCCGACGAGCCGAAAATCGCGGAAGCCTTCAAAACTGGAAGCGGCGTCGGCTGGCACGACCACGATGCCCGCCTCTACGGCGTGACCGACCGTATCTTCCGCAATGGTTACGCAGCACATCTCGTGCCCGACTGGATTCCCGCACTCGAGGGGGTCGAGGCGAAGCTGCGTACCGGCGCCGTTGTGGCCGACGTGGGCTGCGGACACGGCAGCTCGACGATCCTAATGGGAAAGGCCTACCCGATGTCGACGTTCGTCGGATACGACTACCACGAGCCGTCGATCGCCGCTGCACGCGAGGCCGCCCGCGCCGCGGGAATGGGCGACCGGGTACGATTCGAGGTCGCCTCGGCCACGGCGATGCCTCTCGGCGGCTTCGATCTCATCTGCTGCTTCGACTGCGTCCACGACATGGGCGATCCGGTCGGTGCGCTCGCCCGCGCCCGCGAGGCGCTCAAACCGAACGGAACGCTCATGATCGTCGAGCCCTACGCGGGCGACACGCTGCAAGCAAATATCACACCGGTCGGCCGCCTCTTTTATGCCGCCTCTACCATGCTGTGCACGCCTTCGGCGATCGAGCAGGGGGGCGGCTATGCCTTGGGAGCCCAGGCGGGTGAGCCGCCGATGCGGGATATCGCAAGCAAGGCCGGGTTCTCGGATTTTCGGCGGGCAACGGAGACCCCGTTCAACATCGTCTACGAGGCGCGGCCGTAGCTTCGAGCCGATTGCGTCTGAATCAATCGCGGCTGCCGTGCGACTCACGGCAGCCTTCTGCTTGATGCGGCAGCCCTTGGAGCTCTACGGCGCTCGTGTTATAATCGCGCGGCTGTCTTCACTTCACCCCACAAAGGAGGCGGGGTGCTATGGCTCCGAGACGCGACCGCGATGCCAGGATGGCCGGCGGCCGGGAGCCAGAAAGGTTACCCATCCATGAGCGTCATCACCATGAGGGAGCTCCTCGAGGCGGGCGTCCATTTCGGCCATCAAACGCGCCGGTGGAACCCCAAAATGAAGCCGTTCATCTTTCAAGAGCGCAACGGCATCTATATCATCGACCTAGCGCTTACCGTCGCAAAGCTGCGCGAGACCTACGAGGTGGTCAAGCAGCTCTCCCGGGACGGACGAATCATCCTCTTTGTGGGCACCAAGAAACAGGCCCAGGACGTCGTTCGCGAAGAGGCCGAGCGAGCCGGCACGTACTTCGTGAACCAACGATGGCTCGGGGGCACGCTGACGAACTTCGCGACGATCCAAAAAAGAATTGCGCGCCTGCGCGAACTCGAGAACATGAAGATGCAAGGCGACTTCGATCGGCTTCCCAAGAAAGAAGTCGCGAAGCTGCAAGATGAGATGAATCGGCTCGAGCGCTTCCTGGGCGGAATCAAAGACATGCACCGCCTGCCCGACGCACTCTTCATCGTCGATCCCAAGAAGGAGCGGATCGCCGTGTTGGAGGCCAGGAAGCTGAAAATTCCGATCATCGCCGTCATCGATACGAACTGCGATCCCGACGAGATCGACTACCCGATTCCCGGTAACGACGACGCCATTCGCGCCGTTAAGCTGATGGTCGGAAAGATTGCTGACGCCATTATCGAGGGAAAGACCGAGAGCGAGAGCTCATACGACCAAGAGGCTTACGAGTCCGCGCCGCCGGAATACGCGCAAGAGGCTCCGGCAACGATGGCGGAGGTCGCACGTTGATTTCATACCAGCCCAAACCCGACGAGATCAAGGCACTCCGCGAGGAGACGAGCGCTCCGATGATGGACTGCCGGAAGGCGTTGCTCGACGCGGCCGGCGACATGGATCGCGCGAAGACGCTGCTGCTCGAGCGCGGCGCGGCGCAGGCTGCAAAGAAGGCCGAGCGCATCGCCGAGGAAGGGCTCGTCATGAGCTACATCCACGCCGGCGGAAAGATCGGCGTGCTCGTCGAGATCAACAGCGAGACCGACTTCGTCGCGCGCAATCCGAAGTTCGGCGAGCTCTCGCGCGATATCGCGATGCACATCGCCGCGATGTCGCCGCAATATCTCGACCGCGAGAGCGTGCCGGCGGCGGAAGTCGAGCGTTTGCGAGGCGAGTTCCGGGCGGCGGTGCCCGCCGGGAAGTCGCCCGAAGTCGGCGATCGCATCGTCGAGGGCAAGCTCGCGAAATGGTTCGAAGAGCATTGCCTGCTCGAGCAGCCCTTCGTCAAAGACGATTCGATCAGCATCGGCGAGCTGATCTTCCGTTCGATTGGCGCGCTCGGCGAAAAAATTCGCGTCCGGCGCTTCGCGCGATACGCTCTTGGGCAGTGAGCTTGGCGCCGCGAAATACGCTCGCGTCCTCCTAAAGATCTCGGGTGAGGCTTTTAGCAGCGACGGCGGCGGCGTCGACGTCAACACGACCCGCACGATGGCCGAGGAGATTGCGGAGGTCAGCCGCGCAGGCGTTTCGGTCGCGATCGTCGTCGGAGGAGGAAACATCTGGCGCGGCAAGGTGCACGAAGAGGCTGGCATGGACCGCGCCACCGCCGACTACATGGGCATGCTCGCGACCGTTATCAACGCGCTCGCTCTCCAGGACGCGCTCGACCGAATGGGCGTCGCCTCACGCGTGCAAACGGCGATCGCGATGCACCAGATTGCCGAGCCGTACATCCGCCGCCGCGCGATCCGCCATCTCGAGAAGGGGCGGATCGTCATTTTTGCGGCGGGGACCGGGAATCCGTACTTTACGACCGACACCACGGCAGCGCTCCGCGCAGTCGAGGTGAACGCCGAGGCGATTCTCAAGGCGACGAAAGTCGACGGCATCTATACGGCCGATCCGAAGAAGGATCCCGGCGCGACGCGCTTCGAGCGCCTCGATTACATGGACGTTCTTCAGCGCGGGCTGGAAGTGATGGATTCGACGTCGATGGCGCTGTGCATGGACAACGCGCTGCCCGTCATCGTCTTCGACATGTCGGTTCCCGGAAATATCCGCCGCGTTATTTGGGGCGAGGCGATCGGCACCTACGTCGGGCGGCGCGAAGCGACGCCCGCGGGAGCGAGGAGTTCGTGAGCATGACCGATGCGTATTTCAAAGAGATCGAATCGCGAATGTACAAGTGCGTCGAAGCGACGCGCGGCGAGTTCGCATCGATTCGGACCGGCCGGGCGGCGCCTGCGCTCCTCGACCGGCTTGCCGTCGAAGCCTACGGGCAGATGGCTCCCCTCAAACAAGTCGCCGGCGTCTCGACGCCCGACTCGCGAACGCTCTTGATCACCGCGTGGGATAAAGGCGTCGTCGGGGCGATTCGCAAGGCCGTCGAAAAGAGCGACCTTGGTTTGACGCCGAACGTCGATGGGTCGACCATTCGCCTGATCATCCCGCCGCTGAACGAAGAACGGCGCAAAGAGCTTGCGAAATTGGTAAAAAAGAAGGCCGAGGACGGTCGCATCGCGGTTCGCAACGTGCGCCATCGGGCGCACGACGAGCTCAAAACGCAGCTGAAATCACACGAGATCACCGAGGACGACAACAAACGGATGCAAGAGTCGCTGCAACGGCTGACCGACAAGTACGTCAAAGAGATCGACGTACTCGTTGCGGCGAAAGAGAAAGAGATCATGGAAGTGTGACCGAGGATTTGATCCTTCTCCCCGAAGTGCAAGCGCGGCGCGCTTTAGGGGATCGGCCCATTCGTCTGCAAGTGCTCGCCCCCTACGGCACGTGGATCGGTCATGGCATCCTGCGCGTGCTTCGATTAAAAATTAACGACGACCGATCGGCCGACGTAACGGCCGGTTACGAGTCGTATCGCGCGTGAGCCTATCGCTGCTCGCCGGGTCCCGCCCGGAGCTCGACGTGCGCGGCGTACCGCGGCACGTCGCGATCATCATGGACGGAAACCGCCGCTGGGCGAAAGAGCGCGGCCTTCCGGCGATCGAGGGGCATCGCCGCGGCATGATCGCGCTGCGCCACGTAACGCGCCAGGCGAGCGATCTCGGCATCGACGCGCTCACCGTGTATGGGTTCTCAACGGAGAACTGGAATCGCGACGCGCGTGAGATATCGTTGCTCTTCGACCTTTGCGTCTACTTTGCGCGCAACGAGCTCGTCGAATTGCGGCGCAATAACGTGCGAGTTCGGGTCATCGGGGAATGGGAATCGCTTCCGTCGTCGCCCCGTGGGGCGCTGGCCGATCTGCAAGCGCGGACGGCGGCCAATACCGGGCTCGTGCTGAATCTCGCCGTCAACTACAGCTCGCGAGCCGAACTCGAGCGTGCGGTGCGCGCGATCGCGAGCGACGTCGCCCAAGGTCTGCTGGTTCCGGAGAGCGTCGACGAAGCGCTGATCGGCCGCTATCTGTACACGACCGACCTTCCCGAGCTCGATCTCCTGATTCGGCCAGGCGGCGAACAGCGGCTCTCGAACTTCCTGCTCTATCAGGCCGCATACGCCGAGCTCGTCATGACCGACGTTTATTGGCCGGACTTCTCGAAAGATGATTTCGTACGAGCGTTGATCGTGTTTCAGCAGCGGGAACGCCGCTTCGGCGGGACTTGACGGAGCGGCGCATCGTCGTGGGCTTGATCGTCGCGGCGATCGGGCTCTTCTGCGTAATCTCGCCATGGACGTTCTACCTGCTGATCCTGGCGATCGGCCTGGCGAGCATCTACGAGTTCAACTACCTCTGCTCGATCAAGGGACAGCCGCTCGAATATCCGGTCGCGGTGCTCGGAGTCTGCGCCTACGTCGCAATGGCGGTCTTCGGTCTGCTCCACAAGTGGGAAGGCGTGCTGCTTGCCGCAATCGTGATCGTGGCCTTCGCGATCGGAATGTACGGCGAGGAGAAAGGCTACTTTGCCCGCACGGCCTACACGCTGCTTGCCGTTCTCTATATCGGCAAGCTGCTCACCTATTTCGTCTTCATCCGGCAGATCGCCGGAAGCGGAATCTGGCTGACCTTTTACGTGATCTCGTTAATCGTGCTCACCGACACGTTCGCGATGCTGGTAGGTGCGAGCATCGGGCGGCATAGCCTCACGCGCATCTCGCCCAAGAAAACCATCGAGGGTTCGGTCGGTGCCCTGATCATCGTGACGGCCGTCGGCGCCGCCGCGGGCTGGATTCCCCAGCTCCACTTCCAATGGTGGCAGGGAGCGGCTCTTGGGTTCGCAACGAGCGTTGCCGCACAGGTCGGAGATCTCGTCGAATCGGCGTTCAAGCGCGACGCAGGCGTGAAGGATGCCGGCGCGATGATCCAAGGGCATGGCGGCGTCCTCGATCGTTTCGATTCGTATTTGCTGGGCGGCGTCACATTCTATGCGACGCTGCATTTAGTCGGAATCCTCCAAGTCCCGTGAGCGCCCGAAAGCGCGTCGCGATTCTCGGGTCGACCGGATCGATCGGAACGCAAGCACTCGACGTAATCGCGAGTCATCCAACGGAATTCGAGGTCGTCGGTTTGGCGGCCGGACGCAATGTCGAGTTGCTGCGCGAACAGGTGCGGCGATTCGGCGTTACGATCGCGACGACGGCTTCCGATGGCCCCGAAGGTCTGCATCGCGTCGCGGTGGAGAGCGACCCGGAGATTCTCCTTGCGGCGACCGACGGCTCCGTCGCCTTCGAAGCGGTCTTCGCCGCCGTCGAGCGCGGTATCGACGTGGCAGTCGCCAACAAAGAGCTCGTGGTAGCGGCGGGTGCGCTGCTCGTCGAGCGCGCGCGGCTGGGCGGTGCGCGCCTATTACCCGTCGATAGCGAGCATAGTGCGATCTTTCAATGTCTCGTGGGTGAAGAATCCTCAAGCGTCGACACGATCGTGCTGACGGCTTCAGGAGGTCCGTTTCGAAATGCATCGCGCGAGACGATAGAGCGGGCCGAGCTTTCCGCGGCGCTCGCACATCCCACCTGGCGAATGGGAACGAAGAACACGATCGACTCGGCGACGATGATGAACAAAGGGCTCGAAGTGATCGAGGCGAGCCGGCTCTTCGGCATCGAGGGCGAGCGGATTCGAATCGTGGTGCACCCGCAGTCGGTGGCACACGGCTTCGTTGTATTCACCGACGGCAGCGTGAAGTCGCAGCTCGCCGCTCCCGACATGCGAATTCCGATCGGCTACGCACTGAGCTATCCCAAAAGGCTTCAGTCTTTTGGTCACCCCAAAAGACTGAAGTCTTTTGGGGACCCCGGTAGTTCGAGAGGCGCTTCGCCTGCGGCTGCGCGCCCCCCACAAGCGGAGCTTGTGGGGCCCCCTTATCACTCTAGCAATCCCGATTACGCGAGCGATGATGTGCTCAAGATGCTCGGAGCTAAGGACGGTGATGCTGCCCTGCGATACGAGTTCGAGGCGCCGGATCCGGCTCGCTTCCCTTGTATTGCGCTTGCGTACGAAGCGCTCGCCGCGGGCGGCACTCAGCCCGCCGTTCTCTCGGCTGCAAACGAAGTCGCGGTAGATGCGTTCGTGGAAGGGAGGATTACCTTCGGGCGGATCCCCGAGGTCATCGAGCGCGCCATGCGTACCGTCCGTCCGGAACAAGCCACCCTAGATGGGGTAAGAAGAGCCGATAGGGAGGCGCGCACGGCCGCCGGAGAGATCGTGCAAGCCATCGAAGGATTGAACCGTTGATTTTGTTAGCAGTCGTCACGTTCGTGGGATTCGAGAAGGTCGTCACCTTTTTGGTGATGCTCTCGGTCTTGATCGTGCTGCACGAGCTGGGCCACTTCATCGTGGCGAGGCGCAACGGGGTGCGTGTCAACGAGTTTGCCGTCGGTTTCGGCCCGAAGCTCTTCGCGTGGGCGAGCCCCCGCAGCCGGACGCTGTACACGCTGCGCGCCCTGCCGATCGGCGGGTTCTGCGCCATGGAGGGCGAGGATAATCGGGTCTCGGAGGCTGCACAGCAGCGCGAATTTCTTTCGGAGGACCGGCCCGCAACGACCAACTTCCAAGCGAAATCGCCATGGCGCCGGCTTGCAATCATCCTCGCCGGGCCGATTGCGAACTTCTTGCTCTGCTATTTGATTCTGCTCGTCGGCGCGCTCGCATTCGGCGTTGCCAGCGACAAGGCGATGCCGGTGGTAGGCGAGGTTATTTCGGGATCGCCGGCTGCGATCGCGGGGATTCGTCCGGGCGACCGAATCGTTGCAATCGACGACGTAAACATTACCTCGGGTAAGACGCTGGTGGACACGATCCATCGCGCGCTCGGCCGGAAGCTCGACCTCGTCTACGAGCGCAACGGCATCCGGAGCGAAGTCTACGTGAAGCCGCAGCCTTGCCCACCCCAAGTCGGAAGGAAGTACGGCTGCATCGGATTTCAGCCCGTGCCGGCCTACGAGCGCGTAGGCCTCACGGCGGCGATTCGGCAGAGCGCGGCCGAGTTCGTGCAGATCGCGAATCAAACGTTCGGAGGGCTCGCTCTCCTGGTGACACAGTTCGCGAAATATGCCCCCGAGGTCTCGGGTCCGATCGGCATG